>TARA_R110000850_G_scaffold15328_8_pt1 | contig 46836 bp, 27 predicted proteins | sample TARA_R110000850 | Tara Oceans TARA_R110000850 (sample SAMEA4397586) | marine metagenome | biome: Polar Biome; feature: [SRF] surface water layer (ENVO:00010504); material: water (ENVO:00002006), including particulate matter (ENVO:01000060) such as... | depth 5 m
CTGTTACGGTCCCATCTAAAAAAAAGGTTTTCATGTGAGTATGTGAAAGCCATAGACTTGGAAGTAGGTATTTAATTTATACACCAGCTCAATGGGCTCTAACCTCTCCCAACCTACGTCGACATCATGCAATAATATTGCACTACCTATACGTTCGTTCCTAATTGTATAGTTTTTATGAACTATGCGGTGTTTTCCGGATAACAGCATATATCCTACGCCAATGTACGCCCATGGGGGTTTCTCTCAACGTGTACGTGTGCCGGACTAAGTCCGTGCTTTTTCCACAGCGGTATGACAACTGGCCCGCTAACCTTGTGTGCTATTTCTTTTTCTTTATGCTTTGAAGTGTTTCAGTAAGTGCCTTGGATATGCCTACGCGAACATTAATAATTCCGTTATAGTAATCATCTGATTCTAAAACGCATCTATCAAATTGTTCCTTTGCCTCTAGATAGCTTAGTACACCGCGGCTTGGACAATAATGTATTATCTCGCGGGTGAACTTACTTTTGCCTAATGCTGCTACATCTGCGTTAAGCGATTCGCTAGAACCATAATAGTCCTTCCAATCGCTTTCTACTGTAGAGCGTCTTTTGTTTTTTCTGCCTTTAAGTGGTGGTCTGGTTTTTTTAAATTCTGCCAGTTTTTTGCCTATGTACTTTCTACCAGTTATTACATTTGTAATAAGGTATACGAATCCTAGAACGCCCTCGGGCATTTTAGTTACTTTCTTTCCTTTGTAAGTCCATTGCATTGATTGTACTTACCATTCGATACGTGACCAGGGGCCACGTTATTGGCTAACTTTATGTTCCGTACTTACGCCCGGATTTGCTCTTGCCTTCTTTGTTTGCGTGATAGTCTGCAGAGAGCTCTTTACGCCGCTCTTTTATTAATAAAGACATCTTATGCAGCGCCTTTCTAGCTTTCTGCTGCGGACGGTATGACCTATGGCGAGAATATATTTCTACTTGCTTGAAATATTCTAGAAAGTTTAGAACTATCTGGTCATGCGTGTCTGTAATATCAAGTATATCTAGCCCTTCGGGCGGTACGTAATCAAATTTACTCATTATACTCCGGTAACATCTAGGTCGCCTTCATAGGAAGTGAAACCGTTTTCTTTAATAACTTTAAGAACGTGATTTACCCGTCCTACAAGTTCGTCTTTATGCGAGATAAGAAAAACATTCTTACTTCTATCACGCCCCATTTTCTTTAAAATGCTTAAACAGCTTTCAACGCCTGCAGCATCCATTCCTGAGTCAATTAATTCGTCGATAAACAATAAGTTAATACCGCTGTACAATGATTCCCAAACATCTCTAAACGCCCAGCTCATACCAAGTATAAGTCTATTGCGCTCTCCACGAGACAGATTGTCAAAATCTAAGTCCTGCCCGAGCTGAGTAATCTCAATGCTTAAATCGTTTTGAAACTTAATTTGATGCGGCAACCCTGTTTTGGCAAGATAGTATGTTAGTCTGTTGTTTAAGTAAGCTAAGTTTTGATCAATAATCTTTTTACGAATAAACGAATCTTTGTTAGTTAATAGCTTTAATATAAACTCTTGGTGATCTTTGTACGTATTAAAGTCGTTAATAGCATCCCAGTTAATTTCTTGGATTGCACAATTCTTAAGTTGATGTATTTGTTCCTCGTAAGGATCTTCATCTTCTTGTTTGTCTTTAATAGCCGCTATAAGTGATTGTACGTTGTTTTGGTGATCGTACGCTTCTCTAGCTGTTTCGTAAAATGTAACTGGCTTGCCGTCTAAGTCGCCGATTTCTGTAATCGCTTTACCTACACCAATAAGCTTAGAATCTACTTCTTTATAATAAGTTGTTGCATCTGCAAATTCTTTATCTTTCTTAGCAAGAATTTCTTCTTTCTTATCTTCGTGCAAGTCTTGTCCGCACGCATAGCATAAGTCTTCGTTAAGCGCTGAAAGATTCTTTTCTGCTTTGGTAACGTCTTTTTCTGCTCGCGTAAGAGATGTCTCAAGAGATGCTCTTTCCTTCCGCATAGCTGTTAAACTATCATTAAGCGTAGTCCAGTTTGCTAACTGCTCGTGATTAGCTAGTTCAGCTTCGATATTGACTTCTTCAAGATCGTGTAATTTTTTTGTTAAACTAACAACGAGATCTGCTTGCTTTGTGCGCCATACTCTCTGCCGCAACTCAGTTGATTTAATTGTTTCGCCTATCTTTTTATTACTAGCTTCAATTGCGTTAATCTTAGCAGTTTCTTCAACAATTGCATCTTTAACATCGCGTACTAGCTGCTTCAGTCCTTCTGCCTTTTCGGACAGTAAAGTGACGCCGAGTAACTGCTCGATTATCAAGCGTTGATCGTTTGTGCGCATTGAAAGAAACGGTTCTGTGTACGTGTTAAGCGCAACAATATGTTTGAACATATCGTGTGACATGCCTAACAAATTATTAATATCAAGCTGTGTATTTCTTGAATCGCCTTGACTTTCGTTAGCGTCAGTATCTACTTCTTCATTGTTTACAAAATACTTTAAAACGTTAGGAGACCGTCCTCGCTCAATGCGATACCGTAATCCGTCTTTTTCAAAGTTAAGTGTAACAAGCATTCCTTTATGGTTTGTCTTGTTAATAAGATTATTTCGTTTGATGTTAGTAAGTGCTTGACCATAAAGTGCATACGAAAGCGCGTTAATTATGGTAGTCTTACCTGTGCCGTTACGTGATCCGGAATCGTCCCCGCCTTGGTCTAAATTTTCACCAAGCACTAACGTAAGTTGAACTTTATCAAACGCTACTGCTTGGGAGCAATTGCCCACTGACATGAAATTTTTCACTGTCATATCGCAAATTTTTATCATCAAAATTCCTGTTAAGTTAGGGTTCTATAACATTTATAGATTGTTATAGATACTTAACAAAGTTTTGTTATCGAAGACGTCAGACTGAATTGCCGTAAGCTCTTTACTTACAATTTGGTCCACCGACTCGAATTTTGTGATATCGAGATTTGTATTAATCTCTGCATCGACCTTAGACGGTATTAACGTAATCTCGCGACAGTCATATTGGTCCATGAATGTTTCTTTAACAAACTGTGCTTCTTCGTACGAGATATCAATATCAAGTGTTACACGAAGATACATTTTGCTTTTAATGATCTCATCCTTATCATCAAGGAGTTTTGATAGCGTGATTGTACGATACTTAGGGCACTCTGGCCAATCGATGTATTCGGGTTCACCGTCCCACTCGAGTACCATCATGCCGCGCTCGTCGTCCTGCGCATCAGCATAATTGTGAGGAAACGCATTTCCGATGTAATGGATTTTGCCTTTATTCTGTCGCTTGTGAAAATGCCCACTAAACACTAGATCAGGATGCTTAAAGTTTTCTGCCTTTAATTCTCCAGTCTCTGGCATTTGTACCATAGCGTTCATATAAAAGTACGGAAGCTCAAAATGCCCAAACATATACTTACATTTGATCTTTTGAATAGCCTTCCATTCGTCGTCTACAAGCCACGGAACCATAGCAACATTGCCACCGTCTATTACTCTATCCACAACTGTAATGCCGGGAATATGGCGAGCAAATTCGGTGCTTTTAACGTCTCTTTTGTCTTTATAGTATAAGTCGTGGTTGCCCGCAAACAAGTAAAAGTTGTCAAATGCGGCACCTAATTTTTCTAAGCACCGTATAGTTGCATCCATTGTAGTTAAGTTAAGACTGTTACGATTATGGTGCCAATCGCCGCAGAACATGCCTGTTTCGCACCCATTTGACTTTGCTTCTCCGATAAACCAATCTACAAAATCTTCACAATCTTGCAGATGGGTTTTTGAGTTGCTCTTAAGGCCGAGATGTATATCTGTGAAAACTGCTACTTTCTTAAATAAATTTGTCAAACTATCTCCTAATTCTGTATCCGTTGTAAAATGAACCATCCTTTGTTAATGATCTTACTCGCTCTTAAATTTATTATTTAATAAATTCTCTATAAGTTTTAAATCACAGTTATAGGAAACGTCAGATATAGTGAATAAATTAAATCCGTGTACATGACCGCATCTGCCATAATAAACAGTATATTCATTTCCGCGTATTTCTATACTATATTTAGGTTCGCACCCGCATAGCTTTGTTAGATGGTTAATCAAGCTATCTCCTATTCGTCTGTACTGTTAATCTCTGCTACGATGCCAAATTCTTGATTATGCTTTTCTAAAGCAATTTCCCATTGGCCTTTATTCTGCCGTGTGTATGACGGATTAAGACCTTGTATTTCAAGTAAATCATCTCGTACATCCTGCGCACGTTTTTCAACGTTAATAACACGCACAAACGAATTTGTTACTGTTTGTGTGTAATAAGCAAAAGGATTATCAGACTTAGATTCGTCAAACTGTAACCCAACCTGCGCAAGCTGCATAATAGCTTGTCCGCGCATTTCGTCATTGTAGCTGTATCCGCGAACATTGCCGCGTGTAGCATATCGCTCGCAAAGCTTAATCCACATTTTAGCAAGTTCATTTGTAGCTTTACCTTTTTCTTTAGCAAATTTGCCAATCGCGACCTCGCCTATCCAGTGACTTTTAGCAACACAAGTAACAACGCCTTCGCTATTAAATCTATAATGCTTAAATGGCGGAAAACATAACTTTACTTTAGTATCAGCTATTGTCTTAGGTTTCTTTTTACGACCCGGCTCTTCTGGAATATGATCAAATGTCATAACACGAAACACAAGATCAGTCTTTTCTACTGTCTTAGGATCAATAGTAAATGATGCTTGTTTCAGTTTACCGCCAGCTTTTTTATGCTCGTCGAAAGCAGCAACGCCTAAGCGTTTTGCTCTATTTGCCTTTGCTTTAGCAATGGCCATTACGTAAGTGCCGTCCTCGAGGGTTTCGTACCGTTTGTGAATGTCTGATACATGTTTTACAATAAGGTCGAACTGGTGATCTATTTCTTTGTTTACAAAGCTGCAAAACGAGCTTTTAGACTTGTGTATTTCTTTTAGAATATCTTTGTTGTTTAGGTAATTACGCGGTTTCAATCATCTCTCCATTGGTTAAATTTGTACTATTCTATTATAACATGCGCACATAATAAAGTCAACTAAATACTTTGGATAGGAGTATATCAGTATTATGGCCAATTTAATTCCAGGCATTAACAGCAACATTCGCAAAGGAATAAGCAACACTAATTTTTCTAAACTCGTCGACTTTGATATTAACAATTTGTCTTCGAGCTTGCGTTCGCGCAATATACCGTCCGGAGCAGAAGCATTACTGCGCACATCGGCATCGGCGTCGTTTGTTACTGGTAGTGCCGAACGAGACTGGCGTGTAAGTTTGTCTGTGCCGTCTGTGCCGTCTTTTACAAATAGTCCGATACTCGCGCCACTTGCTGAAACCGGAAATAAATTAATATTTCCTTATTCTCCGACAATTATTATGAGCCATTCGGCGAATTATAACGCTACAAATCCAACTCATACTAACTATACTTATTCTAATTTTGTTAGCAGCCAAGTAGATGCGATTAACCTTACAGGCGACTTTACTGTAGAAAACGAACAAGAAGGCGTATATTGGATAGCTATGCTACATTACCTTCGTTCAGTATCTAAAATGTTTTACGGCGAAAATGACCCAAACGCTGGCAACCCGCCTCCTGTAGTTAAATTAAACGGGTACGGCGATTATGTGTTTAATAATGTACCTGTAGTAATTCAAAACTTTACAGTTGATCTACAACCAGATGTAGACTACATTGCGTGCGCTAGTGGGGCGCCACGACGCGATCCTCAAGACGAAACAGGCGAAAACTTTATCACTACCCTTACTAATAGAAATAACAACCCGGCTATGACATGGGTGCCAACACGAAGCACATTGTCGGTCACTGTGCAGCCGATTTACTCAAGAAAGAGCGTTGCGCAATTTAGCTTGTCGGATTTTGTTAACGGCAGCTATGTCGAAAACGGCAAAGGATTTATCTAATGGCAGCAAAATACAGCAAAGCTAGTCCGTGGTCAGAAACTCCAACAACAGCAGGTCCATATCTTGATAGATTAAAGATACGGTCTATTCCTGCAGAAGACGACGACTTTCTATACACAATTGAGCCACAATATACTTACAGGCCAGATCTACTAGCGCACGATATTTACGGCTCCTCTAAATTGTGGTGGGTATTTGCCCAGCGCAACATGGACGTGATTAAAGACCCTGTTTTTGACATGGTTCCAGGAACACAGCTTTTCCTGCCAAAAGCATCATCATTACGTCAACGACTGGGAATATAAATGGAGAAGTCAGTGCCTAATACAGGCAACATTAAAAACGGCGAACAGTTAGCCGCCGCTGCTACTTCGGGATTAGCAAGTGCGAGATCAACCGGCACTTCCCACGAAGACGATACTTCAACTGTTTCAAAAGGCGAAGCTCCTTCTTCTGTAAATAACAAGAACAGCGTTAAGTCAGTAAACTTGCCCTTAACTAATCCGTTACATGTATACACTTCTTTTAACTCAATTTTTACATTATACTTGTTGACGCCGGAAGAATATAATTTTCCAGACTTATCGTATAAACGCGGAATTGAGCCAAGAAATGTATTACTTCGTTCAGCTGGCCAAAGCACGCGATTTAACAAAACAGCATACGAAGAAGCTAATGGTGTAGTTGAATATTTTATAGAAGACCTTTCTATAGATTCTGTTGTAGCTCCTAATAAGCTAACAGGCACAACATTGTCGACTACAATGTCATTTAAAATTACCGAGCCGTACAGCTTAGGAATGTTCCTTGAAACGATTAAAGTAACTGCATATAAAGAGGGGTATGTTAGTCACATTGATGCACCGTTATTATTAAAGATTGATTTCAAAGGATGGAATGACGAGGGCAAGAGCCAAGATGTTGGCCAGACACGCTTTCTTCCAATTAAAATTACAAACATGCGTATTGCTGCTACCGAAGCAGGCAGCACATATGAAATTGAAGCAGTTACTTATAATCAAGCAGCATTAACTGACCAAGTGCAAACAACTAATCAAGACATGTCAATTACTGGCAGCAACTTAATTGAAGTTTTGCAAACCGGCCCGGAATCATTAGCAACACGGCTTAACGAGCGTGCTATTGAAAACGAGCGAGAAAAAAATACCGTTCGCGGCGATCGTTATATCATACAAATTCCGGATGATATATCTAGTTTCTTTAATACAGGTCAAGATAAGGCAAACGATACGGGCGAAAGTGCAACAGTAAGCCCTGCAGATTTGTCATTTGACGAACAATTTAACCAGTCAATTAATTTAATTGACCAGCCTACTGACGGCGAATTGTCAACACGGCAAGCTAATTTTAAAAAACTATATAGCGGCGGGGGCGATAAAAACTTATTAGAACGTCTTGCATTTGCTGCCCGCGAAAATGTTAATCTTGATATTGGATTAAAAAGAGTTATTGGTGATTGGACTGCTCCTGGCGAAGTGCCGTATCCGCTGCCTGGCACAGTAATTGACGAAGCTACTGGATTGTACAAGCGTCAAACAAGAGGAATGGAAGTATCAGACGATAAGCGCCGCTTTACTTTTACGTCAGGTACAAAGATTGAAAACATTATCGAAATGATGCTAGTAAACAGCGCCTACGGTAGAAAATTAGTTGAGCAATTTTGTAATACTCCTGTTGACGGCATGATCAAATGGTTCCGTATTGAAACACAAGTGTTTATTGATACTAACGTTGAGCAAGCAAAGCGAGGCGGTCGGTTTCCGTTAATTTACGTTTATCGTGTTGTGGAATATAAGCTGCTTCATACTTTTTATAAGTCTCCTACTGTTCCGTCAATAGGAATGGAAAATGCACGAAACCAGATTGTAAAAGAGTATAACTATTTGTATACTGGGCAAAGCCAAGACATACTTGATTTTAATCTTGAATTTAATAATGCCTACTTTATGAACTTGCCGGCCGACTACGGAAATGCAGGACTTCAGACAAGAAGCGGCGGCGCAAATACAGGCACGATACCCGGCACACAGCAAAAGTACCAAGTAGGCGAAGCAGGATCTGCAGGGTCACAAGGTGTTGCAGCATCGCAAGAAACACGTTCGTCGACTAGCAATACAGGCGCACAGTCACTTGATGCAGAAACTCGTGTTGCTATGGAAATGCACAAAGCATTTATTAATAGCGATGCTGATTTAATTACACTTGAGCTGCAAATTTTAGGTGATCCGTATTTCATTCCAAACAGCGGATTGGGAAATTTTGTAGAAGAAGACTCGTCGGAATCAGGACTGTTTAACATTAAGCCAGACGGCTCTATGAATCATACAAATGGTCAAGTCAACGTTAATATAATTTTTCAAACTCCTGTTGATATTAGAGAGGACGGGCTATACGACTTTGCTAACACTGTTAACGAAAAAGGAAACGTAGTTAGCGGATTTAGTGGAATTTATAGAGTTATCACAGTAGTACATAATTTTAACAACGGTCAATTTACGCAGACATTAGAGCTTGTACGTCACAGAGATCAAGAAACATCAGATACAAAGAATACGCCAGTTCTTACTTGCGCTCCTCCTGAGCTGCAAAACGGAGTAAGACAGCAAAATATACAAGGAGCTAACAAAGCTCAAATAGACGCAGTAAATGCAAACTTACCGGATATATTTTAATGCCAAGAGCAGATACACATTACACACAAAGTACTAGAAAGCACGCTACGTTAGATCCGGGCCCATATGAGGCGGTTGTTATATCCCACATTGATCCTAAGTTTGGGGGAGGACTGCAAGTAGAGCTACTTAAAAATACTTCTACAGGTAACGCACCGTCTCGATCAGGACTAACAGCAGAAGTACGCTACTTGACTCCGTTCTATGGAGTTACTTCGTCGCAGGGCGTTAATCAAAACGACGGCTACGAGAATAGTCAAAAGTCCTACGGCATGTGGGCAGTTCCGCCGGATATCGGCGTACATGTTCTTGTTATATTTGCTGAAGGAAATCCTGCACAAGGGTTTTGGATAGGATGTATCCCAGATACTTACATGAATTTTATGCTGCCTGGCAACGCTTCTACAGAACGCACTAGCAACGATACTCCGGATAATTTAAAAGGAAAGAAATTACCTGTAGCAGAATACAATAAGCGCACATTGAAACCAGGCGCTGTCGAAACACGCCCGACAACATTCAACAAACCGTACCACAAAGAATTTACTCGCAGCTTATTAGCACAAGGGTTGCTTGAAGACGAAACTCGGGGCACAACAACCTCAAGCGCACGTCGCGAAGTTCCGTCGATGGTGTTCGGGATATCAACCCCGGGCCAGATTGACCAAAAAGGTAAAATATCCTCACTAGGTCCTAAAGAAGGTCCTGCTAATGTTCCTACTAACCGATTAGGCGGCGCATCGTTTGTAATGGACGACGGCGATCCGACACTTATACGAAAGGGCCACCCTAAAAATAGTCCTTCGGAATATGCAAATATCGAACGCGGCGAGGCAGTGCCAGAAGACCGCACACTTTTACAAAACGAACTAATTCGTTTGCGCACCCGAACCGGTCATCAAATTCTCATGCACGATACAGAGGATTTGATTTACATTGGTAACGCACGAGGCACATCGTGGATTGAACTTACTAGCAACGGTAAGATTGATATTTACGCAGAAGATAGTATCAGCGTACATACAGCCCAGGACTTAAACTTTACAGCAGACAGAGACATTAACTTTACTGCTGGCGAAGATATGAACATGGTAGTCGGAAAACAACAACGTACTGATGTTGGCGGATCTGTTAATACTACATCTGGACAGAATATTGCATTTAACGCCGCTACGAGCTTTAGTACACACGCTAATACATCGCAGTCACATTATGCAAAAGAAAACTTTACAACAATTGCACAAACAGGCGACCATACCTCGCTAGCAGGCAGCAACCTAACTATCGGAGCAACGGGCCAAATAGGAATTGAAGCTGATGGCAGAATTGCAATATCTACAGAAAACGAGTTGCACACTATTTCGAAGTTGGCTACTAAAATGGAAGTAACAACCGGAAACTATAACGTAACAACAAGCGACGGCGATCAGTTGTTTACTTCTCTTAAGTCGGGCACGGTTATCGAGCACAACGGCACACCGGCTGCAACGCCGCTAATTCCAGTTAACCCTGTACCAGTAAACCCTACTCCGCCGATACGTGCGCCAGTAGCATCGAGAGTTCCGCAACACGAGCCATGGTACCAGCACGAAAATCTAAATCCGCTTAATTTTGTGCCAGAAAAAACACGAGCAGGATCTGGACAAACAGAAGCGTATCCGCCAGCTACATTTGATACATTTGACACTCGTACAAATGTTACTGTAGAAACTTCGACAACACAAGAATCGTCCGCAGCACAATACGATGCAGCCACTGCACCGCGTGATGTTGCAGAAGGCTCTCCTGCATTAACGTCAGGCACTACAACTGCAAGCTCGCAGCTAGTTCCGAAAAATATACGCGAGTTGGGCGACAAGACACAAGCGTATGCAGATGTGGTTGCTAGACGAGAATCTAAAAATTCATATGATGCAGTAGGCGCTGACGGCAGACTTGGCAGATATCAAATTAGCGCAAGCGAATTAGAACGACAAGGATACTTGAACGCAGGGTCGTTTGCAGGATCTAAAGAAGCTGCGGTTAGCCAAGCATCTAATTGGACAGGAAAAGACGGAGTACAAAATTCAGCAGGGTACCTTGCAGATACAGTAATGCAAGAAAAAATATTTATTACCTTTACTGAAAGCAACTTGGTGTTATTAAAACGTTCAGGTGCAAATGTTACAGTAGACACTGTGAGCACTATAGCAGGAATACTTTTTGTAGCACACAAGTTAGGCGCAGTAAATGCAGCAGCTTGGAGAGACGGTTCGCTAGGACGAGATTCGTTTGGTACAACAGGCGACGAATACTTTACATTAGGAGCTGCAATATGAGCCAGATTGTAATACCAGAATCTGGGATATTTGATCCTAGTCGTGTTATTCAGTCGTCTGAAACAGCCGTGTATAATACCGTTTATAAATCGTCTGCATTACAAACGGACGAAAAAGATATAGCAGGGAACGAAGATCCTCCCGGATACCAAAACGGCTCTCCGGGAGGAGCAGGTGCCGAAGGAAACTTTATTCAGTATTCTTCAACAGACGCAAAAGATGCAGGAACATGGGCTACGCTCGACAAGGCTATAAAAGCAACAGAATCACAGTCGTGGAAAGAAAACGGTCGTAATCCTAACATTATTCAATGTGTTGCAGCATGTAATGTTATAACTGAAAACGACAAAACTCCGCCGTGGTGTGCAGGATTTGTTACCTATGTGTTACAGCAAGCAGGATTTAATTCGCTTCGTTCTTTAAGCTCTCAAGCGTATAAAAAGTACGGCAAGCCGGTTGATTGGCGGGACTGGAAAGACGTTCGCAAAAACGACATTATTGTATTTAAAAGCAAAAACCAACCAGGCGGGCACATAGGATTCGTTAGCAGCTACAACCCCAAAACTGGTCGTGTAGCTGTTTACGGAGGCAATCAACGTAATGATGCCCGTATATCAAACTTCACTGTTAACGGCGCTACATTGTACGTTACAGATGTCCGCAGGGCTTGGGATATTCCTAAATCGGCCGACATAAACATTATAGATGGCAACTCCGCAGATATTTTAGTGGATCCGAATACTAGGTAAATAGTAGATGAGCACAATAGAAAAGAACTTAATTAAACGTGTAAACGTTAACTCGCCTAAGTCGCCAGCAGCACCCGTTACTAGCACTAACTATCGCGGACTAAGCACGGTTGATCCAGAACGACAATCAACCGTTTTATACGACTTAGAATTAATTAAACAAGATTTGATCAATCACTTTCACATACGTCAAGGTGAGAAGTTAGAAAATCCTACGTTTGGTACTATTATATGGGACGTCTTGTACGACCCGCTAACGGATCAGCTTAAAGAAGTCATCTCTGAAAACGTAACAGCTATTATTAACAGCGATCCCCGTATTGTTGTTGACCAAGTAACAGTTGATTCGTTTGAAAGTGGCATTCAAATTGAATGTGATTTAACATACCTGCCTTATAATATATCAGAATCTATGCGATTTTCCTTTGATCAAAATAATGGGTTATTGACGTAATTTTTTAAGTACGCACATATCTCATCCGAATAAATACTTGGTAAGTAAGGAATCGTAAATGTCAGCAACTAACAGACAGAACCGTCTCCTCGTAGCAGAGGATTGGAAGAGAGTATATCAGAGCTTCCGTAATGCAGAATTTCAGAGCTATGACTTTGATAACCTGCGTCGTACAATGATCAATTATCTTAGGGAAAACTATCCTGAGGACTTTAACGATTATATTGAAAGCAGCGAGTATCTTGCGCTTATTGATATGATTGCGTTCTTAGGTCAAAACCTATCATTTCGTATTGATCTTAATGCACGTGAAAACTTTATTGATCTAGCTGAACGCAGAGAATCAGTACTGCGTCTTGCGCGTCTACTTTCATATAATGTGAAACGTAACCAAGCAGCAAACGGCTTACTTAAAATAGATTCAATACAAACAACAGAATCGGTTATTGATGCAAACAATGTTAACTTAGCAGGCCAAACTATTGTCTGGAATGACCCGTCTAACGAAAATTGGTACGAGCAGTTCATTAAAGTTATGAACGCAGGACTTCCTGTTAACAACACATTTGGTCGCCCTACAAAAAGCGACACAGTATCTGGTATTCCGACAGAGCAATATCGCTTTAACGCACTTAACACTGATACGCCAGTATATTCGTTCAGTAAAACCGTTGAAGGCGCTAACACAACATTTGAAGTTGTATCGACTGATATTGTTAACGGTGAAATAGTTGAAGAACCACCGTTGCTTTCAAACAACCTTGCAATGCTTTATCGTGACGATGGCCGCGGCGCAGGATCTACTAACACGGGCTTTTTTGCACACTTCCGTCAAGGAACACTTGATCAAGGCGTGTTTACTGTTGACCAGCCAGTACCTAATCAGATTATTAGTGTCGATGCACGTAACGTTAACAACACAGATGTATGGCTTTACAAAATTGACAGTACTGGCGCAGAAACAGAATTTTGGACTAAAGTTGATGCTGTTGAAGGCAATAACATTATCTATAACAGCCTAAGCAAAAAGATTCGCAATGTATATGCAGCACTAACGAAAGCAGATGACCGCGTTAATTTAATCTTTAGCGATGGCACTTTTGGCAACTTGCCAAGCGGCCAGTTCCGTGTGTATTACCGCTCGTCGGCAAACAGAAGAGTGTCTATACAACCAAGCGAAATCCAAGCTGTTACTGTTGTTATACCTTACCTAAGTCGTAACGGCACAGTTGAAGAAGCTACTTTACGCATGTCGCTTAAAGTAACAGTTGACAATGGCTCGTCTACTGAGACTAACGAAAGCGTTAAAACTAATGCACCGTCGACTTATTATACACAAAATAGAATGGTTACTGCTGAAGATTACAACGTTGCTCCTCTAGGCGTGTCGCAAGAAATTGTTAAAGTAAAAGCAGTCAACAGAACATCAAGCGGCATTAGCCGTTATTTTGATCTTATTGATACATCTGGCAAATACAGTACTGTTAATCTGTACGGAAAAGACGGTGTAATTTACAAACAAGCTTTGGCAGAAAAAACAAAATTTACATTCCGAACACAAACTGATATTGAGGGTGTTATAATCAACACAATCGAGTCTTTGATAAAGGACAGAAAAGTATTAAACTTTTACTACGAAAACTTTCCAAAGATACTTACTGCTGACTTATCGGCAATGTGGGTGCAAGAGACGTCCGGAACAAATAGCTCGACAGGCTTTTTGCAAGATGTCGACGGGCAGTTGTATTCAGTTGGTCCGTTTGCTACTAACTCGTTAAAAGGGTTTACAGTAGGCACACTTTGTAAGTTTATTCCGCTTGAAGGAGAATACTTTACAGCAAGCGGAGAATCACTGCCGGGTGACGCTACTAATATTGCAGGTGCAATCCTTTACAAATGGACCAAAGTAGTAAGTGTAGAAGGCCGTGGCACAACCGTAACAGACGGCATGGGCCCAATTCAGTTTAACGATGTTATTCCTGCTACAGCCCGGCTTGTTGAAATTCGGCCTGCACTAGCAACTGCTATTACTAATGATGTTAAAACACAAATTGTTGACCAGACGTTTAGTTTTAACACATTTGGATTACGATATGATGTAGCCCAACAGCAATGGCGGCTAATTGCAAATACAAACGTTGACATTGATTCGTCGTTCTCAACAGGGCGCCAAGGCGACGCGACTGCCCAGAATTTAGATGCAAGCTGGCTTTTACTTTTCCAAACAAACGGCGAAACATATACAATTACTTACCGCGGACTGCGTTATGTGTTTGAAAGCAAAGACGAAATTAAGTTTTATTACGATTCTTCAGATACAATTTACGACAGCAACTTAGGACAAATTGTTAAAGACAAGATTCAAATAATGTCGATTAATGCTCAGCCAGGCAGCACGTTGCCGTTTACTGTTGACCACGATTGGGAAATTATTGAAGAATTCCGTGATAAAGAGGGCTACGTAGATACTAACAAAATTCAAATAGGGTTTTATGATAGTGATGCCGACGGCGTTGTAGACGATATTGATGTGTTTAATGTTATTGTTGGCGAAGACACTGTAGCTTTTGATAAAAAGTTTATATTCCATCGAGCTTATCAAAATACAGACGGCGTAGAAGACTTTCAGTATGTTGATCAAGCAGCAGCGAATATTACAGTGGTCGAAACAGAAACAGATATCGGCCCTTACGGTCTCATAGCCGACGCCTCGGTATTTTATATCGTAGACCGCGATACATTCCGTGTATTAGACGCCGCAAACTTAACACTTGCGCCGACGTCTGATTACCGCGCTTATGTTGGCCGTAGTGATATTAAATTTTATTACTTACATGCAGCAGATGCTAATTCAAGAATCGACCCTGCGGTTAGTAACATTATGGATATGTATATCTTAACACGCACATATGACACCGCGTATCGTCGTTTCTTACAAGGAGCAATGGCAACCGCACCATTGCCGCCAAGCAGCGATTCATTATTCCTTTCTTTCGGAAACGAATTAAAGAAAATTAAAAGTATTAGCGATGAGGTGATCTATCATCCGGTTAAGTACAAAGTACTATTTGGATCAAAGGCGAACGAAGATTTGAGAGCAACATTTAAAATTGTAAAAAACCCAGACTTAGTTGTTAACGACAACGACGTGAAGACGCGAGTTATTGAAGCTATTAGTCAATACTTTGCTTTGGAAAATTGGGACTTCGGTGAGACGTTTTACTTTAGTGAATTGTCAACATACGTAATGAATCAACTTGCACCTGACATGGTTTCGTTTGTAATTGTTCCAGTTCAGCAAAGTCAGAGCTTTGGATCATTATACGAAATTCGTTCAGAATCAGACGAGATAGTTATCAACGGCGCGACTGTTGATGACGTAGAAATTATCGACGCTATTACAGCAACACGATTACAAGCAAGCGGCAATGTAGTCACTGCATCGGCAGAAACAATAGTTGGTGTGGCAAGTTCTGCACTAGCAACAAACACAACAAGCGGAGGCTTTAACTTCTAATGGCATATGATAACGACCAGCAGGAATTCCAGGCAGACCCAAATCCAGAAAACAGAAAGGTAAAGTCAACACAGTTTTTACCTAAGTTCTTCCGGACGCCTACAAACGAGAAATTCCTACAAAGCACAATGGATCAAATGATCCAACCAGGTCAGGCTGAAAAAATATCAGCATACATTGGGCGCCAAGTATCAAAAGCGAGAGAAAAAGACGATAGCTATTTAGGCGCCGTTACACAACAGCGTGCAGATTATCAGCTTGAGCCGGCAACTGTTATTAAAGATGATTTAGGTAACGTTTTATTTTATAAAGATTACCAAGACTTTATTAACCAGACTAACGCATTTAACGGCAATGTAGATGACCACAGCAGATTAAATTCGCAGGAATATTATGCTTGGTCTCCAAATATTGATTGGGATAAATTTACAAACTTTCGCGAGTATTTTTGGTTACCTAACGGGCCTCAGACAGTTGCTGTATTTGGACAGACTACAGAAGTTACTAGCACTTATAATGTAACTGTGTCAGACCAAGGCGATAACTTTGCTTATAACTTTTCGTTAGATACAACTGCTAATCCGTCAATAAAATTGTACCGCGGCCAAACATACAGCTTTGTTGTTGATGCAGAAAACTATCCATTGGCGATTGCAACTTCGCGGTCGTTTATTGAAGAAGATCCAAACAACCCGGCATCACTTTATAAAGAAGGCATTGTTAAGTTTGATACAGAAGGTAACGAAGTTACTGATCTTTATATTAGCGAAGGCGTAATACAGTTTACTATTCCGGAAAACGCACCTGATACGCTGTATTATGTAAGCTCTACGTCAATTAACACCGGCGGGTATTTTAAAGTATACGATGTTGAACAAAGTTCAGAAGTCGATGTTATAAATGAAATTTTAGGAAAGACTGCTTACCGTACAGGTGCAGGCTTTGACTTGTCAAATGGAATGAAAGTAGTTTTTCAAGGCAATGTTACGCCTGCAATTTATGCAACAGGCGAATGGTATGTTGATGGCGTAGGCGACAGCATTGTTCTTATCAACTCTGCTGATCTCGAAATACCTGCAACATATTCTAGCGATCTTCCTATTCCGTTTGATACCGACGGCTTTGACCGTTTACCGTTTGATAACGCAGCTTCTTTTGCCGAAGCAAAAGATTATATTGTTGTTAACCGAGCAAGTAAAGATAGAAACGCATGGTCACGCTACAACCGTTGGTTCCACCGTTCAGTTATTGAGCAAGCAGCAGTTCTTAACGGGCAGCCAATTGACAACGATATTAGTCAGCGTGCTCGTCGTCCTATCATTGAATTTGACGCCGGCATGAAATTATACAATTTTGGCACCGAAGCAAAGACTGACGTTACTCTTATCGACGATTTTACAACAGATGTGTTCAGTACAATTGAAGGCAGCATTGGATACAACGTAGACGGAGTTAATTTAGCTGAAGGCATGCGTGTATTGTTTACAGCAGATCCTGATTCATTTGTTTCTGGAAGAATTTTTAAAGTTAAATTTGTTAACTTCGAGAACAAGCGTCAAATTACGCTTGTTGAAGAAACTGACAGCATGCCTTTAGAGAACGAAACTGCTCTCGTTAAGCAAGGAACTAACGCTGGCTTAATTTACTTTTACAACGGCACGTCTTGGATTAAAGGACAAGAAAAAACTGATACAAATCAGCCACCTAAATTTGAATTGTATGACAACGAAGAAAATTCTTTTGCTGACGGCGAAGCTTATCCTGCAACAACGTTTGCAGGAAATACACTCTTTACCTATAAAGTCGGTGCTGGCACTATTGATCCGGAATTAGGATTTCCTCTTTCGTATCGTGCTTTTGAGAACATTGGCGATTTAGTATTCAGTTACAATCTTTTACAGCAAACAGATACATTTACAAACGATAATACTGTAATCGATTTAGAAAGTAAGAAAGGATTCTTGCGTCGTTACACTGCAAGAGAAGATTTTAATTATACAAACGGATGGAAAAAGGGTCGCAAATTAAGCAATCAAAAAGTAGTCCGTCAGTACTTTGGTGCAGACCAGGCTAATGATTTTGCTATAGATGTTTATGATAAGTCGGGCGAGATTAGCGATTTACGAGTATTTGTAACAGTTAATAACAGCTTTAAAGCACTTGATGTAGACTACACAATTAACATAGTAGGCAGTATTGCGTATGTAAGCTTTAGCAGCGACCTAACAGTAGATGACCGCCTTGTTATCAAAACAACTAGTACTACACTAAAAAATAGTAACGGCTATTATGAGATTGCAAGTAACCTTGAGCGCAATCCGCTCAATAACGATCTAAACGAATTTACGCTTGGCGAAGTAAACGACCACGTGGGCGGAATTGTTGAAGAAGTATTTGGGTTCGACGGAGTATTTCCGGGCAGATCTAATTTACGTGACCTAGGCGATGTTGCTGCATTTGGTAAAACATTTGTTAAACATAGTGGTCCTTTTAACTTAGCTAACTTTCATATTACTAACCGTGATTACAACATGGTAAAGGCGCTTCGTTATAACAGCAGAGAGTATGCAAAATTCAAGCGTGTGTTTATGCAGAAAGCATTCAGCCTTGGGTTTGATGGGCCTGTTAAGCAGCACGTTGATAAAATATTTGAAGACATAAACAACGACAAAACAGAATCTATGCCGTTCTACTTTAGCGACATGGTCCCAACTGGCTCTTCGGTGCGTATTGAATACACTGTAGTTGATTCGCGTATTGAGTTTTATGCCCTAGGCGAAGTATTTGACGATGTAGTAATAGGCGAATTAGCAGTACTTGTGTATCTTAACGGCACACAACTTGTTAGGGGCCAGGATTATACATTTGACGTAAATGGATTTTGTGTTATTACCGCAGAAAAAGTTGCAGGCGATCTTATTGAAATTTACGAATACGATTTAACAGACGGGTCGTACGTGCCGCCAACGCCTTCGAAGCTTGGCTTATATCCGTCATACCGTCCTGCGTTATTCTTAGACACAACATACCGTGAACCAGTAAATGTTATTCAGGGCCATGACGGATCTATTACCGTTGCTTATAACGATTACCGCGACGACCTATTGCTTGAATTAGAGAAAAGAATCTTTAACAACATTAAGCAAGCATACCGCGAAGACATTTTTGACATTAATGCGTTTGTTGGCGGCGAATACCGCGACACAGGGTTTGATCGCAAGTTAATTAACAATGCAATGATCTTTGATTTTACCCAATGGCTAGGTGTTGTTGGGTCGGTTGATTATACAAAGAATGACAATTACTTACGTAGTGATTCATTTACTTACAACTATAAATTTATGGCATCCCCAAACGGCACACCATTGCCGGGTTATTGGCGCGCCGTTTACAAGGAAGCATACGATACTGATCGTCCCCACACTCATCCGTGGGAGATGTTAGGTTACACTGATCGTCCGACATGGTGGGAAACAGCTTATGGTCCAGCACCATACACCGGCGACAACCTTATATTGTGGGAAGACATTGAAAACGGTGTTGTCCGCGAGCCAAACAAAGAATTAGTATTGCGTCCTAAATATGCTCGACCTGGACTATCAAAACATATCCCAGTAAGCGGGCAAGGCGAATTATTAAGTCCGTTAGCTTCGGGTTATGCTCGGGGTTATATAGCAAGCCTAGCAGATACAACGTTTGTGTTTGGTGATGAAGCTCCTGTCGAAGCAGCGTGGAGACGTTCGTCAGAATTACCGTTTAGTTTAATTACTGCATGGATGCTTAGCCAGCCGCATAAAGTATTAGGCACTGGCTTTGATTTGTCGCGTATTGAGCGCAACTTAGCAGGTCATTTAGTTTACACAGAAACACAACAGCAGATCCGCCTTGTTGATTTAAAGTTTCCTAATAACACCGACGATGCAGAGCGTGTAACTACATCTGGCCTTACAAACATGATGGCCAACTATCTTGCAAGTTCAGTTCTACTAAACTATGATAGATATATTGATTACTTAACTTCGGTTAATACTCAGCTTGGCATGAAGATTGGCGGATTTACAGACAAAGCTAAATTCCAAATGATCTTAGACAGTCGTACCCCGCTTAACCAAAGCAACGTACTTATACCTGAAGAAAACTATCAGATCTTTTTAAATACATCATCGCCTATTGACGTAGCTGATTATTCGGGTGTGATTATCGAAAAGCAGGCAAGCGGATTTATTATCCGCGGCTACGATAAAAACTCTCCGGGCTTTAAATACTTTAAGCCAGTAGCAGTTGATTCAGATCCGGTTATTAACATAGGCGGCATATCGCAACCGTTTACTGAATGGGAAACAGGGCGCGAGTATGTTGCAGGCCAGATCGTTCTAGATGGCCGAACTTACTACCGCGTAAAAACTACTCACTCAAGTGCAGTTGCATTTGACACAGACAAATTTGCACCACTTCCGTTCTTACCGATTGTAGGCGGCCGTGAGATTTTTGTTCGAAAGAGATACGATCGCCGCGTTGCAGTTGATTTACCATATGGCACAACACTTAAAACTATACAAGATGTAGCAGACTTTATGTTTGGCTACAATCAGTATTTGTTAAGTCAGGGATTTGAATTTAACTATTTTGACAAAGACACTAATGTTGTTGAGAACTGGTTACAGTCGATTAAGGAATTTGCATTCTGGACTACACAAAACTGGGATAACGGAGCAGTTATTACACTATCTCCAGGCTCGCAAGAGTTGCGCTTTACTAGCGAATTTTCAGTTGTTGACAACCTGTTTGATAACTTTTATGATTACAGTATCTATAAAGCAGACGGTAACAAACTACGTGAAGAGTTTACAAGCCGCACACGCACAAACGATAATGAGTTTATTATTACTCCTCGCAATACAGCAGATGGCGTGTATAATATTAAGTTGCCGCTTGTGCAAAAAGAGCATGTACTATTATTAGATAACCGCACGGTGTTTAATGACATCTTATTTGATCCAGAGCCTGGTTACCGACAAGAGCGTATTCGTGTTGTTGGTTACCGTTCAGATGATTGGACAGGTAGCTTAAATATCCCAGGCTTCTTCTACGACAGTGCAGAAACAACATCGTGGGAACCAAACCAGGATTACGTAATTGGTGCAGTAGTCAAGTACAAAGAGTTTTATTATTCAGCAAATACAAAAATTGGCGGAGCGCCGCAGTTTAATGCACAAGATTGGGTGCGCTTAAACGAGCGTCCAGAGCCTAAATTGTTTACAAACTTTGATTTTCATATCTCGCAGTTTGCAGATTACTATGATTTAGACAGCGATAACTTTGATGCTGATCAACAAAAACTTGCACAGCATCTTATTGGTTACCAGCAGCGCGAATACTTGCGCAACATTATCAATGACGACATTAGCCAGTACAAATTCTACCAAGGATTTATTAAAGACAAAGGCACATTAAATTCACTTACTAAATTGTTCGATGCACTTGCGGCAGCGGACAAAGAAAGCTTAGAATTTTATGAAGAATGGGCAGTGCGTGTTGGACAAGTCGGAGCTGTTGACAAATACGAAGAAGTTGAATACGTTCTTGATGAGACTAAGTTCTTACTTACTCCTCAGCCAATTGAACTTACTAATATCGCTAGTCCGGACGACACACGTTTAATCTACCGCATTAAAGAAGTAGACACATACTTGCGTCCGAAAAATTACACTCACACACCTTTCCCGGCAACACAGACCGGCGAAGAGTTTGTGCCAACAGCAGGGTATGTCCACCGCGAAGATGCAGATTATACTGTATTCAGTTACAACGACATACTTACTCAGGACATTAACACACTTGCATTTAGTGAAGTTGTGTGGGTCGGCCGAGAAGGCCAAACGTGGAACATATATCGTTATGCATCAACAGACTTTAAAGTTAAAAGTATTGATCTTGCTGACGACGGCTTAAAAAGACTTAACTTAAATATTTCACCAAGCTTTGACGTTGGTGAAATTATCGGACTATCAGATTTAACTTCTGCTAACGGCTTTTATAAAATTGCACGGTTAGAAGGCAACTCGATTATTATTGATTCAGAAGAGATTGAAGAGTTTGAAGAAAGCGTTCCGCCTGATTTTAACGACAGTACAGTTGTTACTACTGAGTTAGGTACCGAATCAGGGTTACCAAGAATTTCGGTTTTTAACTCTGTACGCTTTGCTGATATCTCGGCTGCTAACACATTCATCCAAAATAACGGAGTTGAAACAGACGATAAGCTTTGGGTTGACAGTGCGTTAAATAATGACTGGGCAGTATTTAGAAATACGCCTAAGTACAACAGTGTATCAGTAACGCAAAATCCGAACGAATACGATGCAACACTTGATAATTATTCGTCTGTAATTACTGTATCGGCTGACAACAAAACAGTTGCAGTAGCAGCGCCGGAAAGAGGCGAAGGCAGAGTTTACATATATGAGAGACCAACAGAAACCGGCAACTTAATATACAAAGAAACATTAGCACCGGAGATAGATATTTCAGATGCAGGCCTACGCTTTGGTGCTTCGCTTGCGCTTAGTCCGGACAGCGTCTACTTAGTAGTTGGTTCTCCAGAAGCTAGTAATGTTACTACACGTTTTAAAGACGAATATGTTACAACTACGCCTTATCAGTTCCTTGACGTTGTATCGTATCTTGATAGTTTGTGGAGAGCAAATACTCTTATCGAAGCGGCAGAAGCGGCTATTGAATTCTCAACGTTCTCTAGTTATCCAGAGGTAACAATTGATTCTGATTCGTCGCAAGTTAATTTACTTACACTTGGTAATTACACTCAGCCACTAACGTTAGTTGATCACATTCTTGTGAGAGCACCGTTTGATATGTGGGAAGGCGTTGCTGTAGGTGACCGTTTAGTTCTAGAGTGGAACGAATATTCAGAAACAAACGGTGACTCATTTGCAGCGTCGCAGCCGTTCTTAGGAAACATTCTTGGTGTTAACAGTGACTACATTACGGCAGAACATGCGATTGTAGGAAAAGTTGATCATATTCTGTATATTGATGTAGCATTAAACATATTAGAAGTGGGCGACACAGTATCAACAGATAGCGCCTCAGGTGTTATTAGTTACCTTAATGTGCTAGACAGCACACTTGTATTATACCTAACTAATCTTAACGGAACTTGGGCAGAGACGGGCGAAATATTTGCTAACGATGTGACTTTAGTTGGTTCTTACATTATTCCAGATTATGATTCGGGCACAGGACTTGGCGGGTACTTCCAGATTGCGTCTCCAGAATATAATACTGCTGGCGGACCGTACACTGATGAGGGCCGCGGTCTTGTATTCCGTGATGTGTTGCGCGCAGCAGACACTCGCGATGCTAATATCTATGAAAATATTCTTGATGTAGTTACCGAAATCGGTGCTCCTACTAGCTTAAACGACCAAGCATCGTTTATATCAGCACTTTCATACCGCGGCGACCCGGGAGATGTATTAGCTGATCAGCTAGATAGTCGTTGGGTTATGCGAGCAAGTAAGGTCCTTACAGACCAGGTTGCAGCTACTGATCGGTTCCGTATGTACTTTGATAGGAGCGTAACAGAAACACTTTACGGGTTTGAAGAAGGGTACTTTGATAACACCGAACACACAGTTGTTACAAAATGGAAAGGGTATATTGACTTTACTTTTACAAATTTCCAAACAGTAGATGTTGATGGTGACGGCCAAACTAGCGATCCGTTTGAGCCAAGCATAGGCACTATTATTGAAGATGCTACTACTGGCGCAAGAGCTGAAGTTGCATTTTATCGCAGACAATTTAATACTGTTCGCGTTTACGTTATTAACGTTACTGGAACATGGAGCTTAGGCGACGAATACAGCGCGCCTGCAGAGATTACCCGCATTGGAACCGGCGGTAATCCAAATCGCCTTATGGGAGATGTTAATGCTGTATCACTTGGTACAAACACTGTAGGCGACATCTTAGTAATTGAAGCAGGCAGCGATTTTGCTATACCTGCAGAGTCGGACATTATACATGCAGAATATTGGATATACCGAGAAGACTTTAATGTAACAGGCATGCCCCGTCCTGCAAGTATTCCGTCTTCAAATAATAATGATTGGGAGCAAGTTTACAACTTACCGGCGGATAACAGCGGCACAGGCAGCGGATTAGTAACACAGGGCATGTATTCTGTGTTTATTCGCCGCGCTGGAGGAACTTACACATTAGTTGATACATTTGTCGATCCAGATGCTGCTGAGAATGCACGTTTTGGTACTAAACTTGCAATCACACAACGTGACGGTTTATACACTCTGTATGTTTCTAGCGAAGGCAACGGTACAACAGGTAATTCAGGCAAAATTAACTTTATTATCAACGGCGAAAGAGGCGGTGTTGAGTACGATTGGGAATTAGCAAAAGACAGAGCATTCCGCGGCGTGTTCCAGACTAATGTTTTCTACTTAGAAAATGAATACGTCACCGAAGCAAACGTGATTTATCAAGCAATTACAAACATTGCTCCTGGTAACAGTTTTGATATAGCTGATTGGGTAGTAGCACCAGCAGGCGTTTCTTACTTAGGATACGTTCCGATAGACTTTGAGTACAACAACGACGATGATAAATTTGCTCCTGGCTCGAACTTACTAAAATTTGCTTACGACTTTGATGTTAGTAACAACGGCGAAGTAATGGTTGTATCATCAAAATTATACTTTGATGATTCTACAGAAAATAGGTCAGTGCAAGTTTATCAAAGAAACGGCGATCACTTTACTATAACGCAGACAATATCTGCGTTAGTTCCGGGAACAGAGTTTGGAGAAGCAGTTGCAATATCAAACGATGCCCAAATGATTGCTATTGGCGAACCGTTCAACGATGATAGAGAAACCGACCAAGGCGTTGTGTATGTGTATTTGTTGAATGACGGGCAATACACGTTAGCACAAACGCTGAATAGCACTACTAACGAAAAAGGCGAACAGTTCGGCAGCAACTTAGACTTTGATAGCAATCAACTTATTGTTACAAGCCTATTTGGCGATATGGAAATTGACACTACGTTTGACAAAAATACTGCAACGTTTGACCAACAACTAACAAGTTTCTGTAAGACTAAGAATGATACCGGCCTTGTACAACTGTATGAAAGAATTAACGACACATTAATACACGCCGCAGACTTTACCTTTGATGACGAATCAACAGAAGGCGTTAGCTTCTTTGGTCAGAATGCACTTGTGCGTGATAACCACTTATATGTTGGCATAACAAGAGCAACTGATTTATCTAATTCGTATGAAGGCGCACTGCTTGATTACCGTAAAGTGAAAAATACACTTAACTGGGAAACATATCGCCAGCCAAATGCAACCGTTAACGTTCGTGACATTAAAAAAGCGTTCCTTTACAACAAGAGAACTAACGAGTTCCTTACTAATGTAGACTTTATTGATCCTATACAAGGCAAGATTGCAGGCTTAGCAGACCAAGACATATGGTATAAAACTCTATATGATCCTGCAACTTACACAACGGGCGAAACTGTTAATATTAGTGAAACAGATAACTGGGCAGAACGTTTTGTTGGCCGCGTTTGGTGGGATTTATCAACAGCATTGTTTGTTGACCCGCATCAAGGCGATATAATTTACCAATCTAACACCTGGAACACATTATTTCCAAATGCAAGTATTGATGTTTACGAGTGGGTAGAGTCAAACATGCTTCCGTCACGCTGGGATGCCTTAGCAGATACCGACGAAGGAATTGCACGCGGTATTAGTGGTACTACTAAGTACGGCGACGAAGTTTACACACAGAAAAGCTTGTACGATCCAATATCGCAGAGTTTTACTCCTAAGTATTACTTTTGGGTTCAAAACAAGGTTACTATACCAAACGCAGAGTTCCGAAGAATTAATGTTCTTGACATTGCGAGATTGATTGCCGACCCATTTGGACAGCGTTATCGCTTTGCAAGCTTGCTATCAAACAACAGATTCTCGCTTAACAACGTTGATACATTCTTAGAAGACCAAGATGTTGTGTTATCATTCCAGATTTGGAAACTAGATAACCGCGATATGAACATACACAACGAATATCAGATACTGTCAGAAGGATTTGAATCGTCTCTTCCTAAGCGCGATGTTGAGATGAAATGGTTTGATTCACTTATAGGACGCGATACTTACTTACGTCCGGTACCAGATCCGCAGTTATCTCCCAAAATACGTTACGGTAACTTGACCCGTCCGCGTCAAGGGTGGTTTGTTAACCGCAAGGAAGCATTAAAGCAAGTAATTGAACGTGTCAACCTTGTCCTTAAAGATGAATTGATTACAGATGAAGTTAATTTAAGCGGCATCGAAGCGTATGATCCGGCACCGACAATATTTACAAACTTATATGACCGCACTATTGATACAGTTGATCAATTAGATCTTATTAGCATCTCGAGAGTGCGCCGTGCAGTATTAACTCCTGTTATTGAAGACGGCCGCATTGTTAGTGTTACTATAACTGACTCGGGCCGCGGGTATCTATCAACACCGACATTTGATATCGCAGGCAAAGGCGAGTCTGCAGATATTCAGCTTACTATTAACCAGCGCGGCGAAGTTGACGGAGTAACTGTTCTTAATAGCGGCATAGGGTACGACAATAATACTTTTATTACAGTGCGACACTTTGCTGCATTAATTGAAAGCGACTCGACTGCTAATGGCAGATGGAGTATTTACTCGTGGAACGAAACATTGCGTGAATGGCAACGATCAAAAACACAAGAATATAACGTTAACCTGTACTGGGATTACCAAGATTGGTATGCGCCGGGCTACAATAGATTTACACAGACTAAATTTTCCGTTGATCAGTCATACGAAATCACAGCACTTGATGACAGAGTTGGCGATGTAACCCGTATTCGTAATGTTGGATCGGGCGGTTGGCTATTATTGCGTAAGGTTGACACACAAGTTACTGTTGACTACACAGTTAATTACGAAACTATTGGACGTCAGAACGGCACGATTAAGTTTTTGCCAAGTCTATATGATCCGTTAGCAGGTAAGAATGGGTACGACACAGCAAATTACGATGTGTTTGCATATGACAACGATCCGACTATAGAGATTCGCAAGATCCTCGAAGCAATCCGCGATGACATATTTGTTGATCAGCTACAGGTCGAATACAATAAATTATTCTTTGTTAGTTTGCGTTATGTATTTACAGAACAGGGATATGTTGATTGGGCATTTAAAACAAGCTTTGTACTAGCGCGCCACAACGTAGGCAAGTTACAGCAAAAAGTTACTTTCCAGAACGATAACTTATCGAGCTACGAAGATTACATCGACGAAGCTAAACCGTACAAAACAAAAATACGCGAGTATGTAAGCACTTACGATACTATCGATAGCACTGGCACGGTTATTTCGGACTTTGATTTGCCACCGTCGTACGACGAAGCTACAAAAAGTATCCAGCCACAAAAAGTACGCATTGTCGACAATGAGCTTGTTGGTGTTACTCCAAAAATGCTAACTAATCCGTTTAAGCAATGGCTAGATAACTATGCCCTTAAAGTGTCAACTATACTGATACAAGAAGCTGGCTCAGGTTACCTTAGTCCTCCGGCTGTAACTATTACCGGCGGCGGCGGGACAGGTGCAACAGCGCGTGCATTTGTCGGAGCAGGCCGTATTACCCGAATTGCAGTTACAAATCAAGGATCGGGCTATCTTAGTACTCCTACAGTTATTATTGAAGGCTCTCAAAGAGAAGACTCAATTGTAGCGACAGCAACGGCTATACTTGGCGAATCACCAGTCCGCTCAATGCAAATGGTTGTTAAGTTTGATAGAGTATCAGGCAGCTATTATATCTTGGATATTAACGAACAAGACATTGTTACTGGCACAGGATCTAAGACACGGTTTAATCTAAAATGGCCAATGGACTTACGTAACAACACTGTTCAGATATTTGTAGATGGTACTGAATTACTGCGTAGCGAATACACATTTACAAACGTAACAGACACTACTAAAAGCTATGTACGAGAGTTGGGCCAAATCTTATTTACGATGCCGCCTGCAACTGGATCAACTGTTGAAATTAATTATCAGAAGAATCCAGAATTACTTACAGCGCAGGATCGTATTAACTTTTATTACAATCCGACATCAGGTCAGCTAGGTAAAGAGCTAGGTCAGCTAATGGATGGCGTCGACTACGGCGGCGTAGAAGTGCGCGGTCTTGGAGGCTTCGGCGGCGGCGGCGGATGGGATACATTTCCGTGGTACACAGGCAAGTGGGATAGTTACGATACTACCTTTGAGGACGAGATCTTTATCCTCGACGGATCAACTACAACAATCAACCTAGCAGCAGTATTACTAGATGGCGTAGAATATAACATTTATCGTAATGGCATACGACTTGACGATCCAAACTACCCAGGCAGCCCGGAAAATCCAAATGCTATCACTGAAACTATTTACGGCGACGATTCTACAAGTGTTGTAGACTTACAAGATCGTGGCATTACTGCAATAGACGGCGATGTTATTATTGTCCGTAAGTCAACAAGTGATGGATCGTTCTTGGCTGATCCAGAAATTTTTGATACACTATTAAGTGGCGGCGATCTTGCTTACTCGACAGCAAAAGGCATTGCAGCAGATCAAATTGTTATCGATGGCGACGGATTTGTTACACCATTAACTAGCAAAGGGCCAGAAGAACTTGTTCCGGGGCAGATACTTGACACGCTTGATATACAAGTGTATGACAAGATAGGCGACGGCGGAGCAAACATTTATTCTGCTAACTATAAAGGCGATGGGACAACTGCTACTTACGATCTAAGCATTCGTCCAAACAGCAAAGATGCGGTGTTCGTCAAAGTAAACAATGTTATAGTTGACCGAGCTAATTATACTATTGATTATTCTGCGCTAACAGTAACACTAACTTCCGCGGCTAACGACGGCGAGCTAATTAACATTATTGTAATGGGACAAGCCGGTGATAGTATTGCCGACGCAGGAACATTTACAGGAGACGGCAGTTCTACAGTATTCAGCACAAGCGCAAGATTTGAAGAAGGGCTTGTCTTTAATGTACAAATCGACGGCACTCCTGTTAGCGTAGAGCTAATTGAAAATGTTCAGCGACAGGCACCGCTTGTATTTACAGCAGACGGATCAACTAACATATTTGAACTTCCGAGCAATTTGAGCACCTTGGCAATAGTGCAAATCAACAGCGTAACACAACAAGATGTTGTTTACGGAGTTGAGCCGGGGGCAGACGAGTTTAATAATGTGACGTTCTTGCTTTCTTTTGAAGAAGGCACGCTAGAAGCAGGTGATGTAATAACGGTAGCTGATTCACTTCCGCTAGTCGACATACAGTTTATTGTAGCTCCGGCGCTTACGTCGGTTATTACTTACGTTATCTATGAAAGTGAAAGTACTTCGTTTAGTATTGTTTCGCTAGAAGAGTTTACCGGCGACGGAAGCACGGCAGCATTTACAATGTCTCAAGCACCACTTACACAAACGCCAACACGTTACAGAGTGCTTGTTGAGGTCGACGGGCAAATGCTGCCACCGGGTTATAGCAGACAATTTGCTGTAGGTGCAGAACGAGAGTATCCGTTAGAACAATGGCAATTTCCTGGAGGCACAGTGCTTCCGGTCAACGTTATAGCTTACCTTAAAGGTGTTGAAATACCGCGATCGATTGCGTGGCAATATGATACTGCTAATTCAACAGTTATATTATTTCCTGGTGTAGGCGAAGTAGGCGATGACCTTATTATTTACATTGTAGACGACGGTGATTACCAGTTAAGCGGTGCAGATTTAACGCTAGACACAGCTCCGGCAATTGGCGAAAAAGTTAAAGTGTGGCAGTTTACTAACCACGATGTGCTTGATATTGAACGTAAGACGTATAACGTTATTGCGCGTGCTCCGTTAACTCAGGGAACTGACGATTATGGTACATACACTAGACTTACAAACGGATTAATTAGATTAATTACGCCAGCAGTTGATGCACAATATATTTGGGTTACACTAAACGGCGAAACATTATCTCCGAGCGTCGATTATTATGTTACTGACGATTTACAGTATATTAAAATTATACGTGATATTGCAGAAGATGATGTTGTTGACATTATGCACTTTACTCGCCCAGCAGTAACACAAACGTTTGGCTTTAGGCAGTTTAAAGATATGCTAAATCGTACAGTTTACAAACGACTTGACGAAAGTTCGGCAGTATTCCTTGCGCAGGACTTAAACTGGTTTGATCAGCGTATTGAACTTGTTGACGGAGCTAACATTCCGGAACCAAACAAAGAGCGCAATATTCCGGGTGTGTTGTTTATTAATGGCGAGCGCATTGAATTCTTTATTAAGGAAGGAAATACATTACGTCAAATTAGACGAGGCACACTAGGAACAGGTACCCCGGAAGTACATATTGCGGGCACAAAGGGTTATGAGCAAGGAGTTGAGCAAACAATTCCGTACAAGGACCAGACACGTAGTCAAACGTTACAATCAGACGGCACTACTAACACATACACGCTAGATTTTGTAGCTAACTCGAGCAACGATGCAGAAGTATTTGTAGGCGGGAAACGCTTGAGAAATAATGTGATAAGTATATTTGATCCAACACTTGATCTTGATTCTCCAGAAGGCGATGTTGAATTGCCAGCAGAGTTTGTAATTGACGGAGATCAATTAACATTAACAGATGACGTTCCACTTGATACTAACATTACAGTGGTACGAAAAATAGGACAGCTATGGACAGATCCTGGCACTCCTATGCGATATGCTGAAACACAAATTGCTAAATTTATTAGAGCAAGGTCGGTTGACGTTCCCGAATAAATACAACTGGTAGGTAACCATAATATGACAGATTTTTTAGATACACCAGGCATCCTCGTACAAGGACATATTCACATTTTCGATCCGGAATCCGGCGACACTATTGTGAACAAGCGTAACGCTATCCATTACGAGAACATGTCAATTTCACTCGCTGAGTCACTTGCTAACGCAGGTCAGGGCTTTATTTACGAGATGGCTTTTGGCAATGGCGGAACTTCCGTTGATCCAACAGGCATCATTACGTATCTAACGCCTAACAGCACAGGAACAAACGCAAGTCTTTACAACGAAACATTCAGCAAAATTGTTGATGACAGAAGCGTTAATAACGTAGATCCAATACGTAACAAGATAGAAACACGGCATGTCAGTGGCACAAACTATACTGATATCCTTGTTACTACATTACTTGATTACGGCGAGCCAAATGGTCAGGATGCGTTTGATACAGCAACACAAACAGATAGCCTTTTCGTATTTGACGAGCTTGGCTTACGTTCATACGATCCAGACGGAACTGGCCGGTTAATTACACACGTTATTTTCCACCCAGCGCAGAAGAGCTTGAATAGACTTATTCAAATCGACTATACCGTGAGGGTTCAAAGCTTAACGGGGTTTAACGAATAATGGCATACACGATTGCATTTACCGACGAGATCAATAAGGGCACGATCACTGTTGAAGATAATACGATTAATCAAGAACTTAGTATTGGGCTAGTTGGCCGTAATGCAACAGCGTTTGGTCAAATTGTTGCCGAAAACGCACTTCATATGTTGGAGAATTTTGCGTTCGACACTCCTCCGGATACTCCTGCAGAAGGACAACTTTGGTACGATACAACAGTTGGCAACGAGCAACTAAAGGTCTATGACGGCACAAACTGGATTGCATCAGGCGGCCTTAAAAAAGCCAACACAGCGCCAGATGTTTCTTCATCAGTTGCAGGCGACTTATGGGCTGATACAGATAATCAACAACTATACTTGTTTACAGGGTCAGGGTGGCTATTAGTCGGCCCGCAGTTTAGTGAAGGATTAACTACAGGCGTTGAGCCTGTAACTATTGTAGACACAGCTAATATTGACCACACTGTAATAGACATCAAAGTGCGTGCCAATACTGTAGCTATTATTTCAACTGACGAGTTTACGCCTAAATCTACTATATTAGGCTTTAGTACTATTAAGCCCGGCATCAATTTATCAGCAGCTAACTTTACTGGAGCAGGAATTTCTAAGTATTTTGGTACTTCGGAAAAAGCAGAAAATCTTATCGTAGGCAACGAGGTAGTGAGTTCGACTAGCTTTTTACGTAACGATATTGTATCAACTACTGATTTTGCGTTGCGAATTAAAAATAATGCAGGATTGATTATAGGCAACAGTTTGCCGTTGTCAATCGGCATTGAAGGCGAATCAGCAGTTATTTCGCATAACACTACAGGGTCAAGTATTGATCTCCGTGTTAACAATAACGGGCAAGTTAAAACTCCGATTCGTATTAATTCTGATACAAACGTTGGTATCAATAATACCAACCCTACAGAATCACTAGACGTCGTTGGCAACATTAAAGCAGATTCGGCGTTATTCATTAACGGCGTTACTGAAAGCACTAACTTCGGTAGCGGCTCGATTATTGTAAAAGGCGGCCTAGGCGTAGCTAAAAATTTAAACGTCGGCGGTGCCTTAGCAATAACAGGATCTAGTACGTTTGCTAACGTAATTCCGGATACAGCGATTACAACTCTACTTCGTAATCTAGGATCTTCCGCAGCACGATGGGACAGCGTTTATGCTAATAACTTCCGCGGCAATCTTGTTGGTAACGTAACTGGCACTGTATCAGGGCGTTCGGGCTCTGCAGACAAGCTAACATCATCTACGCAGTTTAGACTTACTGGAGATGTTAGTGCGCCTGAATTTGCATTCGACGGAACAGCCGGCGGAAACATTAAGACATTTACAACAAGCATTAGCAACGCCTTTATTAGTAATAAACCAGCAGTTGCTAGTACACTTGTTGACGACGAAGTACTAATTAACAGAACCTCAGGTACCCCAGGATTGTTCCGTGTTAGCCGGGCTAACTTTTTAAGCTCAATTCCAACTACTCCAATAGGCCTTATTAGTCCTTATGGAGGAACTATTGCTCCTCTGGGATATTTCTTGTGCGATGGCAGCGAAAAAGATAAAGCAGTATTTGCAGCACTATTTGCTATTATAGGATTTAGTTTCCGTGATCCAACTCAAATTAACGACGGCGGAGTTTCGTTCTTTGCTGTTCCGGACTTTAGAGGTAGATTTCCGTTAGGGCTTGACGACATGGGAACAGATGAAGGTGCTGCAAATCGCGTTACAAGCGCAGCAGCGGATGGTATTGGTAACACAGACGGTAGTGAAAGCAAAGATGTTAAGAACGATAATTTACCTGAACACGAGCACGATCTACGAACACCAAACGGTGACCAATTTTATGCCACGCGAGACATTCTAATTGGAAACACTTCGGACCCGTCTGCAATACCGTATGATGCGCCGACAGGTTCGTTAGCCGGATCTGCTACTTCAACTTCGGGCGGCTTAGTTAATGGAGGCCAGAACGGAACTGGAGACTACAGAACAGTAGACGGAGAGCTTTTAGGCAACAAACTAGACGTTATGAATCCATACCAAGCTGTCAATTACATTATATACCACGGAGTATTTACTTAATGAGTTATAGACTTAACAAAACAGACGGGACATTGCTCGTTGATCTAATCGACGGCGAGATTGATATCGACTCGTCAGACATTGTCCTTATTGGTCGTAACTATAAGAACTACGGTGAATATCTAAACGAAAACTTCTTAAGTATGCTTGAGAACTTTTCGAATTCAAACGCACCAGAAAATCCACTTACGGGTCAACTATGGTTTGATACCGACAGCGGACGTTTACAAGTATACGACGGAGCATCATTTAAAGCAGCAGGGGGTCCAACAGTACAAAATTCGTTTCCGAATAACCCTGTTGCCGGTGATCTATTCATTAATAACGAAGATGATCAACTATTCTTTTATGATGGCAACAACTGGGCACTTGCTGGTCCTATTTACACAACTAGCCAGGGCAAAACGGGATTTGAGACTGATAACATCTTAGACGAGCTAGGCCGCAACCGCGTTATATTAAAGCAATATATTCAAGGAACCTTAATAGGCATTTGGTCAGGCGTGCAGTTTACTCCTGCATCAGGCTTTGAAATTGCAGGAATAGATTCGCCGGTGCTTACAGGCTTTACGCCAGTTAACGATGCGTTCCAATATAATGGCACATCCCTTAATGCACGCAATCTTATCGATGAACTAGGCAACGTTCGTAATGCGTCGGCATTTTTACCAGCAGATTCAAACGGTACTACAATTGGCACATTAACTATACAAAACTCCGGCGGCCTAACAGTTGGCACATCGCAAAATAATGTAATGAAAGTTGTTGGAGAATCATTTGTTACTGAAAACGGATTGTTAGATCACGATTACAAGATCCGCGTTCGGTCGTCGCTATTTGGTGCGATTATTGTCGACGCTGTTACTATTGACGCATCGGCAGGCAACGTTGGTATTTTCCAAGGCACTCCTGCATTTGCATTAGATGTAACAGGTGATGGACATTTTACTACAGACCTAACAGTTGACGGTACAACAAACGCTACTATTGAGTCGGCCTCGTTGTTAGCGCAGGTGGTTGCTGTTAGTGGCGCAGGATCAGCAATTGACGCTGATTTACTCGACGGCTTACAAGGAGTAGATTACGTAGCTGTTTCTGATATTGGTGTCACTGTACTAGCTACAGGATCGTCCCCGCTTGCCCGTAACGTTGCTCTTAACCAAGACCCTGTGAGCGCAGGCACAGTTACACTAGGCGGAATGTCATCTACTATTTACGTAGGTAACGCATCAGCATCAAACATTACTACTGGTGTTGACATGGCAACTGATGACCGCGGCGGATCTGTATGGATTAAAAGTCGTACAGATATTCGGCCACACCAACAATACGACACAGTTAGGGGAGCGTTTAATGTACTGCGCCCAAACACCCCCGACGGCGAAGTAGTTGAGGCAGTGTCACTGGATGCGTTTACATCGACAGGATTTAGTATTCTTACTGGATTTAACGATAATATTAATGCAGTTGGCGGCGAAAATTACGTAGCTTGGTCATTCCAAACTACACAGAAAGCTACAGGTACAACTAATTCAGGAAGTGCGTACACTGCGCATTATAACTCCGGCACAGGCTACGCGATTGTTGGATACGCCGGCGACGGCACAGAGATACATGACGTGCCGACCTTTCTAAATAAGCCGCCGCAGCTAAGTATGTTTAAGGCCAAAACAGCCGGCGTCTTTAACTGGCATGTTAAGTCGCCGCTACTTGAAGACTTTGGGTACTTTAATCTTAACACCGACGAAGCACTACAAACTGACTCGGGGTCGTTTGTAGTGTTCCAAGATAATAGTGTGCGCCTTAGCAGCTTTTCAGAAATGAACGCAGCAGCTACTGATTATATTTCGTACCATTATACTTCAGTTGACGGCGTGTGTAAAGTTGATACTTACAGAGGCACCGGCCAGTCTGGAAACATAGTTCGCTGTGGATTCAAAGCAGCGTGGATAATGATTAAAAATTTAGCCACAGGCGCTTTTGATATATACGACCTTACAAGAGGAATGTCTACAGGCACTGCACCTGTACTTAAAACGTCATCTACAGGAGCAGAAATTCCAACATATTATGTTGCTTCGGCTGCTGAAGGATTTGTTTTAACGTCGAGCGACAGTGCAGGCAATAACTCGCTTGGAGACGAACATATCTTCGTTGCGTATGCAGAAGGCATCCCGAATGATAATATTAGAACAGTTACAACTTATCAATCGCCTACTCCAGACGACGTGCTAACAATAAACAACGGCACGCTAATTAGTTTTGCTGAAGGATTTGATTCTGTAAAACAAGTAGATTCGCAAGAATTAGTAGGAACCGGCACAACACTAAGCCTGGGCGCAGGGTTTGAAAATCAAACATTATATGTTTACAAAGACAAAGCCGGCAGCTTTAATGTTACTGAAAATAGAAACATAGAAGGAACAAGCAGGGACTTAGCAGATAAATTTGGAGTAGCTAGTCCTTCGGATACAGGAAAACGTACTACCGCAGCACACACTGATTATGTAAGTTTAACAGGCACAGTGTCGTCGAGTGAAGATGCGCTCAACGGGGCAACTAACGCTTGGTGGGCGTTTGCACAAGATGATCCAACACTTGGATTTTATTGGGAAGCCAATACTACTGCGCTATCATCGTTGCAATATAAGGCTGTTGAAAAACGAGTATTAAAATCGTGGAGAATGCTAGAAGTAACTGACGGATCTGGCCCGAGACGATTTACTATTACCGCGTCAAACGACGGAATCACTTGGACAGTGATTGATGCAACGTATCAGACGTTTAACTATCCAAGCGCAATACAAACCGACGGAAGCACAGTTACTAACAATATATGGGGCGGCCTACAAGATCTTTCGGCTAACACAACTGCGTATTTGTATCACCGTATTGACATTACAGCCAACCAAAGCGGCACCGGCACTACTATAATAGGCGAGTTAGAGCTCAATACTGTTATAGCATCAGACTATTATAATGTTACTAACGGTATTACCTACAACGATGCAGGGACTCCGATTTCACGTACATACTTAGCAAAAGTCGAAACAGGCGCAAACGGTGAAATTTCAAAACTTGAGAACTTGCCAGTTGCTAAGATAAGAGGCGTTGATGCAGAGCTACACGGAGATGTAACAATCCGCGGTAACTTAATTGTTAACGGCACACTAAATTCTTCAGAAGCTGTTACGTTTAGAGATATTATTAGCCTTGACTTTGATCTAAGTACAGCTGATAATTTTAAAGCTACGATAACTGGCACTCCGGAATTAACGTTTACTAACATAGCGGTTGGTTCTGCAGGATCTGTTTACATTGACAATTCAGCAGGCGCAACAGCAACAGCGGCAGCAACAACTTATATAACAGCTACAGACTTAGCTGCCATTAATGCAACAGGCATTCACTTGTTATCGTATTTTTCCGATGGCACTAATGTATTGTGTAGTGTTAAAGGAACATTAACATCGGCTGGTGTATAATACCTAGCCGAACATACTAACAAGAATACAATAAATACTTGAGAGGGTAAACTAATATGGCATATCAGATTAACAGATACGATAACTCCTTGCTTACAACAGTGCAAGATGGTACTATCGATCAAACTACAGACCTAAAGCTAGTTGGTAAAAACTATGCTGGATACGGCGAAATTGAGTCAGAGAATTATATTTTCTTACTCGAAAACTTTGCAGGCGCAAACGCACCGCCAAGAGCACTTAAAGGACAGTTGTGGTATGATACTACTACACAAAAAGTTAAGTTCTACGATGGCACGCGGTTCCGCACAAGTGGCGGAGCAGAAGTAGCAACGACAGCACCGACAGGCACCGCAACAGGCGACCTATGGTGGGACAGTGCAAACGACCAACTTTATGTTTACAACGGCACAGTTTATGTACTAATTGGGCCGCAGTCAACGGGCACAGGCGTTACGCAAGTGCAATCATTACTTGTTAAAGATATCTTTGATGTTAACCGTCCGGTTGTTGCTACAATTATTAACGACGAAACAATTACAATCACCGCAGCAACCCAGTTTACTCAGAAGACAGGCGATCCAAGCGAGATTGACGGCTTTGATGTTATTAGAGAAGGTGTTACACTTAAAAACACTAAATCGGCTACAAGCGGTGTTACTTCGACTAATCACCGTTTTTGGGGCACAGCAGCTAACGCATTGCGCTTAGGCGGAGTTCTTGCTAGTGAGTATGCTTTGGCGAACAATGCTGATTTTACCAATATTGTTACGTTTTCAGACTTAGGTGTCGCAATTGGCGACGCAGCCGGCGGCGACCTAAAACTTCTAATCGAAAACGGCAACGAAGCTGTTATTGAAAACTCAGGCAGTCCGGATACTATAATCAAAGTTAAAACTAGCGCAAGCGGCACGTTAACTCATTCGGTATCATTTACACCTGCTGGCATAGTGCCAGCATCTGACAGCTTATTTAATATCGGGTCATCAGGTGTTAGATTTGCTACAATGTACGCCGATAGCTTTAACGGCGTGGCTACACAATCAGATACATTAAGTGTTAGTGGTATTTACCGTGCAGCAGCTACAACGGCAACTGCAAATACAATAGCAGCACGCGATGCTAGTGGCAATATTGCAGCAAACTTGTTTCAGGGTATTGCTACACAAGCACGCTACGCGGATTTGGCAGAAAAATATACAACAGATAGTGAGTTGGGGCCTGGCACAGTTGTTGAGATTTGCAGCCATCCAGAGCACGAAGTTGAAAAAGCACAGGGGTTAAATATTATAGCAGGTGTTGTATCAACTAATCCGGCATTAATGATGAACAGCGAAGCCGAAGGACAGTACATTGCATTAGTCGGGCGTGTTCCTGTTAAAGTTTCTGGTGCAGTTGTTAAAGGTCAGCCAGTTTATGCAAGCGCCGGTGGTGTAGCAACTATATATAAAACAGCACATCTAGTTGGCATTGCGTTAGAAAGTAACGACGACAATGGTGTTAAACTAGTCGAATGTATGTTAAAGGTATAAAATAATGGCAATAGGTGATCCGGTTTCGGCCGCAAGAACAAATAATTTACAATCCCGTGTAGCAACTGTACTTGGATCAGGTGCGGGCAGCTTTGGTTACGGACAAGGAGTATCGAGCTCGCAGGTATCAGTCGGCGCACTAGCCGACAATGATGATTTATCAGATATCTACGCAGATATGTTAAAGATAGGCACTCATCAAACGGGCTCGGCACCGTCGTTAATTGCTCCTATTAATGATATGGACCTTATTGGTGATGAAACGTCGACTGGTCCACAGTCCGGGCGCAAAGGCATTGCTGACTTTGAAAATTTAATGTCGGCGTACGAAACTAACCGTTTTGTACTTGATCCTAGTCAGGCAGTTCTTACTTCGGCAACAAGTAGCACGCGCGGAAGTGCATGGAACGGCTCTATTACGCACATATTTGATGTATCGTGGAGTAACTCTGACCAAATACGCACTTTTTTTAACGCCGGCGGTGAAGTTCGATTTGTAGCAGCTCGCAGCGGCGGTAATAGTACAGCAAAAAATTCGGATTGGTCTTCGTTGCTTTCTACTATGGGCACAGTGCGTTTTGGTCCTACTAACACGGTATCAACCGGCACAGGAGTCGAAACCTCTGTTGGCTATTTTGATTTAACCGGCTCTAACCAAGTTATCTTTAGACAACAAGGATCGTCGTACGCAGAAAACCGCTATATTGTTTATGCTTATTTGCTAAATCCAACCACTATACGGTTTCAGGTGACGTTTGATGATTTTGATACTGGCGATGGTTTTGGTGTAGAAATTGACGAAAACGTTAACGGTACTATTCAGTCTGTAATCACACAGTATCGTGCAGCAGGCACGTATGTTACTGCTAGTCCTGGAAATTACACGGCTGTTTCGAACTTGTAAGCTACCTACATGGCCTCTTGATACATAATAGTATCAGGAGGATTTCATGGGAAACATAGACAAATTAATGGTAGTGGCCGACAAGATGGCTCACCAAACCCGGCACCGTCGTGTGCTTAAAGAAAAATATCAATCAGAAAACATACTATTTTACAACGGTGGACAATTTGAAGTCACCTGCGGCCTAATCTCCTTTATAAGTGAACTATCAAAAGATGATGTGCAGGACGTTGTTGTTATCGACGACTTATCATTTCCTATCCTTATTAATAACATAGTAGATTTTCATAAGACATTAATCAGTCAATATGCTAAGGCAGCTAACAGCTATTATCAAGCATTTAACGCACTACACGAGATTGACACATAATGTCCAAAGGCATTTTAGTATTCGCTAGTGACAACGGTCATAACACCTACGGACTGCAAGCAGAAGATTTGGCAAAACGAGCAAAGCACTTTCTTGGCCTCCCTGTTACTCTTGTTACCGACGACAATACTATATTTGATTCTACGTTATTCGACCACGTTATAAAACTTGATCCGATGCAATCTACATTGCGGCCAACTAAAAACGGCGATTTAGTTCCGTTTAAAAATAACTGGCGCACGCAGGCGTATGAATTAACTATTTACGATCAAACACTTGTGTTAGATACTGACGTTGTTATATGCAATGATGATTATTTACAGTGTTTTGAACAGCCGCATGATTTTTTAATATACGCAGATGCAGTATGTTTAGACGAAACAGAACCAACGCCTGTGCTAGTAAGTGATGCTGGTCCTGCTTTTTACTGGGCAACAGTATTTTACTTTACAAAGACACAGCGAGTAAAAGACTTTTCTGAATTGCTGCTTCATATACAACGTCACTGGGGTCATTATAAAGCAATGTATCAAATACCTGGAAAAATGTTCAGGAATGATCATGTATTCAGCGCAGGGCTTAATCTGTTTTCAGACTTTGCTAGGCCAATGCCCGGAAAACTATTTTATACAACCCGCCAAAGCGAATTAACACTATTAACCTCGAGACAAGCAATGATAGGTGACTTAATTATCTCTGATACTAATTTACACATAATGGATAAGGATGGGTTAGACAAATGTCTAGGGGCTATCTAGCATACGCAGTAGGAAAAGAATGCTATCAGCAGGCATATTTACTAGCACTAAGTCTTGCCGCTTCGGGCAATAAAGAACCGTTCTCTATTATTACTGATCAAATTACCGGCGAAGAAGATCTAGTTTTCGATCAGTTAATTCCTGCACCTAATGTAGTAGAGCCAAACGGCAGACTCCATGCACTTGGCAGAACATATTCGCAATCGTTATCACCGTATGACGAAACTATTATGTTTGACACAGATGTTATAGTAATGCAAAACTTATCTCATATATGGGATTTTTATTCGCATAGAGATGTCTGCTATTTAAACACAATTTATGATTATCGCGGACAGCCGATAGTAAATGACCGCAATAGAACAGCAACTACTTCAAACGGCTTGCCTAATGTGTATTGCGGCATGCACTATTTCTGCAATAGCGAAGCATCTACACAATTTCACAATCAGTTAATAACGATTGCAGAAAACTGGGAAGAGTATTACGCTAAATTCTTTCGTAAAAATAAGCCAGACTATTTGTCAATGGATTTTATGCTATCAGTAGCAATGCAAATGTACGGCACCGAGCATCTTACTGTAAGTATGCCAAAGTTTGTACATATGAAGCCACGTATTCAAGGATGGAAATTACCAGCAGAGAACTGGATTGATCGCACATCGTATACATTAACGCCGGACCTCAACTTAGCGGTATGCGGATGGCCGCAAGATACTGTATTTCATTATGTTGAGCCCGAGTTTGTAACCAACGAGCTTATTCGAACATTTGAGGAGAAGCTACTTGAGCTATATCAACTTTGATCCAGCTACTAGCGAGATAATAGCAGTAGCCAATCAGCCATTTGACGACAGCAATTCGTTTGAGATTGACTACAACAGCGTTAAGCATTTTCTAACAGGCGACTCTTCAACTAACGATTACTTTGTTGACTTTAATTATCGCGAACATTCGTATGTTGTTAAACTAAAAGAAGTAGAATCGGCTTATTTTGATGTATCTAATACATTTTACAAAGTGCCAGAAACATATGACCAATCATCGTTGCTAATATCTCAAACTGATTCTGAATTAGCATTTATGGCACATCCTGACATGCAGGAAAAGTTTGCATCTAACATAGAATGTAACGTGACACTGCGATTTTCAATTTGTGCTAAAAACGATCCGCGCAGAGTTTATCATATTGTAGAAGTTCAGACTAACGAGTTAGCAAGCGGTATACATATTGTGCGGTTGCCGTTGCCTAAAAACGGTGTTAGTATATACACAACTAAAAAATTAGAGTCCTATGCGCACAACAGACTATGACATCATTTTCCTCAGCTTTGACGAGCCAAATGCAGAGAAAAATTACAGCGACCTAAAGCACAAGTTTCCATCTGCAAAGCGCGTACACGGAGTAGTAGGATCTGACGCAGCTCACAAAGCGTGCGCCGCAATATCAACAACTGATCATTTCTTTACTATAGATGGCGACAATATTGTGCGCCCGGAATTCTTTAATCTAGAATTGCCAGAGCACGACGAAACTGTTGTATTGTCATTTTCCGGCCGCAACATGGTCAATGACTTACGGTATGGCAATGGCAGCATTAAACTGTGGCCAAAGGAATATGTGCTAAACATGCAGACGCACGAAAACGCCGACCCGGCCAATCTAGCCGCACAAGTTGATTTTTGTTGGGACGTAACATATCTTCAAATAAATGAAGTTTATTCAGATTCACATATGAATGCAAAACCGTGGCAAGCATGGAGAGCAGGATTCCGTGAAGGCGTAAAAATGTCATTGAATCAAGGCGTTAAGCCGACAGTCGAAGAATTTTACGGACTGTACAAACGCAATCTACACAGACTTTATATATGGGCTACTATAGGTGCTGATGTCCCTAACGGCTATTATGCTATCTTAGGGGCGCGTATGGGATTGTATTATACAATGTGTACTGACTGGGATTACCTAAACGTTCGCGACTTTTGTCGGCTAAATGAGATATGGTTGCAGAATAACATTAACAGTAAAACAGTGCAGTCTTTATGTCTAGAATACGGACAGTTAATATTAGATCAATTAGACGTAACTTTACCGTGCATTCCGTTTGATTCAGAACAGAGCGCGTTCTTTAAAAGCGTATATCGTAACCCCGGTCGTTTAGATAGACAGCAATGGATTGACAAGGAGTAATTATGTACGATATTATTTTTATTAGTTACGACGAAGAAAATGCAGACGACAATTACGCAGCACTAAAACAGCGTTTTCCGTTAGCAAAGCGTGTACATGGTATTAAAGGAATACAAGAAGCACATCGTGCCGCCGCAAAGAAAGCATTTACAAATAAGTTTTGGGTGGTTGACGGCGATGCAATTATTGTTCCTGAGTTTGATTTTAGTTTTGAATGTATAGATCCTATTAATGATCCTGTATATGTTTGGCGAGCAATAAACGGAGTCAACGGATTAGAGTACGGCAACGGCGGTGTTAAATTATTACCGCGTCAAAAGGTACTAGATTTGCCACCCGTTGAAATGGATTTTACAACAAAGATTGCTGACGTATTTTATCCAATGACGCAAGTGTCAAACGAAAGCGACTTTCATTTGACGCCGCTTAGTGCATGGCGCGCAGCTTTTAGAGAATGCGTTAAATTAGCTAGTAAAAGTATTGTGGGGCAAGTTGATAACGAAACAGAAGAACGCCTGCATATTTGGAAAACATCGCTTGGAGCTCGCAACGGAGAGAAGTGTATTGCCGGCGCAATAGCTGGCGAGCAATATGCGTTAGATAATATAAACAACAGTCGAGCGTTAGCTAAAATAAACGACTACAACTGGCTTAACGAGAAATTTAATGAACTTAGCTGATATAAAACAATTACATATTGAGCTAACTGATAAGTGCCAAGCAGCTTGTCCAATGTGTCCTAGAAACTTTCATGGCGGTAAAACTCGTGACTTTATACGTAACCAAGATATATCTCTTGAACAATTTAAAGAATGGTTTCCTAAAGATTTTTTAGCACAACTTAATAATTTTTATTCATGTGGAAACTACGGCGATCCGTGCTTTGCTAAAGATTGTTTAGAAATATACGAATACGTTCGTCAATGCAATCCTACAGCACGAATGGGGATTCATACAAACGGTGGGATGAGAAATACAGAATGGTGGGCAAGACTTGCAGTAGCAATGGGCAAAAACTCAGACGTAATTTTTGCAGTCGACGGCTTTAAAGGAAAGCACGAACTATATCGCAAGAATACCAACTTTGATAAAGTTATTGAAAACATGCAATCGTTTATTAAAGCCGGCGGAACAGCACACGTTGATTCGTTAATATTTGCGCACAACGAAGATGAAACCGAAGAGCTTGAAAAGTATTTAAAAGACATGGGTGTTGACAAGATTAACTTTGTAAGCACTACACGATTCTACGACATGGAACGGTTTGAAGTGCAGGATAATAGCGGCGATACAGAGTATTACATTTATCCGCCAACAAAGCATAAAAGAGAGCCAACTAAACATCTTGATGAGTTTTTAGATCCTGTAGCAAGAAAGCAGTTTATAAACGCAAGTATAATTGACCCAAAGTGTATTAATTCTAACGAAATTTACGTAAACGCAAATGGCGACATGTTTCCGTGTTGTTGGATTGCAGCAAACTATGTTGAAGAACCGATTGAAGAAACAATTACATTGCACACACTAAGAAATATTAACGTAGAAGATTCTAAGGCTGTTATGAAGGACATCGGAATCCCTAATGTCGAAGACGGTGTGCTTCACAAAGACAGCGAACTATGGCCAAAGTTAAAAAACTACTGGGCAGGCAAAAACAACTGTATGACCTGTGCGCTACAATGTTCTAATCTAGTATACGAATCAAAGGGTAGATATGACTGATAATATTCCATGGGAGAAAATAAGGGTAGTCGGACAAGAAACGATGCTAAAGAGCCATATTTTCAACGTTTCTTGGATCCTGGCTAGATATTGTAATTATTCGTGCTCTTATTGCTGGCCATACGCTAGATCTAGTGTCTTAGATCACCAGCCGACCGAATCTTACTTTAGCACCCTAGATAGCATCAAAGCACAGTCTCGCGCTAACGGGTTTAATAAATTCCACTTTTCCTTCAGCGGCGGCGAACCGACAGCGTTCAAGAAGCTGCCAGATTTAATAAGGGCTTGTACCGAGGACGATGTAGCAGAATATCAGAGTGTACACTTAACAACAAATCTTAGCCCTGCTAGTACCTGGTGGGACCGTTGGGCTGATCTTACTAAGCCGTTAGACCGTCGCAGCATAACAGCAAGCTACCACGCTGAATTCGCTGCCAAACACGAATTCGCTTATAAATGTAAAGGACTAATGGAGCAAGGTGTGCTACTTACTGTTAACCAAGTAATGGTGCCCGAACACTTTGACGAATATTATGAATTAGCTCAATTCCTCCAAGCAGAGGGAATCCATGTAACAATGAAACCTCAAAGCGACCAAACAGCAAGTTATATTGTAGGCGGATACAGCGATAAACAATTAGAAATAATGAGACGCTCGTATACTGAAGAAGTTGCGGAAGCACCGCAGTTCCGCTTAGAAGATGTAGACGGGAATGCTTACATGCTAAACCAAGCAGAAGGGTTAAACGCATTCGGATTTAATAAATTCAAAGGATGGGAGTGTAACGCAGGATACCAAAGCTGTGTAATTAGAAGTAACGAAGTAAAACGCGCCTATAGCTGTCACGAACAGCCACTTGGCACAATGACAGAGGGCTTTGAATTATTTAAAAAGCCACAACTGTGTGTAACACCAACCTGCGTGTCGTCGGCAGATAGTAAAATCCCAAAGAGAAAAATATGAAAGTAGAATTAGAAGATGTACTTTTTTGGATGGATGCAATAAGAAATAGCAACAACCGTTATCGCACCCTTGAATCATTTTGGAAAGGTCAGATAAGATCAAAAGCATGGCTAGCTGAAACATTATATATTTGTAATCAAATCGACAATCCTCGCATTATTATTCACGGAGGATGGAACGGCGTGTTAGCGTCAATACTATTTAACAGCGATATTAATCCCGGCCACATTACCTCAGTTGACATTGATCCTACTTGCCGAGATATTGCCTCTACTGTAAATAAGCGACAAGAGATAGAAGGCAGATTTGAATCAGTTACCTGCGACATGACAGAATACGAGTACACAGGCCAATTTGACATTGTAATAAATACCAGCGTAGAACATATTACTCCGACTGAATATTCACGTTGGCTTGACAGAGTTCCTCGAGACGTATTAATCGCAATACAAAGCAATAACTATTTTGATCTAGCCGAGCATGTTAACTGTTCAGATTCACTTACTGAATTTAAAACAGAATCTCATCTTGCCGCAACGTTCTCAGGCATTTTTAATACAGAAAAATACGACCGTTATATGATTATAGGTAAAAAATGAGCCACGAAGATAAAAAGAAACAATTTGATAAGGATATAATTGCTAAAACAGGATCCTCTACATTCTGTGTTTTACCGTGGATACATTTTGCTACACGCCCCAATGGCGATATGAGACTATGCTGTTCTGCTAACGCTTCGGGCGCTGGCGATGATCACACAGTTGGCATTGTTAAAATGGAAAACGGCAAACCTGCTAATTTTGGACGTAACACTCCAATGGAAGCATGGAACAACGACTACATGAAAAGTGTGCGGACTACAATGCTCGCCGGCGAAGTTCCTGCGTCGTGTACTAAATGCTTTTCGGAAGAGAAAGTAGGGGTTATTAGTAAACGTGTATGGGAAACGTATACATGGATGAATGACGAAGACAGCGGTGTAGATATTGAAGAACTTGTGCAGCAAACGCAAGAAGACGGAACCGTTCCAAACGAGTTAAAATATCTTGATTTACGCTTAGGACATACATGCAATATTAAATGTGTTATGTGTTCCCCGCATGATAGTTCGCGTTGGGTTAAAGACCAACAGCTAATATATCCGCTGCTTGTGAATCCGGAAGTTAAGCGTCAAATGGCTTGGGACAAAAAAGACTTTAATAATTCTTGGCACGAGAAAGCTTCGTTCTGGCAAGAAATGAATGCACAAATTCCTAACTTGCGACAAGTGTATTTTGCAGGCGGTGAGCCACTAATGATCAAAGAACATAAAATGTTTATTGAAGAGATTATTCGCCAAGGATATCAGGATAAGATTTTACTTCGTTATAACTCAAATGGGTTGTTAGTTGACGACGAGCTTATAGAGTTATGGAGCAAGTTCCGTAAAGTAAAATTTGCAATCAGTATGGATGCTTGCGGGCCTCGCGACGAGTATATTCGCTATCCGACTAACTTTGAA
>TARA_R110000850_G_scaffold25809_2_pt1 | contig 46751 bp, 41 predicted proteins | sample TARA_R110000850 | Tara Oceans TARA_R110000850 (sample SAMEA4397586) | marine metagenome | biome: Polar Biome; feature: [SRF] surface water layer (ENVO:00010504); material: water (ENVO:00002006), including particulate matter (ENVO:01000060) such as... | depth 5 m
CACCTGGGCAAAGAGGGCGGTTGCCTCGCCGCGTGACATCAGTTGCTGTTTGAGTTCAGTCAATGCTGCCATCGCTTCGTCTGGGCTGGGTAGCTTGCCGCCGGACTCGCCTTCGGGCTCTTCCAGCAAGCCTTCATCGTAGCGCTGTAGCCACAGAAACGTTTGGGTGTAGCGCGATACGATATCTACCAGACCGCGCCCGGCGTCGCCGCTCAATTCAGGGCTTTGCGCGGCTTTCTGGATTAGCTTCAGCGCCTGTTCCAGTTCGGCGGCGTTTTTTTCGAAACGGGTTTGATTGAGGGTATAGCCGCGTACCATATGCTCTTTCAACCGTTCGGTCGCCCAAATACGGAACTGCGTGCCCTGAAGCGATTTGACCCGGTAACCGACCGAGATGATCGCATTCAGGTTGTAGTGCTCTACGTGACGTTCAACGTACCGGCCACCTTCTTTTTGAACTGTCGCAAATTTTGCGACAGATGCCGCTGCATTCAGCTCGCCTTCACGAAATACATTATTTAGGTGTTTACCGATTGTTTTAACATCCCGGCCAAACAGTTCAGCGAGCTGCTGGCGGTTGAGCCACACGGTATCGCCTGCCAGGCGCACTTCGATTCGTGCCTGGCCGTCTCCGCTTTGAAAAATTTCGATCTGTTTGTCGTTGGTCATCGGTCGTTCTGCCTCATTGGCGCATGGTGATTGGGTTCGCTGTGGCGAAACCGATCACCCGCCTGAAGCGCATGAATTTGCCTTTGCAGTGGCATATCCTGCTCCCGCTCCAATCTGTCGTCCGTCACCTTGCGCAACATCAAATCACCTCAGCGACCAGCTGTTCAGCTTCGGGGATGCGTAGTTGGCCGGAGAGGAGTTTGGGGAGGAGGGTGTCTCGTACGGAAGCTAGTCTTGCAGTCTCATGGTTGAGTGCCGTCATCTTCTTGAAAGTCGGTGAGCATTGAGCGTCAAACAGTTTCAATACTGTTTCGTCTTGCGGTACGGATACAAAGTAACTATCAAAGCATGCGTTTTGGACACGCTGGCGACCTGAAGAGCCAACCATGCTGGTTACACAGTGCAGCCTGAAGTTGGCGTCCCGAGCTAAGCAGGCGACATACGGGCTTGAGATAGCACCTTTACCTCTCATCACAATGAATTCTGTTGATCCGAAGCCCGGCTCGTTGCCTTCCAGAAAATCCACGAGCCCGGTTTTTCCATTTTCGAGACATGGGGTAATGCGGGCTAGTAAAACGTCGTTATTTAGGAACTTCGCACCACCGGCATAAGCCTTCCACTCGAATTGGTCGATTCCGTACCCGCTTGTCGGCAGCGCTTTCATATCTGCATATTTTGCTACATGTCCCTTTCGCAGGGTCACCTTAGGATTGATCTGGATTGCGCTGGAGAGATCAAGGGGCTCCCACCCCTCCGGCACCCAGCCCATGGTGTCGGTAAACACAAAACAATCCGGAAACTGCTGGCGGATGGCGGCGGGGAGGGTGTGGGTTTGTTCTGATGATGTTTGCTGTGCGGCTTGGGCACGGCGTGCGGCGTGGGCGGCCAGTTCTGGCGGAATCTCGTTACCGGCGGCCAGGGCGTTATCGATCACCGGATCGAAATCCACAAACCAGCTTTTGAACAACGCCTGCGCCATGGCTTCGAGCGTGGTGTTCATCTGGCGGTTGAGTTCGATTTTTTTCTCGAAACTAAACAAAAGGTCCCCAATTTTTTTTTGGGTCAGAAAGCTGGGGTATGGGACAGGCTGTGCGACTAAATCGGAAGCGGTGATGCTAGCAGCTGCAGTTTGTTTCGCGATTTTTTGTATTAGTTCGCGGCCGTAAGAGGATTTAAAAAAATAAAAGTAGAAAAGCGAATATGCTTTCTCTGAATTGAACCTTAATCGAAAGAGGTTTGACTCAAATACTGGGGAGTCAGTCACGTCACCGACCAAAAGGCATTTGCCGACTCCATCTAGGACTAAAGATGTTCTTCCAAATAGCAGATCGCCCGGCTCGCAAGAAAAACGTCGTAATTCACTTTCAGTCACTCTCAGAAGCTCTGTCTCATGCGATAAAAAGAAATCACTTCCAAAAATGCTCGACATTTTTATCCAGCGATGACCGGAACCTTGGAACTCCTTACTTTTATAGAGACCGTTTCTCGGAGGCTCTTTTAGCAGCGTTGAGAGTTCAACCAGCTTGTAACACTCACTCCCCATAACCCAACCCCTCCAGATTCCGCCGAATCACCGCATCCAACTCCGCTGATTCTTTCATCTGCCGATACAGCGTCTGACTCAGCTCAGCCATCTTCTCTTCAAACAACACGCCGTCATCTTCCACCTCAGCAGCTCCCACATAGCGGCCGGGCGTGAGCACGTAATCTTTGGCCTTGATGTCATCCAGGGTGGCGGATTTGCAGAAGCCGGGTATGTCTTCATAGGCGGTATCGCTCCCGCTTTCCCCATCAAACTCGCCACGCCAAGCGTGGTAGGTGCGGGTGATCTCGGCGAGGTCGTCGGTGGTGAGTTCCTTGTGGGTGCGGTCGATCATGCTGCCGTGGTTGCGGGCGTCGATAAACAGGGTTTCGCCACGACGGTCGCGGAAATGCTTTCGGCCATCGGTAAACTGCTGGGCGCCTTTGTTCTTGGTGATAAACCACAGACACACGGGAATTTGCGTGGTGTAAAACAGCTGACCGGGCAGGGCGATCATGCAATCGACGTGATCGTTCTCGATCAGCTTTTGACGAATCAGGCCTTCGCCGCTGGTGTTGGTGCTCATGGAGCCGTTGGCCAGGACAAAACCGGCCACGCCGTTGGCGCTGAGCTTGGCCAGCATGTGCAGAATCCAGGCGTAGTTGGCGTTGCCGGTGGGCGGCACCTCATACCCGGCCCAGCGTGCGTCATCGGTCAGCTCGGTGCTGGCGCGCCATTCCTTCAGGTTGAAGGGTGGGTTGGCCATGATGAAGTCGGCTTTCAGGTCTGGGTGCTGGTCCTTGAAGAAGGTATCGGCGGGTACGTCGCCCAGGTTGCTGGCGATGCCGCGAATGGCGAGGTTCATCTTCGCCAGTTTGTAGGTGGTGGCGGTTTGTTCCTGGCCGTAGATGGAGATGTCTTTCTTGTTGCCCTGGTGGTTTTCGATGAACTTGATCGACTGCACAAACATGCCGCCGGAGCCGCAGCAGGGGTCATAAATCTTGCCCTGATAGGGCTCAATCATTTCGGCAATCAGGTTAACCACGCACTTGGGCGTATAAAACTCGCCGCCGCCCTTGCCCTCGGTGGCGGCAAAGTTGCCGAGAAAGTATTCGTATACCCGGCCGACAATATCCTGCTCGCTGGCCGCGCCGTCTTCGCGCGCGACTACGGTATCGATATTGTTGATCGAGTCGATCAGCGCGGCCAGCTTGGCGGAATCGAGCCCCAGACGGGAGAAGTAGTTATCCGGCAACGCGCCGCGCAGGGACGGGTTGTTCTTCTCTACGGTGTGCAGGGCGGTGTCGATCTTCACCGCGATGTCGTCCTGCTTGGCGTGCTTTTGAATATGCGACCAGCGCGCCTCTTCCGGTAGATAGAACAGGTTGCGCATGGTGTAAAACTCGGCTCGGTCTACATAGTCGCCCATGCTCTGATCGAGCAGCTCTTGCCTGCGTATTTCAAAGGTGTCGCTGACAAATTTGAGAAAGATCAGGCTCAGCACTACGTGTTTGTATTCCGAAGACTCAACGCTACCGCGCAGTTTGTCGGCGGTGTCCCAGAGGGTTTGTTCGAAGGATTTGGTCTTCTTGCTGGAGGCAGCTTTTTTGCTCATGTGTTTCGGCTTTGCGAGAGGGCTAATAGTGCGGGGCAGGCAATCCATTGCTTGGCTGGCCGGGTCCCTGTTGGCACAGAGCATAAAGCAGCCGGTTAGGTGTGCCAAGCAAGGGTGGTATCGCCGGTGCAGGTGGCTTTGGTATTCAGTGCTGCGAACGTCCCCGCTGGTGCGCTTTCTCTCTCGCCGCTCCTTATTAGTGCGGTGTATAAACCATGTGGCGCGCCTTGCACCATTTCCTTGCGCTCACCGACCACCCCTTGCTCTATTTTCACTGGCATAGGTTTTGCTGGCAGTAGTGCGCGTATCAGGGTGAGCTGGGTTTAGGAGGACGCCTGCTTCGGTGGTCGCCGCCGAGTTATCTGCTAGCGCTTAAATGGCGTTTATGGTCCCGACTCTATTCCTTTCTGCTTTGTGCCGGGTGAGTGGGATGACGCTCACCATGGACGGCTCTTCTGCAACGCCTACCTGTATCAGCTACATTATTGAGCAAGGTGCGTTCGCTTCAGGTCAGTGTTAGCGGCTAGCGGGTGATCAATGACCTTTACTCAATAAGAAAAACCATAAGGATTCAAGATGTCTATGAACATGCGAGTAGCAGGCGGTTTGTTTACCATGGCCTTCGGCCTGTTGATCAGCGGCTGTGCTCAGACTGCAAGTACGCCAACTCCGGTGGCGAGCGACTCAGCCATGCACACTAAACCCACCTATATTGGCCGCGCGCAGGACCTGTACGATTTGACGCCGCTCTACCAGCCGGACACTTACCGCAATATGGACCAGCTGTATTTCACCCGCAATGTGGCGCGGGGTGAGCAGGTCTATCCGCTCCCGCAGTTGCCCAACATGGACGTGACCTACGAGGCTGATGGCAGCGAGAAGAACGTCGATGACTTTATGCGCCGTAACCGCGTTGGCGGTGTGCTGATCATCAAGGACGGCAATGTGGTGCTGGAAAAATACGGCCTGGGTAGCGATGCCAATACCCGCTGGACGTCCTTTAGTGTGGTCAAGTCCATCTCCTCGACGCTGGTTGGCGCCGCCGTGGAGCAGGGCTTGATCGACGTGCAGGCACCTATCACCCAGTACGTGCCGGCCCTGGCGGGCGGTGCCTACGATGGCGTGACCGTAGAGCAGGTGCTACACATGAGCTCCGGTGCGGACTGGAATGAAACCTACCGCGACCCGACCTCTGACCGCCGCGAGCTGTTCACCCGGCAGCTATCCAATACGCCGGGCTCACTGGTTGAGCAGATGAGCCAGCTGGAGCGCAAATATGAGCCCGGCACGGTGTTCAAATACAGCACGGGCGAGTCGCACCTGCAAAGTGAGCTGATTCACGCTGCCACCGGCATGACCACCAGTGATTACTTGTCTGATCGCATCTGGGCGCGCATGGGCATGGAGCAAGCGGCCTATTGGCAGCTTGATGCGCAAGCGGGTCAGGAAATCGGTAGCAGTGGTTTTTCCGCCACGCTGAAAGACTATGGTCGATTTGGCCAATTCATCCTTAATGATGGCGTTATCGACGGTGAGCGTATTTTGCCCGAGGGCTGGATGGCTAAAGCCACTGAGGTTGATCCTGCGTCTTATCTGGCGCCGGGCAAGTTGTACGGCGGGGATTACATCCTCGGTTACGGCTACCAGTGGTGGTTATTCCCTACCGGCGAGCAGGCACGTGATCAGCACGATGGCGCGTTTGAAGCGCAGGGTATTTTTGGGCAGTTTGTTTACGTGAATCCCAAGGAAAATGTAGTGGCGGTGATCTGGAGCGCGTGGCCAGAACCTGAGATGGATAAGCAGGAAATGGAGACCTACGACTTTATTGCAGCCGCGATCAAAGTGTTGAAATAACGGGGCCTGCACTGCGAGGCATTCAGCCTCCCAGTCGCTAGCGGTTTGATAGCGCCCGATGCCTTGCGTCGGGCGTTTTCTATTGTGGTCTCATACTCAGGCATGGAGCGGGTTCACTGACATGCCTGCCAGGGAAAATTGGCTGTTTTACGGCCAACGCTGATCTATGTCATCGAACGTTCTGCCTTAGCTGCTACACTCGTACCTCTCATCTAGACCTATCTAGCACGCGGCTTTTCATTAAATTGAAGGAATTGGCATGCAACGGGCTTCTCCCAGAATTATCCGTATTCTTGCCGCTGTGGTCATTGCGTTGCTGCTGCTGGGCTTTTATGCCTGGTTTGAGCTACGACAAACCGGCTATGGCGAGGCATTCGTCAGCGGTAACGGGCGCATCGAGGCGACCGAGATTGATATCGCGACCAAGCTGGGCGGGCGGATTGAAAGTATTACCGTCAAAGAGGGCGACTTTGTTAAGCCCGGCCAGCTGCTGGTGCAGATGGATACCACCACCTTGCAGGCGCAGTTGAATCAAGCACAGGCGCAGCAGCAGCAAGCTGAGAACGCAATCGCCACGGCGGTATCTCAAGTGCGACAGCGTGAAAGTCAGAAAACCGCAGGTGAGGCGCTGGTGACGCAGCGTGAGGCTGAGGTTAATGCGGTCAGCAAGCGCTATGAGCGCGTGCGGGTGTTGGTCGAGCGCAACGCCATGTCGCGTCAGAGTCTGGATGATGCCTTGGCCACCTTGCAGAGTGCCAGGGCGGCGCTGGCTGCAGCGCAGGCGCAGGTGCACGCCGAGGAGGCTGGTATTGCTGCGGCGCAGTCGCAGGTGTTTGGTGCGCAATCGGCAATGGCGGCAGCTGGCGCTGCGAGCAACCGGGTAAGTGCCGAGATTACCGATAGCCAGTTGCTGGCTGATCGGGTGGCGCGTGTGCAGTTCCGCACGGCTGAGCCGGGCGAGGTGCTGGCAGCGGGCGGCCGGGTAGTCAATCTGGTTGACCTGGCGGACGTCTACATGACCTTTTTCCTGCCCGAACGTGAAGCTGGGCGGGTAGCCATGGGCGCTGATGTGCGCCTGATTCTGGATGCAGTGCCGCAGTACGTGATTCCGGCCAAGGTTAGTTATGTGGCCAGCGTGGCGCAATTCACGCCGAAGACGGTAGAAACCGAAAGTGAGCGCGAAAAGATGATGTTTCGGGTCAAGGCGCGGATTGATCCCGCGCTGCTGCGCGAGCATATGGAACAGGTCAAAACCGGCCTGCCCGGTATCGCCTGGCTCAAGCTGGATGCGGACGCGCCGTGGCCTGATGAGTTGGCAGTGAACGTGCCCCAGTGATCGCCTGCCGATGAGTGCCATCGCCGACATCAAGCAGATCACCCTGCGCTACGGCAAGACTTGCGCGCTGGATGACCTGACGCTGTCGCTGCCTAGCGGTCAGATGGTGGGCTTGATCGGGCCGGATGGCGTAGGCAAATCCAGTTTGCTGGCGCTGATCGCGGGTGCACGCAAGCTGCAGGAAGGCCAGCTACAGGTGCTGGATGGCGACATGCGTGACGCGGCGCATCGTCGCCGCGTATGTCCGCGTATTGCCTATATGCCGCAGGGCCTGGGTAAAAACCTGTATGCCACGCTGAGCGTGCGCGAAAACCTGGATTTTTTTGGCCGCTTGTTCAACCAGGGCAGCCAGGAGCGAGAACAACGCATTGCGTTGCTGCTGGCGAGTACCGGGCTGACCGACTTTATTGAGCGTCCGGCGGGCAAGTTGTCTGGCGGCATGAAGCAGAAACTGGGTTTGTGCTGCGCACTGATACACGACCCTGACCTGCTGATTCTGGATGAGCCCACCACCGGGGTAGACCCGCTGTCGCGCAGCCAATTCTGGGATTTGATCGGGCGCATACGTCAGGGGCGGCCGGGCATGAGTGTGCTGATTGCCAGCTCTTACATGGATGAGGCGCAGCGCTTTGATCATCTGGTGGTCATGGATGACGGCAAAGCGCTGGCTTGCGGCAGCCCCGACGAGTTGCTGCAGCGCACCGGTACCAGCGATCTGGAACAGGCGTTTGTGGCCTTGCTGCCGGAAGAGAAACGCCAAAATCACGAGAAGCTGGTTATTCCACCGCGTACCGCTGATGGCGAGATTGCGATTGAAGCCCACGACCTGACGCGGCGATTCGGCGACTTCACTGCGGTAGACAAGGTCAACTTTCGTATTGAGCGCGGGGAGATTTTTGGCTTTCTGGGCTCCAACGGCTGTGGCAAATCTACCACCATGAAGATGCTGACCGGGTTGCTACCGTCCAGCTCCGGCGAGGCTTCGCTTTTTGGCAAGCCGGTGGACCCCAAGGACATCAATACCCGCAAGCGGGTGGGTTACATGTCGCAAGCCTTCTCGCTCTACAGCGAGCTGACGGTGCGGCAGAACCTCAACCTGCATGCGCGGCTGTTTCAGTTGGCGGCTGGCTACCGCGATGAGCGTGTTGCTGAACTGATCGAGACGTTCAATCTTGCAGAGGTGGCAGATAGTCTGCCCATGAGTGTGCCCCTGGGGGTCAGGCAGCGCCTGTCGCTGGCGGTCGCGGTGATCCATAAACCGGAAATTCTGATTCTGGATGAGCCCACTTCCGGCGTAGACCCCATCGCCCGCGATGCGTTCTGGGCGCTGCTCGTTAAGCTATCGCGGGACGACGGCGTGACCATTTTCATCTCGACCCACTTCATGAACGAGGCTGAGCGTTGCGACCGGATGTCGTTGATGCACGCAGGCAAGGTGCTGGCCAGCGATACGCCCGAAGCGCTGCGGCTGGAGCGTGGCAAGGATACGCTTGAGGAAGCCTTTATCGATTGGCTGCGCGAAGCCAGTGACCCGCAGGCAACTCCGGATTCTGAGACCGCCTCGCCAACACCGCAGGTGGTCAGTTCAACGGCAAAGTTGCCGCGTTTCAGCCTGCGCAGGCTGATGAGCTATGCCCGACGCGAGACGATTGAACTGCGTCGTGATCCGATCCGCGGCTTGCTGGCGTTGCTGGGGTCGGTTTTTCTGATGTTCATCATGGGCTATGGCATCAATCTGGATGTGGAAGATCTCACCTTCGCGGTACTCGACAACGACCGCACCACCTACAGCGAGCGCTACATACAAAACCTCTCTGGCTCGCGCTACTTTGTTGAGCGACCGCCGCTGGTGAGTCATGCCGATCTGGAGCAGCGCATGCGCGAGGGCAGCATCAGTCTGGCGTTGGAGATTCCACCCAATTTTGGCCGCGACTTGCTGCGCGGCGACACGCCACAGGTGGCTTATTGGGTTGATGGAGCCATGCCCATGCGCGCCGATACCCTGCGTGGCTATGCGCAAGGTATTCACCTCAATTACCTGCGCAGCTTGGCAGCAGAGCAGCCGTATACGGTCAGTATGGAATTCAGCAAGGTGGCCACGCGCTATCGCTATAACCCGGATGTGAAAAGCCTGCCGGCGATGGTGCCGGCGGTTATCCCCATCCTGCTGATGCTGATTCCGGCAATGCTGACGGCGCTGGCGGTAGTGCGCGAAAAGGAGCTGGGCTCGATCATCAACTTCTACGTTACGCCGGTGACCCGTCTCGAATTTCTGCTGGGCAAGCAGTTGCCCTACATCCTCTTGGGCTTTATCAATTTTCTCACCTTGCTGCTCTTGGCGGTGCTGGTGTTCAAGGTGCCGGTGAAGGGGAGTTTGCCTACGTTGCTGTTGGCGGGGCTGGTCTATATCACTTGCGCGACGGGCGTTGGCTTGTTCATGTCTTCACTGCTGAAAAGCCAGATTGCAGCGATTTTTGGTACGGCCATTGTCACTATCGTACCGGCGGTGCAGTTCTCGGGTCTGCTGCACCCGGTATCCAGTATGGAGGGTTTTGGCGCCATTATCGGTGAGCTGTATCCCACCACCCATTTCCTCATCATCAGCCGGGGTGTGTTCTCCAAGGCGCTGGGGTTGAGCGAGCTTTATCCGTTCTTTATTCCAATGTTGCTGGCCATACCCGCCCTGACGCTATTCAGCGTGCTGGGTCTCAACAAGCAGGAAAAATAACATGCGCTCCCTCGGCAATATTATCCAGCTAGGCATCAAGGAACTGCGCAGCCTGTGGCGCGATCCGGCGCTGGTGTTGCTGATCATTTATGCGTTCAGCGCCAATATCTACTCCAGCGCCATGGCCATTCCGGAAAGCCCGCATCGAGCCAGTATTGCGGTCGTCGACGAGGATCGCTCACAGCTCTCCGGGCGGCTGCTGGATGCCTTTCAGCTACCGTATTTTGTGCCGCCGGTGCGTATCGATCAGGCCGCCATGGACGCCGGTATGGATAGCGGTAAATACACCTTTACGCTGGATATTCCACCGAATTTTCAGCGTGACGTACTGGCGGGTAAACAGCCGACCATTCAGCTTAATGTCGATGCCACGCAGATATCCCAGGCGTTCAGCGGCGCCGGCTATATTCAGCAGATCATCCAAGACGAGACGACGACCTTCGTCAGCCGTTACCGGACAGATACCGTGTTGCCGGTCGATGCCGTTGTGCGTATGGCCTTCAACCCGAACCTGGAGCGGAGCTGGTTTGGTTCGCTGACCGCGGTAATCGATCAGATCACCATGCTGTCGATTATCCTGACCGGCGCGGCGCTGATACGCGAGCGTGAACACGGCACCATAGAGCACCTGCTGGTGATGCCGGTTACGCCGCTGGAAATCATGCTCGCCAAGGTCTGGTCGATGGGGCTGGTGGTGCTGGTCGCGTCAGCGCTGGCCCTGCGCTTTGTTGTCGAGGGACTGTTGGCGGTGCCGGTGCAGGGCTCTATTGCGCTCTTTCTGCTGGGCGCTGCGCTGCATCTGTTTGCCACTACCTCGATTGGCATCTTCTTTGGCACTGTGGCGCGCTCCATGCCGCAACTGGGCCTGCTGATCATTCTGGCGTTGATTCCGCTGCAGATACTTTCCGGCGAAGTCACACCGCGCGAGAGCATGCCGATGCTGATTCAAGTGATCATGCTGGCCGCACCCACCACGCATTTTGTCGAGTTGGCGCAGAGCATTTTGCTGCGTGGTGCCAACCTGGCCATTGTCTGGCCGCAGCTGTTGGGGTTACTGGCGATTGGTAGCGTCTTTTTCCTCAGCGCTTTGGCGCGGTTACGACAATCGCTCCAGTAGTTTTTATCCTGACGGCCATGTGGCTGACCGCCGTACTACCGATCAACCCTGCGCAGCAACCCGATCTGCGGCGCATGCTGCTGCGCCGCAGCGCCGTAACCATGGCTGATGATCTAACTGCGCCCACTCTCCCTCGAAGCGAGTTAATAATCCGGATACGGGTATTTAGCACGGCTGGGCATGTTGTGGGTGTTGGCTCTGACGGTAACGAGCCTGGGTCACGCTCGTTGAGATTCAAGTCTTCGTAGCACTTCATCAGCTCACGCTACTCTGTAGGCGCTTTGCTTGAACTATTCCACGGTTGGGAATTTGTGTTTCAGGCCGCGTGTGACAGATGACAGGATCGTCACTCGCATGAAACAATCTCGCGCCTTAATCGTTGAAGGAATTGGTTATGCCCCGTTTGTCTACTGAGCAGCTTTCTATGGAATGGGGGGCGTTGAACCAGCGCTTCAGCGCACACAGCCGAGTATTTATACTCGACTTTTGCCAGCGTCATGCGCTGCCGCTGGCTGAGCATTTTTATCAACAGATGCTGCAAGACCCTGGCGCTTCCCCTTTTCTGTCCCATGACCAGGTTAGTAGTCGCCTGCGTTCATCCATGCAACGCTGGGTCGCTGGGCTATTTGCTCCGCAAACCCATGAGGATCTGTTGCGGATCATCGCCGAGCAACAAAAGATCGGCGAGGTACATGCCCGTATCGATATTCCGGTACACCTGGTTCTGCGCGGCGCACGGGCAATGAAGGTTGAGTTTATCCGACTGCTCTTGGCCGACGGCCGCCTCTGCGGCGATGAATACCTTGAAGTGGCCCGCCTGATGTCGGACACCATCGACCTGGCGATGGAGGTTATGAGCCAGGCTTATGCCAGCTCTCACGACCGCAATTCCCGCACCGAAGAAGCCTATCGACTGTTTTCTGTCACCCAGAATATTGCCAGTGAGAAAGAGCGCCAACGCGGCGCACTGCTGGATTGGGAAAACCAATTGATGTTTGGTTTGGCGACTGGTTTGAGTATTGCGCAGTTGCCGCGGATACGAACTTGCGAGTTTGGTGTGTGGTTTCGTCACAAGGGTGCTCATGCGTTTGAAGGGACGCCGGAGGCCAGCCAGATTATCCACGGCATGACGCAGATCGATGACGTACTGCTGCCGTTATTCGCTGAGGAGTGGCGAGACCGAGTGCCGCAGCTGCGTGAAATGCGCGATCTGGTTAGTACTATCCGGTTCAACCTTGATCATCTGTTTGAGCAGAATAGCGAGCTTGAGGCCGGACGCGATGTACTTACCCGGCTACTCAACCGCAAGTTTTTGCCGGTGGTGCTGAGCAAACAGATTACTTATGCGCGCAACCATGGGGCTGAGTTCGCCGTGCTGGCGCTGGATATTGATCACTTTAAGCGTATTAACGATGGTTACGGGCACGAGGCTGGAGATCGCGTATTGCAGCAGTTGGCCGCTTTACTGGTTAACAATAGCCGGGCAGGGGACTACCTGTTCCGGCTTGGCGGCGAAGAGTTTCTGATGTTGCTGGTGGATACCGGACTGAATGGCGCCAGGCGTGCCGCGGAAAAGTTGCGTGCCAGCGTTGAGCGTGAGGTGTTTCGTTTGCCACAAGAGCAGACGCTCAGCGTGACGATGAGCATCGGCCTGGCCTGTTTTGATGGCCATCCCGATTACCAGCAGATGATGCGCCGTGCAGACGAGGCACTGTATAAAGCCAAAGAGGGCGGGCGGAATCAGGTGGTTCAGGCTATCTAGGTAGTTGCGCTCAGAGCGTACCGGTCCTGATTTGATCAGGCGGCACGTTGCGGCTGCGCTGATACCTGATCAATCAGCACGTCCATGACTCTTGGCTCTGGTTGGCATCCCTAACGTGCAGGCTTATGCTGTTTCATCTACGAGACATAAGACCTACAAAGGGCTTCCAATGACAACAGCACTGCCCGATGGCCTGATTGTAGTGGCCAAGGCCGATTGCCCTACCTGCCGCTTGGTGGAACCACTGCTCGCCGAAATGGCGCAAGGCGGCCCGCTGACTGTTTACGTGCAGGACTCAGTCGATTACGCCGCTGATTTGTCCGGCTCGCTTTACGACAAGACGCTGGAACACTCCTATCGCCTGGGCATCGAGTTCGTGCCCACGCTCATCCGTGTCGAAAACGGACAGGAGATCGAGCGTACCTATGGCTGGCACAAGGAAGACTGGCGACAGCTGAGCGGCGTGGCTGAGCTGGGCGAGGCGCTGCCGGTGATGCGCCCTGGGTGCGGTTCCAAAACGCTTGAGCCGGGCATTGCCGAGGAACTGGAACTGGCCTTTGGCGACATCCAGCTACTGTCCCGTGAGATCGACATTGCGGGCGCTGATGACCCGATGGAGGCCTGCTACGAGCGGGGCTGGAGCGATGGTTTGCCGGTGGTGCCACCAACGCCGGTGCGGGTGTTGCGGATGCTCAAGGGTACCGAGCGCAAGCCCGATGAAGTCGTGGGTTTGATGCCGCCTGATCTGGTGCCCTGCACCGTGGAGAAAGTCGCGGTGAACGCCGTGCTCGCGGGCTGCAAGCCCGAGTACATGCCGGTACTGTTGGCCGCGCTGGAAGCCTCACTGACCGATGAATTTGGCTTGCACGGTCTGATCTGCACCACCATGTTTGGTAGCCCGATGATCATTGTGAATGGCCCGGCGGCCAAGGCCATTGGCATGAACTCGGGGGTTAACGCACTGGGGCAGGGTAATCGCGCCAATGCCACTATCGGCCGCGCGCTGCAGTTGATTATTCGCAACGTAGGCGGCGGCCGGCCCGGTGAGATCGACCGCTCCACGCTGGGTAATCCCGGCAAGTACAGTTTCTGTTTTGCTGAAGCAGAAGACAGTGACTGGTTGCCGCTGGCGCAGGAGCGCGGCGTCGAAGCAGGCCGTTCGGCGGTGACGATCTTCCCTGGTGAAGGCGTGCAGGGCATTGTTGACCAGAAGTCCCGTGATCCTGAATCCTTGGCGCGCTCCTTTGCGCTGTCGCTGCGCACCGTTGACCACGCCAAGCTGGCGATGGCCGGTGATGCGGTGTTGGTGGTATCGCCTGAGCATGCGCGGGTCTTTATCGACGCTGGTTGGTCCAAGCAGCGTTTGCGCGAAGAGCTGGAGCAGCTGCTGATGGCGCCCGGCGCGCAGCTGGTGGCTGGCGCCGACGGCATTGCCGAAGGTATTCCGGCGCGTTTTCAGGATCAACAGGTTCCCAAGTTTCGCCCCGGCGGTCTTTTGATCGTCCGGGCAGGCGGTACAGCAGGTCTGTTTTCCGCCATTATTGCTGGCTGGGCCGCGTCTGGCCCGGTTGGATCTTCTCCGGTAACACGTGAGGTAAATACATGAACGACAGCATATTGCTCGATCCGACGGCCGAGCAGGCCCCGGCTCAGCGCTCGCGGCTGGCACGACCTGCCAGCCTTGAGGGCAAGGTAGTTGGCCTGCTGGATATTTCCAAGCCGCGTGGCAACGTCTTCCTTGATCGTATCGAGGAGCAACTGGCGGCGATGGGGATTGAGGTCAAACGCTACAACAAGCCGACCTTTACCCGTGTGGCGCCTACCGAACTCAAACAACAGATGGCCGCCGAGGTTGATCTGCTGGTAGAAGGGCTGGCTGACTGAGGGTCTTGTACGTCGTGCTGTATGCATGACATAGCAGACCTGGAGTCACGCCAGATCCCAGGAGTAGGGGTTGCTTCCAGTGAATTTGTACAAGCGGCTGCCTTGCAGTCCAAGGCGCTTGGTTTTGATCCGGCGATGGTTTTTGTGCCACACCCGATCCAGGACCGTACCGATGATGAAATGCGCGCGCTGGCCGACGGCGCTCTGGCGGATATTCTGCGCCTGCTGCGTGCCGATGCAGAGGATACCAGCGACTGAGCTGAACGGGAGGGCAGCCGTATGACCGAGGTTGCCCAACCGATGCATCGCCCGCCGGCGGTAGACAAGGCGCTGAAGTGGCCCGGCATGCAGGCGCTGGTGGCTACCCATGGCCGCGCGCTGGTGCTGGAATGCCTGCGGGTGGCACTGGAATCATGGCGCCAGGGCCACATCAGTGATGAGGCTGATGTGTTGCACGCGGTGCAGCGGCAGATCGAGCAGCTGCTGGCGCCGTCCATGCGGGCGGTGTTTAACCTGACTGGCACGGTACTGCACACCAATCTGGGCCGCGCGCCTTTACCGCCAGAAGCCATCGAGGCGATGACGGCGGTAGCGGTGGGTGCCAGTAATCTTGAATTCGATCTTGAGACGGGCCAGCGCGGCGACCGTGACGATCATGTCGAACAGTGGATTTGCCGGCTGACCGGCGCTGAAGCGGCGACCGTGGTCAACAATAACGCCGCCGCCGTACTGCTGGTGCTCAACGCCTTGGCCAACCGTCGTGAGGTGGTGGTGTCGCGCGGTGAGTTGATTGAGATTGGCGGTTCTTTCCGCCTGCCCGACATCATGGCGCGCGCTGGCTGCAAGCTGCACGAAGTCGGCGCGACCAATCGCACGCACGCCAAGGATTATGTCGAGGCCATTGGCCCGCGTACTGCCTTGCTACTCAAGGCGCATACCAGTAATTACCGGATTGAAGGCTTCAGCACGGCGCTGAGCGAAGCGCAGCTGGCCGAGATTGCGCGTGCGCATCAGGTGCCGCTGATGGTGGATCTGGGTGCCGGTTCACTGATCGACCTGCAGGCATTGGGATTACCTGCGGAGCCGGTGGTATCGCAGGTATTGGCCCAAGGGGTTGATGTGGTCACCTTCAGTGGCGACAAGCTGCTCGGCGGGCCGCAGGCCGGCATTATAGCCGGGCGCGCCGATCTGATTGCGCGCATTCGCAAGAGCCCGCTTAAACGTGCGCTGCGTTGCGACAAGATGACCCTCGCCGCGCTGGAAGCGGTATTGCGTTTGTATGCTGACCCACAAACGCTGGTGCAGCGCATTCCGGCGCTACGCTTATTGACGCGCAGTCAGGCTGATATTCGGAGCACCGCAGAGCAGCTGCTGCCCAGGTTACAGGCCTGGGTGGGTGAGGCTTTTGAGGTCGACGTCTGTGCGGTCAGCAGCCAGATTGGCTCGGGCTCGTTGCCACTGGAGGTGCTGCCCAGCGCCGCCTTGCGCCTGCGCAGTCGCAGCGCTAATAAACGTACCCGCAGCCGCGATCTACGCACCCTGGCCGAGCGCTTGCGCCAACTGCCGCAGCCCGTAATCGGGCGCATCGCCGATGACAGCATGCTGCTTGATTGCCGTTGTCTGGAACACCCGGAAACCCTTCTGGCGCAGTGGGTCACCGAGGCATGATTATTGCCACTGCCGGGCACGTTGATCACGGTAAGACCACGCTGATCAAGGCGCTGACTGGCGTCGATACCGACCGCCTGGCCGAAGAAAAGCGCCGTGGGCTGACCATCGAGTTAGGCTTTGCCTGGTTGCCGACCGAGTCCGGCCTGCCGTTGGGATTTGTCGACGTACCAGGGCATGAAGGGTTCATCAGCACCATGCTGGCGGGTGTGGCTGGCGTCGATATGGCGCTGCTGGTAGTGGCCGCTGACGACGGCGTTATGCCCCAGACCCGTGAGCACCTGAGTATTCTGCGCCTGCTTGGCGTTAGCGAACTTGAGGTGGTGCTGAGCCGCTGTGACCTGGTGGATCAGGCGCAGCAGCAGCGGGTTGCCGCGCAGATTGCTGAGTTGCTGCGCGAGGAGGCTTGGCCGCTTGCCCCGATATGGCGAGTTTCCAGTCTGAGCGGGCAGGGCATCGCCGAGCTCAAGGCGCATCTGTTGGCGCGCGCCGCCGAGCAGGTTGCGCAGAAAGTAGGTGGTCATGCGCGGCTGATGGTGGATCGTCGCTTCAGTATTACCGGCGCGGGGTGTGTGGTAACCGGCACTCTGGTCAGCGGTGAGCTGAAGCCAGGTCAGCGCTTGCTGTGCGGCGACGTCGAGTTGCGCGTGCGCGGTCTGCAGATGGCCAGTAAAGAGGTGACGGCGGTTCAGGCTGGTCAGCGCTGTGCCGTCAATCTGACAGGCGCGATCACTGAGGACGTGCCACGTCGTGGCGATTGGCTCAGCAGCGCCCTATTGCCAGCAAGCGAGCGGCTGGATGTCGCCTTGCATCGGCTACCTGATAGCCGCTGGCACCGGGGCGTATTGCAGTTGCACCTGGGCACCGGGGTTTATCCGTTATGGGTGGTGATGCTGGATGACAGTGCCGAGCCGGTCATTGCTCAACTGATGCTGGAGCAACCAGTGCAAGCGGTCTGGGGTGAGCGTTTTATCATCCGCGACCCAGCAGCCAATACTACCTTGGGCGGTGGTCAACTACTCGATCCGCAAGGTTTACGGCGTGGCCGCAGCAAGCCACAACGCATCGACTTGCTGCGCGCCTGGCACGCGGCGAAGGATGCAGAACAGGCATTGGCTGCTGCGCTGGCGCGGGGTGAGGTGGAACTAGTGAGCTTTGCCCAGCGCTTTAATCTGACCGATACCGAGCTTGAGGCACTGCTGGAGCGCAGCGAAGCGTTGCAGCTGGCCGGCTATGCACTGAGCGCAGAGCGCAGCGAACAGGCCTGGCAGCATTTACACCTGCGCTTGAGCGACTGGCACAGCACGCACTCGGAACAGCTGGGGCCGGGGGAGGGCGAGTTGGCGCTGGTTTCTACTCTGCAGTTGCCCCTGTTACTGGGGCGTGCTTTGTTACGTCGCTGGCTGGATGAGGGCAGGCTGCAGCGCCAAGCCTGGGCCTGGTATCTCGCGGGCCACAAACCGCAACTGCAAGCGGGCGACCAGGTGTTGTTGGCGCAGGTCAGTGAGCAGTTGCAGCCCGCTGGGCTGAGGCCACCGATTATTGGTGAGCTGGCCACCCAACTAGCTATGCCGCTGGATCAGCTCAAGCCGTTTTTGCAACGTATGCAGCGCGCGGGTGAGCTGATAGCAGTGGCGCCAAATCGTTACTATTTGCCAGACCAGGTTGCGGGTCTGGTGGCCGTTGCAAAGGAGTTGGCGGCGGGCTCCGCCTCTGGTAGCTTCAACGCCGCGCAATACCGGGACGCCTCGGGTATCGGCCGTAACCTGACGATTCAGGTACTGGAATATCTGGACCGCGCGGGGGTTACCCGTTTCGTACGTGAACAACGTTTTCTTGCCGCAGGCTGATTCTCAGGCCTGTATCGCATAGGAAGGACATCGTCCCCGGTGGGGCGCCCGGATTTCAACTCCGGTGAGATGCGCAACGCGTGTCTGGTGGGTTCGACTCCCATGTCCTTCCGCCATTTACCCAACCTGTTTCAGAGTGCGCTAAATGGCTCTGTCATAAAAGTTTCTGCTTTGAAATATTGTCACCAATAAGACATCGATTTGTTGCGTAATAGCCGCTAAAGCTTCATCTGGTTTTGCATTTGTTGTCATCAATGATCTGCATCCTGTTCGGGATTGGCACTACAACCCCCTGATGAGGATGGAACCGATGTCTCAAGCGCAAAATGATCAGCTGATAATTATCGATAATGGCGAGGGTGATGAACCGCTGAGCACTCGCAAGATGAACCCCCTTTTTTCCAGCATTCTTGAGGCGCGCTTGGCGCGGCGCCAGGTACTCAAGGGGAGTGCAGGTGCTGCTGCGCTGGGCTTCTTCGGGTTGGGGCTGGCTGGCTGCAAAAGCAGTTCTAGCGATGATGGTGATGAGCCGGGTAGCCCGGCCGAATTGATTGGCTTTTCTGCTGTGGCAGTCAACAGTGAAGACAAGATTACTGTCCCTGAAGGCTACAGCTATCAAGTTTTGATTCCTTGGGGAACCCCGATTATTGGCGGCGTCACCCGTGCGTTGGCCGATAGCGGTGCTGATCAGGCACAGCAGATAGGCTCGCACCATGATGGTATGCACTTCTACGGCATTGACGGTAGCTCCGACGACGGTCTGCTGGTACTGAACCACGAGTATGTAGAGCCGCGCTTTATGCATGCATCAGCCGTGGGGCTATCTTTGGGCAGTAGTGCGTTGCCACCGCTGGATAACGGCAAGCGCCCGGCTGATGAGGTGCTCAAGGAACTGAACGGCCACGGGGTGTCCGTGGTGCGCGTGGTCAAAGGCGCCAACAATGAATGGCAAGTTCAGTTTGACGCCTTGAACCGCCGGATCACTGGTCTGACGCCAATGGAGCTGCACGGCCCGGTGCGCGGCACCGATTTTGTTAAAACGCTCTACAGCCCTACAGGCACCATGACCCGTGGCACCTTGAATAACTGCGGCAATGGTTATACGCCCTGGAACACCTATATGGCGGCCGAAGAGAACTGGGCCGGTTACTTCACCAACAAGGGTGATAACCCGCGTGAGCACTCACGTTATGGCGTGGGCAGCGGTACCGGTCGTTATGCCTGGGAGCTGGCCGACAGTGGCGCTGATGAGTTCATCCGTTTTGACGCCAGCATCAAGGGCTTAGACGCTACTCAGGATTACCGTAACGAGCCGGTCTGCTTCGGCTGGATGGTTGAGATCGACCCCTTTGCGCCGGAAAGCAACCCGAAAAAGCGCACTGCCATGGGCCGCTTTGGCCATGAAGGTGTGGTCTTTGCCCCGGCAGAAGAAGGTAAGCCTGTGGTGTGTTACTCCGGCGATGATTCGCGCTTTGAGTACATCTACAAGTTTGTTACGGCCAGCAATTACAACGCGGCAACTGCCAGCGGCGATATGCTGGACGAGGGCACCCTTTACGTTGCCAAGTTCAACGATGATGGCAGCGGCGAGTGGTTGTCTCTGGTCTACGGTGAAAATGGCCTGGATGAAACTCATCCGGATACGCCCTTCACCAGCCAGGCCGATGTGCTGGTCAATACCCGTCTGGCTGCGGATGCGAGGGGGGCTACCCCAATGGATCGGCCGGAATGGGGCGCTGTTGATCCCGCCAATGGTGATGTCTATTTCACCCTGACCAATAACTCTAACCGTTCCGCTGGCCAGGTCGATGAGGCCAACCCGCGTGGACCTAACCTGCATGGTCACATCATTCGCTGGTCAGAAACCGGTGGCGACCAGGCCGCGACCACCTTCAACTGGGATATCTTTCTGTTTGGTGGTGATAGCGGAGAAAGCGGCCAGGATACCAATATTGGTTATGACCCGAACGGCGACCAGTTGACCGCAGACAATATTCTCAGCTCGCCGGACGGTATGTGGATCGACCCTGACAGCCGGGTGTGGATTCAGATGGATAGCGGCTTTGATGACCCCTACGGTAACTGCGCCATGTTGGTTGCCGACCCCAGGAAAGGCACGCTCAAGCGCTTTCTGGTTGGCCCGATTGATCAGGAAATTACCGGTATCACCATGTCGCCGGATCAGAAGACGTTGTTCATTAACGTTCAGCATCCGGGCGAGGGGACCTCAGGCGCGAATTTCGCTGCGGGTAATTACAGCAGTAACTGGCCGGATAACACTGCCGGCGCCTACCCACGTTCGGCCACGGTAGTGGTGTGGAAGAATGACGGTGGTGTCGTCGGTAGTTAATGGCGGGCAGTGTGCTAATGCACTGTCTATAAAACCCTGTTTTCAGGGGCGGGTGAGTTATTGCCTGCCCCCTTTGTTGTGGAGGTTTTTATGGGTATTGGTGGAGTGAGTGTGGGGTCGTTATTGATCGTTCTGGTCATTGTCATGTTGCTGTTTGGTACCAAGCGTTTGCGTAATATCGGTGGTGATTTAGGCGGCGCAATCAGCGGATTCCGCAAGGCCATTAAGGAAACGGATGAGGTACAGGAAGGCTTGGCGCTGGATGCCGCGCAAAAACCGGCCGCACAGCGCGAAAGTCAGCAACGCGCCTGAGGCGAGGAGCTGTGTATGTTCGGCAACGGCATGACTGAGTGGCTGCTGGTATTTGTGGTGGGGCTGCTGGTGTTAGGGCCTGAGCGACTGCCGGCGGTAGCACGTTCGGTAGGACGTGTAATGGGCAGGGCTAAAAACATGCTGGCTGATGTGCAGCGGGAGTTGGGCGAGTCTGTTCCTGCCGACGAGCTCAAACAGGTGTCAGACAACGTGAAAATGCTGCGACAGAGTAACGTCAAGACGCTGGTGCGCAGGGTTGTGATTGATGAGGTGGAAAGAAAACAGGGCTGAGAGTCAGCCCTGTTTTTCGTTGCAGAGATAAGGGTGTTTAGTCGGGGATGTTGCAGGCGTCGAGTAACGCTCGAGGGTAATTGTCAGGTCCTACGGGCCCATCAATCGTATAATTGCAGCCGAAGTTTGAATCAGCAACCGTAGCGGGTGTATTCCAGTCATCGCCCCCAGGTTTGATATCTAATTGCTCCCAATCGAGCATTGCATCGAGGGTGTCTTCAAACTCAGCCGCTGTGAAATCGCAGTGTCCTGGTGCCCTGATAGCTCGCTGAACCAGAAGCCCGCCATTACCGTTAGCGTTGGCGCGTTCACGGTACTGCTGCTCCATCAGAATGGGGACGAAGAGGTCGCCAATAGTGTGCGCAGTCACTACTGGAACGTCGAACTCGCCTTTCACGGTAGGTATCCAGCGCAGACCATCATCGCGAAGCGCGTTGGCACCCTCTTCAGCTTCTGCTTGAATAATCATGCTGTTGAAGTTTATTTCGTCGTTAGTCAGTGGCTGCCCGAGGTTGCTTTGATAGCGATAAGTAATGCCTGTGGTATCTACAACGTTTTTGAGCGTGATGCCTTCTACGGTTCCATCTGAACCGGCAAATCCCTGCAGCAGATCCTGAAAGAATCCGAAGCTGACATTGTAAATAGGGCGCTCGCCACCGCTCAAGTTCCGCAGGGCTAGGAAGAAATTGAATCCTTGGGCCGTCAGACCAAGCGCGCTTTTGTCTGCATCATAGTTGTTCCAAATCACCGTCCGCGCTTGCGCAAGCATGTCTGCTGCCTGTGCTTCGGTCAGCGGGAAGTTATCAAGTGGTACGCCGGCCAGCGCTGCCAGGGAAATGGTGTACCCGGCGAAATAATTGAACAGTTCGGTATCACCGACCACGCCGCACATTGGCGCTGCGCCTGAATACTCTACTACGTTGTTAGCGGTTTCAATCGTTTCTCTTTCTACCGCCGCGGCGGCGACATGACCGCCCATCGATACGCCCGTGATGTAGTACTTTTCAGGCGCTGTTAATGTTCGACCATTTTGAGCCGCAATATCGGTAAAGGCCAAGGCCAACGCGTTGGTATCTTCAACGCCAGCCCGCACATCGTAGTAGTTGGTGCTGTAGCTGGAAGCGGCCCACGCGTAGCCGTTGTCTAGCAGATACTCACGCATAGGAGCGTTGTCGACCGTGAGGTCGGAACCCTCACCCCGGAAACCGTGGGCATACATTACCAGATAGCCGTTCCAGTTCTCCGGTACTTCCACCCTGTAAGCTGCACCGTTCAGAACGCCGACCCAGCGGTCCGTAGTGTTGTAGGGGGCTTCGTCTCTCAGGGCGGTAAAGTCCGCGCTGGTTTCCTGTACTGGTTTGAAAAAATTGGCGTCTATCCGTTTCTGCTGCTCTCGGACTTGGGCGGGCGCGTCGTCGTCGCCACCTCCGCCGCCGCCACTGAGACAGCCAGAAAGAGCAAGACTGCTGATAGCCAAGCCGATCAGCGCAGTTTTCTTTAATTCAAACATTATTGTTGTTCTCCGTAGCGCAAGCCTAGTTGTTGTGTTCCCCGTCCTCGGGTTTGGCATTGCTTGCAGAAGTAAAGCGGTGCTCTGGTTGTCTCGCAAGTAGTTATTGGCTCAGTCTGAGACGGTTTCGCTATCAAGTATGGGGCTTTATAGAGTTTGGTGATGTGTGTAACAAGGAAGACACCCATTTGGGTGATGTGTCAGCATGATCTCTCCCGATAGCGTCTCAACTTTGCAGTCAAGCCTCTGGAATAACCTATTCAGGGGTTGCTGCTAGATGGCAAAATCGTGACAATCGAATCAAATGCGCAGTCTGTTTCAAACCTATAACAATAATTTTGCAAAGAAAGGTCAGTATGCTTCCTCTCGCTGGCCCGGACGCCGTCCCTCGGCCCCTTTGCTATGGAGAACGCATGCCATTGGTTGCTCGCTTTTCAGCGGATATCGTCATCAGGCTGACGACCGCTATTGTGGTGCTGTTCAGCGCATGGCTGTTGGCCCACCTCACATGGATGCTGGTTGAGCCTGATAGCGTACTGCCTGCACCTGCGGTGCTCGGTTACCCCACCTCCAGCAACGAACCCGGTGCAGGCCGTCCGGGTTTTCGTGAGCTCGCCGTACTGTCTGTTTTAGGCCGCGCGCCTGCAGCCGATGGTCCCGTCGTCGTCAACGCACCGGATACCAAGCTCAGTTGGACCCTTAAGGGCGTCTTGTCTGATCCTGATCCCAAACGCAGCGCAGCGATTCTGGCCACCCAGGGCCAACCGGAAAAACTCTACCGAGTGGGCGCCGAACTTCCAGGTCAGGTGCGTCTTGATCAGGTTCTGTCTGACCGCGTCATGCTGGTGCGTGATGGTCAGCTTGAAACCCTGCGGCTCAAGCGTCACGACGCAGGTAGTAGCGTGCGCAGTGCCGGCCGCCAGGCGGCGCTGCCGACTACGAACTCCAATCTTACTCTGGCCCCCGATGGCGGTGTGGCGCGTATTGATCGCAGCGCCTGGCTTAACGACCCTCAGCGTTTTATGGAGGTTATCAGTGCAACGCCGGTAATGGTTGATGGCGGCATGTATGGCCTTGAGGTTTCTCCGTCGCGCAACGTACGCGAGTTTGAGGCGGCCGGCTTACAGTCGGGTGACGTGATCACCGATGTGGACGGAACCCCTATCTCAGATATCGAGGATTATCGCGACATTCTCAAAGAGTTGTCTGACGCCAGTTCGGTGTCGATTTCGCTTGAGCGCGATGGCGAGCCTATGAACATTACGATAACAATGGATTGATATACGATGCCCATGCAGTTTCGTCTTAACCGTTTTACCCTTTCGTTGGCATTGAGCCTGTGTTTGAGCACTACGCCGCTAGCGGCGCAGGCGTTGATTGAGCCACAGGGGGATGGTTCCGAAGATCTGGTACTAAACCTGCGCGGAGCCGACATCAATGGCTTGATTGAAATCGTTAGTCAGGAAACCGGCATCAACTTTATTGTTGACCCGCGGGTGCGTGGCGAGGTCAACGTGGTGTCGGGTAAGCCAATCCCGCGTGATGAGCTTTATCCGCTGTTTCTCGGCGTGCTCAAGTCCTACGGTTTTGCTGCTGTGCGTGGCTCTGATGGAGTCGTGCGCATCGTGCCTGAGGTGCAGGCCAAGGAAAACGAGCTGGCCGGGCTGACCAGCAGTACGCCGGGCGATGAGGTCATCACTCATGTGATCAACGTGAAGAATATCAACGCCGGTCAGTTGGTGCGTATTCTGCGTCCGCTGGTACCCAAGGGCGGCCATCTCGCCGCGGCAGCGGAATCCAATACCCTGGTGATTGCCGATACGGCGGCCAATGTGCGCCGTATCCAGTCCCTGGTTGAACGTATCGATCAGGAGTCCATGGAAGACTTTGAAGTGTTGCCGTTGGAGCATGCTTCAGCCCTGGACGTGGTTCGGATAGTTCAAGGTCTGGAAAGCAATTCTCCCAGCGAAGAGTTCACCAAGGGGCCGCGCTTGATCGCCGACGAGCGCACTAATACGGTGATCCTGCGCGGCGATCCGCAGAGCCGCATTGCCCTGCGTAGTGTGGTTCGCCAGTTGGATGTGCCGGGACAGGATGGCAATACTCAGGTGCATTATTTGCGTTACGCCAATGCTGAAGAGGTGGCAGAGGTGCTACGCGGTATCGCCGAGGGGCGCGAGCAAAACGCCGGCACCTCATCGCAAGCGGGCGGCGCACCTACGACCAGCAGTATGAGCAATCAGACACGGGTACGCGTCGAGGCGCATGAAAGTACCAATTCGGTTGTGGTCTATGGCCCGGCTGAGTTATCCCGCGAGCTATCCAGCATCATTCGTCAGTTGGACATCCGTCGCGCGCAGGTACTGGTCGAGGCCGTTATCGCCGAGGTGTCTTACGAGCGGGCCAAGGAGCTGGGCGTGCAGTGGGGTTTTGGTAGTGAAAACTCGGGCGTGGGTATCATTAATTTCAACCGCAACGGTCGTGGCATTGTTGATCTGGCCGCAGGTCTCAATGGGTTTCTGGAGGGTGATCTGGCCTCACCGCCTTCGCTGGGAAGCGGTCTGAGTTTAGGCGGCGTAGGTAGCATCGGCGGCGCGCAAATTGCGCTGCTGATCAATGCACTGCAGGGCGACACAGCCAGCAATATTCTGTCTACTCCCAGTCTGCTTACGCTGGATAATGAAGAAGCCGAAATCGTCGTCGGTCAGAATGTTCCCTTTATTACCGGCCGCTCGGTTGAAGATTCAGGGCAGGCGTTCGATACCATCGAGCGTGAAGACGTGGGTATCAAACTGAAGATTCGTCCGCAGATCAACGAGGGCAACGCAGTGCGTCTGGAGATCGCGCAGGAGGTCTCGCAGATTGCACCCGGCACCAGCGGTGCGGCCGATATCATTACCAATAAGCGCAGCCTGACCACGCATGTCATGGTCGATGATAATCAGTTGATCGTGCTCGGTGGTCTGATTGACGATCAACTGGTTGAGACTGCCGATAAAGTGCCTTTGCTCGGTGATATTCCCGGTTTGGGGCGTCTTTTTCGTTATGACACCTCAAACGTGCAGAAGCGCAATCTGATGGTCTTCCTGCGTCCGGTCATCATTCGCGATACGGCCGTTGCTGAAAGCCTGACCCACAGCAAGTACAGCTACATCCGTGATCAGCAACTGGCGGAGCAGAATCGTCGGGGCCGCGCGTCGGATGCTGTGGTGCCGGTATTGCCCGATTGGAACTATCTGCTGACTTTGCCTGCGCCATTTGAGAATGCCATGCAGGGCGCCGCCAGACCGTCTGCTATTTCTGCACCGCCGTCAGCGCTTTAGGAGCAGGTCATGAGTGAGACCGAATTCAGTCCTGGGGCAACGCTCGCCAATGCGCCCGCGGAAACCGGTTATCGTTTTGCTCGTCGCTTTGGCGTGCTGCCGGGCAATGTGCGTGAGGATGGTCAGCTGGAAGTGTTCGTGCGCGCGGATTGCGACCCGCAGGGTCTGCTGGAGCTGCGACGTCACAGCAGCCATCCGCTCAGCCCGACCTTGCTGGACGACGACACCTTTGCCGCGCATCTGCGCAACAAGTACGAGCGCTCGGCCAATGACGCCATGCAGTTTGTTGAAGGCCTGGGCGATGATGCTGACTTGATGTCGGTTGCCCAGTCGCTGGCCGAGCCGGAAGACCTGCTGGAGTCGCAGGATGAAGCGCCGATCATTCGCCTGATCAATGCTTTGCTGTCCGAGGCAGTGAAGGAAAACGCGTCGGATATTCATATTGAGCCGTTTGAAAATAGATTGTCTATCCGCTTGCGGGTCGATGGCGTGCTGCGTGAAGTACTGGAGCCACCGCGTGCCTTGGCACCGGTCATCGTTTCGCGCATCAAGGTAATGGCAAAACTGGATATTGCCGAGAAGCGCCTGCCGCAGGATGGCCGTATTGGTTTGCGACTGGTTGGCCGTGCAGTGGATGTGCGCGTGTCTACCTTGCCTTCGGGGCATGGCGAGCGTGTGGTGTTGCGTCTGCTCGACAAGCAGGCCGGGCGTCTGGAACTGCGTCAGCTGGGCATGTGCAGCGAGCATTACGATGCCATGGAGCGGGTGATCAGCCGGCCGCACGGCATTGTGCTGGTTACCGGGCCAACCGGCTCGGGTAAAACCACTACGCTATATTCCGCACTGATGCGGCTGAACGACCGCACGCGCAACATTCTCACCGTCGAAGATCCGATCGAATATTACCTCGATGGTATCGGCCAGACGCAGATCAACAACAAGGTCGATATGACCTTCGCCCGTGGTCTACGGGCGATTCTGCGGCAAGACCCGGATGTGGTCATGGTCGGCGAAATTCGTGACGTGGATACGGTGCAGATCGCGATTCAGGCCAGCTTGACCGGTCACCTGGTGTTTTCCACGCTGCACACCAATACCGCTGTGGGCGCCATTACTCGTCTGCGCGATATGGGAATAGAGCCCTTTCTATTGTCGTCCACGCTCAATGGTGTGCTGGCGCAGCGACTGGTGCGCACGCTCTGTCCTGAGTGTCGCGCGCCGCATGAAGCGACAGCCAGTGAATGTCGGCTGATCGGCGTTGCACCTGAACAGGCGCCTACGCTGTATAGCGCCGTAGGTTGTGACGCCTGCAATGGTGGGGGATATCGCGGCCGTACCGGCATTTATGAGCTGATTGAAATCGACGATACCCTGCGCGGCCTGATTCACGATGGTGCCAGCGAACAAGCCATGGTCAAGCACGCTCGACTCGGGCAAATGGGTATTCGGCAGGATGGTTTGCGGCGTGTTCTGGCGGGTGATACCACGCTGGAAGAAGTCCTTCGCGTTACCCGGGAGGACTGACCGTGCCCGCTTTCGAATATGTCGCTCTGGACAATGCCGGGCATACCCGCAAGGGCGTGGAGGAGGGTGACTCCCCACGGCAGGTACGCGGGCGACTGCGTGATCAGGGCCTTACGCCTATGTCGGTCAATCAGGTCGCCGAAAGCACCTCGCGCCTGCGCATGCCTAGCATGCAAAAACGTATCAAGCCGCTGGAATTGTCGCTGGCGACTCGTCAAATGGCGACCTTGGCAGGTGCTGGGCTGCCGATTGAAGAGGTATTGGGTACTGTCGCCCGGCAGAGCGAGTCACCGCGCGTGAAGTCGGCTCTGTCCGCCGTGCGCACGCGCGTAATGGAAGGTTTGCCGCTGGCCCATGCGCTGAGCGAGTTCCCCTCGGTGTTTCCGCCGATTTATCGCACTACCATTGCTGCAGGTGAGCAGGCTGGGCGCTTGGACATCGTATTGGAGCGCCTGGCTGATAACGTAGAAGCGCAAAACGCCATGCGCCAGAAAATCCAGCTGGCGATGTTCTATCCCGCCATTCTGACCTGCGTGGCCCTGTTGGTGACCGTGGCATTGCTCACCTATGTGGTACCCGAGGTGGTGCAGGTGTTTGATGGCATGAACAAGGAACTGCCGCTACTCACGCGCTCGCTGATTGCGGTCAGTGACACGCTGCGTGAGTGGGGTTGGCTGATGTTGCTGGTGATGGTTGCCATGGGCTTTGGTGCCAAGACGTTACTGAAAAAAGACAGTAATCGGCGCCGTTGGCATGAGCTATTGCTCAAGCTGCCGCTGCTTGGCCGGCTGAACCGCGGCCTGAATACCGCCCGCTTTGCACGGACGCTGAATATCCTGGCTGGCAGCGGCGTGCCATTGCTGGACGCGCTCAATATGAGTGCCAGTGTGATTAGCAACCTGCCCATGCGGGAAGCGGTCTCCGAGGCGGCGCAGCGGGTGCGCGAGGGCGCGGGGATTGGTTACTCGCTGGAGCGCAGCGGCTACTTTCCGGCAATGACGCTCAGCCTGATCAAGAGCGGGGAAAGCAGCGGCACCCTGGACCAGATGCTGGAACGCGCCGCCGAAACCCAGGAGCGAGAACTGGAAGCACGCATTGCCATGGTCATGGGGGTTTTTGAACCCTTGTTGATTCTCGCCATGGGGGGCGTGGTACTGCTTATTGTGCTGGCAATTCTGTTGCCTATCTTTGAACTCAACCAATTGGTGAACTGATGATGTGTATTGCAAACAAGCCGGCGCGCGCTGCTCAGCGCGGTTTTACCCTGATTGAGATCATGGTGGTAGTAGTTATCCTGGGCATTCTTGCTGCAGTGGTGGTGCCGCGCGTTATGGATCGTCCGGATCAGGCCCGCATCACCAAGGCGCAGAGCGACATTCGAGCGCTGGAAAGCGCCCTTAATCTGTATCGTCTCGACAACTTCAACTACCCGACCACCGAGCAGGGGCTGAATGCGCTCGTGCGCTTGCCGACGGGCCAGAACGCGCCGCGTAACTGGCGTACCGGCGGGTACCTTGATCGCTTGCAGAAAGATCCTTGGGGCAACGACTACCAGTATCAGACCCCAGGTCGCGATGGCCGTCAGTTCGATATTTATAGCCTGGGGGCCGATGGTCGTCCGGGCGGTACCGAAGCCAATATGGATATTGGTAACTGGGATCTGGATCAGACGAATCAACCCTGATGAAACAACGGCGGCTATCTCGCGGGAGCGCGCAGACGGGGTTTACCCTGATCGAGCTGCTGGTCGTGATGGTGCTGATTGGCGTGATTGCTGGGCTGGCAACGCTGGCCATTGGTGATGGTGCTGATCGTGAACTACGCCAGGAGGCGCAGCGGCTGGCCGGTGTGCTGCAATTGGCCCATGACGAATTGCTTATTACCGGTGGCGCTGATCGCGCGCTAGGGTTGCGCAAAGAGGGTTACAGCATGCTTGATCTGGTGTTGCTCGATGACGCTACCCGTGAATGGCAAGCGCTGCAGGACCCGCAGCTAGGGCCGCACTACTTCACTGAAGGCGTGGTGGAACTTGAGTATGAGACTGACGGCGCGCGGCAGAGTCTGTCACAAACCGACAGCTGGAAGCCGCATGTACGACTGAGTAATACCGGAGAGCTGACACCGGGGCTGATTGTGTTGCGGGTGCCAGGCAAGGACCTGGTGCAGTACCTGAGTATCAGCCTGGAGGGGAGTATTGAGGTGAGTAATGAGCGCCCGTAAATCCGGCGGCTTTACCCTGCTTGAAGTCATGGTTGCGTTGACCATCCTGGCGGTAGCGCTCGCAGCGCTGGTCAAGTCCGGCAGTGATCATGCGCGCAATACCATCTATCTTCAGGAGCGCACCATGGCGCATTGGGCCGGAGAAAATCTGCTGGCGGAATATCAGTCCGGCATGCGGCCAGCGGCGGTGGGCGATCTGAATGGGCAGACCGAGATGGGACCTTATCGCTTTGGCTATAAGGCTCAGGTCAGCGACTACAGTGCCACCTCGCCATTTCCATTGCCTGCGGTACGCCGAATCGATATCCGGCTCTGGTTGTTACCGGGCGATGAAAGCGGACAACGGGCTGTTGTCAGCGGCTTTGTGCTGCCATGAAAACGCAACAATCCCGAGGGTTTACCCTGCTCGAACTGCTGATTGCCATGGCGGTATTCGCGATCATGAGTGTGGTGGCCTATTCCGGTCTGCGCGCGGTGCTGGATGCGGATCATGTGACGCGTGCCAGTTCCAGTCAACTGGCAGATTTGCAGGTTAGTCTGAGTGTGCTGGAGCGAGATTTGGCGCAGATGGTTGATATTCAGGTGCGCGATGAATTTGGCGACCGGTTACCGCCATTGCGTTTGCTGGCCGGTACCGAGCAGCCGCTGCTGGAAATTGTGCGCGCCGGTTCCGGCGGAGATCAGCGCTTGCGACGCACTGCCTGGCGACTCACGGAAGCCGGGCTGGAGCGCGAGCTTTGGCCCGGTGTTGATATTACCGATGCCGAGCAGCGGCGTATTCAGCCCTTTGCTGATCTGGTGGAAGAGGGCGAGCGCTTGGGTGTTGAGACGGGCTTTGCTTTCGTGGTACGCGGTCCCAGCGGCCTGGAGCGGGTCAATAATTGGCCACCGGAAGGGCTTGATCCCAGCAGCAGTCAATTGCCCTTGGCGGTTGAGCTTGTGCTGGATGTGCCGCGCCTGGGGCTGATTCGACGCCTGATTCCGGTAGGCACGCTATGAAGCCGCAGGCGCAGCAGCGCGGTGTGGCGCTGATTACCGCTTTGCTGGTGGTGGCGCTGGCGGTGACAGCGGCCGTGGGTATGGTTTTGCGCGGGCAGGCCGATATTCGCCGCAGCAGCGCGGTATTCGAGCGTGATCTGTCACGGCACATAGCGCTAGGCGCGGAAAAAATGGTGCTGCAGGTGTTGGAACAGGCAGATGGACCTGATGATTTGCTATGGGATACCTGTCTATCACCTGTTTTGCCCTTCGAGGTTGACCAGGTAAAGCTCCAGGCCACGTTGGATAACATGCGGTGTCGCTACAACCTGAATGCGCTAGCGGGCGGTGACGAACAGCAGCAAGCCGATTTCGCGCGACTGGTTGATCGGGTGGCGCAGGATTCAGGTGTGACTATGCCATCAGGGGCGCAGCTGGCCGTGGCGGTCAGCGACTGGATGGATCCCGAGACCGATGACCCGCTATACCGCCTGCAGGATCCACCGAGGTTATCCGCCAATCGCACCATGCTGGTTGCCTCTGAATTGAACTCGGTGGCGGGTATGACCAGCGAAGCCTGGCAAGCGCTGGCACCCTATGTGACGGCTTACCCCGCACAGGAAAGTCCGATCGACCTGGAGCGAAGCCCGGATCTGATGAAAGAGGTCTTTGCTGACCGCGCATCAGGTGATGATGCGGCCTGGTTTATGCGCCTGCAAATAGTCGCTGAGTTTGGTGAGCGGCGCTTTTTTCAATGCACCTTGCTGGATGCGCCCAACGGCAAAGTGGTCCTGCGAGAACAAACGGCTTGTGAGCCATGATAATAATTGGATCAGACAATCTATGTTGATAGTGCTTTTACCTGAACAACCGCTACTGGCGGACGATGCTGATCCGGCCCTGTACTGGTGGCGTTGTGATCGCGATGGTAGCCAGCTGGACAACGGTCTGGACGGGCTGGGTGCGCTGCGCCAACGCTTTGGCAATGAGCGTATTCGGGCGTTGGCGCCAGCCTCGTCGGTTAACCTGTTCCGGGTGCGACTGCCCACACAGCGCGCCGCTGCGGCGCGCGCCGCATTGCCCTATGCGCTGGAAGAGCTGGTCAGCCAGGAGCTGGATGAGCTGCATATTGTCATGGGGCCGCGTCGTGCCGACGGCCAGACCAGTGCGGCGGTTGTCTCGCACATGCCCATGCAAAGCTGGCTTGAGCGTTTTCGCCAAGCCGGCTGGCGGCTCGAAGGGCTCTTGCCGCAGGCTACGCTGCATGCGGATGAGAGTCCGCAGCAGGCGCTTTTGGTTGCCGCGTCACCGTGGCCCCAGCAAACAGAGCAAGTATTGGTGCTGTCAGCCACAGAGGAGCCAGTGCTGCTGGACCGCAGCCTGGCAGGCATCTGGATTACACGCCGCTTGGCTGCGCTGGAAGCTGGCGCCCAACAGCTTGGTTTGTCGGGGTTGACGCTGGCAGAACTCAATCTTTCGTTGCCCGAGACGGTACAGATAACGCAGCTTCCGGTTAGCGACCGCCTTGCTCCAGCCTTGCATCAGGCCGTGCGCAACCAACCACCATTCAACCTGCTTTGTGGGACCTATGCCGTCAGTATGGCCGCACCGCCCTGGCGCAAGTTGCGGCCGTTGATGATCGCCAGCGGGGTCTCGTTGTTGTTGGCCTTGGGGTGGCTCGCTGGAGAGCACATGATTCTCAGCCAGGAGCGCGACAGTCTGCGGGCAGATATTGACCGTCTGTTTGATCGCGGCATGCCGAACAGTCGGCGTAGTGATCCGGTCATGCAGTTTCGCCAAACCCTGCAGGGGGGCGCGCAGATTAGCTCGGATAGCAGTATGGGGCCCCTGTTGCATGCGTTCTTCACGGTGCTGGCAGAGCACCCGAATGCTGAGGTGGTGAAGATTCGCGGTAACCAGGAAAGCGCTGAAATTGAGCTGCGCGTGGCCTCTTTCTCGGACCTTGAGGCTATCAGGGCGGAGCTGTCAGCGTTACCGGGCATAAGCGAGAACCTGGAAGGAGCTGATTCGGAGAATGACGGCGTTTCCGCGCGCGTGAAAGTACAAAGGAGTGGCTCATGAAAAGCTGGTGGGCAGGACTGGCCCCGCGTGAACGACTGATTTTGCTGGCAGGATCGGTGTTTTTGCTGGTTATGGCTTTCTGGCTGGTTATCTGGGAGCCGCTGATTGCCGGGCGTGCAGAGCTCAGGCAGGAAGTGCGGACGCTGTCAGCCGAGCGTCTCTGGATGGAGCAGGTAGTGGACGACGTTAGGCGTCGGGCGCGGATGTCACAGGGCGAAACCAGTTCGAGTGGCTCAGTGTTGACGCTGGTTGAAGTGTCGGCTCATGCGGCTGGTTTGAAGGAGGCGCTGTCGCGGGTGCAGCCGGAAGGTCAGGGCGCGCGGTTGAGCTTTGATCAGGTTGGTATGGACGCGTTATTGAGTTGGCTGGCCGACCTCGAGCAGCGCCAGGGATTGCAGGTCACACAGTTGGCGCTGGACGTAACAGAAGCCAAGGGCATGGTCTCTGCCAGATTGCTTGTGGAGCGTCCCTGATGCAGCGTCTTTTGCGACTCAGAACCCTTTTGGTGTTGTCCTTGCTGGTGTTTGTATTGACTCTGCTGAGTAATTTGCCAGCGAGTCTGGTCTGGCGCCAGGTGGCGCCGAGCTTGCCGGCGGAGGTAGAACTGCAGGGTATTTCCGGCAGTTTGTGGCAGGGAAATGTTGCCAATATGCGGGTAGATGGAATAGACCAGGGTGCCTTGCGCTGGGATTGGTTGCCGGCGGCCATGCTCAAGGGTCAGTTGGCGCTTGATCTGGATTGGCGTCCGCGAAATGGCCAGGTATACGCCACCTTGCGCCTCGGGCTGGATACGCTGGTACTGGAGCAGGTTAATGGCCGGCTGGATGCGCGCAGTATGGCGGCGGTGAACAAGGCGCCTTTTATCCTGACCGGCGACTGGCTACTCGATGTTCCCGAGCTTAGGCTGGAGGGGTTTGAGCGTGTAGCCCAGGCGCAGGGACGTATTGTTTGGCAACAGGCGGGCGGCGGCCTGCCGGAACCACTGGCGCTGGGGCATCTGGCTGCAGATCTGAGCAGTGAAAACGATTGGTTGATGATGACGCTTTCCTCTGACCTGGATGGGCCGTTGGCGCTCGATGGAACGGCAAAATGGCGTCCGGCGCAGGCCATGCAACTGGATACCCGGCTAAAGGCTCGCCAGCAGGCTGATCCAGGCTTGATTCAGGGCCTGACGATGTTGGGACGACCCGATGCTGATGGTTGGGTACACTGGCGCGCAAGGCTGCAATGACAATGTTAACGCAACAGCATAATAGGATGGGCGCGATGCGCGGAGTATGGTTACTGGCAGTGCTTTTGGGATTAGCAGGTTGTGCCAGCTCAACGGTAAAGCAGCAGGAACAGAGTTCGGCCGTTGCCGATGCGCGAGCGCGCCTGGGTATGGGGCAATGCAATATGAATCTGGCGCAGCAGGTACATCAACTTAGTGACCCACAGCTCGACCTGGAGGCGGCCTATCTATGTTTGCAGCAGGGGCAGCTGCCGCCGCTTGAATTGGTGTTGGAGGATTTTGCCAAGCGCCACCCGGATGCGCCGTATCAGGATTACGCCTCGTACCTGCAGGCGATGGTGCCCTTCGCGCGCTTTGAAATGGCAGCCGGTGATGACCAGGAGCGCTTACGAGTGGGTCGCGAGGCCCATGCCCAACTGACTGGCTTCATTCGGCACTACCCGGAGTCTGCTTATCGCAGTGAGATTGTGCCGCGCCTGGAGACCCTGCTGGAAGGTATGGCGCAAGCTGAATACGACCTGGCCATGCTGGATGTGGAAACCGGACAACGCGAGCGAGGCGAGGCGCGCTTGCGTTACTTGACGCAATATTACCCACGAAGCAAGGCTGCCGTTGAGGCGCAACACTGGTTGGGTACGGCGCCATCGTCGACGTCAGATTAGTTACTGCTAGGTCAGAGTGTGGGGTCAGGTCAAGCGATTTTGTAGCGATTCGGCCGGCTTTTTTTGCGCTTATTCGGGGCGCCTCGGGTTGACATTGTGCACAGATACGGGGCGGGCTGTCATTGAACCGTAAGATAACTCTGTAAGTGCTTGAATTTGGGTGTTGAATTTGTAAGTTGTTGATTTTATTGGATAAAAAATAGGTTAAAAAATAACCATTTTGCAGCGTCGCCCCAGCTACCCTAGCTCGGCGCGCTGTTCAAACAAGCTATCCACAAAGTTATGCACAGATTTTGTGGATAGCTTTTCGCAGGCCGGGCCAGTTACGCGTCGTTTCAGATCCCCTGCGGGATATCCTCGCCACCGAGGGCGTTGGTAAGCGCGGGAATAAGTTCACTGAGGGTGCTGGACATGATGCTGAAGCTGGCGTCCAGCTGGCTTGCCATGTCATCCCCGGCGTTATCATCAGCTTCATCACGCAGCAGGTCTTCAAACTTCAGGCGCTTGACGGTGAGCTTGTCGTCCAGGCTGAAGCTGAGTTTCTCCTGCCATTGCAGCGCCAGTTGACTGACTTGCTTACCGGCTGAGAGGTGCAGCTGAATTTCATCGCTGGCCAGATCCTGACGCTTGCAGCGCACTACGCCGCCATCCTCACTGGTGTCGCGTAATTCACATTCGTCGCCGATCACCATCTGCTCGGGTGCGCTGCCATCTTTCACCCACTGGGTCATGCAGGCAGCGGGAGCCATCTTAACGTTCAGCGGACGAACCGGCAGAGTCCCGGTGCATTCGCGCAGCAGGCTCAGAAGGTCCTCAGCGCGCTTGTGGCTGGAGCTATCGACCGCGACCCAGCCCTCACCCGGGCAAATGCACGCATAGGTCGTCTGCGTGCGCGTGAAGGCCCTTGGCAGCAATGACATGATGATGTCGTCTTTCAGGGTGTCGCGCTCTTTCTTGTAAACCTTGCGCGAATCGCGGTTCTCGATTTCCTCGACTTTCTCAGCCAGCGCTTCCTTGACCACGCTACCGGGCAGGATGCGTTCTTCTTTGCGCATAGCGATCAGCCAATAACCGTTGCTGGTTTCCAGTCGGTTCTCTGAGTGACGGCCATAGGGGGTAGTCCAGCCCAGTGTATGGGTTTCCTGGCTGGCGCAGGGACGTGATGGCTTTTCCTCAAGCGCATCGAGCAGCTCGGTTTCGCTGAAAGGAATCGGTTGACTGAAGCGATAGAGAAGCAAATTACGAAACCACATTGTGCTGTCCTTCTGTTGTTGCCTTGGGGCAGTGCGCCCGAGAAAGCGAGCAATTTTGCCTGAGCCCATGCGTCACGACCAGTATTTACGGGGCTGATGAATAAGATATTGAAATAGGCTAATTTTTTTTTGAAAAAGGTGTTGCCATAATCGAAAAAGCTGCCTAGAATGCGCCCCACTTCGAGAGCAAACGGGTGATTAGCTCAGCTGGGAGAGCATCTGCCTTACAAGCAGAGGGTCGGCGGTTCGATCCCGTCATCACCCACCACTCGAGGTATATAGCGCAGCGGTAGTTCAGTTGGTTAGAATACCGGCCTGTCACGCCGGGGGTCGCGGGTTCGAGTCCCGTCCGCTGCGCCATTTCCCCCCTCAGATGTAAATCCTGTTTATCCCCTGAATCGTGTAGCAGTTATCACTGCGCTGATTCGCCTGTCCGTTTATCTCTGATCCTGTAGCCTGCCCCTTCAAGCCCTGTTAAGCTGATTGCTTTATTTCGCCCTGTGTGGGCCTGTCTATTGAGGTAAGCATGAAGCGTAATCTGCTGGCAGTCAGTGTTGCAGTCGGTGTCTTGATATTGTCCGGTTGCGAGAAGGAACCAGAACTTACTACCCCTATCCAGCAAGCCTCCTATGGCATTGGTTTGAACATGGGGCAGAGCCTGTTGCAGGATGGCCTGGATGATATTGATGCTCAGGCATTGGCGCTCGGTCTGGAAGATGCGCTATCCAAGGCTGATCATCGGGTAGGTGATGAGGAGCTGACTGCTGCTTTCACCACGTTGCAGGAGCGCGCGCAAGAGCGTGCCAAAAACCTGGCTGACAAATCCCTGGAAGCCAATAAGAAGTATCTGGAAGAAAATGCCGCGAAAGACGATGTGGTAACCACCGAGTCTGGCTTGCAGTATGAAGTCTTGACTGCTGGCGATCAGGATTCTGCGCAGCCTGCTGCGGATGACGTGGTTGTCGTGCATTACGAAGGTCGTTTGGTTGATGGTACTGTTTTCGACAGCTCTGTCGAGCGCGGTGAGCCAGCAGAGCTGCCGGTCAATGGTGTTATTCCTGGCTGGATGGAAGCACTGCAGCTAATGCACGTGGGTGATAAGTGGAAAGTGACCTTGCCGAGTGAGCTGGCCTACGGTGAGCGCAGTCCTAGCCCGGTTATTCCTCCTAATTCTGTCCTGGTGTTTGAAATGGAGCTGATCTCCATTGCTCCCACAGAAGAATAAGCGGTAACACGTAGGAATGCCCGAGGCAAGGCCTTCGGGCATTCAAGTGTTACCCTTATGCACAATTTCCGGTAACACTTTCTGTTTACTTCCTACTTATTTTCTGATCCTTTCCTTCCTTTGTAACTGGCTGAAAAATATCGCTTTTTTCTCTGGTTAAAATATACCCTTTTTGACTGCAAGCGCTTTCTAACGGGCGTTTGAAGCACTTTTCCAGTTTTTTTACACAGAGTTATCCACAGGTTCTGTGGGTAACCGATCAAGATGTATCAGGTGTAAGGGGTTGCTCAGTCGAAGCGCTGGACTATGCGTTGCATTCGGCCATCTTCAATCATCTGATCAATGCTTTGGGCCAGTCTTTGGCTGTTGTCTTCAGTGGGGTTGGTAATGGCGCATTGCAGTGAGAAGGTTTCTACCGCCCAGTTACTGATACGAAATGATGTTTGGCCGGTCGGTAGCAGGTGTTTTACTGCGCGACGCAGGTCGATGGCGGCATCCAGTCGACCTCGTTCAAGCATCTTTAGTCTGGTTGGCAGATCACGTACGTCGTGCCGCGTGATGAGCTGCTGTTCAAAGGCAAGGGTTGCCTGGGGGGAGTAGTGGTAGCCCTGCGTGGTCCCGACTATTGCCCCTTTGAGCTGGCCGAGTGATGCGGGGGCAGGAGTGTCCAGCCGCGTTATTATCACGTCCGCATCCTCATAGAGGCTTTTCGTCCACAGCAGAGATGTCGGTGAGCCTAGCCACGTTGGTTGCGTATTGCAGATGATATTAATCCGGCCGTTTGCCAGGGATTCTTCAATTCGGTTATTTGGGGTCGCAACAAAGATAACGTCGCGCTCGACTACGGCGGCGACTTCGATACCAATGTCGTGCGTCAGGCCTGCTTGCAAGTCGTTATTCTGGACAATCACATAAGGAGCCGGGTCTGCTGGGGAGTATCCCCATAGCAGCGGCTGAGCCTGACTAAGCTGCGTTGTAAGGGCCAGTCCAGCCAAAGCCAGACCAGAGGTGAAATTGGACACAGTTAACCCGCTATCAGTGATACCGCTTTAATCTTAGCTCATTGGCGAGCTAAATAATCTGACAGTGATGATCTTCTTTTTGCTCGGGCGCCTGCTCAGTGCTCGCTAGCTGCAGTGCGTTCGACAGTGCAATACTGAAGCCGCGTATCTTTTTTGCATCGTGTTTGGCGCGGGAGGCGTGCTCTGCCAGATAGGCAGGGTCTATCTTCTCGGCGTGTTGTCCCCTTAGTTGAAGTACGCCGATGGAGAGGTTGAGTAGGTCGTGTTTGCGCCAATTACCTTCCCTGTCTGGCGCGCTGAAGCCTTGATCTTTTATATGCTCGGGGCGATAAAGGGTCAGGCATAATTGCTGAAAGCGCTGATCTAGTTGATTAAGCCTTTGGCGCCAGTCTTTGCTGCGCATGACCAGCATGAAGTCATCGCCGCCGATGTGCCCGACGAAGTCTTTCTGTGGGTCGCATAGCTCGCGTAATAGTTGGGCCAGGGCCAGTAGTACTTCGTCACCTTTGCCATAACCATAGAGGTCGTTAAAGGGCTTGAAGTTGTCCAGGTCGACGTAGCATAGCTGTGCGTCCTCCTGCTGCTCCAGCAGGCGCTCCAGGCACTGCTGGATAGGGATGTTCCCGGGCAGCAGGGTTAGCGGGTTGGCGTGTCGCGCTTGTTGTAGCTTGAGTTCGGTGATTTGTCGCAGTACGTCAATGCCGCGTCCCAGCCCTTTATAAACGCCTTGGTCGATAATTATAAAGTCGTCTTCCAGGCGCTGGCGCGCTCGGCTGGTAAGCAGCCGGCTCACACGCTGCAGGCTTTGCCGTATATCTACCAGCAAGCAATCGGTATCCATTAATTTACGGATGGGTTTGCGACTGTAAATTTCCTGCGCAAAGGGCTTGAGCATGGTTTGGCTTAACGCATGGCGTTGCACCGCGCCGATCGGGCGCTGATGGTCGTCCAATATGGCTAGTGTGTTGAGCGTGGGTTGTTGCTGAAAAAAAGCCAGTACGTTCTGTACCAGCGTGTTTTCGTTCAGCCCGGCTACGGGCAGCAGCAGGCTGTGGATTGGGGCGTCGTCGCTGCTGGTCGATTTACGCTGATTCAATCGCTCTGCCAGCAGCTCGGGATTTATCTCTGGCACACTCGCAGGGCGACCCAGCCAATACCCTTGAACCCAGTCGATACCGATTTCTTCCAGAACGGCAAGTTCTTCGGGTTGTTCAATGCCTTCGGCGATGACTTGAGCTCTTGAGGCGTTGGCCATTTGCAGAATGGATACGACGAACTCGCGCTTGATAGGGTCCTGATGTATGCCATCAACAAAGTGCCGGTCTATCTTGACGTACTCTGGGTGTAATTCGGACCACAGGCGCAGGCTGGAGTAGCCCGCACCAAGATCGTCCAGCGCAATGGAGAACCCCATGTCGCGGTAGTGGTGGAGCGCAGTCTGGAGCAGGTTCAGGTCTTCTATGGGGGCTTGCTCGGTCAGCTCGATCACTACACGATCAGGCGTTAACCCCTTGGCTTCAAGCATTGCCAGTGTGCCGCCGGAGTAATGCTGCTGCTCGAGCAGACTTTCCGGTGAGACGTTGAGAAACAGCTTGCCAGGCAGCCTTAAGGCACAAAATCGGTCGATGGCGTGGCTGCGGCAGAGCATTTCCAGCTCGGTTAGCATGCCGTGGTAGCGAGCGGCAGCAAACAGGGTAAGAGGGGAGTGCAGGGGGCTGTTGGAAGGGCCTCGGCTCAGCGCCTCATAGCCTATGACGCGTTGTTCCAGGCTGGATACGATGGGCTGAAACAGGCTGGATATAGCGCCTCTGTTGAGGATGTTCAGCAGCGCTTGGCGTTGTTCGGAGACGGTCATTGGCGATCCCGGGCGAATGGATTTTACTTTGCCCGGCAGCCTGAGAGGCTCTGGATAGGCACACTGACGGGCAATTGTACTGACCCGAGGCAGTGTGCCATCACCATATTACAGAAAAGTTACAGTTGTTGGCCGCGCAACTTAGTTGGCCTTGGCCACCTGATGCTCCAGTTGCAGGAGATCCACCAGAATTTGCCCCGTTTCGACCAGAAAGGCGTCGGGCTCTTCGTCCGATGTGCTGCTGTGCAAAGCTACCTCGTCTGCAGGATCTTCTTTTTCCAGAGAGGCTAGCGGCTCCTCACCGTTTGCCGTACGCCGCGTATTTTCCATGACCAACAGACGTGACTCGTAGTCGTTCAGCTGTTGCTTACGCTTGTCCTCATTCAACGGCAAGGTTTTGCGCGCCTTGATTTCGTCGTCCAGGCCCAAGCGGGCCAGAGTGTAGACAAAGTCAGGGTCGTTTGCCGCGCGCGCTTCATGGTCGATCAGCAGTTGCTGGACGAAGGGTTTGAGCTGCTGGCTGCTGCTGTAGCGCGCAGGCGGAATGGTATCCCACGGCATGGCATGAGGCAGCGCGCTTTCGCCTATTTCCTTACTGTCCAGCAATGATGGATAGCTGATGTCGGGTACCACCCCGCGATGCTGAGTGCTCTGACCGGAAACACGATAGAACTTGGCCAGGGTCAATTTCAATTCGCCATGATTGAGCGGTTGAATCGACTGCACCGTGCCTTTGCCAAAGGTTGGCTCACCAATGATGAGCGCGCGGCCATAGTCCTGCATGGCGCCAGCAAAGATCTCCGATGCGGAGGCGGATAGGCGGTTTACCAGCACGGCCATGGGGCCGTTGTAGGTGACACCTGACTCGGGGTCGTCAAGCACCTGTACATCGCCTTCAGTATTGCGGACCAGTACGGTAGGTCCTTGGTCGATGAACAGGCCGGTCAATTCGGTGGCTTCTTGCAGGGAGCCGCCGCCATTGTCACGCAGATCAAGGACCACGCCATCAACGTTCTCTGCTTTCAGCTCTTCGAGCAAGCGACGTACGTCACGCGTAGTGCTGCGGTAATCCGGATCGCCCTGACGGTAGGCTTTGAAGTCGAGGTAAAAACCGGGTAGATCAATGACGCCGATGCGGTAGTCATGGCCCTGGTTGTTTAGCTCGATCACACGTGACTTGGCTGCCTGGTCTTCCAGCTTGATCGCTTCGCGAGTCAGGTTGACCACTTTGCTGGCCATATCGCCGGGTGGGTTGCTGGCAGGGATGACTTCCAGGCGGACGTTCGAGCCTTTGGGGCCGCGGATCAACTTGACCACTTCGTCCAGGCGCCAGCCGATAACGTCCACCATTTCTCCATCAGCCTGGGCAACACCGACGATACGGTCGGCCGCGGCAAGTTGCTGGCTGCGCTGGGCCGGTCCGGCGGGGACCAGGCGCATTATCTTGGTGTATTCATTATCGCTCTGCAGGACGGCACCGATACCTTCCAGAGACAGGCTCATGTTGATATCGAAGTTTTCTGCATTTTCCGGTGACAGGTACTGGGTGTGGGGGTCGTACACCTGCGCCAGTGCGTTGATGTAATTTTGGAAAATATCTTCCGAGCGGGTCTGGCTGATGCGTATCTGTTGTCCCTTGTAGCGCTTCACCAGCTGGGTCTGGATGTCATCCAACGTTTTGCCGGACAGCTTCAGGCGCAACACTTCATCTTTGATTTGGTCGCGCCAGAGTTGGTGCAGCGCTTCGTCATCTCTGGCCCAGGCAGCGTCTTCGCGATCAACCAGGATTTCCTTGTCGGTGGAGAAGTCGAGAGTTGATAGCTGATTTTCCAGCAGACCCAGGGTGAATTCCAGTCGTTGCTCCAAACGCTCCAGCTGGCGCTTGTGCATATCAAAGCCAACACTCAGATCGCCGCTGAGCAGCAGGTCATCCATGCGCAGCCGGTTTTTGGCAAAACCATCGATGTCCTCCTGGCTGAACAGGCTGCGCTGACTATCCAGCTGCGTCAGGTAGGTGTCGTATACCTGCGCTGAGAGAGCATCGTCCAGGCGTGTACGGTTGTAGTGATGGCGGCGTAGCAGCTCTACTGTGTTTAGGCTGGCGATGACTTGATCACGAGTGGGTTGCAGCTGATCAAGGTCGAGCGGCTCGGCCTTCTCTGCGGCAAAAACGGTGGCGCTGATTGACATAAAAGCAATCAGGCATGACTGGCGCAGGGTGTTGGAACCTTTCATCTGGGGTATCGTATCCGGAGAGAGTATGCTTTATAGAGGTTGTGTGGGAGCCTGAGTTCCCGACTGTATTTACCTATTAGATGAACTATGGAGGCAGCGTGAGAGGATTGCAAGCCGAGGGCGGAGCACTGGTTTGGCAGGAACAGGCAGCAGAAACACTGCAACCTGGCCAAGTTCGCGTGAAGGTCATGGCCGCGGGGTTGAACCGCGCCGACCTGTTGCAAAAGGCGGGTATGTATCCGCCACCCGCTGGCGTGACCAGCGTGCTGGGGCTGGAGTGTGCCGGTCAGGTGGTGGAAGTCGCCGAGGGCACGCGCTGGAAAGTGGGTGATCGGGTCTGTGCGCTGCTGGCCGGCGGCGGTATGGCTGATGAAGTCGTGGTTGATGAGCGTCACTTGCTTACCGTACCCGCTAATCTCGACTGGGCTGAAGCCGCTGCCATTCCGGAAGTATTCAGTACTGCCTGGTTAAATATCTTTGAGCTGGCGAACGCACGGCCGGGCGAAAAGGTATTGATTCACGCGGGTGCCAGTGGTGTGGGTACCGCAGCCATTCAGCTGTGCAAGGCGCAGGGTAACCCGTGCTGGGTAACGGTCGGCAGCCAGGAAAAACTGGACGCTTGTATTAAGCTGGGCGCTGAAGGCGGCGTATTGCGTCAGGATGGTATTGCTACGTTGGCCGACCAAGGTCCGTTTGATGTGGTGTTGGATCCGGTTGGTGCTAACTACGCTGCTGATCACCTTGATCTGCTGGCTGTTGATGGCCGCTGGGTGCTGATTGGTCTTATGGGTGGCCGTGAGGCGACACTGGACCTGGGCAAGATGCTGGTCAAGCGTGCGCGCCTGATCGGCTCCACGTTGCGCACCCGCGATGCTGGCTTTAAGGCAACCTTGCTGGCTGATATGGAACAACGCCTGATGCCGTTGTTTGCCAAGGGCGATCTGCATCCGTTGGTCGCCAAGACATTTGCTTTTGAGGATGCCGAGGCGGCGTTTGCCGAGCTGGCAAGTGACAAGATCGTTGGTAAAGTGATACTGCTGCGCGAGGCTTGATCGAGCAGACTAAAACCCCGCTGTGCAACATGCGCAGCGGGGTTTTTTGTGCTCGCTAAATGAGCTGCGCGCAGTTGTAGAAGTGACGCAACACGCTGGTTAGATAACCTGGATCGCGGCTGCCGGCCAGCTCCCTGATGGAATGCATGGCAAAGGTGGGCGCGCCTATATCGACGGTGCGCACGCCCAGGCGGCTCGCGGTAATTGGGCCGATGGTGCTGCCGCAGCCCATGTCGCTGCGCACAACAAAGCTTTGCACCGGAATATTCGCGGCCTCGCAGAGGGAGCGGAAAAAGGCCGCTGTCTCGCTGTTGGTGGCATAGCGCTGGTTACTGTTGATCTTGATAACCGGCCCGGCGTTCAGCTTGGGGCCGTGATTGTCGTCGTGTTTTGCTGCGTAGTTGGGGTGTACTGCATGCGCGTTGTCCGCGGACACCAGCAGTGAGCGCTGAAGTACCTGAACGCGCTGAGCGGCGTCCGGTACTATGCGGCTGAGTACGTCTTCCAGGAAGGGGCCGTCGGCGCCGCAGCTGGAGCTTGAGCCTATCTCTTCATGGTCGGTGCAGACCAGCAAGCAGGCCTGTTCGGACTCTGCACTCAATAGTGCGGTTAGGCCGACGTGGCAGGACAGCAGATTGTCCAGTCGAGCAGCGCTGAAGAAGTCATTGTCCAGGCCGATAGTAGCTGGCGGCTGGGTGTCATAGAAGCTCAGCTCGTAATCGAGGATGTCCAGGTTGGCGCAATCGGCATGCTCGCGCTGCAATTGCTCAGACAGCAAGGCGCGCAGGTCGCGTGCCGGGTCCAGGCTGTGGGCCAGCAACGGTGGCAGATCGGTTTGTGGGTTGATCGGCAGGCCGTCGTTGACGCCGCGATTGAGGTGGATAGCCAGACTGGGGATTATTGCAATGGGTCGTTTGAAGTTGATCAAGCGACTGGCTATGCGTCCTTCTGCGGTACGAAAGCTGACGCGACCGGCCAGGGACAGGTCGCGGTCGAACCAGGGCGCGAGCAGGGCGCCGCCATACACTTCTACGCCTAGCTGCCACATGCCTTGCTGATCGAGTTCCGGTTGCGGCTTGACCTTAAGGCACGGGCTGTCGGTATGCGCGCCGACTAGGCGAATTCCGCGCTGCAGGCTATCAGCGCCCCCCATCTGAAAGGCAATCAATGACGAGTCGTTGCGCGTCACCAGATATTTGCCGCCGCTTTCAAGCTGCCAGTCTGCGCGCTCATCCAGTGCCTGGTAGCCGGCATCGAGCAGGCGGCTGCGCAATGTCGCGGTGGCGTGAAATGGAGTAGGTGACTGACTGATAAAGTCAGCCAGGTCCTGATTCAAGTCGGTATGCGACATGCCGTATTCCTCGCGGGCAGTGTGATTCAAAAAGGGCAGGGGCACTCAAAGGACAAGCGTTCGGCGGTCTCTGGATGGCTTATCACTAGCTTGGCGGCATGCAGTGCCAGTCGTGGGCAAGCTGCCAGCGCCTGCTCGTGCGCATACAGGCGATCACCTAGCAAGGGATGCCCGATCGCCAGCATGTGAACGCGCAATTGATGTGAGCGGCCGGTAATCGGAGTTAGCTCTACTCGACAGTAGTCACCGTGTCGCTCCAGTATCCGCCAAAAGGTTTGCGCGTGCTTGCCTTGCTCATGGTCGACTATGTGCCTCGGTTTGTTGGGCGGGTCATAGCGCAGTGGCAGGTCAATATGGCCGGCGTCGGTAGCGGGCTGTCCCCAGCATAACGCAATGTAGGTCTTTTCTGTTTCACGGTCATGAAACTGACGTGACAGCTCGCGGTGAGCATCGGGGTTGCGGGCGATGACCAGTAGTCCGGACGTTTCCCAGTCCAGGCGGTGCACAATACGGGCTTCAGGATAGCCGTTATCTTGCAGGCGGGTGATCAGGCAATCCTTGTTATCCTCGGCGCGGCCGGGTACGGATAGCAAAAGAGTGGGCTTGTTGACGATGAGAAAGGCCGGATCCTGATGCAGGATGCCGATATCGGTCAGGGGCATGATGATTCCGCTGCGCCGCCCTGATGCAGGCGGCGCATAGTCTTCAGGGGCGTTCGGGCAGGGTGATGTTCAGCTCCAGGATCGAGCAATCGTCCTGGTTGTCGAGGGCGACATGCACCTGTTCGCGATCAATCTGAACATACTTGCTGATCACGTCGATAATTTCCTGCTGCAGCTGCGGCAGGTAATCGGGCTGGTTACGTTGGCCACGTTCGTGGGCGACTATGATCTGCAAACGCTCTTTGGCAATAGATGCAGTCGCCGGTTTTTTGCGGTCGCGGAAGTAGTCGAAAATGCTCATTTACCGACCTCCAAACAGGCGCTGCAGCAGCCCCTTCTTTTGTAATTCCAAAAAGCGGTGCGGCATATCTTTGCCAAGCAAGCGCTCAACCGCGTCGGCGTAAGCCTGACCCGCGTCGCTCTTGTCGTCCATAATGACGGGTACGCCCTGGTTGGACGCCTTGAGCACGGCCTGCGACTCGGGGATAACGCCCAGCAATGGAATTGACAGGATGTCTTCAACGTCGCTGACCGAGAGCATTTCGCCGTTCTCGACGCGCTCAGGGTTGTAGCGGGTCAGTAGCAGGTGTTCCTTGATTTTCTCACCGGCTTCCGCATGCTTAGATTTGCTTGCCAGTAGGCCCAGCATACGGTCGGAGTCACGCACCGAGGATACTTCCGGGTTGGTAACAACCACGGCTTCATCGGCAAAGTACATCGCCAGGTGGGCACCTTTCTCGATACCGGCAGGCGAGTCGCATACGATATAGTCGAAGGTTTCTTTCAGTTCATTCAGTACGCGCTCGACGCCTTCCGGAGTCAGGGCGTCTTTGTCACGGGTTTGTGACGCGGGGAGAATGAACAGATTATCGGAGCGCTTGTCCTTGATCAGGGTCTGATTAAGGTTGGAGTCGCCGTTGATAACGTTGACGAAGTCATAGACTACGCGCCGCTCACAGCCCATGATCAGGTCCAGATTACGCAGCCCGACGTCGAAGTCGACGATGACTGTCTTGTACCCGCGCAGTGCCAAACCGGTACCGATGGCAGCGCTGGTAGTGGTTTTGCCTACCCCGCCTTTGCCTGATGTGACGACGATGATCTTAGCCAAGATGACCTTCCTGTCGAATTTCTCTAATGGTGGAATGTCGCGCTGAAAAAATGCGGTTATCAGCGCGAAAAAATGATGTTCTGGTGGGGCCCATCGGTTGGCCAGAGGCCACGCAGTACGGGCGCCCCCGAATGGCTCAACAGTATCGGTTAAAGGGCGCTTATCTTCAAGCTGTCACCTGCCAAACTGATATGTACTGCCTGTTTCCAGTGCTGTTCCTTGCGCAAATCCTCTGCGACTTTGTATTGCCCGGCAATGGACACCAGCTCGGCCTCAAGGTTCTGACAGAAAATCCGCGCTTCGGTATTGCCTTGAACCCCTGCCAGTGCGCGGCCGCGCAGCGGGCCGTAGACATGGATATGTCCGTCGGCGAGCAGCTCTGCCCCGGCGCTGACGGGCGCCATGACGATCAGGTCGCCGCCGCGTGCATACACCTGCTGGCCTGAGCGGACCGGCTCGGTGATGAGTCTGCCGCCGCTGGGCATGGCTGCCGCCGG
>TARA_R110000850_G_scaffold166401_12_pt1 | contig 46678 bp, 38 predicted proteins | sample TARA_R110000850 | Tara Oceans TARA_R110000850 (sample SAMEA4397586) | marine metagenome | biome: Polar Biome; feature: [SRF] surface water layer (ENVO:00010504); material: water (ENVO:00002006), including particulate matter (ENVO:01000060) such as... | depth 5 m
ATCGCAGCGCGACCACGTCCGTACTTGTTGAACACGTACTGGATGATTTCTTCGCGCCGCTGATGTTCAAAGTCCACATCAATGTCCGGCGGCTCGTTGCGCTCCTTTGAAATGAAGCGTTCAAACAGCAGATTGCCTTTCTCCGGCGGCACCTCCGTGATGTTAAGCGCATAGCAGACAGCAGAATTTGCAGCGCTGCCACGGCCCTGGCAGAGAATGCCGCGTGCACGCGCTTCACGCACGATGTCCCACACGGTGAGAAAGAACGCTTCCACTTTCATCTCGCCGATCAGCTTCAGTTCCTTCTCGATCTGCTGCACAACTGCGGTTTCAGGGCCCTGGGGCCAGCGCCGGCGCATGCCGTCCTCGGTGAGTTTGCGTAGCCAGCTCGACGGCGTGTGGTCGGGGCGTGTCAGTTCGCGCGGATATTCGTACTGAACTTCGCGCATGGAAAAGTGGCAACGCTGTGCGACATGCACGGTTTCGTCCAGAAGCGCCTGTGGATACAGCTCCTGCAGTTCTTCCCGAGCGCGCAGGTGATACTCGCCATTGGGCAGCAAGTGGTATCCACAATCTGACACCGGAAGGCCGTGCCGGATGGACGTCATCACATCGTGCAGGTCGCGTTGCTCACGGACGTGGTAGCGCACATCACCACAAGCCAGCAGTGGCAGCTTGAATCTTTTTGCATAACGCTCAAGTTGCTTCAGGCGCCGGGCATCGCCGCTGCCGCGATGCAGCTCGACACCGATCCACGCGCGGCCCTGAAAGTTGTCGCGCACCCATGCGGCATGCTCCGCATTGATCTTGTCATCGGGAATCCAGATGGCCAGTCCGGTCTGCCTGATGTGCGAGAAATCCTTGCGCAGCAGTTGGTATTCGCCTTTCTCGCTGCGCCGTCGTGCATGCGTAATCAGGCCGGACAAGGCTTCATAAGCCTGTTTATCGGTGACCAGCAGCACCAGCTTGGGGCCATCTTCAATCTGGAACTCGCTACCAACAATCAGCTTGACGCCACTTTTCTCAGAGGCTTCCAGTGCGCGCACCATGCCTGCCAGTGAACATTGGTCCGTGATGGCCAGAGCGGAATAGCCCAGGACTTTGGCCTGTTCAAACAAATCTTCAGCGTGCGATGCCGCGCGCTGGAACGAGAAACACGACAGGCAGTGCAGCTCAGCGTAAGCGCCATCTGGCCTGGTGACAGCCGGATGCTCGACGCAGGCGGGGGGTATTGAATCGGCCGGAATCATAACTGTATAAATATACAGTATTCAAAATGGCCCGAGAACGGTCCTCAGGCCATGGATGGGCCGCTGTTTAGGCTGATTCCGCGCCGGAGCTGCAGCCGCCGTGTGGCGCATTCTGGCCGACGCTGACTCGACTGCCGGTTCACCTCATCACATAGCGGATGACTGGTCAGGCCATCGCTCTGGAATATGACCTGTCGAATGAAACAAGCGGTCTCGCACTCTCGCCATGACGGGTCTTTCACATGGAAGCATTGCGCAAAATCGACGTCATGCCACGTTCCCACCGCCGGCTGGCGCGGATCTGACATGGCGTCATTCAGCAGCGCACTTTGAAGTTTGCTGCAGCGAGTGTCGGTTTGTTATTGCGTTACCAGCACGCGTTTGGGCGCCAGATACCCTGCTCGTCAGGGCTGTGCAGGAGAAGCGAAAAGCCTAATCCTGATCCGCGAGAATCTGGCTCATGCGCTTGCCGGTCTTGGATTTTTTCAGCGCGTGGACAATGGCTTCTTTCAGAGGCTCTTCCGAGAACTTCGGATGCGCAAGATCGGTAGGGCAGGCCAGCGGGCCAACGAAAGAGGTCCAGTCCTTGCCCACCCACCAATCGCAGTACGATGGCGGGGTATCGTCTTCAACTGCTTTGGAAACAAATTTCTGCTGCTCTGCATCAAATGAAACGTCTTCATTGACACCGGTGACAATGAAGCGCACCACCGCGTCAGCGTAGGTGTTGCAGAAGGATTCGTGAATGTCTTTTTGAGATGTCATCAGCGAATTGTAGCCCGCGAGGTGTTGCGTGGCACCCTGGCCAGATCAAATGCGGTTCAGATGCGCCCCTTTGTCACTGGGGATGTCCCCGTGCTTGCTTAGCCTTGGCATGCCATGACGCATGGCTGGCAAGCAAACGCGAAAATCCTGTTCTGATGCAGAAGAAGACTTACATTCACTTCAGTCTCTATCTTTTCCGGAACCCATATGTCTTACATTCGCACGCTTTCAACCAACGGCATTCTTGAAATTCGCGTTGAGCGACAGGACAAGCTCAATGCCCTGTCTCCCGACATGTATCGTGACCTGTGTCTGGCGCTTGGCATGCTCGACCGCGACCCGTCCTTGCGTGTGGGATTGATCATTGCGCAGGGCAAACATTTCACGGCTGGTATCGAACTGGATTTGTGGGCGCCTATTTTTGCCGATGGCGGAGCGTTTCCCTTGCCTGCGGATGGCATCGATATTTTTGCGCTGTCGGGTCCGCGTTGCCGCAAGCCGCTGGTGATGGCCACACAGGGTTATTGCTATACATGGGGTGTTGAAATGATGCTCAACACGGATGTGCGTGTTGCAGCAGACGACACACGCTTTGCCATGCTTGAAGTCAAGCGCGGCATCTATCCTTGTGGCGGTGCAACGTTGCGATTGCCTGAGCAGATGGGTTGGGCCAACGCCCAGCGATACCTGCTGAGCGGAGCACCCTGGGACGCCGCAGAAGCCTTGCGTACTGGCTTGGTACAGGAGGTGGTCCCCGCCGGAGAACAGGAGCAAGCGGCACGCAACATTGCGGAGCAGATTGCAGCAGCGGCGCCGCTTGGGGTGCAGGCCATTCTCAAGTCATCTCGTCTCGCGCATCTGAAAGGCGAAGCCGAGGCGGCTCGGCACATCTTTGATGACATGAGTGCGGTCATGGCCAGTGACGACGCCAAGGAAGGTGTTCGCTCCTTTGTCGAGCGGCGTGCAGCGGTCTTCACAGGGCAGTGAGCACAGAGCTTGCTCTAGTTAGCGGATTGTCTGGCGTTGGATCCAGGCCCTAATTGGACAAGGTGTTCTGAACCGCGTTCACGAACAGATAAAGCCCGAGCCCAAGGAAGGCGCAGAAAATCAGGATGGCGCCCAGAATCGCACCGGTACTGGCATTGCTGACCTTGACGTCACGCTTGCTGACACCGCGTACGCCGCTGGCGCCGGAAAGAACGGCGCCCAGAATCTGAAAAGAGTTGAGGCGTTTCGGCGGAACTGCGGGTTCGGTTGATTCGGGCTTCATCTGTCTGGTGTCTTCTCGCAGGATCTGCAGCGAATGCAGCTTACGGTGCATGATTATCTCTCACAACGCTTTGCCTGCCTGCCCCGACATCACTGTGCTGCAGGCGCTTATCATTGGCTACGCTGCGGATGATGAACAGGAGCCTCTTCGCCAAATGTCCCCTTCAATGCTCTCACCGTTTCACTTGGCTATTCCGGTACAAAATCTTGCCGAGGCACGGCTGTTCTATCGGGAGGCGCTGGGCTGCGCTGAAGGGCGCAGCAGTGAGCGCTGGGTTGATTTCAACTTCTTCGGACATCAGTTGGTGATTCACGAAGTGGATTCGGGCGCGCCTGCAGTTGCCGGCTCCAACCCAGTGGATGGCGAGACGGTGCCCGTGCCGCACTTCGGCGTGGTACTGAATCTGTCTGAATGGCGCGCCCTAGCGCAAAGGCTGACAAAACGCGGGCAGACATTTGTCATTGCCCCTCACATCCGTTTCAGGGGAGAGCCGGGGGAACAGGGTACTTTCTTTCTCCACGATCCCTCGGGCAATGCACTGGAATTCAAGGGCTTTACAGACGTCGCGGGGCAACTCTTCAAGAAGTAGCCCTTCGCGCCGCAAGTGCGGCGGAGCCATCAGGCTCTACGAACTGCCCGCGACATCAGAAAGGTCTGCCGAATCAGATTGCCGGAGAAGAACCTGCCGACGATGGCATCAAGTCGTTGGCGAAACCTTGCGAGTTCCTCTGGCTTGTCCTGAAGTGCCTGTGCGACCTTGAGAACAGGGCCGGCCCCATTCTCCATGCCATTGCGGTAATGCTGCGGGCTGAGGGCGGGAATGGTCATTTCGCCATATTGGAACTCCAGATCAGTGACCGAATCTCCAAGTCGTTGGCGAACGATGTTGGGGTCGCCCCAGGCGGGAGGTGGCGCTGCGCCTTCCGGAGCGGGCAGATACTCGGCGGTGAGCGAAAACATCAGGCCAATCATCAGTTCTGGTGGCCAGGTTGAAAACGCGATGCGGCCGCCGGGCTTGAGGACGCGCAGCATTTCGCTGACGGCCATCGGTGGGCGCGGCGCAAACATGTGACCGAACTGACTGAGCACAACATCGAAATGCGCGTCGGGGTAGGGCAGTTGCTCTGCATCGCCTTCGCTGAAGTCGATGTCCAGATCCAGGACTTTCGCATGTTTCACTGCGTCTTCAAGCAGGACAGGAGAAAGGTCCAGGCCACAGACGTTTGCTCCGAGCCGAGCGGCCGTGACCGCTACAACACCGGTACCGCAGGCCACATCCAGGACCTTGTGACTGGCATTAACCCCGGCGAATGCGACCAAGCTTGCGGCGCAGGGCGTGGTGAATGTTGCCAAGGGAGAGAACGAGGCCCAGGCCTGTCGCTGGGCTTGCTTGAACCTGACGAATGGGTCTTCCTGATGCTCTGTCATGTGGCTTGTCCGGTGGTTCGAAATTTGTCGCGCGTCCGACACTAGCAGAGTCACTGCGCAGTGGGTGGTCAGGTCGCAGGCAGCCACAGAGCCTCGTTCGGCACGATGACCAATTAGTTAGAATCGCGTCAAACAATTCAAGCCGAGGAGAAAACCGGAATGGCCAAGCACCCCGCGCCGTTGCGCAGCGATGCATCTGCAGGACATCCCCTGGTGAGGAATGAGGCAAGCCTGACGCCGCAATGGCTGACCGCAGTTCTGCGCGCCAATGGGGTGCTGACTTCATCCAGCGTGACGGCAGTTCGTACTCAGCCCATCGGTAATGGGTTGATGGGTCTGAACGTGCGCATCGCCCTTGAGTACGATGGAGCTGAGCCCGGCGCGCCGAAAACCCTGGTGTCCAAGATGGCGTCCACCAGTGCTGAAAGCCGTGCTTCCGGCGCATCGCTCAAGCTGTACCTGCGCGAAGTCAGCTTCTATCAGGAGTTGGCCCCCAAGATCGAGAATGGTGTAGCGCGAACCTTCTTTGCCGACATTTCTGATGACGGGCAAGAGTTCTGCCTGCTGTTCGAAGATATGGCGCCGGCGCGCATGGGTGACCAGCTCACAGGCTGCAGTGTTGCCGATGCGCGCGCGGCCATGGTGACAGCAGCAGAGCTGGCGGCGCCATTTTGGGGTGATGCCTCGCTCAACGACGCACCCTGGATGGATCGCAAGATGATGACCGACATGTACTGTGCGGCGCTGCCGCCGTTCATGCCGACGCTGGCAGAGCGCTTCAAGAAGCTGCTCGAGCCCGGAGTGCTGGATGTGGCTCAGGATTATGCTGACAACATCGAGCGCTATTACACCTTGCACAGCAAATCGCCGTTTACGGTCTCGCATCAGGATTACCGCCTCGACAACATGATGTTTGATGCCAAGGATGGCGACGTGCCGGTCGCGATCCTTGACTGGCAGACCCTGGTGCCTGGCCCTGCAGCACTGGATGCGAGTTACTTTGTCGGCGCGGGGCTGTTGCTGGAAGACCGGCGCGCTAACGAAGAATCGCTTGCAAGGCTTTACTACGACGAACTCATCAAGCGTGGTGTAACGGGTTTCAGTTGGGAGCAGTGCTGGCATGACTACCGTTTGCACGCAGCGCACGGTCTGGACATGGGCATTGTGGGAGCGGCTATCACCTCTTCTACCGAGCGTGGCGACCGGATGCTCAGCACCATGATCAACCGTCACGCACAACAGATGATTGATCTGGGAACGATGGATCTGATCAGAAACGGCTGATCAGGAAACGTAGATCAAATGGGAATCAGGACTCGATGAGCCCCAGTTCCTGGCATCTCGAAATGGCTGCAAGGCGGTTGTTCACGCCGAGCTTGGAGTAGATATTGTTCAAGTGCCATTTGAGCGTGCCGGGCGATATGAACATGGCATCTGACAGCTGACGATTGGTGGGCCCTGTGCGCAGGCGCGTCACAATTTCCAGTTCGCGTGCAGTGAGTGTGTTCTGACTGACCAAAGGATCGTCACTGGTGCTTGTGCTGGTACTGCCTGAGTTGTTGCTTTCTGCCTCGACGCGGGCCGCCTTGCAGATCTGGTCCAGATAAGCGCGGGTCGGGGCCTTGAGGCCCCGGGCGTCTGCGCCAGCCAGAAACTGGCTCAGGGGTTCTCGCAACAGATCGGCTTCGTCAATCAAAGTTCTTTGATAGCCGCCGTGCAGCGAAATGGCCAGCGCTGCGCGCAGCCGTTCGGCAGACCGTTCTTGTTCGCCAAGTTGATGGTGGGCGACGGCCATCAGCAGCAGTATCTCGACTTCCTTGCGCTTCTGGCTCGATGCCTGTGCGCGTTCCAGCGGTGCCTGCAGGCCTTCAAGCGTGGCCTGATAGTGACCCTCCATCAAGGCGATCCTTGCTTCAATCCGGCCCGACTTGTCCTGCAAGGCCGCGCCAAATGCGGCGTACTGAGGGTCGGTGAATTCATCCTGCAACGCGATCCATTGCTGGCGCGCCTGCTTCAGTTCGCCGCTTCTGAGCATGCAGACGATGCGCTCAGCGCTCAAACTCAAGCTCAGCCGCGGGAGTTGTCTGGCCTTGCCCTGCGTCTCGCCCTCGTAGAGCGTTGCGATGCCGGCGGCTACATCGCCTTGCACGACCTGAAGGCGAGACAAGGTGACATAGCCGAGGATGATGGGGTCGGCTGCTGACTGCTCGATGAGTGCGGTGAGGCCGCGTTCGAGTGCGTCGCGGGCATCATCCAGACGATTGAACTCATACAACAGCCCTGCACGCATGGCGTGAATCATCATGACGGCGGGCGCCTCGGGTCCAAGCTGCGGGGCCAACTCTTCGATTTCGTGATCACAGACCGCGAGTGCCTGCCGACACTGACCATGCTTGATGAGAATGGAGATCACCACCATCGAGGCCCAGGTCAGGATGTAGTGATCGCCGTTTTCGCGGGCCAGGGTTTGCGCCTCCTGACCGTGGGCGAGTGCTTCGGAAAACTGCCCGAGCGCGCGTTCGGCAAATGCCTGGACAACGTATGCAGCTGCACGTTCGTAAGGAGCCCCATCAGGCCAGCGCTTCAACCAGTTCTTTGCACGATTGATGCTCGCTTGCGGGCGATCGCCCAATCCAGCTGCTGCACAGCGCTGCACGTCGATTCCGCGTTCCAGTGCCCGCATCTCTTCGCTTTGAACATCGCCGCTCAGGTACTCGGATTCCAGTTCCAGGCGAATCGACTCGGCCTCATCAAAGCGCCTCAGGAAATTAAGTGACCAGGCCTGCTTGAGACGAATATCCGGGTACTGGTGCAAAGCCTCCGGCGGCAGCATGTTCACCCAGTACAGGTAGCGGCTATGTCTGCCACGGGTGACGACCATGGCGTCGCCGTGTTCGCTGATCAGCGCGCTGGCGCGGGGGATATCACCACCATCAAGGCAGACCTCGATGGATCGTTCAATCTGACCGCGCGCCAGCAGGTATTCGAGCGCCCGATTCTGCAGCATGCTCAATTCGTCGATCTGGCTGCGTTTGAGCCTGGCGAGAAAAAAATCTCGCAGCAGTGGATGCAGCATGTAGCTGGGTTCGGGCTCGTCGCTGACGCGAATCGGCAAGGCCTTGTCCTGAATCTCATCGAGCAATATGCCGGCTTCCTTGTCGCCCGAAAGTGCGCGCGCCAGCGGAAGATCGAAGCTGCGCAGCAGGCTCATCCTCAGAAGGAAAGCCTGTAGCTGGAAAGAGAGCTGGTTGAACAGAACATCGTTGAGATATTCGGCGAGCACCTGCGGCGCGGTCGCCAGGCCGGTGACGAAGCGATCTTGCGAGCCTGGGTCTGATTCCAGTGTGAGCGCGACCAGGCGCACCGCCGCTGGCCAGCCCTGCGTGCGTGACTGCAAGGCCTGGACCAGTTCTCGGCGTGGATTCACATTGTGCTGGCGCAACATGTCCACGATCTCATCTGTGCTCAGCGCAAGATCCTGATCGGAAAATCGGCTCAGACGCCCCTCAATCAGGATCGGTGTGGTCACGGCGGGCAGGGCGTTCCGGCCGCTCAGAATAATCAGCAGATTCTTAGGCTGGTTCCGGATCAGCTGGCGCAGCAGATTCTCGGCAGGTGCACCGGCAAGGACATGGACATCGTCTATCAAGACCACGATTTCCACGCGAGAAGCTTCGATCTCCGCAATCAGGGCGCGCAGAAGCGTGGAGCGACCGCGTGCACCGAAGCCGTCCAGCATGGCCTCCGGGCCCTGGCCCGTACCGTGATTGAGCGCGGCAGCCAGTTCGAGCAGGAGTTGATCGCCTTCGCGGTCGTCAATCGTGGCTTCCAGAGGGATCACGCGCCGACCGTCGTCGAGCAGGGTCTGGCGCCATTGAGACAGTAGCGTCGACTTGCCATAGCCCGCTGCTGCACAGACAGATATGACAGATCGTTCGCAGCCCATGTGGCGGCTGGTCAGCCCAAGCCTGGGTCTGCTCAGCTCCCAGTTTGCCCGGCGCGCTCTTTCCTTTACGAGTGAATCTGGCAATGCGGCCTCCTCCTGGTACCGGCGCTGATCATACTTTGTCGCTGTTGCCGGAGCGAAACAGGCCTAATGGTAGGGGCGGCCGCCGCACTTTCCGACGCATACTCTTCGCAGAAAAACGCCATTAGACCAGCGCCATGCTGCCCTGAAGCAAGGTGACTGGACGTTCCGCAATCAGAGGAGAGCCATCATGTCGGTACAACCACAGGAAATGTCGTCCACGGCGGATGCATATGCCGTTCCCTTGAACAAGATTGATGTCAGCCTTCCCGAGTTGTATCGGGATTACACGTTCTGGGATTTCTTCAAGCGGCTGCGTACCGAGGCGCCTGTGCATTACTGCGCGGACAGCCAGTTTGGCCCGTACTGGTCCATCACCAAGTACGAAGACATCATGCATGTTGATACCCACCCGGAACTGTTCAGTTCCGATAACCGGGATGGCGGCATCACGATCATGCGCGAAAATGCGGCAGGCAGCCTGCCCATGTTTATTGCCATGGACCCGCCCAAGCATGATGATCAGCGAGCTACCGTCAGCCCTATCGTTGCGCCGGAGAATCTCGCAAAACTCGAGAAGCTCATTCGCGAGCGCACGCATAGCGTTGTGCAGAACCTTCCGGTGGACAAGGAGTTCAACTGGGTCGAGGAAGTCTCCATTGATCTGACCACCAAGATGCTGGCAACGCTGTTCGACTTTCCCTGGGAAGACCGGCACCTTTTGACTTACTGGTCTGACGTGACCACCACCGTCCCCGGTGCTGGGCTCATCGACAAGGAAGAAGAGCGCATGCCGATCATGCAGAAGTGCGCGGACTACATGACGCGCCTCTGGAACGAGCGGGTCAATTCAGAGCCGGGCAATGATGTCATTTCCATGCTGGCGCATTCCGATAAGACGCGGAACATGTCTCCGGAAGAATTCTTCGGCAATTGCCTCCTGCTTATCGTGGGTGGCAATGACACAACGCGCAACTCGATGACCGGTGGCGTCGTGGCCATGAACGAGTATCCGGATCAGTACCGCAAGCTCTGCGAGAACCCCAAGCTCATCCGCTCGGCTGTCTCCGAAATTATCCGCTGGCAGACGCCGTTGCCGCACATGCGTCGCAACGCCTCGGTCGATACCGAAATCAGAGGTCAGAAGATCAAAAAGGGCGACAAGGTCATCATGTGGTACGTGTCTGGCAACCGCGACGAGGAAGTAATTGAGCGCCCGGATGAGCTCATCATTGACAGAAAGAATGTGCGTTCCCATTTATCCTTCGGCTTCGGTATTCACCGATGCGTGGGCAATCGACTGGCGGAAATGCAGCTGCGGATCCTCTGGGAGGAATTGCTGGCCCGTTTCCCGCGTCCCGGTCAGATTGAAGTGGTTGGACAGCCCCGCCGCGTGATGAATCCTTTCGTGAAGGGCTACGAAACCCTTCCTGTTCGCATCCGCGCCTGATTTTTTCTGCACATTATTAAATTAATTTTCAGGGTGAAAAAATGCCAAAAGTAAACTTTGTTGAGTTCGATGGTACGAAACACAGCGTTGATGTTGAAGAAGGAACTTCCATCATGGAAGCCGCCGTCGGAAATCTGATTCCAGGAATTGACGGTGATTGCGGTGGGGCAGCTGCCTGTGCAACCTGCCACGTCCATATCGACGCGCCGTGGAGTTCCAAGCTGCCGCCACTGGGTGACGACGAAGAGTCCATGCTTAGTCTCACGGATGATCGAGACAGCCGGTCGCGCCTGGGGTGCCAGATCAAGATGACGGCAGAACTCGACGGAATCGTTGCCCAGATGCCTGAGGCGCAGCACTGAGTCTGGCGGCGCTGTGATGGGCAGCTTGAATTAATATGCAAGCCTGAACATCGTCTGCACCGGGACAGGATTCAATATGGCTCTCATCTTTATTCTTGCTCTGTACGCCACTGTTGGCGTCATGTCTGTCGTTGGCTCCATCTATCTCTCACAGAGATTTATCGCGCCGCGCTACGAGTCATTGGCCTTCGGCCTGTTCCTGATCGTGATCGCCTGCTTTTATCTGGTGTTCCTGTCGCACTTTGCAGACCCGGAAGCCTGGCGCCTGGAGCTCACTGCAATTGCTGCCTTTGTTGTTCTGGGCTTGCTGGGCATTCGCATCCCCGCGCTGCTGATCGTCGGGTATTTGCTGCACGGCGGATGGGATTTGCTGCATGAACTGGAGGCGCACGCGAATATGGACCCGTTCGGCGGCCGCAGGGCCTCAGAAATTCCATTGGCGTATGGCGTCTTTTGCGCCGCTTATGACTGTGGCATGGCCGCCTATTTCTTCACGCGGCGATCCCAGTGGAGAAGCGCATGGTCGGCGCAGACGGACAGTGCCAATCCGGCGGCGGCCTGAGTCTGCTTACTTACAAACCAATGATCTTCGAGTCGGATCAGCGACTGCCGGAACAGGGGCCGAAGGAGGAGAAGGTCGACGGACCACATTCGAGAAAGCGTGAATATGGCCCATCGGTTCTCGGTCTTCGGATGCTTATGGCTCGATGGCCCGACCGCCTCTGGTGATTAGCATTACTGCGCGTCTATGCCTTTCCACGGCAGGCGATAGCCGGTCTCGTACAAGCCGTAGCCGATGGTGCCATCGGCGAGGCGATACTCCATCAGTTGTTCACGCAGCACGAAGGTGTCGAGCGGGAACAGCCAGCTGAACAGCGGTTTGGCAGTGAAGCTGTAGTTGCGGTCCTTCTCGTCCACGAAGCTCCACTCCGCACTGGCGACCGACAGGCCGTCTTCGGCAAACGTCATGCGATCGTCCAACTGCTTGACGCGCAGCCAGCGCTCGCCGTCGTGAAACATGCGCATGTAGGCAGACTGGCCAGCTGTGGAAATGCCGTGAATACCCGCCAGCGCCATGCCGTTTTCAAACACCGGCCAGGCCAGCCGGTAATGACGCAAGGCATCCCAGTTGCGTGGCCCGGCAGCAATGTCACGAAACCCCTTGCCGTCGAAGTCAGTGCGATTGCCGCGATGCATCCAATGTCCGCTGACATTGGAGACGCCTTCGAGATGGATGTGCGCAATCTCGCTGGCAAACGAGCCGTCCTTGTCGTGCGACATGGCGATGCAGTCTTCCATCGGGTGCAGCTCATCCCAGCAAAGATCCAGCGAAAAATCCTGCGACTCGAACTTGATGCGGGTTTTCTTCAAGGGCACTTCAGCGTGCACATGCATGCCGGCGACATTGATCCCGTTCGCCGGACGTTCTTCGGTGTACGGCAAGTTGAGATTGGTGCGCGTAAATATGGGCGAGCCGTCCTGGAAGACAATCAGCCAGCTGTTGGTCTCGCGCTGATTCTCCAGCACGCCGATGCGGATGAAGACGCCGCTGCGCGTCTTGGGATCGTAGCCGTTGTAGTAAAAACTCTGGCTCCAGCGCGGATTGCCATCACCGCTGATGAGGCCTTCGTATTTTTCATAATCAGGTTTCACTTTGTCTCTCCATTGCCAATCAGTTTTTCGATTTCAGGTAAGCCACTGTCTGCGCCTTCCCATCCCTGCATCACAAGCCAGGCACGTTCGCGCAGCAGCATGTCTTTCGCGTGTGCCATCACGTCGGACTCGATGGCACGCCGGCAGTCTTGGTCAGGCAGCGTGGAGCTGGCCTGTGAGAAAGCGCCGATAGATTCGCGCAGAGCCAGATTGGCTGCTTCTATCTGCTCAGGTTCGGCACCTGCAAGGGCCAGTAGATTGCGTCCGCTTTCCGCCGTTGCCCTCATCGCCTCCAGCGCCGAAGCCAGTTCTGGGGTGCTGCCGGCTTTGGTTGAAAGATCGTCCGCAAGTCTGACGAAGCTTTGAAGTTCGAAGCGGTCATAGCGGTACTGCAACGGCATCCGCTGTGCGAGTAAATGCAGACTGCCGATGATGAGCTGGGCCTGCTCTTGTGCGAGGCGATTGTCAGGGTCGACTGCTGGCAGCACGACGTCAGTGAGTGCCTTGATCAGCGTCGGTATCTGAAAGCTTGCGCGAAGTTCCATGTCAGAGCACCTGTTCGAGTTGAGTGTGCAGTTCGTCCAGCAGCCGGTAGGAAATGCCGGCAAGCCACGCAACAAGTACATCCTGATGCGTCTTGCCGTTGCGGGGCGCGCGGTATCCCGTGGCCAGCGTGATGGCGACGCACTTGTAGCTGTTGAGAATGTCGTAGTACTGCAGCGACTTTTGGTTCACGCTCAGGCCGCTCGCCTTTTCGTACTGTTCAAAATATTCGTCGCGTGACATGAAGCCACCGACCAAGGGTGTTTTTCCGTCTTCGTGCAGGTGACCGAAGATCGGTTTGCTCGACCAGGTCAGGTCTTCGTGGCGGTCACCAAAATAGGCCAGCTCCCAGTCCAGCCACGCGGAGATGCGATAGTCGGGTTCGGTAAACAGGAAATTGCCAACGCGGTAGTCGCCGTGCACAACTGAAATGTGGTCCATCTTCGGCGGATTGCGGCGCAGCCAGCCCATCGCAATACGCATGAGGGGAATGTCTTCATGCGCGTCTTCCTCCCACACACGCTCCCAGCGGTTGAGATTCCAATCCATGGCCTGTTCGCCGGACGACGGGGCGTCGTACGAAGACAGGTCTGCATTGCGCCAGTCAAAGGTGTGGATCTTTGCCAGATGTTCAACAAACTGTGCGCCAAGTGTCTGGCGAATCTCCGGCGGCATGTAGGTTGCAACGCCACTGACGCCACCGGCGGACTGAGTGGGTTTGGTCACGCCCTTTGCAAAGCCATAAATAATGGCGGGATAAGGCAGGAACTCCGCGTAGGGGTCCATCCAGTAGGTGGGCGGAACCGGCACCACGCCTTCCATTGCCTTGATCAGCTGGAACTCCCGCAGACGACTGGTTTCCGTAATGGCCTCGGAGGGTTCCATGCGCAGAACCAGGGGTGTCGAGGTTGCGTCTGCACCTTCGGGCGTCCAGTTGAGCGTGAAGGCCACCTGCAGTTTGGATGCGCCGCCCGATAGCCAGCTCACCTGTGAAATTGTGAACGGCGACTTCAGCTGGCTGCGCAGCAAAGCGTCCAGACCCTCAGTCAGGCTTTCCAGGGTTAATTTCTCGAAAGGAGGACCTGTGCGCCGTTCCAGTTTGCGTGTGAGCACCCGATCAATTTCCTTTTCACACGGAAAACGCTTGCGCAGCTGCGCGATCCACTCAGCGCTCGGACGGTTCTTGTCCACGATGCTCATTCTGTCTCCTCGGCTAATCGTTCTAATCCATCGTGCCGTGGCTGGCCCTCAGTGGCGAGGGTGTCGGGGCGCGGGCACTCATACTCTTGTCTGTAAAGCGAAGCGAGGTTCCCATTGAATAGACAGAGTGTCAAGTGAAAATAGACAGCGTGACAATGATGTTCTGGAATCAGTAAGATCACGGCATGCCCGGCGCTTGATGTGCGCGTGCCTCGGGTCGAATTCTCCTTTCCAAACTGATCTTCAGACCATTCATGCCTCGCATCGAACCCAGACCGACACGTGCCAGGCGCGCTAAACCGGGGGCTCAGCCCAAGGTATCTATCGAAGATCGTCTTTTGGCTGCAATGGAGCGCCTTCTGGAGAAAGGGCAGCGATTTTCTTCCGTGTCCGTCGAGCAACTTACGCAGGAAGCAGGGCTCGCCCGCGCCACTTTCTATCTGCACTTTCGCGACAAGAGTGAGTTGGTGGTTCGCCTAATGAGTCACGTCACCGAAGAGCTCATCGCCAGCACCGGCAACTGGCTGGGGAATTCTGAAGTGGCTCAGCACAAGGACCTGCAACAGGCCATGGTCGGCGTGGTTCACACTTTCAAGAAGCATCAGGCCATCCTCGCTGCCGTGAGTGATACAGCCTCACATGATCCGGATGTCGCGCATCTGTATCAGGCAATGATTGATCAGATCAGCGAGCAGTCCCGCAGGGCGCTGGCCACGGTCAAGCGCAATGGACTCAGTCGGCCAGATGCCACCAATGACGTGGCAGACGAGCTCAGTGGCATGCTCGTGACGTACTGTGCGCAGAATGTCGGCAAACGCGATGGTGCAGAATTGGATCGTCTGGCCAAGGCGCTGGGCTATATCGCGGCGTCTGCAGTGTTCTCTGACACAGCTTGATCCGCGTCAGTTATTTCAAGTCATCTCAGTTTGCACGCGGATTGTCTCCTGCACCTCCAGGCGGTGCTGTCGCGATGATGCAAAGGCGGTGATCTGCGTCCATAGAGACTGATTGATGGTTCCGCACCTCTATGCGCTCCTTGTCACATGGCACATAGAATGCACTGCATGAACAAGCAGACATCGAGCGTAGAAGCGCCGCAGATCGCACTTCCCGTCAAGTTGCAGGGGCTGCCCGGCAGTCCATATACGAGAAAGATGCTGGCAGTGCTTCGTTATCGTCACTTGCCGTATCGCCTCATCCTCAATCTTCCGCAGAATCCCGACGTGCCCGGTAATGGCGAGCAACGGGCCACCTTGCCTGTGCCCAAGGTGTCGTTGTTGCCCACGTTCTATTTGAAAGATGGAGCAGGAAAGCTACAGGCGGTAACCGATTCCACCCCCATCATCCGCAGGCTCGAGCAGGCCTTCGAGCAGCGTAGCGTGATTCCTGCTCACCCAGTGGCGCGCTTCCTGAACTACCTGCTGGAAGACTACGCCGATGAATGGCTGACACGTTGCATGTTTCATTACCGCTGGAGTTACGCAGCGGACATCAACAAGGCAGGCCAGGTGTTGCCGCTGTATGCAAGAGTGGATCTGCCTGATCCCGCATGGAAGACGTACATCGAGCGGTTCACCGAGCGTCAGATCGGGCGCTTGCATGTTGTGGGTTCAAACGAAATGACGGGGGCGGCTATCGAGGCCAGTTACCAACGGTTTCTGAAACTGATGGAAGCGCATCTGAGCGGCTCGCCATTTCTCTTTGGCGGGCGTCCGGCCTCTGCCGACTTTGCGCTGATGGGGCAACTCACATGCTTGACGCACTTTGATTCCACGCCGACGCGTTTGTGCGAGCAGCACGCGCCCCGTGTTTACACCTGGGTGGAGCGTCTGGAAGATCTGAGTGGGCATGAGGTCAGCGACGACGACTGGCTGGAGCCATCGTCATTGCCGAACTCGCTGAGCGAGCTGTTGGTTGAGGTTTCACGTACCCACATGCCGCAGCTGCTGGCCAACGCACACGCCGTTCGGGCCGGGAAGAAGGAATTTGAAACCCGGATCGATGGCAGTGCCTGGGTCCAGCCCAGCTTTCCTTACCAGTTGAAATGCCTGGTCTGGATCCGTGAGGAGTTCGCAACGCTGTCGGCTGAAGACCAGCAGATAGCGAGAAACATTCTCGAGCACGCTGGGCTGCTGCCGATCATTGATGAAGCCGTAGCCTGAGTGACGGTGCAAAAGTTGCCTCGGCCATCAGCGAATGCAGTCCTATTCAGTGCGCGGACACGCGATCAGGCTTCGGATATTTGCAACGAGCTGTTGTGGCGCGCGGCGGCCAGCCCGCGTTCACGACCGTAACGCGCATAGGCGCTGCGATTCACCGGGTTGTGGTAATGCCAGTACGCCTTGATGAAGAGCGGCAGATGGGGGATCCAGTAACGAGTGTGGTCGGGTGGGATCACAGGCTCTGAAATTCCCGGTGTGACCTCAGCCATCACGATGCCGGGGCCTTCCATGGTATTGCGACTGGCAAGTACTTTGCCGGTGGCGTCCACAATCTGTGTCGCGCCGACAAAGTGGGACTCCATCTGAAAGCCCGCATCGGTGCCGGGCAGCAGCAGGAATTTTCCAGATAGCGGTCCACAGTGACTGGCCTGCAATACCGGTGCCCCCAGTCGCCGTGCGAACTCAACCGGTGCCTGTTCGCTCATATAGCGGTTGTACTGTTCAATGGAGCGCAGCATGCCTTCGGTAACAGGCCAGTTGGATGGCATGGTCCACCAGTGCGTGCCGGTCATGGCCAGCTCAACCTTGCCGATCATGCGACGGATGGTCTGGTGCCGAACCAGTTCCCAACACACGGCCGCGCCGATGGTTCCAAGTTCTGTCTCCCACACGCCGTCATCCGAGCCGCCCACATAGAAAGCGTTTTCCCACATCGTGGGCAGGTCCTTGTCGTGTGTATGAACCTTGCCGCTGGATTCAGCCAGAACGTAGCGGTTGTAGATCTCGCCGCCACTTTCCACCAGCATGGATCCGCCAAAGCTGCCGCCGTGCTTGCGTGCAAGGCGAACCATCATGTCGATGGCTGCATTGCTCTCAGGAAGCACGATGCGATAGGCCTCTTCGCTGGGTGCGATACGCCCGGTGAAAAACTCCGGAAGTCCAACCACGTCTGCACCCTTGCCGAAGGCTTCTTCAGCCATGCGCTCGGCCATCTCAATATTGGCCGCCACGTCTCCCATGTGGGTTTCCATCTGTACGGCGGCGACTTTGATCGGTTTACGGGTCATGTGATGACATGTACGAGCTGACAGGTGAATCCTGATCTTGTCGCCTTGCAAATGCGGAGGCAAGCAGCGGACGGAATCGTTTGAGTGCTGGCGTCGCGAATCTGATTCTTGCGATGACGCCGCATGCTTTCTTCAGCAGTGGGACTCAGGCCCACCATCCGTGCAGAAACCATTGTCCGCTTTCCAGGTCGCGAAAGACCCATGCGCGGCCGCCGTTGACGTCGATGCTGAGATAGTCACGGCGCACGTCATGGTCATCCCACCAGCCAGCTTCAATGCGCTCGAAGCGTGGCTCAAACGAAAGCTCCGGTGGTGGCATGGGCCACGGTGCATCCAGTAGCAGGGTAGGCCGATCAGCCGGCATGTTCTGTGTGTGCGGAGAAGCCGCGCGTTTTGCACTGTAATTATTTCCCGGTCCGGTACCGGTGATCTGCAAACTGGCATATTCGGGGCGATGGTCTTCATGTGCACGCGGAACCCAGACGCGTTCTTCACCGAGTCGCGCGCGGATTCTTTCAACGGCTGCATGCCAGGCTTGTTGCTGGGAGGCGCTGTTGTCAAAGAAATCATTCTGCGCAATGGCAGGCTCATCGAATTCTTCTGCGATCAAAACAAGTTCGCGTGCAGCCATGGGCAGACCGTCACGTTCAAGGCGTTCCTGCAGCGCGTTGAAGATGCGGTTGATGTCGCGGTGCGGGTCTACAAAACGAGCGTGGATGCGTGTGCATCGCGCCCCGGCATGACCGACATCGAGCATCACGCTGCACAGGCCGCGGTCGCGTGCGCGCAGATAGCCCTGCAGTTCGCCGCACAGTCGGCGCAGCGGAAACTGCAGGTGTCCGGTATTTTCTGTTTCTGCAGGCAGTTCCAGGCGGCGTCGAAAGCTCTCCGGCGGGACGATTGCATCAAAAGGTTCAGCTGCCTGTCCCAGAAGCTGGTCGAGCTGTTTTCGGCGGTCTGTGCCAAACCGCTTGCTGAAAGCCTCGCGCGGAATGGCGAACAAATCCTTCAGCGTGCGCAGGCCCACACCCGACAGCGCATCAAGCGTCCTGGACGGCCAATGCAAGACATGGATGGGCAGCGGCGCCAGCGCATCGGTCAGGGATTCTGCCTGTTGCACAGGCTCGTTCTGCCCCGCACAGGCTCGCAAGGTAGCGGCAGTGCGTGTGGGCGCAATACCAATTTGCGCAACATGCCCCATCTCGATGAGTTCCTGACAAATCTGTTCGCGCAGGGTCGGCAGGTTTCCGAACAGTTTCAGACTCTGGCCGATCTCCACCCACAACAATGCACGTGGCAAACGGCCGGGCTCGGATAAATCCTGTATCTGCGCGGCCACCGGCTGGCCGAAGCGATAGAGCCAGTGCGCCAGGCTTTCCAGCAGGCGATGTTCAGCCGCTGGCTTGCGGACCTTGCAGGTGAGTTCGGGAAAGAGCGACATCGCCTGCGTCATGGCCATGCCGGCCTCGCAGGATGGGGTGCCGGTAATCAGCCAGCGTTGCGAGCCGTGCTGGTCAACGACGACCGCATCATCCTGTTCAATGCCAAGTGCAGCGCGCGGCAGCAGGGGGAAGTGAAGGCAGAGCCAGAGCATGACGTGGACAAGGGCCGCAGCATCATGCCGCTGGCCGGATGCCCGGATTCAGCAGCTGTGCTGTGTTGTTTCCGGATTGGAGCGTGCTTTGCTTGCCAGCAGCGGGGCGTGCGCCGCGACATTTCAGCACTTCCACACGCGGCACTGCGTGTTCGCGCCAGATCCGCAAGCGCAGCGCGCTGGTAGTGGATTCACTGGCGTAGGCCTCGGGGCGGATCAGCAAGGCAAAGCTGTCACTGCTTTCTGCCGCCAGTTGCAGGCGGCGCAAGGCCGCCGACTCAATGCCGGCGGCCCACATCAGGATGCTGCCACCGGCCCGCAGCAGTAGTTCGGCAGACCATAGGCCATTGGCAATGCTGTCCGGTTTGAGAACCAGCAGCTGTGTCAGTTGAATGCCGGAGGACTGCAGTCTTGGTGCATGGGGCCTGTGCGGCGGATCAATCAGAGCCACAGGTGATCCGCCCTGTGTGAGTCGTGCAAGCAGGGGCAGGCTCAGGCTCATCTCGCCCGATCCAATACGCACGGAAAGAATCTCGCTGACCGCGCCGATAGGCCAGCCCCGGCCCGGCAGCAGCCGGTCAAGTGCTTCAAATCCGGTGGAAGCGGTGCGGATCGGAGCCTGCTCAGTGGCTCGCCAAAGCTGCGGTCCCAGCAGGCTGCGGACATCTACAGGTGTGGAAAGTCGGGGTTCCATGCCAGTTCCCACAGGTAGTTGTCGGGGTCCTGGAAATAACCCGAGTACCCGCCCCAGAAGGTTTTGTGCGGCGGCTGTGTGATGCAGGTGCCGGCGGCCTGCAACTCTGCAAACAGGGCGTCTACGGCTTCGATGCTTCCCAGATTGTGTGCCAGGGTGACGCCGCAGCGACCGCCGCTGGCGATCTCGCTTTCCGGCACACCCACTTCCTTTGCAAAGTCTTCACGTGGAAACAGGGACAGCCAGGTCTGGCCCATCTCGAAGAAAGCGACGTTGGCCTCCTCCGGCATCGCGATGCGGGGCAGCTTGAGCACGTTTTCATAGAAGTGCGCGGCGCGATCCAGCTGGGCAACCGCGAGTGTGACAAGACTGATGCGAGGCTCCATGGTGGCCTCAGCGAATCCGTGCGAAGCCGCCTGTGCGCAGCAAACCCACGGCCAGACCTTCAATGCTCAGCTCCTGCTGGGACAGATCAACCCGAATGGGTTTGAAGGCCGCATTTTCAGCCAGCAGTTGCACGATCTTTCCGCGTTTCTCAAAACGCTTGACCGTGACTTCATCGCCGATGCGTGCCACCACAACCTGACCATTGCGCGCCGTCTGCTGCTTATGTACGGCCAGAAGGTCACCGTCGCAGATGCCGATGTCGATCATCGACTCGCCCTGTACGCGCAGCAGATAGTCCGCCCGGGGTTTGAACAGCGCAGCTTCCACCGGCACATGGCGCTCCAGGTTTTCAGTGGCCAGCAGCGGCGAGCCAGCGGCAACGCGCCCGATCAGCGGCAGGCTGAATTGATGCGTCAGTGGCTCACGCAGGCGAATGCCACGCGCAGCCCCCGGAACCAGTTCGATCACACCTTTCTTTTCAAGGGCACGGATATGATCGTCCGCCGCGGTGGGCGAGGCGAAGCCGAACTCGGTGACAATCTCCGCACGCGTGGGCGGCGACCCGGATCGTTCGATCTGGTTGCGGATGAAGTCAAAGATTTCGGTCTGGCGGGGGGTGAGCATGGCGGCTGCAAACCTCTGGATAACTGTATGGATATACAGTAGTCGAGGCGCTGCGAATGTCAAAGGATGTTTGCCGGAAATTGCTTCAAGTCATTCACGGCATGAGAAATTTAATGCCTGATGAGGCATGGCCAGCGGCCCAGGGGTTCGTTTTCGCGCGACTCAGTTTCTGTGCCTGTTTCCCCTGATCTGCATGTTGGGCCGCAACTACGTGACGGGGCTGTCGCTGTCGATGGGTGCTCTTCCTGCCCGCCAGATTGTTCTCGGTTCCAGCGGGTTTTCTGCTGCACGCCCTGCTCCCGGGGATAGGGGGCAGGCGGGTCTTGTTATCCATTTGGTCGGGGATTCGCTGTGACGGCCTTGTTTTAATGACCCTGCCTCACATGAATCGACTGGAGAGTGTCAGATGATGGAAGGATATAGCTGCGAAACCCTGCAGGATTTTGTAGGAAAGGAAATGGGTGTCAGTGACTGGTTGGAGATCGATCAGGGTCGCATCCAGACATTCGCCGATTGCACCGACGATCAACAGTGGATTCATGTCGACGTTGAGCGTTGCAAGCGGGAAAGCCCCTTTGGCGGTCCTATTGCACACGGATTTCTCACGCTTTCCCTGCTGTCCTCCTTTGTGGAGCAAGTGGGTGTCCTGCCCAAGGATGCCAGTCGTGCCATCAATCTCGGACTTCGTGAAGTGCGCTTTCAGGCGCCGGTCCCGGTGGGAAGCAGGATCCGGGCGCGAGTGACGCTCAGCGAGGCCACGCCGAAGGGAGAAGGGCGCTGGATGCTCGTTGTTCGCGCGCAGGTCGAGATCGAGAATGCGGAGACACCAGCGATGACAGCAGAGCTTCTTGTCATGCTGTTCCGTTGAGGCCTGAATCAAATGAGCCTTCAATCCGAGAAAATCGCGTCCGTCAGCTCTGAGGCCTTGCTGGGCCCCAACCCTTTCATCGGTTTCGGCGCCAGGGATGTCAGCCGGGAAATCATCCGCGCAGCAAAGCTGGCAGGTATGCAGCCTGCTTTGACCATGCGGGCAGTGACAGGTTTGCTCAAGGAATTCCTGGCCATCAGGCGCGGAGATTCCACCCTGAAGCCGCATCCGCGTGATCGTCGCTTTGCGGATTCTGCATGGCAGGATGACGCGCGTTATCGCGCCTGGCTGCAGAGTTTCCTGGCTTTCGAAAAGGCAGTGGAAAACTGGTTGGACGGCCAGGATCTGGCCCCGCACAGCCGGGCGCGTTTCGAATTCATGGTGTCCCTGATTCTGGATGCATTGGCACCTTCCAATTTCCCCTTGCAGCCGCTTGCCGTGCGCAAGTTCAAGGAAAGTGGTGGCCACAGTGCGCTGGAAGGCGCGAGCAATCTGCTTCGTGATCTGAGACAGAACGGAGGTTTGCCGGCCCAGGTCGACAAGACCCAGTTCGAGGTTGGAAAAAACCTGGCCAATACGCCCGGACAGATTGTCTTGCAGACCGAAGTCTTTGAGCTGATTCAGTACCAGCCCCAAAGTGCAAAGGTCAGGGAAGTGCCGGTGTTGTTTGTTCCGCCGCAGATCAACAAGTACTACGTGTTTGATCTGTCGCCTGAAAAGAGCGTGGTCAAGGCTCTGCTCGAAGCGGGCTTGCAGGTCTTCATGATCAGCTGGCGCAATCCCGGGGTCGAGCATGCACAGTGGGGGCTGGCCGAATACGGCGCCGCCATTGATCAGGCGATCTCGGCCATCTGTGATCTGACCGCTTCGGCTCGCGTGAACATGGCAGGCGCCTGCGCGGGAGGGATTACGCTTGCAGCCTACGTTGCAGCACGCTGCGCAGCACGTGACCAGCGCATCGGCAGCCTGACGCTTGTGGTCAGCGTGCTGGATACCGGCACGCTGGGCGAAACGCCGCTGGGCCTGTTTGCAACCGACCGCGCCATCAGGGAGGCCAAGAAGAAATCAGCGAAGAAAGGCGTGCTGGATGGCAAGGCCATGGCCGCCGCTTTTTCCTGGTTGCGGCCCAATGATCTGATCTGGAACTACTGGGTCAACAATGTCTTGCTGGGCAACAAGCCGCCCAGTTTTGACTTGCTGTACTGGAGCAATGACAACACGCGCCTGCCCGCACGACTGCATGCGGAGTTTCTGGAGATCATGCAGACGCGATCCATCGTGCAACCCGGCAAGCTGCGCATGCTCGGTGTGCCGGTAGATCTCGGACGCATCACTTGCGACACCTACGTGCTCGGCGGCACCACCGACCACATCACGCCGTGGAAGGCCTGTTATCGCAATACCCAGTTGTTCAAGGGGGATCGCACTTTCGTGCTGTCCAATGCAGGCCATATGCAGAGCATCCTTAATCCGCCCGGCAACAAGAAATCCGAATTCTGGACGGGCGGCACGCTCGGGCCGGATGCCGAGCAGTGGCGCGAGGGCGCGGAGCATCACAAGGGAAGCTGGTGGCCGCACTGGCATGCCTGGCTGCACGAACGCTCAGGAAATTTGAAAACAGCACCCGACACGGTTGGCAGTGAAACTTATCCGCCAATCCAGGCCGCCCCCGGTACCTACGTTCTGAACTGAATGCGACGAATACAGAAATTCCTGCAGGCATCCGACTTGCTGCGCACGCAGACCAAAGCGGATAGCCGAACGGAAAAATTGAAAGAGGGGCGACACTGGGGCTCGGCGCTTCAACGCCAGCGCGCCGCTCTGGCGGACGCCGGTGTGAGTATTGAATATGTCACGATTCGCGGCATCCAGATGCGTATCGGCCGCTCACAGGGGCAGGGGCGGCCACTCCTGGTTTGCAATGGGATCGGCGCCAATCTCGAACTGTTGCTGCCCATGGTCGCCAGTCTCAAGGGGCGTCCCGTCATCCTGTTTGATTTGCCGGGCGCCGGAGGTTCGGAAGATTTCGTCATGCTGCCGCGGATGAAGAACTACGCGAGGATTGCCCTGCGTGTCCTGAGTCATTGCCAGTGCAAGGATGTGGATGTCATGGGCATTTCCTGGGGTGGCCTGCTTGCCCAGCAGCTCGCCATATTTGCGCCCAATGTCGTCAACAAGCTGATCCTGATGGCCACCAGTTCCGGGTTCACCATGCTGCCCGGACGCTTCAACGCCTTGCGGCTGATGACGACCCCGCGCCGCTATTTGTCGCGCAATTTCATGGCCCGGCACGCACATACCCTGTATGGCGGCGAGCTGCTCAACAATCCGGAAGCCGCAAAGCAACATGCGCGTCTGTCGCGCGCGCCGACCGGTTTGTCCTATGCACAGCAACTGCTCGCAGCACAGTTCTTCACCAGTCTGCCCTGGCTCTGGCGAGTGAAGTGCCCGGCCCTGATTCTGGCCGGAGATGATGATCCCCTGATGCGCCTGTTCAATGGGCGGGTTCTGGAGCGCGTCCTGCCGAACGCAAAAATGCGCGTTCTGGAAGGTGGCGGACATCTGTTTGCGGTCATGCAGGCGGAGAAAACGGCTGGCTACATTGATAATTTTCTTCAGTAAAGTCTGAAATTCTGCCCGGTATTGCAGCCCCCCACTCTTTGGATAGGGGTTTTCAGGTCTTTTTGGCATCATGTTTTGCCTCACGAAGCAAGGCGCACGCGTTCATTCGAGGCGCGCAGGACCAATCAACGGAGGACGTTTCATGAAAGATCAGGCCAAGACCCACATCGTGACCCGGAAGGTGCCGTTTGATTTTCCGGATGATATCCATCCGCACTGGATGCCGACGCGTCCCGAGATGTCCCAGATATGGAACGGCTTCTCGCTGACCATGCCGTTTCTGGAGCCCTACCTGATCCGCACCATGCGCGAAGGCATGAAGAAGATTGATGATCCGCAGGTGCTCGCAGATTGCGCGGGATTCATGTCGCAGGAAGGCCAGCACTATCAGCTTCATCAGCGCTTCAACGATCTGCTGAAGCAGACCTATCCTGATCTGGCTCGCATCGAAGATGACATGCGGGATTACTACGCCAAGCTGAGCAAGAAATCACTCACACGCAAAATGGCATATAGCGCGGGTTTTGAATCCATGACGCTGGGCGCTGCGCGGTTCATCATTGGCGAACGCAAGAGCCTGTTTGCAGGTGCAGATACGCGCGTCGCATCTTTCTGGATGTGGCACATGGTTGAAGAAACCGAGCACAAGACCTGTGCCTACGATGCCTATCAGGCCGCATGTGGCGGCTACTGGTCACGCGCCTACGGCGTGTTTCACGGCACCTGGGGCGTTTTGTGGCCCGGTCTGCGCGCTGCAGTCTTGATGCTCAAGCAAGACGGGCTCTGGAACAGCTGGCGCAACAAGTTGCGCTTCGTGCGCGAGATCGGTTCGTTCCTGCGCTACGTGAGCCCGTACATTCTCAGGTCCGTCATGCCGTTTCACAGCCCGCGATTCGAGAAGGATCTGGACTGGGTGCAGGAATGGCTGAGTCGTTATCCATCAGGTGTCACACCTGCTGCTCCGCCACTGGTGGACACCAATGATCCCGAGATGCCGGTCCCGGCGATGAAATTCTCTGCAGCCGCGTAGGAAAGGAAGCAATGCAAGTATCCGAAGAAATTCGTTCCATCCAGAGATGGCTCATTGGCAGCGGTGCGTTTCTGATTTTTGCAGCAGGTATTGCAGGATTCGGTTTTCTGTTCTTCCTGCTTGGAGAAATCAATATCTGGCCCCTCCCGGTGATCGACTACCAGCTTCCGGGTTCGGTGAAAGCCTGGCGAATGACCCATCTTGAAGGCATCCTCGGAGGTCTGATTCATTGGCTATTTGCTGCGCTTTTGCCGCTGATGCCGTTTGCCATCAAGACGGTCAAGCGCATGGCGATTGCGATCATTGCAACAGGGTGGATGTTCACCATCGCGTCTTCTCTGGATGCGCTGTTCCCAGATAGCCGGGGTCTGGCCTTTGGTGGCCCGATGACGAATCAGATTGCCTTCTTCCTGTTCTACATCGGCATCGTCATGGTCATGTGGATCCTGTTTGTCATCGGATACCGGTCCTACTTTCCCAAGCGATAAATATATGATGGTCCTTCGCCATATGTCCTGCTAGTTGGGCAGGAGCTATTCACGATAGCGCTCTGAAGTGAGCTGAATTTAGATCATTAGCGAATCCAATGGGGCCGGAACCTGTGTTCTAGGCCCCTTTTTTATCAAATCTCAATGCTGGTCTATTATCCGAGGTGAATCCATATAAGATTGAAGCAGGCTCAGGCCCGTAAGAGGTCAGGCCATAGAGCCTCAGGAGGAAGAAGGATGGATAATCTAGAGCCGTTCAAGACCAGTATCGTTGCGACCAAGCTATATCCTCCCGCCTTCAATAAGAAAAGCATCACCCGAGAGCGCCTTTTTGACTACAGGGCGTGTGAGGATAAAAGACTCTCCATCGTCAGCATCGTGGCTGCTGCTGGCTCGGGGAAGTCGACCACGATGGCAGAGATTTGCGGTCGGCTTAACGAGATGAAATTCTCGACGGCCTGGCTCAGCCTGGACCTGGAAGATAACTGTCCCTCCACTTTTGTCTCTTACCTCATACCGGCCCTGAGCAAGCTTGATCCATTGCAAGACGGCTCAGATCTAGAGTGGCAGCGAGACATGCTGGTCAAGGATATCGAAGCCCTTTTCGATATCCTGATTGCAAGAATTTCGCGGATCGATTTTCCTGCGGCTATTTTTCTCGATGACTTCCAGCATATTACTGATCCGTCACTGGTCGCATTCATCGATCGTCTGGTCGCGCGTCTCCCAGACTGTATTCTCTTAATAGTCGCTAGTAGAGTTCAACTCCCGCTATCTCTTGGTCGTCTGCGTGTTACGGGCCGTCTTCAGGAGATAAACCAAGCGCATCTGAACTTCAATTCCAGGGAAGCTGAGGCCTTCTTGCAGCGCTCGCACGAGTTGCGCTTGCAGGCCGCCGACCTAAGTTCCCTGCATGAGATTACTGAAGGTTGGCCGGCTGGCCTGCAGTTAGCGGCTTTAGCTCTTCGTCAGCACAAGGGGCCTCAGAGTGAATTGATCCGCCAGTTCTCCGGTTGTACGCGGGATCTAACGACGTTTCTTGCGGAAAGCGTTCTGAACAGCCAGCCGGAGAGTGTTCGTCAATTTCTACTCAATACGGCACCTTTGCGTCGCATGTGTCCTGATCTGTGCCATGCAGTGTCGGCGCGCACCGATTGCTCCAGTATGCTGGAAACACTGGACAGGATGCAGTTATTCGTCGTCCCACTGGATGGTGCCGGAGAATGGTTTCGTTACCACCACTTGTTCGGAGAATTCCTGAAGAAGCTTCTGTCTGACTCGGATCCGCAACAATTCAAGAGTGTATGTGAGAAAGCCGCTGTCTGGTGCGAGGCGAAAGGACTGATGACCGATGCCATTCAGTACATGTTGGATGCTGGTCATTTTGAGCAAGCTGCCGACATGATTGCTGACCGGGCACTCACCGAGTCTTCGATTGAGGCTGATCATCACACGGTGCTGGATTGGATGCGGCGTTTGCCCCAGCAGTACCACATGAGGCGCCCAGAGATTAATTTGGCGCACGCTTGGTCATGTGCGTTTTCTCATGATGCCGCCCGTGCATTGGAACTCTCTCAGACTGTGCTTGCGAAATTGAATGATGTAAGCGATCAGACTTGGGATATCGGCGCGGCGCAGCGCCAGTCACTTATTCACTACGCCGGTGTAATTCAAGTCATTGCCGACGCTACGATGGATAACTTCGAAACTTGCAGAGAGAGGGCTGAGGAACTTAACAAGATCATGCCGCGGGACAACGGGGTGCTCATTGGAACCGCACTGAACTGCCTGAGTTATGCATATCTGTCTGCAAGGGATTTCAATAGCGCTATCCAAACCTCCTCAGAAGCTCGTTTGCAGGGAGAAGTCGAGGATTCTGTATGCGTCATGGTGTGGGCGGACTACATTCGAGGGGCAGCGGCCATAGAGCTCGGCAAACTGCGCAGCGCAGTCGAGTTGGGTGAGCGAGCCGAAGCGGCGGCCATGAGGGGGGCGAATGAAAAGGGATTTTGTCTGGCTATGGCAGCATTGCTTAACGCGGAGATAGCTACACAGCGCTGCGAATTTGAAAAGGCAGAGCGGCTTATGAATTCGGGCCGGGCATTTGCTGTTCTATTTGGACCAGTAGAGCCACTCCTGCGCGCCTTCAGAAGTGATGCTCAAATTCTACATTGGCTTGGCAATCATTCCGAAGCAGTCAAGCGCTTGGAGCAAGGCAAGAGCGTGGCGCTCAGATTCAACTATCCGCGATTGCTTCTTGCTCTGGCGATAGAAGAGGCAACGCTAAAAATTCTCGCGGGTGACATTGAGGCGGCAGGCGAAGCAATCTGCCTTTTCAAGAGTCACGTGGATGTTGCCTCTGCCAGCAAGTTTTCCCCTGTTTATGGACTGGGTAATTCAGTTAGATTGCTGGAAGCGCGGCTGCAGCTTGCCGCGGGAAATCCTGAAAAAGCGCTACGAGAATTTTCACGCTTGCAATACGGCTTGAGCAGCGATGCAGATACGACGTTCTTGCTGACACTGCGAGCATTGAAAGCAATCGCACTGTGGCGACTTGGGCGGACAGCGGAGTCTGTTCGTGAGCTGGACAAGGCATTGAGCGCGGCCAGCGAGGATTTTTGCGCATATCCCATTCTGTCAGCAGGTAATGAACTGCTGCCAATAATTGAGGCTATAGACAGCAAGCGCGGACGCGAATCTGATCTGATTAGGGGGGGCAAGCTAAAACTGGAGCGATGGATTGTTGCGAAGTTGCAAGGGGATAAGCTTGATCTGAATCAAATCAGTGCAGTATCAGTGTCCACCAAACGAGAATCCTCAATACTCACTGAGCGGGAGATTGAGTTAGTTAAATTGGCGGACTCCGGCCTGACCAACAAGCGAATTGCCAAGGCCCAATTGATTACCGAAGCCACAGTCAAATGGCATATGCACAACATATACGAGAAGCTCGGTGTGGCGAATCGGACCGCGGCAGCGGCCCGTTCGCGTGAACTGAAGATCATATAACTTCAGTTGTCCCGGAGCATGGTCACAGTTTATCTGTATTGCTAGGTGGGGAAGCTTCAGCAGATGCCGTTCAGGTATTTTTCGAAAGCCTATAAATCTAGAGAGAGCTTATCGTCGCCGACCGACCTAGAAACGCAGGCCGTCATATAGCCTGCGTCGCGTTCACCGGGGCTGAGCACTACGTCATGGTGTTCCACTCTTCCCGACAAAACGCGAACTTTACAGCTGCCACAAATTCCTTGCGTGCATACCCCAACTGCTTCCGAAACCTTGCTTTCCTGCAATACTTCAAGAAGAGATTTTTCAGCTGGCACGCTTAGGTTTAGCCCGGATTTGTTCAGGACGACCTCAAATGCTCGATGTTCTGATGTGTCCTGAGTTCCCGCCGAAAAGTTTTCTGTGCGGACGGCCTCTGTCGGCCAGCCTAAAGTTTTGGCCATCTGACTGATGTATTCCATGAACCCGGCTGGACCGCAAATGTAGAGAAGGTCACCCTGCGACCAAGGGCCGATATCCTCTGGCGAAATTCTCTGATCCTGGTCTGCATTATCAAAGTGAAACCGGAGCGACTCCGATGCCCATTCCGTACCTTGCAATTCCTGGGCAAAGGGCATTAGCTCTTCGCTTCTGGCGCAGGCATGAAGTATGAATTTGCATTTCGATTCAGCGAGGGTTTCCGCCATTGATATCAGCGGCGTGATCCCGATTCCGCCCGAGACCAAGATGGTCCTGCCGCTCGCTGATTTGAATAGCTCGAAATGATTGCGAGGTCGGCCAATTTCGACTTCGGCGCCCATCTGCAACTGCTCGTGAGCTGCGATGGAGCCGCCGCGACCATCCATCTCTCGCTTGATGGCAATTCGATACTCGTGATTATCAGCTTGTGGCGCCCGGCACAGAGAGTACTGCCGCACCAATGTCGGTGATAGATGAACATCGATATGGCCGCCTGGAGTGTATGGAGCCAGCGGTTTCCCGGCATCAACACTGCGCATCGTGTATGCACGAACCTCAGGGGATACTTGATCAATCTTCGTGATGCGAGCTTTTTGAATCGACTTCTGATCGGGCTTTTCGGAGAGGGAATTGGGCATTGCCAGCTTCCCAACCGGTGAGCTCCAAACAATCTCGTTGTTCTTTTCGAGCATGCTGCGCGAGGCATTCCAGGCTGCGTTGTATCTATAAAATGGCACTGCGGGGAATAGGTGATGCATCAGATGTTGGCTCTGCGACAATGAGATGTATCTCATTAATGGCCCGCCCTTGATCATTCGGGTGCCCTGAATGGGATGTTCCGCCTGAATAACTCCCGCAGGGTGCTGAATCGAAGCAAACAGATAGGCCAAAAAGGTCATGCCCAAGCGTTGTGGAATCAGCCACAGAACGATGAACTCGTACGCATACTCGGATGTAAGGAAGCTGACATGCACAGCAACAAAGAAGGCAAGGCCGCCAGCATCGCGGATCAGTTCGGACGGCGATCGTTCTTTCCAGCGCCTGAGGTACCAATATACCCAATAGACATCGACGAACGTCCACATCAAGGGACGCCACCACGCTGGCGCGGTAACCATCATGTCATCGGGGTCTCTGTCTTCTTCGCCGGTATAGCGGTGATGTTCGAGGTGTAAAAACCGATAAAGCCCTGTGGTGAAGCCTGGGAATAAAGGCAGAACTGAGATGGTTCCCATCAAATCATTAATCTTGCGGTCGCCAGACGCCGAGGAGTGCGCCGCATCGTGGAATGGTGTAAATGCGGCATAAATTGCTGCTGCGTTAACGAAAATTGCTAGCCACAATGGAAGAAGACCATTGAGATACAGCGAAATCGTCGTGACGATGGAAGCGTACACCCCTGCAATGAGCGCGATTTCTTGCCAAGCAAACTTGGGGACCTTCATAAGTTTCTGAAAGTTTGTTGTGCTGACAATTTGGGCGAGTAGTTCGCGATCCTGCGGGGGGTAAGTCATTTGGCTCATGAAATGCGATCCTTACTTTTAGTGCGTGGACTAGTCGCACGCGTTTGAACCTGCAGGCTAGACCAGGATTACGGGTAGTTCCCAGTCAGGTGATTTTTGCAATTGCTTCTGTTATGGGGATCGGATCGGCGAGTGGCGGACGCGGGTATATTCACGCATCACGTTTGATCATTTGATCAATTTGCCCCGACGACGCCGCTGCAACGTATGCTTTGGCATATGAGCAAATTTGATTTCATCTTTCTGCCATTACTTGGCCTAATAGCAGGCGCTGCATTTGCCGCTCAGCCGGAAACCCGGACATTCGAGATCAAGGTGAGCTTTGAAGGCGCGCAGGACTGGAGCAATCCTCCGCAGTGGTACAAGGCCAGCAGCAAGCAAAAGTTTTTGGTGCGTACGGAGCTTTACTCAAACGGAAAGCGGTATGCAGCCAATCTTCTGGATGTCGACATGCAGAAGCGGATGAAGATCAAGGCGGAGTTCCAGCGACAGAGGGGGCTGGCCACATTGCGCGCAGAGGGCATTGATACCTCATCGAGCAATCTGCAGCAGCGTATCTCTGAGCGTATGGATCAGGAAATCACTGCGTGCCAGCAGGATATGAGCTGCGTGGCCCAGGTGAGTATGAAGTACGCAGAATCCATGTCGGCTGCTATGGCGCCAGACAACAGCGCCTTATTCGAGGGGGAGCCTCGTTACGCCTACTATCAGCCGTTCGAAGGCTGTCAGAGCTTCGTCAAGGGCAGTATCATTATCAGTGCAAAGGGCGAAACAAATCGCTCGAAACTCAGGAAGAAGAAAAAGGTTTATCCCTTCGCGCTGGAAATGAAGGGTATGGAAAGCACCTCTGTCGAGCAGAAAGAGCGGCCGCTGTGCAGTTATTTTCTCATCGTTCTGGATGAATCTGCACAGAACATGTACGTCGAGAACGTTTTCTTCCCGGATGTCAGGGGCAGTGCACACCGTCTTGAATTCGGTGAGCAATCGCATAACGAGAATGCCTCGGTCCCAATGGCGGCACCCATACAGCCTTGGGTCAATTCCCAACTGAGAGATGCGGCTGCGTTGCAAGGCAGCATGTCAAAGAATCTGTCGCTTCCCCTGCCGCTGGATGGCAATGCCACCATCCTCGGAAACTTTGATGGCGAGGGTAAGGCCACAATGACTTGGTCATTCAGGTAAGCCAGCCAGATTCCTTTCCGCATTGCTTGAACAGGTCTATTCGTCTGCGTCGTATTTATTAGTCCTCCGCTTGCGAAAGCGATGGGGACAAACCCGAACCTATCCAATGGTCGGGTTTTACTTAGCCGAGAAAAAGCAGACTTTCCCCTCGCCATAAGGCGGCTCAGAGAAAACAGTCCGAAAGTTAGGCGTGCCCTGACCGCAGGCTGCATATGCTTTGGCGGCCTAGGGGAGTGCAGCTCAGGTTCTGCCTGCAGCAACGACAGCAATTTCAATAAATAAATAAGCAGTAAGGAGACCGGTAAGCCAAATGGAGCACTTTCGATTTAGATTGGCCGCCTGGATTATGGCCAGAAGAGGCGTGGTCCTCGCGCTCTTTGTCGCAATTACGGCTTTTTTTGCGGCGGGCTTACCGTCCGTCGAAATTCGCACCATCTTCTCCGATCTGCTGCCTGCAGATGACCCCTTCGTGCAGACCTTCAAGGATCATCCGGGGTTCGGAAATCCACTGACGGTCACCGTGATGATCAAGCGCACGGATGGCAAGGACATCTATAACGAGGAGACCTTGCAGAAGGTCTGGGATTTCACTCGTGCCATCGATCTGACCCCCGGGGTCAATCATGACGACATCATCTCCATTACCACGGAGAAGGCGCGATACGCCGAAGCGACTCCGCAAGGTATCGATCTGCGTCCGTTGATGGACGACAAGGTGCCGAATGATGAGCAGACCCTCGCCAGCTTCCATCGTCGCGTAGAGCGCTCTCCGATCGCGCGCAAATACCTCGTTTCTTCGGACAACACAGCGACGTTGGTTAACGCGTCCTTCCATGAGCATCTGCTCGAGTACGACGTTGCCTTCAATTTTGTGCAGGATCTTGCAACCAAGGCGCGTGACGAGAATCACGAGGTTTATCTTGTTGGCCAGCCGATTCTGACGGGCTGGGTCTACAAGCTGCAAAGGCAGACCTACACCATCTTCGGTCTGACCCTGGTGCTACTGCTGTTTGCCCTGGTCTTCTATATGAAGAACGTTGCGGGTACGGCAGTTCCAGTCATCGTCAGTGTTGCAGCGGCCATCTGGGGCTTCGGTCTGGTGGGCTGGATCTCCTCTGTGATCGAGCCGCTGCTGATGATCGTTCCATTGCTTCTGGTTGCGCGTTCCTTCTCGCATTGCGTGCAGTTCACGGAGCGCTATTACGAGATCCTGGAGCAGGTGCCGGACAAATTGAAGGCGTCCGAGATCACCATGGGCGTCATGATGGCTCCGAGTATTCTGGGCATCGTTACCGACACGCTTGGTATTGCCTTTATTGGCCTTGCGCCAATCCCGGCAATGGAGCGGTTCGCACTGTTCACGGGCTTCTGGGCGCTCTGCCTAATTCCGACCGGTGTGATTCTCATCTCGATTCTCCTGTCTTACCTGCCGACGCCCAAGAACGTCGAAGCAATTGTGGGCAAGGGGCACGGCGGTGAATCTGGCGTGCACAAGCTGCAGCGCGATGCGCTGGCGGCAACTGCCAAGCTGGTGACCAACAAGGCCGCCAACAAGACTGCTTTCGTTGCGGTAGTGATTTCGGCCATCGCCATTTTCATGTCCTTCCAGATCAAGGTGGGCAATCCGGTGGAAGGCAGCAACCTGTTGTGGGAAGACTCCGAATTCAATGATGCTGTTCGCAAGGTCAATGACCACTTCCCCGGCGTCAACTCGCTGGAAATCGTTCTGGACTCCAAGGACGATGACAGCAAACAGAGAACGGCCCGAACGGCTTCTGCCTATGAGGTCTCTCACAAGATTCAGTTGATCGCCGAGCAGGGCGGGCAGAAGGGCGAGATTGCTGCAAGAGAGACACGCTCTTTCTCGGACATGATGGAGGAAGGGAACCGTCTGTTCTCTGGTGGTCATCCGAAATGGCTGCCCCTGGACCCGAATGATCCTGCGGTGACGGCTGCGGCCATGGCCATCAGCTTTGGCCAGAATCCGATCAACTTCTCCAGCATGACGGACTTCAAGTCGCAAAACTCCTCAGTGTCTCTCTTCTATCGAGACAACAAGCAGGAGACGGTGGATGGTGCTTTGAAAGTGGCGCGCCGTGCAGTAGAGGCCGTCGGCAATGAGTATCCCGAATTCGACATTCGTCTGGCGTCGGGCACCATCGCCCTGCAGGAAGCCATGAATCGTGTCGTGGAGCGGTATCACTGGCTCATTCTTGCCTTGTTGGCCGGCGCCATCTTTGTTGTGGCGACCTACGCCTACAAGTCCTGGGTGGGAGCGGTCATCGTGCTGATCCCCGTGGCGCTGGCGAACTTCTACCTGACGGCCACCATGCACATTCTCGGCATCGGCCTGGATATCAACTCGGTGATGGTTGCGGTGCTGGGTGTTGGCGTGGGCATCGACTACGGCATCTATCTGCTGTCACGCATCTGCGAGGAATACCACGTCCAGAAGGGCGACTGGGCAAAGGCTATCTCGATTGCCATGCAGACCACGGGCAAGGCCATCATGTTTACGGCCACGATCATGTTGATCGGCATCGTCCCCTGGTACTTCTTGTCGGATCTCAAGTTCATGGCAGACATGGGCCTGCTTCTGGCCGCGATCATGCTGGTCAACATGGTGCTCGCCCTGGTGGTTCTGCCGCTGCTGGTCTGGTTCATCCGCCCCAAGTTTGCAACCAGAGACGACTTGATTGTTGGAGAAAGTGTGGATCTGTCCCAGTTCTCCGACATCAACATCAATGGCGGAGTGCCATCAGCCGCAACCAGCTGATTGTGATCGGCCAAATTCAAGAAGTTTCACGTAGGTATGACACGGGATATTCCGTTAATCATTGGTAGGAGGATGTAACCATGCGAATTAGAAAATACGATTTTGACTACGGACGTCGAGAGTTGATGAAGAAGGCTGCCGCTGGTGGCGCAGCCGGTGTATTGCTTCCCCTAGAGCAGCTGTGGGCTTCCGATAGCGGGCTTGAGAATGTTGCAAAAGCCTATCCCGACGAGTTGATCTCCATCGAAGTCCAGTCCAAGGGCAAGATGAAAGTCGGTGACATCATCACCAAGGAAAACGTTGAGCACGTTGCGCATCTTCTGGATCCTTGCACCCTCTTCCAGGTCAAGGAAGACAACCGTCGGATCAAGATCGGGCCGCCGGAAACCAACCTCAAGCGCATGTTCACCAAGGACAACCTTGAGAAGACACTCGACAACATCAAGACCGGATACACCGCGAAATTCGGCGAAGACGGTAACGTCTACGGGCCGGATAACGAGCCCTGGAAAGGTGGTTTCCCCTTCCCGAATGCCAACTCTGCAATGGAAATCCAGGCCAACGCTGCAATGAGCTGGGGTCGTGCAGATGCCAACCTCTACGCTGTTCGCCAAGTTGATTTCAGCGCTGACAACAAGCAGGAATACGCCTACGACTTCGCATGGGCAGAGCTGCAGATGCAGGCTCGCCTCGACGGCAAAGCCTTCCGAGGACATGCTGATGAGATTCGTCGCCAGAGCGCCTACTTCGAAAGCTCCGATGACGTTCGTGGCACATCCTTCCTGAGCGTCTGGAAGTACGATCAGCGCGAAGTGCCGGATCTCTTCGGCTACCTGCCGCAGTTCCGTCGTGTACGTCAGTACCCCGCCAACCAGCGCTTCGAGCCGCTGATCCCGGGCGCCACCTGGTTCCTGACCGATCCATGGGCTGCTGGTGACCCCATGCTGACCTGGAGCAACTACAAGGTCATCGAGCGCAAGCCGATGCTCGGCACGACTTCCGGCAACTTTGGCATCAAGGACGAAAACTGGCAGCTGCCGCTGCAGAAGGACAATCCCAAGTTCTTCGACGTCGCTTTCAGCATGATTCCAGAAGTGGCAGTGGTGCAGTCTGAGCCTACCGGCTACCCGCGTGCGCCGGTCAGCCGACGCCTGGCCTACTTCGATGTCAGAAACTCGACCTACACCGGGTGCATTCGTTACGACCGCCAGGGCAATCCTTGGGTCAGCTTCGAATCCGGCTTCTGCTACTACGAAGAAAATGGCAAGAAAGTCATCGGACACGATGGCAAGACCCCAGCCTGGTCATGGTCCTACGTGATGAGCTACAACATGCAGGACAAGCGCATGAGCCGTATCGACCATGCGAAGGAAGCTTCCGGCATCAAGAGCCTGTTCGAAATGGATCAGGACTGGTTGTACGACACCTACCTCACGACTGCAGCACAGCAGGCGCTCGGCAGGGTCTAAAGCTCCACTCTGAAACCTGCCCCGGAGACTCATGGTCTTCGGGGCAGTACTGGAACAAACAAATGAAAGCATTTCTAAGGGTGGCAGGCGCCTGCGTCCTCGCTTGCTCAATTGCAGTGCCTACCCACGCGGTTTCGAAAGAAACAACGAGCAACTCAGTCGTTCTGACCGGTAGTGTTCAGCACGAAAGGCTGTTCGAGATTGACCGACAGGGCAACAAAATTGTCGCAGTGGGGGATCGTGGTCTGGTGCTTCGCTCCAATGACGGCGGCGAGACTTGGGAACGCGACAACCTTCCCGAGCCGACCGCACTCCTGGGCGTTGCCTTCGCTGGCGACAAGACGGTCGCAGTGGGACAGGAAGGCAAGATTTATGTCCACACCCCGGGTTCGGGCTGGAAGAAAGTTGAAAGCACGACAAAGGAAAGACTCCTCAACGTCGCGGGCAACACATCAGGGCTGTTGGTCGCGGTCGGTGCGTTCGGTGCCGTCATCCGATCCACGGACTTCGGCAGCACCTGGCAGAACGCTCAACCGAAGTGGCTTGAGATTGGAGACGCGGACGCGGGTGGTGGTGCGCTGACTGGTGCAGCGGGCGAACCGACCATCTATGCCGTGCAGGTCCTCGAAGATGGGACTGTCTTCATCGGCGGCGAGCTCAGCTTTATTGTCCGCTCAACTGGCGGAGAAGACTGGACGCTGGTCAATCAGGCAAAGGCTTCGGAAGAAGAAATTGCGCCGAGTATCAACGCCATCTCCATCAGGAACGACGGCACCGGCTTCGCCGTAGGGCAAGCAGGAACCATCCTGCGAACCAGTGACGGCGGTGCCACCTGGAACGCTGTCAACTCATCGACCAGCGCAAATCTGCTCTCAGTCGCCAGCCTGAAATCAGGTGAGGTCGTTGCGGTTGGGATGAGAACCACGATTCGTAGTGACGATGGCGGCAATACATGGAAAGCGATGAAGTCTCTGGACTTTCCGATCAACTGGTATTCGGGCGTCACGAGCGACACGGCGTCCGGAGAAATTCTGGCTGTTGGACATAGTGCCCGCGTCGTCAGGGTTCGTGCTGACTAATCACGTGAGCAAAAAGCATGTGGGGGAAATCAATTGTGAAAACAAACTATAAGAAGGAGTGTGCTCAATGAATGTCAAATCCAAGCTAGGTATTTGGAAAGCATCTGTTGCGGCGATACTGGGAACTTGCTCTGTGGCAGCCCACGCCGAACTGAACATCAATTTCAGCCACTTTGTAAGAGTGGATTCGGCGTATCGAACCACGTCGAAGCAGAATCTGAATAATCAGCGCACCAACTCGTTCAATAACCGAACCGCTCCGCGTCAGGCTTATGTGCCGCCCAACATCGTTAGTCTGAACAGTCCATTGGGGGTAGTGACGGGCGCCGGCGAAACATCCGGCAACGACTGGAATGTGCCGCTGCCGGGTTTCAGCGATCCCGTCACGCGCGGCGAATACATTCGTGATGGCGAGCAGGAACTGTCTTACTTGAGCTTGCGCTTGGAAAGCGAAATGCAGGTCAAGTTCAACAGAAACTTCCGATTTATTGGCAGGGTGCGTGCCGCTTATGACCCGGGCTTATACTCTGACACTTTTGATCCTGGTAGCGACATTTTACAAGACCCGGCCGGGAACGGCCTGATCGGCGCCGGCGGTCGAGCCGAGATTTATGAGTCCGAGCCCAATTACTACGAAGCCATTGGCCGAAACGGCCGGAATGTCAATCCGCTCGAATTCGCACATGAGAACTATATGGTCGATTTCCCGGCCCTCATGTTTGAGTACAAGACCGGCAACCTCACGATGCGCGTTGGCAATCAGCAGATTGCCTGGGGTCAGGCGCTTCTGTTCCAGACACTGGATGTGCCCAACGGCCTGGATCTTCGTCGCCACTCCTTGCTTGATCGCGGCTTCGAAGAATTCTCAGACAAGCGCGTCCCAAGGCTGACCTTTAGAACCACGCATCAGTGGAAGAGTCTCGTTACCGACTTTTACGTGAGCAAATTCCAGCCCACAATTCTTGGTAACGCCAATACCCCGTACAACGTGATCCCGACACAGTTCACCGTGCAGGAAAATTACTACTCCGGTGGTTACGACAACAAGATTGATGGCGGCATTCGCTTCAAGGCCGATTATGGATCTTGGGGCTGGCAAGCAGTGTTCGCTTCTCGTTACAACCCGCTCGGAACATTCCGGTGGGCCGCGACAGGGGTTGTGACCGAGCTCGATCAAGCCAGCACTTTCGGCCTCGCAGCGTCCACGGCCTACGCTGTTAAACTTCCTGGGTGTGATGGCGTACAGAATCCGGCGATTTGCCGTAACAGCGACTCAGTAGGAGAGGCTCTTGCGAAGACGCCTTTCGCGGCGCAGCCGGGAGGTGTGCTCAGCGCTGACGAGTGGTTTACATATGCGGCCGATGTTCGTTTAGACGGCGTTGACGGACTGAATCAGGCGCTCTTAGGGTTTCCAGATCTTCGGGACATCTACGTCACACTCTCTGATAGCTATGAGGAGTCCTATAATCAGCTGAATTCTCTGTTTATCGCCAGTCAAAGTTTCCGCGGGTTCATTGAACGTGAATACCACAGGGAATCTGTATTCGGTCTTGGTGGCGTTTACATTACCGAAGCGGAGAATGAATGGCTGAACCAGATTATTTTCAATCTTGAGGCGCAGTACACCCCGGATCGAGTGTTCACGCAGAAAGGACTGGGTGTGAATTTCCTCGAGAAGGATGAGTACATCCTCTCGCTCGTGGTCGAAAAGTGGACGCGTTGGTCTGAGTACTTCCCCGCTGCTTATCTCGTTGGCCAGTTCCAGCACCGCTCCGAAAGTGACATCGTCGGCCGTCATCTGAGTGGTTATGGTGGGACACCGACGGGTGTTCCGGATGGAATTCCTAATTCCAACTACGTCGTGCTTGCTGCGCTGCAGCCTTGGCCGGAACGCAAGTACATTCTTGAGTTCGCGACCCTGATTGATACGCGTGGTGGTGTCCTGATTCAGCCGCTGGTTCAATGGAACGTGGGTAGCGGCATCATTGCCGAGTTCTACTACAACTATGTGCAGGGTCATGCCTGGGGCAAACCGACTGACAACTTTCTCGATACCGCTGACTGGGCCGATGAGCTTGCGATGCGCGTCAAGTTCCAGTTCTAAAGTCGTTTGTCTGCAAGCGCTGCCTCGAACCGAAAAGGAACGGGGCAGCGTGCGCGCTGATTCGCGGTATGCCCGCCCACCGGGCGTGAGATCTCAAGAAGCATGCATAAGAGACTGGCGTTGGAGGCGCGGGTGAACCGTTTTCGAAAGTTTCCTGTCTCGTTGCGCTGAATCGAGATTGCTGGAAGCAAAAACTGAACTGGAATTCTGGCCTCTTTCCATCTTCTCCTCCTCCTTGAAGATGGCCTCCCCGGTGGCGCATTGCGCCGCCGGGGTTTTTTTTGTGCTTTGGATTGTTCCAGGCAGCGAGCGGTGTTGCGGAGCAAGTGCTGTTCGCGCTTGTAGCCTCGACGGCAACGACGCGAGTGGATTTCGCCAGCACTGAGGCCCCCGTGCAAAGACATGGTGAAGCTGGAGTCAGAAATGCAAGCTGTGCAGATATTCCAGAGACGGAACGCCGAAGCTTCGCAACTCACTCCGTTGTTGGCTTATGCACCAGCTTGACGGGCCTTCCATGGGGCAGTGCTCGGCTTGCCCAGACATTTCCCGGAGTTTGGCAGATGCTGAGCGCTCCCTGATGGAGCGAGGCTAGCGGGTTGGCTACAGTAATGCCCATCCGAAGGATGGGGGTTTTGTTATGCAATGACGCGTACTTATAGAAAGGCCCGTAGCGCCCACCAGAGGCAGCAGGGGCAGATGCTGTTAGCGCAGTCTGAGCTGCCCCATAGGAGAACCCAAGTGCAATCTGTTGAGTTGCTCAAAGATAGCTTTGTCAGCACCAAGCTCTACCCACCGACCTGGGATGAGCAGGGCGTGCAGCGCACGCCGCTGATCCGCCTTGCGTACTCCGGGCGAATGACATCAGTTTTCAGCGTTGTGGCTGCCGCGGGCTCTGGCAAATCCACACTAATGTCCCAGCTGCACCAACATTTCACTCAGCGCGATGTCGCGACGGCCTGGATTAGCCTGGATCCGGAAGACAACAATCCGGAGACTTTTCTTTCCTATCTGGTGACCGCGCTGGATCGGATTGAGGCCATGTTCAGCCAGGCGGATCTTGGCATGCAGAAGGAGTTGATATCCCGGGACGTGACCGCGGCCTTCGACGTGCTGCTGGGCCGCATTTCCAAGGTCAAGACGCAGCTCGTTATTTTTTTCGACGACTTCCAGCACATCACCGATCCTGCAGTGACCGGCTTCATGGACCGTCTCATTGCGCATCTGCCCGACTCGGTACTGCTGGTCATAGCAAGTCGCGAGCGCCTGCCCCTGCAGCTGGGTCGGCTCAGGGTGCTGGGCAGCCTGTGTGAAGTGGATCAGGAAGATCTGAATTTTGATTCTGGCGAAGCTGCAGCCTTTCTTCGGCAGTCACATGAGATGGAGCTCAGCCCTGCAGATATGGAATCGCTGCATGAAACCACCGAGGGCTGGGCTGCAGGGCTTCAGCTTGCCGCGCTTGCACTGAGGCGGCACAAAGGGGCAGAAAGCGAGCAGATCAAACAGTTCTCTGGTCGTGACCGCGACCTGGCCAGTTACCTGGCAGAAAGTGTGCTCAAGAGCCTGTCAGAAAGTGTGCGAAAGTTTCTTCTGTGTACGGCGCCACTGAGACGGATGTGTCCGGAGCTTTGTCAGGCGGTGACGGGTCATCCCGCGTGTGGCGAGATGCTCGCGCTGCTGGATCGACGAAAGCTCTTCCTGATTCCGCTGGACCGGACCGGAAAATGGTTTCGCTACCACCATCTTTTTGCAGATTTTCTGCAGAAACTGCTGACTGAGTCCGACCCCGCTCGTCGGCGCGAAAGCTGTGAGAAGGCTGCCACCTGGTGCGAAAAAGAAGGACTGATCACCGAGGCCATTCAATACTCGCTTGATGCTGGGCGCTTCGAGCACGCTGCCAATCTCATTGGCGACCGGGCCTTGATGGTTGCGATGATTGAAGGCGATCATCACACCTTGTTGGAGTGGATGCGCAGATTGCCAGAGGCCTATCACGGACGCCGGCCCGAGATCGGGCTGAGCCGCGCCTGGTCCAGCGCGTTTTCGCGCGATTCTGCATACGCCAACGAACTGGCCGAATCAGTGCTGGTCAAGCTACGGGACCCCAACGATACCTCGTGGAATCTTGCTGATGATGTCAGGCAATCTCTGATTTGCTTTGGCGAAGTGGCGCAGGCCATCGCCGTCTCTGCGCAGGATCAATTCGAGTTTGGAAGCGAACAGGCGAGATCACTTTGCGCGAAGTTCCCTGTTGCGGAATCGGCGCTGATCGGGTCTGCGCTCAATTGCATCAGCTACGGTCATCTGGCGATGCGAGAGTTTGGCGCCGCGCTCACGAGTGCCGACGAGGCCTACCGTCATGGCCTGCGCGATAAGGCGTCCTATGTCATGGTCTGGGCAGATTTCTTGCACGCCATGGCGAGCCTGGAACTGGGGAATGTGCAGAGTGCCAGCGAGCACGGCATACGTGCAGAGTCGCATTCCAAGTCGGGCGGCGAGAAGAAGGGCTTTATGCTTTTCATGGCGGCGCTGCTCAATGCAGAGATCGCGACGCAGCGATGCGAGTTCAAGAAAGCTGAAGAACTGATGGCCGTCGGGCGCACATTTGCCGTGTTGTTTGGTCCTGTCCAGCCTTTGATCTGCGCATTCCGAAACGACGCCAGAATCGCTGCCTGGAGAGGTGATTATGTTGGGGCCATGGAGTATCTCGAGCGTGGCCGCGACATTGCCATGTCTTCGGGCTACCCTCGGTTGTACGTCAGCATGTTAGTGGAAGAGGCGAGTTTGCAGATTGCCGGAGACCGGCCTGCCGATGCAGCGGAAACCATGCGTCGGTTGAACGCATATGGCCAGAGCCTGGTGCCCGCAGATGATCCGAGTCCCGGTGTTACGCGAAGTCGACGCAATCTGATCAAGTTCCTAGAGGCACGTGTCCTGTTGGCAAACGGCGATCCCGAGAAAGCCCTGTCGCTGCTATCAAGGTTGCAATACGCATTGGGAGCGGACAGCGAAACCACGCTCCTGCAAAGTCTTCGTGCAGCCAAGGCTATCGCCTTGTGGAAACTCGACCGAAGTCCTGAATCCATCCGCGAACTGGATAAGGCTGTGTCAGCGGCGGCAGACGAGTTCTGCGCTTACCCGATCGTGAGCATGGGCCGCGAGCTGTTACCCATTTTTGCTGAAATTGAGGATCGACGAGGAAAGGACGCGGATGACATCAGTCCGTCACGCAGGCAGTTTGAGCGATGGTTGGTGTCTGTGTTGCGCAATGAGAGCACCGCCTCGATCGAGGCTATCGCGGTGGCCGCTCCTGAGCTTAAGGAAACAGAAATCCTGACGGCCCGCGAAGTGGAAATTCTGAAGTTGGCCGAATCCGGCCTGACCAACAAGCGCCTGGCCAAAGCACTGCTGATTACAGAGGCGACGGTGAAATGGCATATGCACAATGTTTACGGGAAGCTCGGTGTCGGCAGCCGTACGGCCGCCGCGGCGCGGGCCCGAAAACTGCAACTGATCTGAGCGGAACTGATGTTTCTCACCTGTTTCGGGCGGCAGTCAGCGCTGGTCGCGCAAGTCAGGGTGCCCGCTCAGAATCCGCCGGCACCGCGGCGTGGCCCAAATTAGCTCGGGTGGCGTGACGCTGTGCCAGCCAGATTGCGAATGCAATCAGCGCCGCGCCCACCACGTGACTGAGTTGCAATTTTTCACCTAGGAGCAGTGCTGCCAGACTGGTGCCGAATACCGGCATCAGGTGCAGGTACTGTCCTGCTCGATTGGCGCCGATCAGTTCTACGGCGCGGTTGAAGCACAAGTACGAGGCAATGGACGGCAGGACGCCAACGTAGGCCAGGCTGGCCAGGGTTGGGCCGTCAATATGCATACGGCGCACTTGGAAGTGTTCCCATGCGTAGGCAGGCAGGAGCATCACCGCACCAATGGCAAAAGTGATGGCAATGAAGCTCAACGGGTGCATTGAGGGGCGTTTTCTGAGCAGGGCCGAGTACAGGGCGTAGAACAGGACGGCGAGCAGAACCCAGCCATCACCGGCAACGAGTTTGAGATGCAGCAATCTGTCCAGCGATCCGCCCGATACGATCACGGCCACCCCGCACAACGAAATCAGCATGGCCAGGCCCTGCAGTGCGCTGATGGATTCCCGGAAGATCAGCCAAGAGCAGAGGATGATGAACACCGGCATGGTGGACTGCATCAGCACTGCATTGACCACGGTCGTGGTGCTCAGGCCGGTATAGACCAATGCATTGAAGCTGGCGATGCCGAGGAATGCGAGCAGGCAGATCAGTCCGGGTTGCTGGCGCAAGGCGGCCAGGTCGCGGGCCAGATGAGGTCGCGCAAAATGGATCACGACACAAAAAGCGATGGTCCATCGCCAGAACGACAGGGCCATGGGCGGGATATCGGCGTGCATGGCGCGACCCAGCACAAAGTTTCCCGACCAGAACAGGGTGGCCAGCGCCAGCAGCGCCGGGGCCATCGACCACAGCCTGATCAGAGGTCCGTGCATCAGTGCTGAGCCGCTGTCCGGTTCAATTCGGTACCAGTAGCTGGGATTGCATGGCGTCGCGGCGTTGCGGGGAAAGGTCGCAATGCTTGAGCAGATAGTCGTCAAGACTGCCAAAGTCTTTCTTGACCGTATCCAGCGCCGCTTGCAGATACACCGGATCGGCAATGACCAACATGCCCAGCGCGGTTCTCACATGTGGTGTGAGTTCGGTGTTGGGCAGGAAACGCACGCGGTCGCTCATCATGCGTTCGGGGGTGTAGCGTTCACTGGTGAGCGCGTAGTTGGCCATGATCTGCTCATGGCCGACGCCCAGGGCGTGAAGCACCATGGCGCTGACAAAGCCGGTGCGGTCCTTGCCCACCGCGCAGTGGATGACCACCGCACGCGCGTGGTCTTTCTCAAGATACGCGAACAGGGCGCCGAGATCCTTGGCGAAGGCCGAAGGCATCTGCCGGTAGTTATCGATCATGGCTTCGCGGGCGCGCTCGGCGCTGAAGCTGGGGTCGCGCAGGCGCTTGCCCCATTTGTCCGGTTGCACGCTGGACAGGTCGGCGTCGATATCCAGCGCCAGGGTTTCCACAGAGCCATCCTTGGGCCACTCGTTGGAAACCCGGCTGCGTTCCCCCGGGCTGCGCAGATCACAGATAAGGCCGATATTCAAGCCATTGAGCGTTTCATGGTCAGGCGGGGTGAGGTTGAGCATCAGCTCGGTGCGGTACAGGCGGCCGGTCCGGACGCGCCGGCCATCGAGTGTCGGGTAGCCGCCAAAATCGCGGAAATTGGGTGCGCCAACCAGCAGGGGAGCAGAGGAATCCATCGAAATTTTCACGCCACAGTCATGAGTAAGTCGAACAAGGATAAAGCTTGAAGGTGACAATTCGCGATCCGCATCGAACCTTGCACGATTTATGCACTCCATTAGAGCTGCGGTTCCTGGTGCAAGGGGCGTAGTCTTGCGGCAGACCGTAGCCTTGTGTCCACGGCACAAATCGACCTTTTTATTCAGAGCAGCTCAGGAGAGAAGATGCGCCGTTTGTCGCCAATAGATGTTGCTTTCCTGCTTCTGGAAAACCGCCACCAGCCACTGCATGTTGGCGCGCTCGCGCTGCTCACCCCGCCGGAGGGTGCGCCGCCGGACTTCGCCGCTGGCCTGGCCGAGCGACTCAGTCACTCACATATCGCGGCTTCTCCCTTTGATCGGCGGCCGTTCAAGCGCCTCGGCATGTTCTATTGGGAAGATGACCCTCACTTTGATCTGGCGCATCACTTTGTGCATCTGGCGCTGCCCAAGCCCGGGCGCATCCGCGAGTTGCTGGCCATGGTGTCGCGGGTACACAGTGCCCATTTGGACCGCGCATACCCGTTGTGGCGTGTCTATCTGATTGAGGGCCTGGAAGATGGCCGCATCGCCACGTTCATGAAGATTCACCATTCGGTGGTCGATGGCGTATCGGGTATGCATCTGCTGATCAAGTCGATGGCCGAGACAGCTGAGAAGTCCGCCATCATGCCGCCCACCTGGGAAATTGGCAGCGGCCTGCGGCCAAAACCGGTGCTGCACAAGGCCATCAGCAGCCTGGATCGTTGGCGTGCCTCGGCGCAATCCATCCCCACGGTGCTGCGCGAGCTGGGGACTTCGGTCAAGCATGCGCGGGCAGACCATCCAGACATTGTCACCAGCCTGCGCGCGCCGCGCTGCATCCTCAATCAACCGATCACGGCCTCGCGCCGCTTTGCAGCACAGTCCTACTCGACAGAACGCATCAAGGCCATCGGCAAGCGATTGTCCGGCACCAGCAACGATGTGGTCATGGCCATGTGTGGCGGCGCCCTGCGCACCTATCTCTCGGATCTGCATGCCCTGCCTGACAAGCCGTTGATTGCCGGAGTGCCAGTGTCGCTGCACCGGGACCGTCGTCATATCGAGCCCGGCAATGCCATCACTTTCATGCTCGCCAACCTGGGCACGTACGTTGCCGATCCGATCAAGCGCTTTGAGATCGTGAAAGCGTCCATGGATTACAACAAGGCCCGATTCGAAGCCATGAATCAGGCCGAATTGCTGGCCTATGCGCTTGGCATGCTGACGCCGGGCGTGCTTAACATGCGCGGCAGCTGGGAGCGCATGCCGATGAACGTGGTGATCTCCCATGTGCCGGGGCCGAGGTCGGATCGCTACTGGCAGGGTTGCAAGCTGGACGGCCTGTACCCGGTTTCGGTGATCGTGGATGGTCTAGCGCTGAACATCACGCTGGTCAGCCGTGGCGATCAGATTGATTTCGGCCTGATTGCCTGCCGACGCACGCTGCCCAGTGTGCAGCGCCTGCTGGATCATCTGGATGAGGAGCTGGACGCGCTGGAAAATGCCTTGGTCTGAGTGCGTCAGATAAAACTTTGACAGGGCCCTCGCGGTCCATAAGTATCTGAGCCTCACTCAACGGGTCGAATCGATGCGTCTGTTTCTCAGCCTGATGATCCTGTTTGCCAGCCCGGTCATGGCGTCCGAGGTGTATCGCCACGTAGGCAAGGATGGCGTGGTCCACTACACGGACAAACCACCCAGCAAGAACGCCAAGCCATTGAATTTGCCGCCGATTCAGGTCATCGGTCCCATCGAGGCTCCGCAGGCTTCCCGGCCCCCCACCAGCGGAGGGTCGTCGTCTTCATCCAGCGCTGTCCCGCGTGATCTGAGCGTGAGCATTGTTTCGCCCACCCCGGACCAGACCTTTCGTGGCGACGACCGCCGGTTGGCCGTCAGCGTCAGCCTGAGTGCCGATCTGCCGGAAGGTTTCGGGCTGTTCTATCTGCTCGATGGTAGCCCGCAGAACCGCGCAGCGACCCGCCAGCAGAGTTATACCCTCAGTGAAGTGGAGCGCGGCGAACATCTGGTCAGCGTGATTCTGGTTAATGCGCGCGGCACCGAGGTGAGTCGGGCGGGGCCGGTCATCGTGCACATGAAGCCGCCGACTGTGCAGTTGACCGAAGGGCGCTAGCACCGAAGGCGCGCACGCCATCGGTGCGAATGCACCAAAACAGTGCAAATCTGATCCACCTCCGCTAGGCTGCAGGCGCGC
>TARA_R110000850_G_scaffold64996_1_pt1 | contig 46668 bp, 31 predicted proteins | sample TARA_R110000850 | Tara Oceans TARA_R110000850 (sample SAMEA4397586) | marine metagenome | biome: Polar Biome; feature: [SRF] surface water layer (ENVO:00010504); material: water (ENVO:00002006), including particulate matter (ENVO:01000060) such as... | depth 5 m
GGCCCGTCTGAGCCGCGTCGTCCTGATGAAACGTCCTCTAGATGGATGAGATGATTCGGTCAACAGTGCTGACTCAGAATAATGATAATTTTTCTCGAGCGCTGGAAATCTGCGCTGTCGCGCGCATCCCCCTCCGGAATAGCAGCCGGGAACATTGCAGTTTCCGGTCCCTAGTGAAATTTTACGGACAATGCAGCCATTCACCGCATTCAGAGTCGAGAATCGAGAGCAAAATGCGATTCGACGAGAGCCCTGCCCGACTTTTCGATCCGATCTCCAGCACAGCCCAACTGCAATCGCTTCTCAGCGGGGGAGCCTTTTACAGTTGCGGACGAAGAAACCCACTGCCCTGCCGTTCGAACGGGAGAAAGTACGGACGTTCCCAGAAAAACCGATGCAGTGAAGCTGTGCTTCGGCAATCTCCATGGCTTTCTCGTCCGTAAGCGGGAAATAGTGAGCGGTATCAAGGCTGATGGCAATCCGGCTTAAGCGATGCACCGCCCCGGAAATCGGCATGGTTGCGCGCGTGGTCGCCGGTGTTGCCACACGAGATGTTTCAGACAATGCGCGGGGATAAAATCCATAGTAAATCGGAGACATGGCGAAAACGGTGGGGATGAACGAGGAGCGAAACAGGCCGGCATCGACCGCTTAGCGAAAACGCCGGGGAATAGCTAAAGTTGCGGCATCAAAAAGATATACGCGATGCATCTGGACCAAAACCACGGAACTATTTATCATCCGGCGGCAACGGAAGCTGCCCGTGCGGCATTTCCACCTTCACAGGCGCATGACAAAAAGGCTGGCGCATTAATAAGGTAGCGGGAGGACATTATGGGTCAGTTCAAATCATTAGATGGGCAGAACTCGGGCTTTGAAAATAAGCGCGCTGTAATTCTTGGTGGCAGCGGCGCCATCGGCAGTGCGGTTGCAATGACCTTGGCTCGCCGGGGTGCGGAAATCCACCTTGGCGGAAGGTCAGTCGCCTCTGTCGAAAACTCTGCCAAGTGTATCAGAGACGCGGGAGGTACAGTGTTTGCCTTTCAGGCGGACGTACTTGATCCAGATGAACTCGACAGAAAAGCAAGGCAGCTGGCAGAAGACCATGGACCTGTCGACATCGTGCTGAACGCAACCGGGTTCATGCATGATCAGGGTAAGGAAATTGCCGAGATTAGCGCGAAGGAATTTTTGCATGACGTTGAGATATTTCTCGCTGCAGCATTCAACGTCGCGAAGGCTTTCACTCCTCATATGGGAGGCGATAGGCCGGGAGTGATCGTCAGCGTTGTAGCTCCTGCTTCCAAAATGGCGATCCCCGGCCATGTATCGCACATTGTCGCCTGCGCCGGGGTGGAAGCATTTTCCAAAGCGTTGGCCGCTGAACTTGGCCCTCGAAACATCAGATCTGTATGTCTTCGCACTCATGCGATCGTCGACGCTATCGATGCGGGATCCTACACTCTCAATCTGTTCGAACCAAAGGCAAAAGCGCTAGGGCTAACGGTTCCAGAATGGCTGGAAGCGGCGGCCCAGACAACCATGACAAAGCGACTGCCCACGCTCGCTCAGGTTGCCGAGACCATCACGTTCATTGCTTCAGAACATTCCGCCGCCATGACCGGTACGATCGTGAACATGACTGCAGGTGCCATCGTCGACTAGGGCCAGAGTTGAGAAAAAACCCGCAACAGATTTCGCCCGATATCGGAGCAAAGAGGGCGAGACGTTCGGCTCATAGGAACATGAAAGCGGGCACAGTCGATATCATAACATGGCTACAAACTTGATCGAATGCTCCGATTACTGACTAAATTTGGAAAAATCTTCGAGCCATGGCCCGGCCACTTTCCATTTCCGCCGCCAGACAAAAGGAGATTGCCCGACATAACGTCTGAATAATCGCGATAAATGCGACTGGTCGGTTAGACCGCAGGCGCAAGAAATTTGGCTTAGCGTTTCGTCGGACATGAGCATAAGTTTCTGCGCCCTACGGACACGTTGACGCATTATGAAATTATGAGGTGTTTCCCCGATCGATACCTTAAACGCTCGCGAAAAATGGCCAGGGCTGAGTTGCGCCAGATCCGCCAGCGCCTCGATAACGATATTGGCATCCAGGTGATCTTCAACATGTTTCATCACCCGGCGCAATTGCCAAGATGCAAGACCTCCGCTGACGAGCCCGCCTTGTTTTACAATAGCGCCTGATGTTGGCAACAAAATATGCTCATAGGCGGCCTCGCATATCTCGGGGGCAAGCAATTCCAGTAGTTGGTCGAGATAGCACCGTACAATGTCTGGATCGCCATCAAGTGCATTTCTCGCGTTTGCCACCAAAAGCGCAGCGCTTTCTGTCGAATGTCTGTAACTGCCAATTTGCGCCAGAAAGCTATGGTCGATGGTAGTCGCAGCCGGAAAATACATTGGAGACCTCCTCATTGCCCAGTGCTGAAAATCTACCAAATTGGATTTTTATTTCCCAGCCTCGGGCGAGGCGAAGTCTTCCCCCTCTTTAGAGGGGTAGAAAGGCAACCATTTTGCCAGTTTATGCCACCATGAGAAATTGGCTGCCGTATCGGAATAAGCAATACTGGCAGGTATCGTGATGCATATGGCAGTTCCTCCTCCTGCGGGCACATTGATCACAAAACCCCCGCCAATGCGGTACGAACGCTCGCGCATGCCGACTAGCCCAAAATGCCCAGCCCGTCCCAGCGCTTCGCGGATAGACGGAGATATTCCGATACCATTGTCCTGGATTGTGATGGTAAGAACCGTCAGGCCGTAGTTGATCGTGACCGACGCTTCCGCCGCTCGCGCATGGCGGCCAATGTTAATCAGCGCTTCTTTGACGATGGCTGCGATTTCTGTCGCGATAGTCGGACAAATTTCTATGACGCTTCCCTCAGATGTTACTGAAAGGGGAATGCCAGTAAATTCCTGGTAAGAACGAAGCAATTCTTCCAAATTGCCTGTCTTGATTTGTGAGCGCAGGTCCAATACCCGATCCCGCCCCTCGATCAGCACATCGTCACCATGCTCTAGCGCTTTTTCCAGCTCTGCTCGCGCAGCCGCGCCAGTATCGAACCTATCGGCGACCGCTTGAAATCGCAGCATCAAGCCGTGCACGCCCTGCAGCAAGGTATCGTGAAGTTCGCGCGCAATCCTCTCCCGTTCGGCAACCTGTGTTTCGATCCTAGCGCGCGTTCGATCGGCGGTCGCACGTATTCTACGGCGATAAAACAGCCAGCCGACGTAGCCGAGCGCAACAATACAAAGGGTGAAAAACCAGCCTGTTTGGTAAAATGCCGGGGCAATGGTGAAATTGAGCCGCGCGCCTTTCACATTCCAGACTTCATCATTATTGGAACCTGTCACGCGGAATGCATATTCTCCTGGCGCGAGATTGGTATATACGGCTTGCCGAGCGTTGCCCGCTTCGACCCAATCTTGATCTACCCCATCCAGCCGGTAGCGGAACCGGTTTGCCGTCGCATCGGTAAGGCTGAGCGCTGTATAGCCTACTTCGATCCTGTTCGTTCCGATAGGAAGGTGCAAATCCCCGTTTGATATTGAACGCGCTGTACCGTTCGCCTGAAACGAACGTATGATAACCGGTGGAGCCAACGCATTGTGCACAAGTCGGGCGGGGTCAATGAATGCGAGCCCAAGATTAGTTGCAAACCAGAGGCGGCCGCGCTCGTCCTGTGCGATATCATTTGTGTCATAGGCGCTCATTCGGCCTCTAAACCCCTCTTGATATCCAAACGTTCTATACGGCAACTCGATACCGGGTTCATCGAAAGCGGCTGCAAGTTTTTCCGTAGGGATTGCCACGATACCGGCCGCTCCGATAATCCAGCTGCGCCCCTCGCTGGTCTGGAGAATGCCGGTTACGTTTGCAAGAAAGGGATAGTCCTTCGTCGTGAGTGAGGTGAAATTTCCATTTTCGTATCGGGCAATTCCAAACTCGCCACCAAATATAAAGCCTGACGATGTTGAAACGCTCGTCTTAATGAAACCGATGCTTATATTAGAACCGGCCCAGATCTTCTTCACGCTATTCCCGCTCACCTGGATCAGGTCGCGCAGCGCAAGATAAACCAGAAGTCCGCCATTATTGTCTGAGCGCAACATCGTGCTGGCCAGATTGGAACGACCAATCGCACCAGTAGCTGGTTTCAATGTGGTTCCGGAAACTCGAAAGAGTTCCTGTTTGCCGGTCCAAAACGTACCGCTATCATCCGCAGCGCACACCACCAATGCAGTATTCTGCAGGTCTTTAGGCTTCGTCAATCGTCGAGGGCCATTCGGCCCCACCAGAAAATCACCATTTGCGGTCAAGACGAGCAGCTCGCGGCCATTGTCACATAATGCCCCCGTCAATTTGGCCGGAAAGATCAATTTTGGCTCTGTAATATTTTTGCCAAGCCTGTAGATTCCTGAGACACCTGCAAAATGAACGAATGGATTTGTTGGACCGGTTAATGTGAAGCCGCTCATCATTCCTTCTTTGAATGATGTTTGCGCTACGTCGTTTGCCGAGAACCGGTCCAATCCAAAACGGGTTCCGATCCAGAGGTTCCCTTCACGATCTTCCAGGACCGATAATGTTTGCAAGGATGTTAGGCCTTGCTCGGTACCAAAAGTTTCGGCCCTGTATATATTTTCCGAGAGACCTTGTTTACCCAACGCCGGAATACGGGTGATTCCACCCGCTTGGCCGGTGATCCAGAGGCTTCCGTCCCTGTCGAACTGCATGCGGCGTAGCTCGAATACTTCGTTTGACCGCTGCAGGTTGGCAATCGGGCTTTTGCGATCAAAACGCTGCAGCCCTGTATCATCGCCTAACCATATTCGACCGTTCGGATCTTGCGCGAGCGCTGCGGAAAATTCGGCTGTTCTTCCGATTGGAAAGAATTTGTCTTTGGTTGAATCAAATTTCAAAACGGTTCTGAAAAGTGCGATAAAAAGTCCGCCATCAGCAACAGGCAACAAGGATTGTACAGGTTCTTGAAGGATTCCCTTTCCTACATCGAACATCTCCCAACGACCATTCAGCAGACGACCAACCACATTTGCGGCGTAGCTATTGGATGCAAACCAAATGGCGCCATCGCTTCCCTCGACCATGGCCTGGACACTGCCTTTGGCAGGCCATGGATTGGCGTCCCGAAGTTTTCCGTTGCGCAACAGTCCGATGCCACCATAATCGTAACCCACCCAGACATCTCCGTTGCGGGCAGCGAGAACGGCGGTGATCTGAAGCGAACGACCGGTATCAGCGTCAACCGGTTCGAACCTTTCAAAGATCAATCCGTCGAACCGGTAGAGGCCGGTAGATGTGCCAAGCCACAGGAACCCGTCCCTACCTTGCGCCATCGCCAGGATATTTCCTGGCGCACCGTCACCAATAGTCCAGCTCGTATGCCGTAACTGGACCAAAGGCCGGTCTGGATTGAGCGCCGATACTGGCGCCGAAATCACCAGAAGAAATAGGGTGCTCCATGAAAGCACAGATAATTTGAGCCAGAAAATCTTTGCTTTTTTACTTCGCCATCGGACGTTCGCCTGGGCTTCTGTCATTCTACAATTCAATGATACCGCGCCTTGCGGCAATAGTGACCGCGTGCGTGCGGTCAGAAGCTCTGAGCTTGGCAAAGATTGCTTTCATATAGCCTTTGACCGTGACTTCAACGACACCAAGCTTTCCAGCGATCTGCTTGTTTGAATTGCCATCGGCAGCGAGTTTGAGAACACTGGTTTCTCGTTCGGTCAGAGTGTCATCAATGACGTGAAACGCGATTCCGGCGGCGACTTCCGCGCTAAGGTGTTTTCCACCCTCGTGAACCGAACGGATAGCATCCAAAAGTTCTCTTCGCAGGCTATTTTTCAGCAGATAGCCGGACGCGCCAGCTCGAAGTGCCCGCAGAGCCTGACTATCGCCCGCATAGGTTGTCAACACAATGATCCGCACGGTCGGCCAGTGTTTTTTCATCGCCTCGATCGTTGCAACCCCGCCCATGCCGGGCATTTGCAGATCCATCAGCACGACATCGGGCCGATCTGTCGCATACATTTCCAGAGCCTCTTCACCAGACTCCGCTTCTGATACTAATTTCAAATCGGATTGGGCGTCGATTATCGCCCGCAGTCCTTCTCGCAAAAAAAGATGGTCGTCTACCACCATAACTTTAATTGGCGTTGACCCCATGCGAGCGTCCTAGAGTTTGGTTCGCGAGTTTTTACTCTAACCAGTCAATCGAGTAAACTGAATAGCAGTGCCTCCACCGCCTTCTACTCCGCAAATTTGGATAAGCCAGTCAGAAAATATCAGCTACGTCCTCGAAACCGCTCGGATTGATACGGAATACCTGGCGATGTAACGCCCGAGCCAGCCTTCTGAAGGAGCTGGTTGAGGAACGGATTCCCAATGAGCGGGAACCGTTGTGTCTAGCCCAATTCCAGCTTTTTCTGCATCACTCTCTCCAGCCGCCTGTCCGGCACAAGCCACGCAATCGTTGTGAGCACGTAGCCCGAAATAGCTAACAGCGGGTGGTAGAACGAAAATAGGGTCGAAACTGCGTAGGCCGAAACGCTGAACCAACTTTTCCGGTCTCGCCCGATCGCACGGGATAGGGCAAAATCATTTTGCTCGCACGCCAGAATGAAATGTCTTGTTGCCATCCAGGATGCCGAGGCCATCGTTAACACGACGCCATAACCTGCCGCGGCGCTCGTGGAGAAGTCTGATGCATCAAGCCAACGGATCATGAAGGGCAAAAGCGATAGCCAGAACAATAACACGAGATTGCTCCATAACACGCGTCCGTCGATCCTGTCGGCCACTTGGAATAAATGGTGGTGGTTGCTCCAATATATTCCAACATTCACAAAGCTCAGCACATAGGCGAACATGATGGGTGCTAGGGCGCTAAGGTCAGACAACCGCCCGCCGACAGGAACGTTTAGCTCAAGCACCATTATGGTGATGACAATGGCCAATACACCATCGGTAAAAGCCTCTAGTCGGTAAGTCGGCATGTTCAGGGCACTCGCTCAATAAGGTCGATTGACGTGGGCGGATTGATTCCGAGCAGCTTCGGCCCACCATTCTAGATCGGCAGAAAATCGCAGAAAGGCTCGATCGAGTGACGCACCAGCCTTGCCGGTGCTATTGCCTGCCACGTCGAGTGTATCCGCTATGGGACCAACGGCAAGACTCGAAGAAATCGTAACCATCCCCATCTCTGACAATGTCGGATGCCATGAGCTTGCCGCACGCACTCCAGCAAGTCGGCCAGCCGAATAGCTAGCGATTGCGGCGGGTCGCCAGAACCACTCTTCCAGGAAATGGTCGGTGAGGTTTTTCAGTCCAGGCTGAATACCCCAGTTATATTCACCCGTAACGAATATAAAACCATCAGCTTGCTTGATCGAAGTCGCTAGCGCTTCCATGTTTATGGGCGCATCACCCGCCCGATATTCCTTGTACATCCGGTCGAGCATCGGGAGGCCGACAGCCTGCGCATCAATAAGTTCGACTTCATGCTCACGATCGCGAAGCCGCCTGACCAGATAATCCGCTAATCTAATCCCCATCCGGTCACGTCGATAGGATCCGTAGAAAACAAGTAATTTTAACATAAGCTACCTCCATGGTTCGAAGTCTGCGCCCGTATATCGCAGGTTTCTAGATCAAATTCCGGATGGGTTGATTTTATGTGCGGCTGCGACCGATTACCTTCCGATCATACAATAATCGATCACCGGTTGAGGGCATCTTTGGGTCGATAATTCAGCACCACAAAGGATAATATGATGCCCAAAGCCACTCCCGTTCCAAGCAAATCACTACTCAATCCTGATAATCATACATTGGTAATGATAGATTTTCAGCCGCAGATGGCGTTTGCAACAAGGTCCATTGATCCCACCTTGTTACGCAATAATGCTGCACTGGTATCAGAGGCGGCAAAAATTTTTGCTGTGTCGACGATTTTGACTACGGTTGCGGAGAAAAGCTTCTCCGGGCCTATGTTTTCTGAAATCACCGATGTTTTATCCGATCTTTCACTGTTCGACCGCACGTCGATGAACACATGGGAAGACAGTGCAGTGATCGATGAGGTAAACCGAATTGGCAAACCGCGCATTATTTTCGCGGGACTGTGGACCAGCGTCTGTATCGTAGGTCCCGTTTTATCAGCAATTGATCAAGGGTTTGAAGCATATTTCATCGCAGATGCCTGCGGAGACGTGTCGAATGAAGCCCATGATCATGCTGTGCAGAGGATGATACAGCAAGGAGCAATTCCTTTGACCTCAGTCCAGTATATTTTAGAACTGCAACGCGATTGGGCCCGCACAGAAACCTATGAAGCAACGACTGGTGCCGCTCAGAAACTGGCAGGAGCCTACGGTATTGGCATCACATACGCCAAAGCAATGTTTAACGCTTCCGAGGGCTCTCACTAAACGGATGGGGGAGGTTCACGCGCGAACCTCCCCACCTCAGCCGTGCGGAAAATTCAAAGAGAAGGATGGGATATCATGAAATCATATATGATAGCATTGGGGATCGGCCTGCTTGTAGGCTTGCTTTACGGTGTATTCCAGGTCCGATCGCCAGCGCCGCCGGTTATCGCGCTTGTGGGTCTGCTAGGCATGCTCATCGGCGAGCAGATCACCCCCATAGCGATGAAGTTCATGCGAGGGGAAGGCGTGACAGAATTCGTCCAGGAAGACTGCGTCCGGCACGTATTCGGGCGACTCCCAAGCCATGATAAAATTTATCCCGATTGTCCGGAAAGCAAAAGTTGACGGGCACCACCCGACGACGGCTCGGTTGTCGGAGCCGTCACGATTGCAGCCCCTTGCCACTCGCTACTCACCAGCCATTGGAGGCACGCCATGCCCAAATCTGATCTCATCATTTACAATGCTCGCATATCTACGTTGGATCGGGAGAATCCGCTGGCAGAAGCAGTTGCGATTCGCGACGGACACTTCCTCGTCGTTGGCTCGGAACAGGAAGTGCGCGAAGCTTCTCCAGATGCCCAAGAACTCGACGCGGGCGGACGCCGTTTGATTCCTGGGCTGATCGACAGTCACACCCATGTGATCCGCGGCGGGTTAAATTATAATATGGAACTTCGCTGGGATGGCGTCCCCAGTCTATCGGAAGCGATGACGATGTTGCGCCGCCAAGTCCAGAATACACCACCTCCACAATGGGTTCGAGTCATTGGCGGTTTTACGGAACATCAATTTGCTGAAAAACGGCTCCCTACCATCGCAGAGATCAACGCTGCCGCTCCGGACACACCGGTATTCATTTTGCACCTATATGACCGCGCTTTGCTGAACGCTGCAGCCCTGCGCGCGGTAGGATATACGAAAGACACACCCAACCCGCCCGGAGGCGAGATCGTCCGCGATGCATCAGGGGAACCTACCGGCCTGCTAATAGCGCAACCCAATGCGACGATCCTCTATGCGACACTGGCTCGAGGGCCAAAACTTCCGCCCGAATACCAGCTCAATTCATCACGCCATTTTATGCGCGAACTTAACGCGCTTGGAATCACTAGCGTGATTGACGCCGGCGGCGGGTTCCAAAATTATCCCGACGATTACGAAATAATTGAAAAGCTGCATGCGGACGGCCAACTTTCCGTTCGAATTAGTTACAATCTATTCACTCAAAAACCCAAGGAGGAGATGGCCGATTTTTCTGGATGGGTAAAACAGGTGTCACCCGGGCGAGGCGATGATACTTACCGGCACAATGGCGCGGGTGAGATGTTAGTCTATTCCGCCGCCGATTTTGAAGACTTCCGTCAGCCGCGACCCGATATGCCGCCGGGCATGGAGGAAGATTTGGAACCAGTCATTCGTCTACTGGCAGAGAACCGTTGGCCATGGCGTCTACACGCAACATATGACCAGACAATCGATCGGGCCCTTGATGTTTATGAAAAGGTCAATCGAGACATTCCCCTGACCGGAATTAACTGGTTTTTTGACCATGCCGAAACGATCAGCGATCGCAACATTGACCGGATTGCAGCGCTTGGCGGTGGAATTGCGGTTCAGCATCGGATGGCATTTCAGGGCGAAGATTTTACCACGCGCTATGGTGCGCGTGCCGCCGAACGAACGCCGCCAATTGCGCGGATGATCGCGGCGGGAATTCCTGTAGGCGCGGGTACGGATGCCACTCGTGTCGCCAGTTATAACCCTTGGGTATCGCTATCCTGGTTAGTGACTGGAAAAACCGTGGGTGGATTGCGAATATATCCCGGTGCCAACCGCGTTAGCCGCGAAAAGGCACTGCGTATGTGGACACACGAAAATACCTGGTTTTCAAGCGAAGTGGGTAAGAAGGGCCAGATTCGTGCAGGCCAACTCGCCGACCTGTCGCTTCTTTCCGACGATTATTTTTCCGTCCCCGAAGACGAGATTGTCCATTTGCGCTCGGTTCTGACTATGTTGGGTGGTGCAGTGGTACACGGCGAAGGCAATTATTCTCGGCTGGCTCCGGACTTGCCGCCAGCGATGCCAGACTGGTCGCCCGTCGCCCATTTCGGCGGTCATTACCGCAAGTCAGAGGTCTCGGAAAAACTTGCATCTGCATGTGGTTGCTCTGCAGCATGCGGCGTACATGGCCACGATCATGCCGCTGCATTGGGCAGATCTGTTCCAACGGCAGATGTTCAGACATTTTGGGGCGCATTAGGTTGCGGCTGTTGGGCCGTGTGACCATGACTGGCAAAGACACTCATGGAGGAATCTGGTCTGATCCGGTTATCGTCTCCGCAATATTAAACCAGCCGATAACATTGTTTCTTGCGAGACTGCTTTTGGTTGGCGCATATTTGATCGGCGGATTTACAAATTTGATGGATTGGCCAACTGCGGTGGCCGAGCAGGCACATTTTGGGATCCCTCTTCCTGCTATAGCGGCAGCATTGACCATCTTTATCGAATTGGCTGGATCGACAATGGTGCTGACCAATCGTCTAGCATGGCTGGGAGCGGCCATGCTCGGGACTTTTACGGTGCTTGCAGCCTTTATCGCCAATCCGTTCTGGATGTTGCACGGACAGGAACAATTTGCTGCGAGCAATGCCTTCTTTGAACATATTGGCTTAGCCGGCGCATTCTTACTGGCCGCCATCCTGGCTGCGCGTCTTGATCATGCGGCTACGTAGCTCACGCATGTTCTCGGCTTTATAAGTTTTGTCTCAAGGTTGCGGAGAAAGACCTGTGCGCTTTTTTTCCTATCGGCTCGGCCCTTTTAGAAACCGATTTCCGCACCGAAACAAGGTGATCTAATGAAGAATGCTGCTCAAACTACTCCGCCATTGGCGCAACTGCTCTTGATTCTGTCGTTCACGACCGGACTCGTGGATGCGATCAGCGTGCTTGGGCTTGGGAAGGTGTTTACGGCCAATATGACCGGGAATATCGTCTTTCTGGGCTTCGCCGTTGCTGATGCGCCGGGATTTTCTGTTGCCCCTTATCTGTTGGCAATTGCCTGCTTCCTGATTGGCGCGGTTGCTGCTGGTCTTGCCGGTTCGCGGCTGAAGCCCGGTCCCTTACGCCGCTGGTTGAACCTCTCTGCGGTTATAGAAGCAGCGCTGCTATGGATAGCAGCAGCTGTCGCGATCGGCTTCGATGTTGCTGCGCAAGAAACCAAAATCCAACTTTATGCAATTATAGCTTTGACTGCTATCGCTATGGGTTATCGCAATGGTACGATCCGGCAACTCAAAATCCCCGACCTTACAACAACAGTATTAACGCTGACGCTGACCGGGCTTGCCGCAGATTCTAGGATCGCCGGCGGATCAAACCCGAACTGGTTACGCCGTTGCGCGGCTGTCCTGTGCATTTTTGCTGGGGCTGCAACTGGCGCAACTCTGGTTCTAATATACGGCCTAGCGATACCGTTGGCGCTGACTGGTATGATTATTTTGTGCAGTACGCTGCTGTTTTCGGTCCATCCTAAAAGCGGGCAAAGCGGGTTCACCGAACCCCGTGGCTGAAACCGCGCTACTCAAGCATCAAACAGATCAAAATTACCGAGTTCGCTGACCATAAGTCCATCGCGGAAAGACACAGGCTGCGATTATGTTTGGTCTCGACTAAAAATATCTGGATTAAACAATAGCTGTGCACGGGACTGAGGCATCTTGGCTTAGAAATTAATTCCAAGGCGCAGGAGTTCCCGCAGATGTCCCAGACCCTCTCTCGTCCCGAACAAGATATGTCGTCTTCCAAACCACCTGAATATGGACGCAGAAAGGTCCTCGTTGGGGTTGGTCGCATTACGGCCTTGGTCGCAGCAACAGCAGCTTTTCAACCCACCGAACTATTCTCCAACACCCTCTCGCCCAGCCCAGCAAAAGGAGCATTTCGCATGACAAACCAGTCTATTGTAACCACCGACGGCGTCTCGATTTTTTATAAAGATTGGGGCCCAACAAATGCGCAGCCAATTGTGTTTCATCACGGCTGGCCATTATCAGCCGATGATTGGGACGCTCAGATGCTCTATTTCTTAGGCAAAGGATATCGTGTGATTGCCCACGATCGTCGCGGACATGGTCGTTCCACTCAAACATGGGAGGGAAATGATATGGATCATTATGCGGCGGATACGGCTGCATTGACCGATCATTTGCGATTGAAAAACGCAATTCATGTAGGGCATTCTACCGGAGGTGGAGAAGTTATCCGCTACGTAGCCCAAGCAAAGCCCGGCCGTGTTGCCAAAGCAGCATTATTGGGCGCTGTCCCCCCAATAATGTTGAAAACAGCTGTAAATCCAGGTGGATTGCCGATGGAGCTATTCGATGGCTTTAGAAGCGCTTTGGCGGAGAACCGCGCTCAGTTCTTTATGGATATACCCAGCGGTCCGTTTTACGGATTCAACCGGCCAAACGCAAAAATATCGCAAGGCCTTATTGAAAATTGGTGGCGCCAAGGCATGATGGGCGGATCAAAAGCCCACTATGATTGCATCAAGGCGTTTTCAGAAACTGATTTCACCGAAGATTTGAAAGCGGTCAAAGTTCCCGTTTTAATCATGCATGGCGAAGATGATCAGATTGTCCCGATTGCCAACTCTGCTCTACTCGCGATTAAATTAGTCTCCGACGGCACATTGAAGACGTACCCCGACTTCCCGCATGGAATGGCCTCGACAAATCCGGATGTGATTAACCGCGATCTGCTCGCGTTTTTCAGAAAGTGACCATTGCGTATGTTGCCCGTCAGCAAGCAATAAGGAGATTGCGTTTTAAAGATTGGTCGGATTGAACGGCAGGTTTTTGCAGCTTATTTCACTCACCGGATCGACCGACATGGGAGACGGCTCACAGTTGATCCCGTCTGATCCGGAACGGAATCTTTTCAGCATTTCAAACGCCCCGGCCAATGCCGAGCAATTGATTGCATCATATTCCCCCTGCCCGCATTATCGTTCTTGCCAACGACCAACCCGAGCAAAGCGGTCATTTTTCACAAAACCTGTGGGAAAGAGGGAAGAATATGCTCCGCAATGAGCTGCAGGAGCGCATCCCGCTTATCAACAGCAACATAGTGTATTGCAAAGCGATAATGTCGACAGAACTATTAGCGGGAAGCGAAGATGACTATCCAGGCCGCACCTTGTCGCGATTTTTGCGGCCCTGACGAACAGGCCTCGATATTCATTGCTCACCCGCACGTTTGCGCTTGGCCGATCGAGCGTAGAGATGCTCGAACTTCCCTATATATAGGCACAGGCCGTTCAACGCCCCATCGCAACCCTCATAATTCTTCCACAGTTCGGATCAATGACGCGTGCTGAAACCCCCATTCAACACGACATCAGGATTGATCCCATTATGCGCATTATCAGGAATACGACTTGTGCTTTTGCCATTGCAACATCGTTGGCCAGCGTTCCCGCTTATGCCGACACGACCATCAACAGCGAAACGACCGACCCGATATTGACGTCGATAGATGGCGATATCATCATAACCGACGGCGGCGTTATCGCGATCGATTCAGGCGTGGCCATTACGGTGGACAGCGACAATGACGTCACCATCGAAGGGCTGGATGAAGATGATTCAAGCGTCGTTGTGGGCGAAATCAACGTCGGAGATGCGGATGATGCGATAGGAATTTTGGTCCAGACCGGTACCGATGCCAATATCTCGAATGTCGGAACGATCACGGTACTGGAAGATTTCGTATCCGAAGATGACGATGCCAACGCGATTGCCGACGGCCCGATTGCCTCTGCCAGCAATCGCTATGGCATCTACGTCGCTGGCGGCGGAACCGCGAGCGGATCGCTGGACAACAGCGGGACCATTACCGTGGAAGGCCTGAATTCCGGGGGAATCGTGGTCGATTCCAGCTATGATGGTTCGATTATCAACACCGGTACGATCACGGTAATCGGCGATAACGGCTATGGCATCAAAGTGAACGACGTTTCGGAGGATGTTACCGTTCGCGGCAGTGTCCAGGTTGTCGGCGACGGGTCGGTAGCCTTTTCTTCGCAGGGAGATATTGACGGCACACTGACCTTTCAGGGAACAGTTCGGCAATTGAGCAGCTATACAAACGACGATAGCGTGACGACGTCGCTGTCCCGGACCGATCTCCGATCCGGTGCAGCTGCGGTCGAGATTACCGGCAATGTGGGTGGCGGTATTCTAGTCGCTGTCGCGCCCGATGACGATGATGACGACAATGATGACGAGGATAATGACGGCATCGAAGACACGCTGGAAGGCACCGGTTACATCGCGTCCACCGGCAATGGTCCGGCGATGCTGATCGGCGGGGCGAGTGATAGTGTTATAGGGAGCGTCGCTGACAATGCTGACGGCTATTCCCTTGTGATCGACGGATCGATTGTCAGCACGGCAAATTACAGTTCCACCGATTCCTTCGGCCTGGTCATTGGCGGGCAAGGTGGCGCTGTTGACGTCACCGGCGGCATCGAACTGGCCGGAACGTTAAAGGCTACAAGTTACGATTCGACCGCAACCGCTCTTCTGATCAATGAAGACTCTACCGTTGATCGCATCGCCGTCTCCGGCACCCTGTCAGCAACGCTCACTTCTACCGGAGAAGGAGAGGTCTATGCGATCAGGGACTTGTCCGGATCGCTGACATCGATCGAAAACTCCGGTTTCATAACGACTTCGGCGTCCAGCGAAGACATTCAGCAAGCGATCGCCGCATCCAGCAACACAACCGGCCTGACGATCATCCAGTATCTCAACGACGAGGACGCGGAAACCAAAGCGGACATCGAAGCGGATCTCGACGACGACGAAACGGATGACACGATTTATACCGCGATCATCGGCGATATCGTGACCGGATCGGGTAATGACCTGATCAGTGCCAGCGCCGGCGTGATTATCGGCGACACCTATTTTAACGCAGGCAATGATACGCTCACCCTGTCGGATGATGCAGCCTATACGGGCGATGTATATTTCGGCACCGGCACCGGGCTAATGACCTTATCCGATGAAGCAACTTTTGTCGGCGACATCGACGGAGCCGGCCAATCCGTTCTTGTGACCCTGAACGACAGCGCAGTTTATACCGGAACCGTCCAGAACGGATCGGGCGTATCTGTCGTCGTCGATGGAGGAACATTCCGTGTCGGCGATGCAAAAACATCCACATTCGACAGCCTGACCGTGGGCTCCGGCGGTACGCTTGGCGTCTATATTGACGGCGAAGAGGGCACCAGTTCGCTATATGAAGTGAACAGCGCGACATTTGAAACGGGAGCGAAAATTGCCACGACAATTTCCTCGCTCGAAAATGCCGACGGAACCTATGTCGTGTTGACCGCATCGCAGATTAACGGCACCCCCGACTTCGATTCCGCGACAACAGAACTGCCCTTCATCTTTGCTGGCGAGACCAGCCTGTCCGGCAATGATCTGGTTCTGGAAATCCGCAGAAAGGCAGCGGAAGAACTGGGGCTGACCGGTACCGGGACCTCCGCATATGACGCGATCCTCACCGCCAGTGCGACAGACGACACGCTGGCGACAAGCTTTCTGCAAATCGAGGATGCCGCGACATTGCAAAGCCAGGTGGATCAGTTTTTACCGGACCACTCCGGCGGCATCTTTGACTTTGCCACCCGCGGGTCGCGGCTGGCCGCCCTGCATATCATGGACGATTCCTCAATCTATGACGTAAGCAATGTTGGCGCATGGATAGAGCCGATCTATTGGGGAAATAAAAAAGATGCCGGCGATGCCGCTTCCTATAAAACCAGCGGCTGGGGCGTATCCATGGGTCTCGAGCGTTGGTCGAAAATAGGAAATCTCGGACTGTCCTATGCCTATACCAGCGGTGATATCGAAAATAACGGCGGTACCGGCATCGTTGACGCTTCGCAGCATGAACTTGGCGCGTTCTGGAGGATGGATAGCGGTCCGCTTTATGCCTTCGGCCGGATATCAGCCTCCTATCTTTCGCTATCCAGCACCCGCTCAATAACCGCAACCGCGGATGACACCGACTATACCGGCACCACAACGGCTGACTGGAATGGCTGGATGGTTTCCGGAACCAGCGGTGTTTCCTATGATCTGGATGTCGGAAGTCGTCTGACCTTCCGCCCCAAGGCTACGCTCGACTATTATCGGTTGCATGAAAGCGGATATGACGAAACCGGCGGTGGCGATGCACTGAACCTCTATGTGGACGGCCGGACCAGCGACTCGGTTACAGCCGCCACGACAGTCGCCGCTGTCTATCGACTGGGCCGTAAACGAAAAGATTCCACGCCCCTGACGTTTGAACTGGAAGGGGGACGCCGGCACCATCTGGCCGGATCGCTCGGCACGACCACCGCCAGTTTCCTCGATGGTGAGGATTTCACCCTGACGCCGGACGGTCTCGACAGCAGCTGGCTGGGCGAAGCGCGCATATTGGCGGGCGGGATGGACTTTACCTGGCAATTGTCCGCGAGAGCCGAAAAAACGGCGGAGAGCGTCGGCTATTCCGCCCGCGCCTCGCTGAGCCTGGCGTTTTAGGAGCCCTCGCCTAAATCCTTGCGGTTGCGCATTCGCGACGCTGGATGCCTGCTACTCCACGATGCCTGTCTCTGCCTGATCTTCCGGCATCCGGTCTTCTCGAGGGCCGGAATGTTATGAGGACAGGCCGAGACGGCTCCGGCTTGGCGGGTATATTTTTGGGACATGCCTGTTAGCGGGACGAGCCTTTGGCCCGCACTCCTGTCTCCCCTCCTCTGCCCGGTCTCTCCGAAACAGACCGGATCAATAATCCTTGCTCACCCGCACGTTGGCGCTTTGCCGGCCCAGCGTCGAGATGCTCGACAGGATCGACAGCCAGCGGGTGATCTGGAACTCCAGCTGGGTCGCGCTATAGCCCTTGCCGTCGGTGATCAGCTCGACATAAGCGCGGCGGGTTATATATTTGCCCGCTGCGATCGAGGTGCCCGCGCCGGTGGTGGTATCGGACGGCAATATCCGCAAGCGATCCAGCCCGACCGCCTTGCGCAACTGGTTGATCGGATCGAGGCCGCCGCCGCTGTTGAGCGAGGCCACTGCGGCGGCCAGCTGCACGGCTTCGGGGGCAGACAGGGCGGAAATCGACGCGCCGAAAAGGACCCGCGACAACAGCTCGTCCTGGGGCAAAGCCGGGATGCTGGTAAAGGCGATTTCGGGCTGGTTGCCGGTGCCGGTCACGTTGATCGTAGCATTCAGACCGGTCAGATTGGCTTCCGCCTCGATATCCAATATCGGATTGACCGGCTGGTTGCCGACAAAGCGGATCCGTCCCCGCTCGAGCCGGAAACGCCGGCCGGCGAAGGTATAATTGCCCTGCACCAGATTGGCAGTACCGACGATGGCGAAATTATCGACCGGCCCCGTTATTTTCAGATTGGCACTCCATTCACTATCCAGCCCCAGGCCTTCGACCCGCAGCCGGTTGGGAACATCCGCCGTCAGCGCAAAACGCCACGGACGACTGCGAATTAACACCGGCCGCTCATCGGCACGACGATTGATCTCGCGGGTTTTGATATCCGGCAGGTTGGCGGTTGCGCTCGCCCGACCGAAGCGGAAATAGCTGCGGTTGAGAATTACGTCACCCGAGATCAGACCTCCGTCAACCGAGCTGCGTATCTTGATCGGCCCGGTCACCGTAGCGGCGAAATCGTCCCGTGCGATCAGTGCCGCCTGCTGGGCATTGACGTCCATCACGATGCCGATGCCTTCACCGGGCGCGACGGCAAAATCGAAACTGCCACTGCCACTGACCGTTCCGCCACCGGTGGTAACGCCGGTCAATTCGGGCAGCACCAGACGGGAGCCGTCAAACCGGCCGACTGTCTTGATGTTGGAAATAACCGTACCGGTCAGCGGGCTTTCCAGCCGGGCATTGCTGGTCCGCACCAGTCCCTTGATCTGCGGATTGGCAAGGCTGCCGCTGACATCGGCGCTGGCCGCAACCGGTCCGGTCAGGTCAAAGGTCTCGACGCCGGTCAGCCGCCAGATACTTTCCGCACCGCCGCTGAACCGGGCCTGGGCGAATAGCGGCTTGTTCAACAACTCGCTCTGCCAGTTGCCGCCGCCGAGACCGGTCACCCGTCCCTGGAACCGTCCGATGGTTTTTCCTGCCGGAGACTTGATGATCCCCCGCGCCGCTGCGTTGCGCTGGCTAACCGCGATATTCAGGCCAAGGTCGACCGGTTCGGATGTCAATATAAGGCCCGACCGGGTCAGCCCCTTGATTGTTAGCTTGGCCTCGCCGACCGGCACTTGCGAACCCGACTGGGTCAATTTGACGGTGCCATTGACGGTGCCGCCCAGCCCAAGATCTGCGTAAGCGATATCGACCAGCGACAGCGGCATTTTCGTCAGCGCCATGACCAGATGTGAATTTCCGGTGCCCCATCGTCCGGACATACGGGCGCTGCCGCTACCGTAGCTGATGGTCGTCGGGGAAATCGTCCAGCCGTCGCCGACCCGGCGGAGCTCAAGTTTCTCCGTCAGGCGAAGTCTGCGTCCTTCGAATTTCCCGTCGCCGGTGATCTGGTAACGATCCGGCGTGATATCCGCTTTTGCCTGAAATTCGAACGTGCTGCCCCGGGTCCCGGCCATGGTAAAGGTCGCCGCGCCAATGCCGTCGGTCAGCTTTGCGTTGGCAGCGATGCGGCCGATCATCAGCTCGCCACGGCTGATCCCCTGCGCACGCAAGGTCGCGTCGATATTCGACTTGCCATCGATCAGCACAATATCCGCGTCAAGCACGGCGGTGCGGATGAAAATCGGCGGGTTGCCATCGAACCGGGCATTTTCCGCCTTGAGATTGGCGCGGATCAACTGTCGTCCGTCGCCGGGGCGGAACAGCACATCGCCGTTCACGCCGCCGCCGCTGACGGCGAGCGTTCCGGCGAAGCCCTGGGCGGTGGATCGAATCGTGCCGGTCGCCAGCGTTTCAGACACCAGCAGACGATCAACACGCACTGCCGTATCCTGACCCGCTTTGATCAGGATATTGCCGGTGCTACTAAATGGTCCCAGCGTCGATCCACCGGATGCGACATAGGCAAAGCCGGCGTTCACGGGATCAAGATTAAGGCTGACCTTCGACAGACCGGCGGCGGGCAGCGGGCTGTCGAGCAGCAAGGCGATCTTCGGCCGGGCCAGCGGTCCGTCGAGCTTCAGATCGAAGCGACCATAGCTGTCCTGTTTGCCGGAGCCCTGGAAGGCAAAGGTTGCCGCACTGGTCTGCTTGCCGGAACCCCGGAAAGAAATCTTGGGAGCCTTTACGGCGAGATCGGAAAATCGCAGTCGACCGTCCGCACCGAGGGCAAGGCCAGTTTGCAGCTCCGGCAGTCCGCCCGCCAGTTCGCGGAGGAAGGCAATATCGAAGCGGCGCAGTTTCGCGTTGACCTCGCCATCAAGCGACAAGCCGGATGGCGCGGGCCCCAGATTGATTTGCGCGACGATATCGGCCAGCCCGACCCCCTGTACCGCAAAGCCGGGTGCATTGGCATCTATATTGACCGCGAAATCGCCGGTCGAGGGACGTAGTTCAAGATCCAATGTGCCTTTTGCGACGTTGGTCGCGACACGGGCGCGCTCGGCGAACAGTAAATCTTTTTCATAACGCAGCAATGCGTTCGCGCTAAATCCGGAGAGCAGTTGTTTCAGCAATTCGCCATTGCCGATCACCGTGCCAACGGACAGCTTGACCGGAATGTCCCAGCCGCCGGTATCGCGCTGCCCCTCGCCCTCGCCGCGCACATTGGTCAACAGGGTCTTGCCCAGGGCCAGTTGCGGCGCAGTCAACAGATACTGATACCGCAGTTCGGAAAACTTGCCGTTCAGCAACGCCTTCAGCTCGAAATCCTGCGCTTTCATATTGGCCGCCAGCGCGGAAGGATCGATCAGCCTCGTCTCGAGCCGCATCGCGTCGAGACTGTTCCGCCCGAGATCAATCCCGCCCTTTGCGGTAAAGGACAGAGCGGCGGAGCGAGCATCGAGATCCAGGGTCACGAGACGGTCCGCAAGGCTCGCGCTGCCCTTGATCGCCAGATCGGGCGACGCCAGTTTCTGTGCAATGCCTTCGGGCATGAGCGCGGCGGTCAGCGTGCCATCGTAGGCAAACACGCCTTCCTTGGCTTCAAGCGCGATCTGCGTCAGCGATTCACCATTGCCGAGCGCGTTGAACTCGCCATTCCATTTCTGCCAGCTACCATCGCCTTTCAGGGTAATAGCCAGATCCTGATCCCGTCCAAGAATAGCGGCCAGCACGCCGCCTGACGGCGCGATCACTTCCGCATCGATATCGAGCTTTTTGCGATCCGGTTCCACATTCAGGGCGAGCGCCAATTTGTCACCACTGCGCGTGGTTGCAGCATCCAGATGCACCATCGCGCGACCCGCCCGGATATCGGCCGAACCGGACAGATCAGCATATTGTTCTGACCCGGCTACGGCTTCCCCGATGGCGAGATTGTCGACGCGAAAGGCGCCGACATATATGTCAAAGTCCGGCAGCAGCGGCTGGTCTTCTCCGCTATCGATCAACTTCGGCAAGCGGTCGATCCTGGCCTTGCTAATGACCGCTGCCGAGATATTCAGTTCATTGAATATCCATGCCAGCGGGTTCCAGTCGACCGCCACCGCTCCGGCGGAAAAAAACCGTCCTTCGGGATCGCTCAGTTCAAGCCCCTGCATTATGGCTTCGCCGTAAATTGATCCATCTATCTCCGCGATCCCGATGCGGAGACCGCTGTCCGGCTCCAGCGCTTCCACCTGATCGATAATGTAGCGATGGCCGGAATCGCTATCCAGCCAGAGCGCCGCGCCGATCAGGCCAAGGATGGCCAGCACGGCCAATCCGATCAGGCTGCGCATCGGCCAGCGCCATGTCATCAGACCGGACCGGGGCTTTTCGGTACCATCGGTCATCTAGAATGCCTGACCAAGCGATACATAGACCGCGATCCGGGAATCACCCGATCGCGGATTTATCGGGGTGCCGACATCGATCCGGATTGGGCCGAAGTCGCTATAATAGCGGATGCCGAGACCGGCACCATATTGCATGCCGGAAATATCCGGCGTGCTGCTGGAGTAAACATTGCCGGCGTCGATGAACGGCACGAGGCCAAAATTGCCCCCGAACAAGCCGGTCCGGACGCGTGCCTCGAGCGAAAATTCGACCAGCGAACGACCGCCGACCGGATCATCATTGACATCAAGCGGCCCGACCGTTTGATAGCTGTAACCCCGCACCGAGCCGCCGCCGCCGGAATAAAGCCGGCGGGACGGTGCGATGCTGTTGGTACCGGCACCGGCAATCGTTCCCAGACGCGCGCGTCCGGCCAGCACAATTTTATCCGAAACCGGGAAATAGGCGCTACCATCGACCTGGCTGCGCACATAGAAGAAGCTGCCGCCCTGCAGCGAAGCTTCGGGAGCGATACGGGCACTCAGGCGGAAGCCGCGGGTCGGATCGAGCAGGTCGTCGCTGGCGTCGAATGTGACCAGTCCCGGCAGCGAAGCGATAAAATAGGTTTCCGCGTCGGACGGATCAATATCTCCGGTAACGTCCTGTTCCCGCGACGCGAGCACTTCGACACCCGCCGACCAGCTCCAGCGTTTTTGATAGATGAGATTGCTCTGCCGCTCGATATTCGCTGCGACCGAAAATGTCTCAGCATCATAGGCTGCGCTATCGACAATGCTCAAGGCGGTAAGCCCGTTCAATATATTGTCACGTCGTCGATAATTGTTGCGGCGATAGGCGATGCTACCCGATTGTTCTTGTGTCGCCAGCACGCCGGTAACCCGGATCAGCCCTTCCGGCGGAAAAAGATTCCGGTGCTCCCAGCTGACTTCCGACCGAATCCCTTCACCGGTGTCATAACCGATTTCACCGGCAATGGTCCGCAGCGGGGCCGGAGTCAGAGCAACAGCGATATCCACCGCTCCCGGATCTTCGGACTCCATCGGATCGATAGTGAGTGTCGAGATCAGCCCGGTCGCGATCAGCGCTCTGCGCAAGTCTTCGAGATCCGACGCCTGATAAATATCGCCGGGATCGAAACGGGCGATCATCTGCACATGATCGGCATCGAACAGATCGGTCGGCGCCAGCACAATGGAACCGAAATTATATTTGCCGCCGGGAACGACGGTCATGGCAAGATCACCAAGCCGTTCGGCATGGTCTATTTCCAGCTCCGGCTCGCCGGTCTTCGCGAACGCATAGCCATTTTCCGCCATGGCGAGATTGAGCCGGCCCTTGGCGTCCATGATCCGGTCACTATTAATGACATCGCCGGACTGCAACCCGAAGCTTTCCCGGAATGTATCGGGATCTGGCGCGACCGCCATTTCGATCCCGGGCAAGGCAATAGCATCCAGTTCATATTGCGGGCCGGGCTGTACGTTGATCACCACGGTCAACCGTTCCGCACCATCAGCCACGAACCGGGTCTGCACCACGGCATCATAATAGCCTTCGATCCGCATCAGCCGTTCGACCAGCTCTTCGTCGCTTTGCGCGCGCCGCCTTATCTGGGCGAAATTGGCCTCGTCATCCTGATATTCTTCCAGAACCGACAAGGCGTCGAAGCGGGTAGTAAAGGCTTCGCCGATAGTCTCGGGCAAGCCTTTGAAGCTGACCCGATAGGCGGTTTCCGCCAGCGCGTCGGTCGGTCGGAATTCATTCTGTCGCAAATCGTCGGCCAGAAGCTCTTCGCTTGCCGGCTGTTCCTGATCGTCAATCACGTCTGTCGCCGTCAGCGCCGTTGCGCCTTCCTGTACGGCTTCTTCTTGGGCTTCCTGTTCGATTTCGTCGAAGACCGGATCCGCGACCTGATCCAGATCGGGCCATTCGACCCCGAAATCCGGGAATTCTGTCAGTGCCTGATCCGGGTCGAGCGGCTCGTCAATATCAGGCTGATCCGGCAGACTGACGACCGACTGGTCATCCGTTTGGGCAAAGACCGGCCGGATGGGAGAACCCATAGCCAAAATAACCAGCATGCCGAGGCAGCTACGAAAAGCGATCAGACCCATTGCCAACTCTTTAGCCGGTGATGAATCGTGAAGCCAACGAATAAGGCTGCCTTTGCGGCAAGCGTTTCTTTTTGCGGGATATTCCATCTAGCCACCATGAGACTGCCAATTTCATAGCCTATTTTAATCTTTCATTAACCAAGATACCCCATATTTTCAGGTCAACAGGGACCGGTCGCTTCCGATCGATCAACCATTGTTCAACAGGATCGCTGGAAATGTCTAATATGCGTAAGATTTTGATCGAAACCGCCATGATCACCGGTGTATTAATGGCAGGATTGACCGCATCTCAGGCGGCAAATGCAACGCCGCTTTCGGTCGCTGTCCAGTCCGCTGCAACAGACCCGCGAGCCGATGTCAAAATTGACAGCAAGATAATGGTAGAACGGACCGAAGCGTCTGAATCCGGTGAAACCGTGACCACATTGGTTGATCCGGCCACCGTCAAAGTCATTCCCGGCGACACATTGCTGTTCATCAACACCTATCGCAACACCGGCAAGAATGCGGTGACCGGATTTGTCGTCAACAACCCGGTCCATTCCGCCGTAGCCTTGATCGAAGTTCTTGAAGACTGGGCTCTGCTATCGGTCGATGGCGGCAAGAATTTCGGAAAATTGCCCGACCTGACCGTCACCGAAACGGTCGCTGCTGCAACGGAAGAGCAAGCCGGCGAAACCGCTGCACCGGTGCAGACGACCCGTCCGGCAGTCGCATCCGATGTCACCCATATCCGCTGGGTTCTGCCTTCACCGATTGCAGCCGGCGCTTCCGGTGAACTGCGCTTTCGCGGCGTGGTCAAATAACGCCAGGCCGGTACTTCACGAATTCTCGCACTCCCACAATATATCACTGACTTCGATAAGTCGCGCTAGTCGCGTCAGTTCCGCAGCTAGCCTGTTCCTAAGGGTGGCAGACCAGCGCGCTCCGGGTTCAGGCCAGAATTGCGTCACCCTCAAATGACCTGCCGAGCGGTCTGCCTTGATCTCGATCCTGCCGACAAAGCGATCCCGCTCCAATATCGGGTAGACATAATAGCCCCATTTACGCTGCGCCGCCGGCACAAACATCTCGTTGCGATAGTGGAAGCCGAATAGCGTCAGCAAGCGGTTACGGTCGCGCACGGCTGGATCGAATGGATTGATGATCCGCAGACGCGGGGATGGCTCGGGCGCGTTCGACAGACGCGTTTCGATATCCGGCGGGGCCAGCGCCTTGATCCACTGCCCCTCATGGTTCTCTATCTCAACCGCGACCGTGTCCCCTGTGGATTGCGCCCAGATGCGGGTTTCCTTGGCATCCACGGCACCCCAGAAACGCTGGATTTCTCCAAGCGAACCAAAGGCCAGCCGGTCGAGCGCATTGCGGCACAGCCAGTCGACCTGCCCTGCGTCATCATGGGTCGCTTCGCGATGATGCGAGGGGATTACCCGCTCGCTGAGGTCATAATATTTGGTGAAATTGAGACGATGGGAGGTCGCCAGTTCGCCGGCATACCAGAGCTGGTCCATCACCCTTTTGTGCGGGGGTCGATCCCACATCTGCTTCTTGCCTTTGACCTTGGTGTCAAAGGCCTGTGTGGACAGCGGTCCTTCTGCCGCAATCCGGGTCTTTATTTCCTCTACGCTGATTTCCTGCGCCGCCTTTTTAAAGGAAGCGTGGCCCGCGACCTTGTCCCCCAGACGCCGGAACTGGCGCTGCCACATCGGATAAAATTCCATCGGCAGGATCGAGGCGTCATGGGTGAAATGCTCGAACACCGCCCTGTCCTCGCCCAGCAACCTGTCGAGCATCGGTTCGCGGTAATTCTGGTTGCGGCACCACAGGATATGATGATGGGCGCGGGTGACATTCTGGATCGTGTCGAGCTGGACATAGCCGAGGCGGCGGATCATCTGCGGCAGGTCCAGCGGCCCGGTCGGCGTTTCGGACAGGCCCTGCGCCTGCAACCAGAGCCAGCGCGCCTGCCGGTTGCTGATCCGCAGCGCCATCGCGATCAGACCGCGGTGGTTTCGATATGCGCGACTTTCCGGTCGCGCCTCGTCGCCAATATGCAACCAATGACAATCATGGCTGCGCCCGCGACCGTGGTCAGCGTAATCGGTTCGCGAAAGAACAGCCAGCCGAAGATCGCCGCCCAGATGAAGGCGCTATATTCGAGGTTGATCAAATTTTGCGCTTCTGCCCGCGCATAGCCCCAGGCGATGAAGAGCGAGGAGATGATAGAGAATATGGCGGCCGCCCCGATATAGGGCAGCGACTGCACATCCGGAACAACCGCGAAAAAGGGGGCGAGCAGAAGGAAGGACGCACCGACGACGAGATTTTGGGAAAAGCTGATCTCGATTGGGCCCGCCAGCAACGCCTGTTGCCGCTGGATTACCAGATTGCCGGCATAAAGCACCGCCGACACCAGAATCGCGCCAATGCCGAGCAGCGCTTCTTTTTCAAATGTGCCGCTCGCCCTGCCCCATGCGATCACCAGCACGCCGGCAAAGCCCAGAGCCGAAGCATAGATAGCGTTGCGGTGGATGGTCTCGCCCAGGAAAACCGCCGCGAGATAGAGCGCGATGATCGGCGCGATGAAGGACAGCGCGATGGCTTCGGCCAGCGGCACCCGCGCCAGGCCCCAGAAGAACAGATAGGACATGAAGACCACGATGATGCCGCGCTGAAGGTGGACTTTGCGTGCTGCCTTGCCCGGCATTTTCGGGCCGCGCGCGAAGAAGACCACCGAAACAATCACGAAAGCTAGCAGCACCCGCCAGAGGATAGCATTGTAGGCGCCCAGTTCGATCGACAGGCTTTTCATCACCACATCCATCATCGCGAAGGTGAGCAAGCCGAACAGGACCGACCCAGCTGGCAGCAGGATCGGACCATTTTCTGGCGGGCTATCGGCGGATATTAGATCGGGCATATTATATTCCATCAGCCAGAGGCTGTCGAAGGCCGTTGTTCTGCTATCGCCCGGCACGCTTCGGCAAGCTCAGCACGAACGGAATTTCTCAAGACGCGCTGCTTATCGCCGGATCACCGAAAATGGCAAGCGGGATCAGAGGCCCATTTGCCGGACCGCCAGATCGCGCATGATTTCTTCCGAGCCGCCGCCGATCGCCATGACCTTGACCTCACGATAGAAACGCTCGACCGGATTGCCGCGCAAATAGCCGGCACCGCCGAGAATCTGCATCGCTTCGCTGGCACAAAATTCGAGATCCTTGGTGGCGCTGAACTTGGCTTTGCAAATTTGCGCGACCGGCATTTCCCCCTGATCGGCGAGCCAGCAAATCTGGTTCAGCCAGCCATCAAGACGGTCAACGCGCGCCGACATGTCGGCGATCTTGTGGCGGATCACCTGATGTTTGATCATCGGCTTGCCGAAAGTCTCGCGCTGCTGGGCATAGTCGATCGAATATTCGAGAAGCACCCGCATCATGCCGAGAGACTGGGCAACCATGCCGAGCCGCTCGTGGTTGAAATTGTGCATGATCTGGATGAAACCGCGCCCTTCGTCGCCGAGCATATTCTCCGCCGGGACGCGCACTTCGTCAAAATAGAGCGAGGCCTGATCAGACGCCCACCAGCCCATTTTCTTGTCTAGCGCGGTGCGTGAAAAGCCCTCCGCATCTGCATCGACGAGAAATAGCGAGATACCGTTTAGGCCTTCGCCACCGGTGCGCGCGCCGATGACATAATGGTCAGCCGTCATGCCGCCGGTGATGAAAGTCTTGGCCCCGTTGATCACCCAGTGATTGCCGTCCTGCCGGGCCGTGGTCTGCATATTGGCGACGTCCGACCCGCCGCCGGGTTCGGTGATGCCGAGACTGGAGCCTTTTTTGCCGAGCACGATATCTTTCAATATGCGGTCTTTGATATCCTGCGAAGCCAGTTTGTGAATCGGACCGATGGAAATGCTGCGGCCGCCGAGCGCTGCCAGCGTGCCGCCATTGTGGGCGCGCGCTGCTTCCTCGGCCCAAGCAGCACGCATGAAAATGTCGTCGCTGCCGAGGCCGCCATATTTTTCATCGACACCAAAACCCCAGACGCCCAGCGCGCCGACTTTCTCGTGCATCTCCCAGGGAATTTCACCCGCTTCGTCCCACTCGTTGGCAAAAGGCTGCAATTCGGTCTCGGCAAAGCGGCGGCATGTTTCGCGGAACTGGCGGCGCTCGTCACTGTCAAAGGGGCGTAGCATCTGTCTCTCTCCCAGAGATTTAATCGTCTGATTAAACTTCTATCGCTTCCAGTGCGGAACGCAAGGGGGATGGCAGAGAAACCGGTCGTCTTGTGGCGCGATCGACATAGACATGGGTGAAGCTGCCGGCCGCCGAAGCGACGTCCTCATCACCGCGAAACAGGCCGACACCATAAGTGACGCTACTGTTGCCCAGCCGCTCGACGCGAATCCGTGCCATGACATCGTCCGGAAAGGCAATTGGCGCGAAATAGTCGCAGCTGGTGTTGACCACCAGACCGATGGTCTCGCCGCCGGTGATATCAAGCGCGCCCTGCTCCACTAGATAGCGGTTTACCGCGGTGTCGAACCAGAAATAATAGATCGCATTATTCACATGACCATATGGATCATTGTCGTTCCAGCGGGTGGTGATCAAGCTGCCGGTGCGATAGTCGCTCCTTACCGGTGGTTCAGCCCTCGGGCTTTTACCAGGCGGCATCATAGATCCTTTGCGCGTCGGCCAATGTCACTTCCTTGGGATTATTGACCAGCAGCCGGACCTGCAACATCGCCGCTTCAGCCAGTTCGGTCGTCGCGTCCTTTGCGATACCGATGTCGCGCAATTTGCGCGGTGCCTTTACCTTGACCGCCAAGCCTTCAAGAAAGTCGATCAATTGCTGTGCCCGGGCTTCGCCGCTGTTCTCGCTGCCACGCGGGATGTTCAGGGCATCGGCGAGCTCGGCATAAAGCGGCGCGGCGGCCTCGAGATTGAACTGCATAACATAAGGCATGACCAGCGCGTTGGAGAGGCCGTGCGGAATATGATAAATGCCGCCGAGCGGATAGGCGAGCGCGTGGATCGCGCCGACGGGACTATTGGCGAAAGCCTGCCCCGCGAGCATCGAGCCGCGCAGCATCGCTTCGCGCGCCTGCATGTTTTTCCCGTCGAAGCAGGCTGTTTCGATATTGGCGGTGAGCAGCTTCAAGGCCTCGATCGCGAACATATCGGAGACAGGATTCTTGCCATTGCGGCTGGTGTAGGATTCAATCGCATGGACCATCGCATCGATTCCGGTCGCGGCGGTCACATTGGCGGGAAGGCCGAGAGTCAACGCCGGATCGAGCAAGGCGACATCGGCAACTAGATGCGGCGAGATGATACCGGCCTTGGTGGTTTCGCCGGTGGTCAAGATCGAAATGGCAGTAACTTCCGATCCGGTACCGGAGGTGGTCGGGATCAAAATGGTCGGCAGGCCTTTGCGTTCCAGCAAACCGATGCCGTAAATATCCGCAAGCGGCTGGGCCCCGTCGACCGCAAGAGCAGCAACCACCTTTGCGGTATCAAGCGAACTGCCGCCGCCCAGCCCGACAACGATATCAACGTCCGCTGATTTAGCGGCTTCGATGGCCTGCAACACGATCTTTTCTGGCGGATCGGCAATAACGGAGTCAAATATTTCGACCTCGAGGCCGGCTGCACGCAAGGTCTGTTCAACCGGTGCGATCAGGCCCGCGTCGACAATGCCCTTGTCGGTGACAATCATCGGTCTGGATGCACGCAAGGCAGCGATTTGTCCCGGCAGTTCAGCGAGGCAGCCTTCGCCAAAGTGGAGCACGGGGACGGTCTGGAATATATAGTTTTTCATAGCCTTGGTCTTTCGCACCTATGGTTCTGCCGCGCAATAAAAAGGGGCCGGAAATTCCAGCCCCTGATTGCTTGGTGACCAAAAGCCACCGGATTTAAATCACTTCTAGAATTTACCGCGAAGCGTCAGGCCATACATGCGCGGTTCCTGAACAAAGGCCGAGCGTGATGCTGCAGCGCCCGATCCACGAAGTACGGTGTTGAATGTCACACCGCGTGTTGCTTCGTTGGTCAGATTGGTAACCCACGCTTCGATACCCCATGCATCATTGATATCACCGATACCGGCGCGCATGTTGATCTTGATATTGCCGTCCTGCACATCAAACGGAGCCAATGGCGCCGCATCGACAGCAGCCTGAACGCTGCCCGCTGTTGCGATATCCGTCGCACTCGGGACGACAATTGCCTGAGTGGAAGTCCGGCGATCGCTTTCCATGCGAACCTGACCATTCACGAAGAACTTCATGCTGCTACCCAGATCGCGATCATAGGTTGCGCCCATGATACCGACCCATTTCGGAGCATTGGTCAACGAATTGCCACAGAGCGACAATACGTTGGCTGACGTTTGCGTCCCGGCACAATCACCCGGATAGCGCGCGTCTGTATAAGTCAGGCCACCGTTGATGGTGAAATGCTTGCTCGGACGGGCCAGCATTTCCAGTTCGACACCGGTGGATTTCGCCATCGGGACGTTGAACGTGGTAAACTGGGCACCGGTGAATTCCAGCACCTGGAAGTTGCTGAATTCTTCGTGGAAACCGGCAATATTCACCGTCAACGCATTGTCGAGGAACTTGCCCTTGAAACCGACTTCATAGGCATCGACTTCTTCCGAAAGGAAGCTCGGATCGCTGCCACCGACGGCGGCTGTGGAGTCGAGATTGAAGCCGCCCGATTTATACCCGTGCGTAAAGCTGGCATATACCGTGATCGGAGAAGCAAATTCATAGCTTACCTTACCGGTGTAAATCAGCTCTTTATCGCTAAATGTACCGGCAAACGAACGCGGAAGCGGGACAGCGATTGCCTGAGGCAGATCTGCTGGCGCTGTGAACGCGAAACAGCCGGTTCCGAACAGGCCGTTAGCCAGGGCAGAACCGCCCGCCAATGGCGGAGCCGGCGCAGCGCCAACAGGCGTAACACCCAACAGGTTGCTCAGGATTGCAGGGCAGAGCGCATTGGTCACCGAAGGCTGGGTAAAGCCACCGTCCTTGCTTTCATCCGAATAACGCAGACCGACCGTGAATTTCAGTCCCTCTGCCACTTCCAATGTATTGTGGGTAAAGATCGACCAGCTTTTGCTGCTTTGCGTATAGGCATTTGTTGCCCGTACGGTTGCAGCATCGACACCGCCAGAGAAGAGCGCAAGCGGGGCCGGACCGGCAGCACCACCAAATAAAGCACCAACCAGCGCATCATAATCTTCGCCGAGGCCAAAATTGACGACCTGACTAATGTCTTCATCGGAATAATATCCGCCGACCAGCCAGCTAAGCGCACCATCAAGAGCATCGCCCTGTACCCGCAGTTCGTGCGTCATCGTGTCAATGGATGTACCGCCGCCAGGTAGAATGTTGAAGACGTCCAGACCGGAAAAGTCCGAATCATAAGACTCTGTTGCACGGAACTCGCGATAGGAGCCGATGTAGACCAGATCAGCAGATTCACCGACGGGCACTTCTACCTCAGCGGTTACGCCCCACTGGTCATTGCTGTTCGTCGACTGATAGCTTTGTGTCGCGATGCGATTGTCGACCGCGCGCTGCATCGTTGTCGTGTCAAACGGGTTTACCGCAACATCCGGCGCAGCCATGCCGCCCCGGGCACCAAGACCGACCAGACCGAAAAATCCGGCTGTTTCGACAGGAGACTGATATAATTCTACCGCTGCACAGCAACTGGCAGTGCTTTTGGAATAATCAGCAATCAGACGTCCGCTGATACCACCTTCGGTTTCGAAACCGAGCTGGCCGCGGATCAGATATTGATCGGTATTGTTGGATTCACCGTTTGTCGCTCCGGTGGAGTCGACGCTGGTGATATAACCGTCACGCTTGCGGTAAGCACCGGTAACGCGAAGCGCCAACGTATCTTCAATGAGCGGGGCGTTGATCGCGCCCTGAATGCTCATATGGTCAAAATTGCCATAGGTCGCGTTCACAAAACCGCCAAAATCATTGAGGTCCGGACGTTTATTGGTGATGTTCAAGGCACCCGCAGACGTATTCCGGCCGAACAAAGTGCCCTGCGGTCCGCGCAGAATTTCGACGCGTTCCACGTCAACAAATTCACCAAGCGCAACGCCGGGGCGCGATTGATAGACACCGTCAACAAAAATACCGACAGCCGATTCAAAACCGATGTTGTTGGAAGTGGTACCGACGCCGCGAATACGAAGCACAACCGTTCCGGACGCTGTTTGCGCGTTGGAAGTCGAGAAGCTTGGCGATACGCTGCCGATATTCTGTACGTTCACCACGCCCTGCTGCTCGAGCTGAACAGAGCTGACGGCGGTCACGGCGATAGGAATGTCCTGAACGTCCTGTGCGCGGCGGGTTGCCGTCACGATGATCACATCATCATCGAATGTTTCCACTTCCTGCGCGGTGTCCTGCGCAAAAGCGGGGGTGGTCATAGCGGTGGTGCAAAGCGCCGCCATGAGAAGTCTATTGAAGCTTTTCATTTATACTCTCCCGTTGGACTAGCTGTCGTCATCGCCATTTTCCTGGGGGGCTGGCTTGTTTTTACGAAAACTGTCCCTGCAGTCGTCCTTTAACGAAACAATTAAATCAAGAGCCCCACACAGAAACGAACTGGAATAAATCCTAGCGTTGTAAAAATGTGACACAGGCCTGTGACTGGCAGGCCACATTTGAAAAGTTCGCAAAGGATATTGAGCAAGGCGCGCTGCAATCGGGAATATAACGGATCAGGGGTGATAGAATTTCCGGGATCACGTCGTCGGCGCGAGTGATTCAAGCGGCCACAAAAAAAGGGGGTCGGAAAATCCGCCCCCCTCAAAATCCGGCAAGATGACCTCAGGTCACCGCCGATAGTCCTTCGTTAGAACTTGCCGCGAAGCGTCAGTCCGTAGCTGCGAGGCTCCTGAACGAAAGCCGAACGCGAACCGGAACGCAACACCGTGTTGAACGTCACGCCACGGGTCACTTCATTGGTCAGGTTGGTCACGAACGCTTCGATGCCCCAAACATCATCCTGGCTACCGATACCGGCCCGCAGGTTGATCTTGATATTACCATCCTGCTGATCGAACGGAACCGGGATCATTGCTGCCAGATTGGCAGGATCCACGGCCTGCGTTGAAGTGCGTTGATCGCCTTCCAGCCGCACTTGTGCATTCAGGAAGTATTTCAGGTTGGTACCAATATCATTGGTATAGGTAGCGCCCATAATACCAACGATATCCGGTGCATTGGTCAGCGAATTTCCGCAAAGCGCAAGAACGTTCAACGAGGTTTGCGTACCGGCACAATCATCCGGATAGTTTGCATCGATGATCGTCATGGCAGCGTTGACGGTGAAATGCTCGCTCGGACGGATTGTCGTTTCGATTTCGACACCCTGTGTTTCCGCTTTTGGAACATTGAAGGTCTGGAACTGGGCACCGGTAAATTCCAGTACCTGGAAGTTCGAGAATTCCTCGCGGAATGCCGCCAGGTTCAACGTAATCGCATTATCCAGGAATTTGGCTTTCACACCAATTTCATAGGCGTCGACTTCTTCGGACAGGAAGCGCGGATCGGCACCGCCAGCCGCAGCGGTCGAATCGAGGTTGAAACCACCCGATTTATAACCGTGGGTAAAGCTGGCATAGACATTGATCGGATCGGCAAAAGCATAAGCCACTTTACCGGTATAGATCAGTTCCTTGTCGCTGAACTTGCTGTTGAAGGTGCGCGGCGTCGGCAATGCTGCTGCATATGCCGCGTCAGCCGGTGCGGTAAAGGCGAAACAACCCAGACCGAAAAACGCATTTTGCAGAGCGGCGGGTAGGCCGCTCAAAGCACCACCGGGAGAAAGTTGGCCAACAATCGCCGGGCAGACCGGGTTGTTGTTTGCTCCGCTGGTATAGCTGCCGTCTTTGCTCTCATCCGAATAGCGCAGACCCAATGTCAGCTCCAGTCCGTCAGCGACTTCCAGCGTATTATGCGTGAAGATCGACCAGCTTTTGCTGTTTTGCGAATATTGATTGTTATTGGTGACGACGTCAGGATTAAAGCCGGTGAGATTCTGAAGCGGAGTGGCACCGAAGAAAATCGGGCTCGCCGGGTTGAGGCTCGCCCCACCGGTTGCACCGCCGAGGATGGCTCCAACGAGCTGATCATAGTCTGCACCGAGCGCAAAAGACACATTCTGGGAAATATCTTCCGTGGAATAATAGCCGCCAACGAGCCAGTTCAGAGCGCCGCCAAGAGCTTCACCCTGGATACGCAATTCGTGGGTCATGGTTTCGATCGAAGTACGGTTATCGGTGACATTGAAGACATCGAGCGCCGAAAAATCGGAGTCATAGGCTTCAGCTGCATCATATTCGCGATAAGAACCGATATAGATCAGGTCCGCACTATCCCCGAGAGGCACTTCGATTTCGCCGGTGATGCCCCATTGGTCAAAGCGTGTCTGCGGCGCGAAATTGGCAGTTGCAATGCGATTGCTTGCTGCGGCTTCGGCGCTGGTCGTATCGGTAGAACTGACCGCAACAACCGGCGCTGCCATGCCGCCGCGGGCACCCAGGCCAACGGCTGCAAACAGGCCAGCGGTTTCGATCGGAGATTGCAGAACTTCAACCGCGGCACAGCAACCGGCCGTGCTCTTGGAATAATCGGCGATCAGACGTCCGCTAATGCCGCCCTCGGTTTCGAAGCCGAGCTGTCCGCGTACGAGATATTGGTCAATACCGTTCGATTCACCAATTTCGGTGCCGCTACCGTCGACCACAGTCACATAGCCATCACGTTCCCGATAAGCACCGGTCACGCGCAGAGCCAGCGTGTCTTCAACGATAGGCACGTTCACTGCGCCCTGGATGCTCATCAAGTCACGATTGCCATAAGTGGCATTGGCGAAGCCGCCAAAATCGTTCAGGTCAGGCCGAACATTCGTAATGTTCAAGGCGCCGGCAGAGGTATTGCGACCGAAGAGCGTGCCCTGTGGGCCACGCAACACTTCGACGCGTTCAACGTCGACAAATTCGGAAAGCGCAACACCCGGGCGGGATTGATAGGCACCATCGACAAAGATTCCGACAGCCGATTCAAAACCGATATTGTTTGATGTCGTGCCGACACCGCGAATTCGCAAAACCACCGAACCCGACGCCAGCTGGGCGTTCGAGGCGGAGAAGCTGGAAGACACATTTGTGATCTGGCCAACGCTGACAACGCCCTGACGTTCGAGCTGGACCGGGCTAACTGCGGTCACGGCGAGAGGAATAGCCTGCACGTCCTGTGCACGGCGGGTTGCGGTCACGATAATGACATTATCGTCAAAAACTTCTGTTTCCTGGGCTTCGTCTTGAGCGAAAGCGGGGGTGGTCATGGCGGAGGTGCAAAGCGCTGCCATGAGGAATTTATTGAAGGTTTTCATATATCTACTCCCATTGAACTGACTGTTGTGATTGCCGTTTACCGAGGGGGATGGCTATTTCACGACAGCTGTGGACGCGCCAGTCGTTTAATTGAGCCATTAAATCAAGCGGAGACAGGCGGAAGCTGGCCGATTTCGCACCCAACGTTGCAAAAAAGATACATATATCCGTGGCCGACGGGTCACAGTTGCAAATTTCGCAATGAATATCGCGAGGCGCAAACGGGGAGATGATGAATGCCAGCCCGCTTTCGGGGATACGCATCCTGGCCGCGAGCGGTTTGAGCGGTCCAAAAGAAGGGGCCAGACAACCCGGCCCCTCATGATCCGTTGTTATGACATCAACTTAACGCCAATAGTGCGGCGCTAGAATTTGCCGCGCAGAGTCAGACCGTAGCTGCGCGGATCCTGCACGAAGACCGATTGCGAACCGGACCGCAAGATTGTCGCGAAGGTCACGCCGCGAGTCACCTCGTTGGTCAAATTGGTCACGAAAGCCTCGATACCCCAGGCTTCGTCCTGGCTGCCGATGCCCGCACGCAGGTTGATCTTGATATTGCTGTCCTGCACAACAAACGGAAGCGCGGTCAAGTTGATGGGATCGACGGCCTGGGTCGAAGTGCGGCGATCGCCTTCGAACCGGACTTGCCCGTTGAGGAAATATGCCAGGTTCATCCCTATGTCATTGGTATAGGTGGCGCCGGCAATGCCGACAAAGTCCGGAGCATTGGTCAGCGAATTGCCACACAGGGCGAGCACATTGACCGTGGTCTGCGTCCCGGCACAATCACCCGGATAATAAGCATCGGTGTAGGTCAGCGCGGCATTGACCGTGAAATGATCGCTCGGCCGAAGCATCGTTTCGATTTCAAGCCCCTGGGTTACCGCTTTGGCAACATTGAAGGTACGGAATTGCACGCCGGTATATTCGACAATCTGGAAGTTCGAGAATTGCTCACGGAAGACCGCCAGATTCAGCGTCACGGCATTGTCGAGAAACTTGGCCTTCAAACCTATTTCATAAGAATCCACTTCTTCGGAAAGGAAGCGCGGATCAGTGCCACCGACAGCCGCCGTCGAATCGAGATTGAAGCCGCCCGACTTGTAGCCATGGGTGAAACTGGCATAGATGTTGACCGGATCGGCAAAGGCATATGCCACTTTACCAGTGTAGATCAGTTCCGAATCGCCGAACGTGCTGTTGAAGCTGCGCGGGGTTGGCAAAAGCGCCGCATAGGGCGCATCCGCCGGAGCGGTGAAGGCAAAGCAGCCCAGTCCGAAAAACGCATTTTGCAGAGCGGCGGGCAAGCCACTCAAACCGCCGCCGGGTGATATCGCTCCGACAATAGCCGGACAGACCGCATTATTGGTACCGCCGCTGGCGAAGCTGCCGTCCTTGCTTTCGTCCGAATAGCGCAGCCCTACGGTCAGTTCGAGACCGTCGGTCACTTCCAGAACATTGTGGGTGAAGACGGACCAGCTTTTGCTGTTCTGCGCATATTGGTTGATGTTGCTGACTGTCGCCGGATTTACGCCAGTGATATTCTGCAATGGCGTTGTTCCGAAGAAAATCGGGCTGAGCGGGTTGAGGCTGGCACCGCCGGTGGCTCCGGCGAGAATGGCTCCAACAAGCTGGTCATAATCTGCACCCAGTGCAAAAGACAATTGCTGACTTATATCTTCCTCGGAATAATAACCGCCGACGAGCCATTTCAGAGCGCCGCCGAACAAGTCGCCCTGGACGCGCAATTCGTGAGTCATGGTTTCGATGGACGTGCGGTTGTCGGTGACGTTGAACACGTCGAGCGCGGAGAAGTCATTATCATAGGCTTCCGTCGCATCATATTCGCGATAGGAGCCGATGTAGATCAGGTTGGTGCTGTCGCCCAGTGGAACTTCCACCTCGCCGGTGATGCCCCACTGGTCAAAGCGCGTCTGCGGGGCGAAGTTGGCGGTTGCAATCCGGTTATCCGCGGCGATTTCTGCAGTGGTCGTGTCAAACGGATTAAGCGCGACAACGGGACCGGCCATGCCCCCACGGGCACCCAGTCCGACGGCTGCCAGCAGGCCGGAGGTCTCGAGCGGCGATTGCAGGACTTCTACCGCTGCGCAGCAGCCAGCGGTACTTTTGGAATGGTCGGCGATCAGCCGCCCTCTTATGCCTCCGTCGGTTTCGAAGCCGAGCTGACCCCGAACAAGATACTGGTCGGTGCCGTTGGAATCACCAATCTTGGTGCCGGTACCATCGACTACGGTCACATAGCCGTCACGCTCCCGATAGGCACCTGTCACACGCAGGGCCAGCTTGTCTTCGACGATTGGCACGTTCACCGCGCCTTGCACACCCATCAGATCGCGATTGCCGTAAGTGGCATTGGCGAAACCGCCAAATTCACTCAGGTTCGGGCGCTTGTTGGTAATGTTCAGAGCGCCAGCGGAAGTATTCCGTCCAAAGAGCGTACCCTGCGGGCCGCGGAGAATTTCAACGCGTTCAACATCGACAAATTCCGAAAGCGCCACACCGGGACGGGATTGATAGGCGCCATCAATAAAAATACCGACGGCCGATTCAAAACCGATATTGTTGGACGTCGTACCGACACCGCGAATCCGCAGCACCACCGAACCGGATGCCAGTTGGGCATTGGATACCGAGAAGCTGGATGACACATTGGTGATCTGACTAACGCTCACAACGCCCTGACGTTCGAGCTGGACCGGGCCGACTGCGGTAACAGCGAGGGGAATATCCTGCACGTCCTGCGCACGGCGGGTCGCGGTAACGATGATAACATTGTCGTCGAACGATTCAGCTTCCTGAGCGCTATCCTGCGCGAAGGCCGGACTTGTTATGGCAGTGGTGCAGAGCGCAACCGCGAGCATTCTACCAATATTGTTCACAAAAAATTCTCCAGTTTGGGGGTACCGTCATTTCGGCCTGTTTGCGTCGAGTGAAAGCGAGGCATGACACCGTTAAGGCAAATAGGTTACCAGACCTTTACCCTTAACATTCAAGCAACCATGACGCGCCGCCGCTTGGGTGACCAGCTCGTCCGGCTGCAGAATTGTCAGCGTGACCTTGCTTCAGGACAGATGGCATTTTCCAATGTCGATTAACGCATAACCACAAAATATGACGCTCAAGATGACCTGCTTTGGGCGCATGAAGCGACTGCCGGCACAATCCTTGCTGCCGAAATCACTCTTGGCGTCCCCCGCCATCGCCGCTAGGGGGGAGGCATAACATTAGATCAAGGACAACCGATGCCCCAACTCATCCTGCTTCGCCACGGCCAGTCGCTCTGGAATCTTGAAAACCGCTTTACCGGTTGGTGGGATGTCGATGTTACCGAAAAGGGCATCGAGGAAGCCAAGGCAGCCGGGCAACTGATGAAGGAACGGGGCATCGACCCGAACATCTGCTTCACCAGCGTCCAGACGCGGGCGATCAAGACACTCAATCTAGCGCTCGAGGAAATGGGTCGCCTGTGGCTGCCGGTCGAGAAAAACTATCGCCTTAACGAACGCCATTACGGCGGCCTGACCGGCCTCAACAAGCAGGAAACCCGCGACAAGCACGGCGACGAACAGGTCCATATCTGGCGGCGCAGCTTTGATACACCGCCACCACCCATGGCGTCGGACAGCCCCTATCAAATGTCCAACGACCCACGCTACAAGGGTATCGAAGTTCCGGCGACCGAAAGCCTGAAAGACACGATTGCGCGGGTATTGCCTTATTGGAAGAGCCGGATCGCTCCGGAATTGCAAAATGGCAGAAAGGTTCTGATCTCGGCCCATGGCAACAGCCTGCGCGCTCTGGTCAAGCATCTGTCCAAGATTCCGGACGACGAAATTACCAGCCTGGAAATCCCGACCGGTCAACCGATTGTCTATGAACTGGACGACGATCTGAACGAAATCGAACGCTATTATCTGGCGGACCGATAGACAGCGTTGACTATGCCGGCTTGTCTTTCGCCCGGTACATCGCGGCGTCGGCGCGGGACATAAGGCCTTCGACCGTATCTTTCGGGCCGACGAAACAATAGCCGATGGTTGCACCAAAAGGTAAGGGCTGGCCGGCATAGGTGCAGTTTGTTTTGCCAAATTGGTCGATGAGAAACGCTATTTTTTTCTCGACCTCATCGGCATCCAGATTGTCGAGCAAAAGACCGAATTCATCCCCGCCGATGCGCGCTGCCACGTCCGACGCGCGGATGTGCAGCCGCAATATCTCAGCCAGACGCGCCAGCACGATATCCCCCGCCCCATGTCCATGACTATCATTGATCTTTTTCAGATTATCGACATCAAGAAATAATACAGCACAATTATCACCATATCGCTGGCATCGTCCGACCCGGCTTTCAAGGCTCTGAACAAAAAACCGCCGGTTTGACAGTCCGGTCAATACGTCATGATAAGCATGCTGTTCCATTTCCGCGAGCTCATCCTTTAGGGCGCCTATTTCACGCTGAAGGACAACGCAACTTCCACAATCCTCTTCATTGCTTGAACTGTTCTGCTGCATATCATCCTCCATTCTTGTTCTTTTGCGCGCCTATATTTTTATCTAGTTGATAAAACAAGATAATTATTCTTTTCAAGTGTAAACAATTGTGAATTTTCGGCTGGAGAACCGAGCATCAAACAGCCAGATAGCAATTTGTCGCCGCGAAATTTCAAACCACAAATAAGTGGCATTGCGTCTGCGCGATTTCATGACTAAACCGCATTGCTTCCGTAGCATTTGTCAGGGACAAAAATGGTCGAAGCACCTCCTCCGGTTGGAATCATCATGGGCAGCCAGTCCGACTGGGCGACGATGAAACTCGCGAGCGACATTCTGCACCAGCTCGAGATACCCCATGAACATAAAATCGTGTCGGCGCACAGGACGCCCGGCAGGCTTTATGATTATGCGACATCCGCGGTGGATCGCGGATTGAAAGTGATCATCGCCGGCGCTGGCGGCGCGGCACATTTGCCCGGCATGGTGGCCTCGATGACTCGCCTGCCCGTACTGGGCGTGCCAATCCAGTCGAAGGCGCTGAGCGGCATGGACAGCCTGCTTTCGATCGCACAAATGCCTGCGGGCATCCCGGTTGGTACATTGGCGATCGGCGACGCCGGCGCGAAAAACGCGGCACTTCTGGCAGCAGCCATTCTTGCCAACGAAGACCCTGCCCTGGCCGAACGACTGGATGCCTGGCGCGCTGCGCAGACGGCATCCGTCGCCGACCAACCCGAATAAAGAGAGCCCATGCAGACACTTCCCCCAGGATCAACCATCGGCATATTGGGCGGCGGCCAGCTTGGCCGGATGCTGAGCGTTGCCGCGGCACAGCTGGGCTATCGCTGCCATATCTATGCGCCCAACGCCGACAGCGTGGCCGCCGAAGTGTCGGCAGAATTCACATGCGCGGAGGATGATGATATCGCCTCGCTGACCGGCTTTGCCGAGAGCTGCGACGTGATCACATTCGAATTTGAAAATGTTCCGGTCGATCCGCTGCACCGAATCGCATCCTCCGCGCCGTTGCATCCGCCGATTGCCGCGCTGGACATTGCACAGAACCGCATCGCCGAGAAAGTTTTTGCCCGCGACCATGGCGGGACCACGGCGCCATTTGCCGAAGTCACCGACCGGGCGACCCTCGACAAGGCAATTGCCGAGGTAGGCGCGCCGGCAATTCTCAAGACCATCCGTATGGGCTATGACGGCAAGGGCCAGTCGCGGATCCGTCCGGGCGACGATCTCGACCAGCATTGGGAAACCGTGGCGCATCAGCCTTGCGTGGCCGAGGGTTTTGTCACCTTCGACCATGAATTTTCGGTGATATTGGTGCGTGGGCAGGATGGCGAGGTCCGTTTCTGGAACACGCCGCACAATATCCATGAAGACGGTATATTGGCGCTCTCCGTCGCGCCCGCCCCTGCCGCGATATTGGAACAGCAGGACGACGCCCGCGTGCTCGCCGCGAAAATGGCCGAGGCGATGGACTATGTCGGCGTGCTCACGTGCGAATTTTTTGCCACCAAGGACGGACCCGTTTTCAATGAGATGGCCCCGCGGGTCCACAACAGCGGCCACTGGACGATCGAGGGTGCCATCACCAGCCAGTTTGAAAATCATATCAGGGCTATCTGCGGACTGCCGCTCGGAGACACCAGCCTTGCCGCGAAAAAAGTCGAGATGCACAATCTGATCGGTGCGCAGGCGGACGACTGGCAGGCCCTGCTATCCGATGGCGCAAACCACCTCCATCTCTATGGCAAGGGCGCGAGCCGGCCGGGGCGGAAAATGGGTCATGTCACCAAATTGCATTTCTAATTTGCAGTCTGCCGGAACTGCGCTAGGCGTCGCTCATGAACCATCCTGAAATCATCCTCTTCCTTGCCCGCGCCGACAATGGCGTGATCGGCGACGGCGACACCATTCCGTGGCGCCTGCCAGAGGACCAGAGACGGTTCAAAACAATGACTATGGGCAAGCCGATGATCATGGGCCGCAAGACCTTTGACAGCCTGCCCGGCATGTTGCCCGGACGGCGTCATATCGTACTCACCAGAGACAAGGATTGGGAAGCCGATGATGCGGAGACTGCGGAAAGCATCGAAAGCGCCCTGAAAATAGCCAATTCTCCGCATATCGCGGTGATCGGCGGAGCCGAAATCTACAAGGCCTTTCTCGACCGCGCGCACCGGATTGAACTGACCGAAGTGCATCTCAAGCCCAAGGGCGATATCAAGATGCCGGCCTTTGATGAAAGCATCTGGGAAGAGACGATGCGCGAGGATCATGAGCCGAAAAATGACAAGCCCGGTTACAGCTTCGTCACTCTGAAAAGGAAAATCGGATGAGGAAATTCCTGCTGGCGCTTTTGGGCCTCGGCGGGATCGCCCTCGCCGCCTTCCTGATTTTCGCGCCGGCATGGTTCGACAAGCAAACCAATATGGTCGACGGCAAGCCGCTACCGGAAATCAGAGCCGAGGCGCAGAAGCTGCATGACAGCCTCATGATCGTCGATCTGCATGGCGACACCCTGTTGTGGAAGCGCAAGATTACCGACAGCAGCGACTATGGTCATATCGATCTCGAACGGCTGGAAGCAGGCAATGTCGGGCTGCAGATTTTCTCCAGCGTGACCAAGACCCCCAAGGGCCAGAATTACGACAGCAACAGCGGCGATACCGACAATATCACCCTGCTCGCGATTACCCAGCTGCAACCGGTGCGAACATGGTTTTCCTTGCTCGAGCGTCAGCTTTATCACGCTCAGAAACTGGACAAGGCGGTTGCCGTGTCGGGCGGCCGTCTGGCGTCGATCAGCAAGCCCGAGCATTTTGACCGGCTCGACAAATCCATTGGCGTGCTGTTTTCCGCCGAGGGTCTGCAGACGCTGGAAGGCGATCGCGCCAATCTGAAGAAACTCTACGCCTCGGGCATGCGCATGGCGGGGATGGTGCATTTTTTCGACAATGAGCTGGCCGGATCGATGCACGGAATTGAAAAAGGCGGCCTGACCGATTTCGGACGGACGATCATCCGCGACATGGAGTCGATGGGGATGATCGTCGATATTGCCCATAGCAGCCACGCCACCGTTGCCGACATATTGAAAATGGCGAGGCGGCCAGTGGTCTCCAGCCATGGTGGCGTGCAAGCGGTGTGCGGAGTCAATCGCAACCTGACTGATATGGAAATCAAAGGTGTGGCCGCGACCGGTGGCGTCGTTGGTCTTGGTTACTGGGACGGCGCAATGTGCGACACCGACCCGGCGACTGTGGCCAAGGCGGTCAAGCATGTCCGCGATCTGGTCGGGATAGAATATGTTGCGCTGGGCAGCGATTTTGACGGTGCAGTAACCACGCGCTTTGACACGAGCGGGATCGTTCAGATCACCCAGGCGTTGATGGATGCCGGTTTCACCGAAGCGGAAATCCGCGCGGTGATGGGGCTGAATGCCTTGCGGGTGATCAAGGCGGGACTGGTGCCTTTGTCGCAAAGCGTTGCTCCAGCGAAGACCGATAGCGATGCCCGCACTTCCGTGGCGGGTTAGGTGCCAGCCGAAGCTGGCATAACGAATTTGTTGAATGAAACGCAAAATCCCGCAATAGCGATTCGATGATCAGACTGAACGGAAAAGAGCGGATTGAAGGCGACCTGCGCGGCGCGATTATCGCGCTGGGCAATTTTGACGGATTCCATTTCGGACATCAGGCGGTCGCCGGCAAGGCACTGAGCTGGGCCCGGGACGAAGGCCGTCCGGCGATTATCGCGACGTTCGATCCGCATCCGGTGCGTTTCTTCAAACCCGGCCTGCCCCCCTTTCGCCTGACATCGCTGGCCCAGCGCCAGCGACTGTTCGCCGATGCCGGAGCCAGCGCGATGCTGGTGTTCGAATTTGACGCCGGGCTGGCCGGAACGACGGCAGAGGATTTTGTCGCCAAGCTGCTGGTCGAACGTTTTGGCGCGGCCGGCGTGGTCACCGGCGCGGATTTCACTTTCGGCAAAGGCGCAAAAGGCAATATCGATGTGCTGCGCGAAGTCGGAGCGGCGCACGGACTGAAAAACGAAGCGGTCAGCGCGATCAGCGACAGCGATGATGTCATCTCCTCCAGCCGCATCCGCGCGGCGCTGAAAGAGGGCCATTGCGAGGAAGCGAACCGGCTCCTCACCCGTCCTTTCGCGATCCGGGGCGAGGTCATTCACGGCGACAAGAACGGCCGGATATTGGGCTATCCCACCGCCAATATCGATATCGGCGAATATCTGCGCCCGAAATATGGCATCTATGCCGTGAAGGGCCTGTTGCCGGATGGCCGGGTGCTCAAGGGCGCGGCTAATCTCGGTATTCGCCCGAGCTTCGATCCGCCGAAAGAATTGCTCGAGCCTTTTTTCTTTGATTTCAGCGAAGACCTCTACGGCCAGACGATCGAGATCGAACTGCACCATTTCCTGCGCGGCGAGCGGAAGTTCGATGATCTCGATGCGCTGAAAGTGCAGATGGAGAAAGATTGCGACAAGGCGCGCGAATTGCTGGCTTGAGGATTACAGCATTAAGGTGATTTTGCCCGCCGTTCGTGGTGAGCCTGTCGAACCACCTCTCACCTCTACAGCAGCCGGCGCGCTGCGCTCGCTCTGCGGGTCGACAGGCTCGGGACAAATGGTTGGGTCACCGGTGTAAAACCATGCTTGCACAGACCCGCAACCTCCCCTAATCCCCGCGATCATGACCGATCCCAAAGCAGATTATAAAGACACGGTTTTCCTGCCGAAAACCGATTTCCCCATGAAAGCCGGCCTTGCGCAAAAGGAACCGGCGATTTTGGAGCGCTGGCAAAAGATTGGTCTCTATGAAAAGCTGCGCGAAGCCCGCGCCGGTCGCGAGAAATTCATCCTTCACGATGGTCCGCCTTATGCCAATGGCAATATCCATATCGGCCACAGCCTCAACAAGACGCTGAAGGATCTGGTCGTCCGCTCGCAGAGCCTGCTCGGCAAGGACGCGCCTTATGTGCCCGGCTGGGATTGTCATGGCCTGCCGATCGAGTGGAAGATCGAGGAACAATATCGCAAGAAAAAGCTGAACAAGGACGAGGTTCCGGCCAGCGAATTCCGCGCCGAATGCCGGACCTATGCCGACCAATGGGTTGGTGTGCAGCGCGAGGAGTTCAAGCGGCTCGGCGTGATGGGACAATGGGACAAGCCCTATCTGACGATGGACTATGACGCCGAAGCGGCGATTGTCACCGAATTGCTGAAATTCGCCGAAGCGGGCCAGCTTTATCGCGGCGCCAAGCCGGTGATGTGGTCGCCGGTGGAGAAGACTGCTTTGGCCGAGGCCGAGGTGGAATATGAGGATATTGTCTCGACGCAGATTGATGTGGCGTTCGAGATTGTTGACGCGCCGAATGCGCCGGAACTGGTTGGCGCGCATGCGGTGATCTGGACGACGACGCCGTGGACGATACCGGTTAATCAGGCGCTCGCTTATGGGGCTAAGCTTACTTATGATGTTGTAGAATTTGAAGGCAAAAACTACCTTCTGGCAAATGGCTGCCAAGCGAAATCAATGGAAAGATGGGGCTACGACCCTGAATCTGGCGCAGGGAAATTAGTATCTTCAATTAGCGGTGACAAACTAGCCGGAGCCACTGCAAAACACCCGATGGCCGACAAATTCCCGGACAGCGAATTCTACACCAAGCCGCGCCCGTTCCTCGATGGTTCGCATTTTGTCACCACCGATGCCGGTACCGGGCTGGTCCATATGTCGCCTGACCATGGCGAGGATGATTTCGATCTGTGCAAGAAAAACGGCATCAATCCGGTGTTCGCGGTCGATGCCGATGGCGTCTATCGCGACGACTGGGAATGGCTGCCGCGTGGCGACGAACGCGCTGGCGGGGTGATCAACAAGAATTTCAACGGCCCGCAGGGCCCGATCTGTTCGGACCTGCGCGACGCGGGTGCGTTGTTGTCGGCCAGCGCCGATTTCAAGCACAGCTATCCGCACAGCTGGCGCTCGAAAGCCAAGATTATCTATCGCTGCACGCCGCAATGGTTTGTGCCGATGGATGCGCCGATTGACCGCGACGTGGCGCGTTGCGCTGATGAAGCGGCCATTCGCGCGGCTCAGGGCGATGGCGAGAGCCTCCGCGACATCGCGCTCGACGAAATCCGCGAGCATGTGCGCTTCGTGCCGGAACGTGGCCGTCGCCGTCTGGAATCGATGGTCGAGGGCCGGCCTGACTGGGTGCTGTCGCGCCAGCGCGCCTGGGGTGTGCCGATTGCGCTTTATGTGAACCGCAAGAGCGGCGACTATCTCAACGATCCAGCGGTCAACGCGCGGATCATCGCGGCGTTCAAGGCTGGCGGTGCCGATGCCTGGTTCAACGCCGACCATCAGGATTTCCTCGGCAACGACCATCTGCTCGATGAGTATGAAGTGATCACCGATATTCTCGACGTCTGGTTCGACAGCGGCTGCACCCACGCCTTTGTGCTGGAAAGCGGCAAATGGCCCGACCTGCTCCGCTCCGATGGCAAGCGTCCGGCGGACCTCTATCTCGAAGGCAGCGACCAGCATCGCGGCTGGTTCCAGTCGAGCCTGCTCGAAAGCTGCGGCACGCGCGGCCACGCGCCTTATGAAGCCGTGCTGACCCACGGGATGACGCTCGACAAAACCGGCAAGAAAATGTCGAAGTCGCTCGGCAACACGCTTGATCCGAAGAAGATCATCGACGTTCAGGGCGCGGATATCCTGCGGCTGTGGGCGGCGAGCGTCGATTATACCGAGGATCACCGGATCGGTGACGAAATCCTGAAAGGGATTTCGGACAGCTACCGCAAATTGCGCAACACCTTCCGCTATATGCTCGGCGGACTTGGCGACTTTTCCGATGCCGAGCGCGTCGCGGTGTCCGATATGCCGGAGCTGGAACGCTATATCCTGCACCGGCTGGCCGAGGTCGATGCGGAGCTGAAACAGCACGTCAACGACTTCGCTTTTGGTCCTTATATGCGGACATTGAACGCATTCGCGCAGGAAGACCTCAGCGCCTTCTTCTTCGATATCCGCAAGGATTGCCTCTATTGC
>TARA_R110000850_G_scaffold91742_27_pt1 | contig 46628 bp, 34 predicted proteins | sample TARA_R110000850 | Tara Oceans TARA_R110000850 (sample SAMEA4397586) | marine metagenome | biome: Polar Biome; feature: [SRF] surface water layer (ENVO:00010504); material: water (ENVO:00002006), including particulate matter (ENVO:01000060) such as... | depth 5 m
CCGCCTCTACGGCGCTCAGGTAGAAGCGATCGACATGCGGATGCTCTTCGCGATCTACCTTGATAGATACAAAGCCGGCATTGAGCGCTTGTGCCACCTGCTCATCGCGGAAGGATTCGCGCTCCATGACATGACACCAGTAGCAAGACAGATAACCGATGGAAAGAAAAACCGGCTTGTTCTGCTCGCGAGCCAAAGCAAAGGATGCATCGCTCCACGGCAACCAACGGACAGGGTTGTCTGCATGTGCACGCACGTAGGGGCTTGGAGAATTACGGATATCCTGGCCAGCCCCGGTGGCGTTGCCCTCGCTCCGGGCCAAGGCCGCGCCGCCGAGAAACAGCAGGAGAACGGCGAAAATAATCTGCTTGTCAGCCATGCCTACAGAAAACACATGTAGCGCCTTTTCATATTCCGGATACCGCCCCATCGACTACACAAAAAAAGGGGCGCATCGCGCCCCTTTTGTTTGAGTCAGTTGCAAGCCCTCATGCAGCTGTGAAACCGATCAGTGACGGCTGCCCGCCGCTTCCAGCTTGCCGAGCTTTTCCTGCAGCTGTTCGATCAGCTTCTGCTGTTCGAGCGTGTAGAGGGTCAGCTCTTCCACCTTTTCCAGCAGGGTGAGCTGCATCTGGGTCATGTTGATCTGACCCTGCTCGCCAACTTCTTTAGCCGAAGGCACTTTTGGCAAATGGCGGTTCTTGCTGATGAAAGATTCCAGCTCATTGAGCGGCATCAGCGGATAGGTTTCACTGAAAACGTAATCCGGCACATTCAACTGGTTACCGCCCTGGGCAAAGAAATTGCCGGCGATTGTCAGGTTGCCGGCCGCATCGAGCCGGAACTCATTGGCAGTCGTTGGATCATTGACCGCTTGCATGCTCAGCACACCACTGTTGGTGGAAAGTACCCGCCAGCGATTCGCCGTGGTGTTGAACATTGTCATACCCACGGATCCGGCCTTGGTCGAGGTGATCTCACCGTTGAGAATCATGTTGCCAGCCGGAGTCAGCGAGAACTCGCGACCGTTGAGCTCAACATTGTCTGGTGCGGAAATGACGAAATTGCCGTTGGTTTCCGCTGCCAGCAGCCAGTGATTGGCGCCTGTAGCGGAGCCATTCATGCTGATCGTGACCTCATCAGAGCCGCGAATGTCGAGGTCGTGTACGGGGTTACTTGTGCCGAAACCCACATTATCGTCTCTATCGATGTGGATAGCGCTGCTAATCGCGCCTGGCTCAATCCTGAAGGGTAACGTGGAGCCGTTTGTGGAGTCCCGCACAAAAAAACCGGCTTCGTTACCAGCAACATCCCAACTCTGGGCAGTGAAACCACTGCTGCCATCCTGCTCCAGACGAAGTGTGGGCGTATTGCCGTCTACCACGTGCAGCTCCACAACCGGCGTCGCGGTACCAAACCCGATATTGCCCGAGCTGCTCATGAACAGCGAGTTCGCCGGCGCGCCCGCGCTCAACTTGAAAATCTGTTGGACCGCAGTTGCATCCTCTACGGCAAAGTAATTCGCCCCGCCATTGGAGGTGTCATTGATCACGATACGCCAATCATTGGCTGGGAAACTTGCCGAATTACTGGTGTCGTCAAAATTAAACCGAAGATTGTTTTCCTTGATTCGCAGCGTATCGAAACCGAACGACTCTCCGGGAGCACAGTCAGTGCCCGCACAGAGACTGCCATCAATAGTCACGTCGCCCACATGCGTCTGCGCCGTAGCTGTCCCTGCCGCCGCAACTGTGATGAGCCCAAAAATTGATTTGGCCAGAATTCCGAATGGTTTCTTCATGGCTGTTGCCCCTTAGATTATTACTGCTGATAGGTGCGGCAGCTTTCAGGCTCCCCTTGAATCTCTCTGAGCCGCCGGTGCCGAGAAACTGAACTATAGGTTAACCATAGGTAGCCGCCAAGCTGGAGCGGGTGAGCAGCGAGCCTCATATGGTTGAAAACGAGACCTCTGTCACACCGAAGAAGCAGCAATTTCGCTGCCGTACAGGCGTTACTCGCCAGCCCGCTCCTCCCTTCTGCGCTGCAAGTCCTTATTTCAGAAAGTGTTCGCGGTAATAGCGAAGTTCGGCCAGGGAGTCGCGGATGTCATCCAGTGCCAGATGAGTGGCGCCCTTCTTGAAGCCGGACGCGGTCTGCGGCGCCCAGCGCTGGCATAGCTCCTTGAGCGTGGAAACATCCAGATTCCGGTAGTGAAAATGGGCCTCGAAGCGCGGCATCCATTTCGCCAGAAAGCGACGGTCCTGGCAGATGGAGTTGCCGCACATCGGAGATTTGCCGGCGGGCACCCACTGGCTGAGGAATTCCAGGCACTGTTCTTCGGCCTGAGCCTCGCTGATCACACTCTCCCGCACGCGCTGGGTCAGACCCGAGCCGCCGTGCTGACGGGTATTCCATTCATCCATTGCGGCCAGCTCTTCATCGCTCTGCTTGACGGCGATGACCGGTCCCTCGGCCAGCAGATTGAGTTCAGAGTCCGTGATCAGCGTGGCGATCTCGATGATGCGGTGCCTTTCCGGTTTCAGGCCTGTCATTTCGAGATCGATCCAGATCAGGTTGCGGTCGTTTGCCGGCATGTTTGCAAGGGTTCGGTTTATGAGAGATGCACATCCTACCTGTGCCGACTGCAAAGCTCTGCAAACCCAGAGGAATCGGCTGGACCATTTTCGATCCGCCCCTGATCATGCCTCTGTGCATATCAACATCGGCAAACCCCTTTTCCACGTCAGAGCCGTTGATAGCTTCTGTCAGTCATCAAGTTCATGGGCTTCGAGCGCAGGACTGATGACATTCCCCTTCACCTTGACTGGCTTTTACTCAGGATGCGTCACATGAGAATCACGCGCCGCTTTGCCCAGACCTTGCTGCTGTCGCTCTGGCTCACCGGGCCCGCCCTGGCCGGGCCTCTGGCCTCTGCCGATGTGCCGGAACCGCTGAAACCCTGGATCGGATGGGCCCTGCACGGCAGCGAAGCACGCTTTTGCCCGCCCCAGCACAACAATGATGGACAGCGACTCTGTCACTGGCCCTCACAGCTGACCTTGGCGCTCGACGCCAAGAGTGGACGCTTCGAGAGCCAGGTCCGTCAATGGGTGGACGGATGGCATGCATTGCCCGGTGACGGCCCTCGCTGGCCGCAGAATGTCATGGTCGATGGCGCTACGGCTGCCGTTTCAGAGCGCGGTGGTACGCCGCACATCTGGCTGACGGCTGGCAAACACCGCGTGCAAGGCGAATTCCAATGGACGCGTCTGCCGGAATCGCTGCGCCTGCCGCCGGACAGCGGCCTGGTCAAGCTCAGCCTCTCGGGTCAAAGCATTGCGCACCCGCAGCGGGACAACCAAAATCAACTTTGGCTCGGCAAACGGGAGACCACCGCAAACACGCAGGCTGACCGCCTGAGCATTCGCGTCTTCCGCCTGCTGGATGACGACATTCCTTTCTCCGTCACCACTCAGATTGAGATGGATGTAGGCGGCGACGTGCGCGAGGAAGTCATCGGACCCGCATTGCTGGACGGGCTGACGCCACTGAGTCTTGGCGGCGCTCTGCCTGCACGGATTGAGGAAGACGGCCGTCTGCGTTTGCAGGTCCGCCCGGGTCGCTGGACCATCACCCTACAGGCACGATCTTCCGCTCCGGTCAGCAGTGTCAAGGCCATAAAGGTTCCCAAGCCCTGGCCCGAACAGGAAATCTGGTCACTGCAGAACCACCATGATCTGCGCGTGATCGAGGCCAGTGGCGCCTCTCCCACAGACCCGCGACAGTCAGGTGTGCCCGGTCCCTGGCAGAACCTGCCCGCTTTCCTGATGGAACCGGGCACGGAACTGAGCCTGAAACAGACACAGCGCGGCAGCGCAGAGGTGTCACCCGACGAACTGCACCTCAACCGTCAGCTCTGGCTCGACTTCAACGGCAAGGGCTTCACATTGCAGGATCATCTGCGCGGCAAGATCGCCCGATCATGGCGGCTTGATGCCGTGCAACCCATCAGCCTCGGACGCGTACAGGTAGACGGCGAGCCGCAGCTCATCACTCAGCACGAAGGCGCGGTCGGGGTGGAGGTTCGTCATGGTCAGCTGCACATGAGCGCCGACAGCCGCATCGACGGCACTGTACGCAGCCTGCCCGCCGGCGGCTGGACCAGTGATCTGCAGGGCGTGGAAACCGTGCTGCATCTGCCACCTGCATGGCGGCTGCTGGCAGCACCGGGCGTCGACAATGTGCCCGACACCTGGCTGTCTCGCTGGACACTGCTCGATTTGTTTCTGGTGCTGATCGCCAGCATTGCCGCATTGCGCCTATTGGGGCGCAAGACCGCGCTACTGAGTCTGGTGACGCTGGGCCTGATCTGGCACGAACCCGGCGCGCCGCGCTGGGTCTGGCTCAATTTAATTGCCGCCATTGCGCTGCTGCGCGCACTGCCGGTGAGCCTGGACAGTAGCGGCCGCCTGCACAAGCTGCTGCAGGCCTATCAATGGATTTCTGTCGGCGTGGTGGTGTTTGTGGCACTGCCCTTTGTCATCGACCAGGCGCGAACCAGCCTGTATCCGCAGTTGGAGAACCAGCGGTCATACTCCGCCAGTCGCGGCTCCAACATGGGCTATGCCGGTGTGGCTGCGCCCACCGAAATGGCCGATGCGGAAGTCATGATGGCCGAGGAAATGGCGATGGCACCGCCCCCGCCGTCGGTTGCCAAACCGGCGATGAAAACGCTGGACAGCCACGTCAGGGTGCAGTCTGCATCGGCAGCACCGGCGCCTACGCAGGCGGCGCAGGCCAATATTCAGAAGCTGGATCCCAACGTGCTGACCCAGACCGGACCCGGGCTGCCCAACTGGAACTGGAGTCAGACCCGTCTGCACTGGTCAGGGCCGGTCACTCAGGAACAGGATTTCCAACTGTGGCTGATGCCGCCATGGCTGACCCGCACACTCGGCTGGCTGAGCATCGTGTTGATTGCCCTGTTGCTGGCCCGATTGCTCCGACTGCCGATGAAATGGCCTCGACCACCGGCCCCTGCATCCTCAGCCACGAGCGCCGTGTTCGCGCTCGTCATGATGACCGGTCTGCTGTGCGGCCTTGCGCCAAGCACCGCACTTGCGGCGCAGGCGCGCATCGCTCCGGCGCCAAGCGAGCCCACAACGCCGGACCCATCCATTCTTGACCAGCTACGGGAACGCCTCACGGCAGCGCCGGACTGCATGCCCGACTGCGCGGACTTTTCGCGCATGCGTATCGATGCATCTGCTGATGCAGTGCTCAGCATTCGCCTGACTGCTGAGGCGCAGATTCCAACTGCACTGCCCTTGCCGGTCCCGCGGCTGTCTCGGAACCAGAACAAGGTATGGCAGCCCGCGCAAGTTCTACTGGGCAATGAAAATGCCGACCTATTGCGAGACAGCAGCGGCCAGCTTTGGCTGCAGTTGCCGCCCGGTCGTCATGAAGTTGTACTGCGCGGCTCGCTCGAAGGTTTCACGGAATTGCAGCTGCCCATGTCCAGCCCGGCACGAAACGTCAGCTATGCAACGCCCGGCTGGCTACTGACCGGCGTCGACAAGGACGGCCAGAGCGGCAATGCCATCACCCTGGTCCGCGAACGCCGCGCCGACGAGAAGCCCTCGGAAGCAAGCGATATCGGCGCACAGTCGCTTCCGCCGTTGCTGCAACTGAGTCGCACCCTGCAACTGGGTCTGGTTTGGGAGGTGCAGTCATCGCTCACGCGTCAGGGCGATGCGCAGGGTGCTTACATTGCAACGGTGGCCGCCCTGCCCGGCGAAGTGGTGACCGGAAGTTCGGTCAAGCGCATCAAGGACCAGATACAGGTGAGCTTTGCACCGGGACAGCGCAGCATCGGCTGGGCTTCAAGGCTCCCGACCAGAGAAACACTGAGCCTTGTGGCGTCGAGTGCCAGTTCGGTCTTCGAGACCTGGAATTTTGATGTCAGCCCGCTCTGGCACGTCGACTTTTCCGGCATCCCGGCCATCAGCAATCAGCAGAATCAATGGCGTCTGGTCAGCTTCCGTCCCTGGCCGAAAGAAAAACTTATGGCCAGCATCGCGCGACCCAAGGCGGTTGCCGGGCGCATCCTCACGCTGGATCTGGCGGAGTTGATGACCCGGCCGGGCAAGCGCGCCACCGATCACGAACTGAGACTGTCGCTACGCGCAAGTCAGGGTGGTCAGCACAATTTGCCGATTCCTGAAAATGCGCAGGTTCAATCCGTGAACATCGATGGTCAGGATGTGCCGGCGCGCATCGAAGCCAATCAGGTGGTGCTGCCATTGCGACCGGGCCAGCAGAATATCTTCGTGAAACTGCGCGTGGAACAAGGTCTGCAGACCTTGAGTCGCGTGCCCGCGCTGGAACTTGGACTGTCCGGAACCAATGCGGAACTGAGCATGCAGCTGCCCCCGGACCGCTGGGTGCTGTTTGCCGGCGGACCGGCACTGGGTCCGGCTGTTCTGTTCTGGGGCTTGCTGGCGGTGCTGCTGGCGGTGGCCATCGCACTGGGCAAGACCGGCATGACGCCCCTGAAAGGTCTGCAATGGGCACTGCTGATGCTCGGCCTTTCGCAATTGCCGATCTTCGGTGCAGCCGTCGTCGCCGGCTGGTTGTTTGCCTTGAGCCTTCGCCAACGCATTCCGGAGCATTGGAGCGCGGTGAAGTTCAACACGGTGCAGGTGGGTCTCGCGCTGTGGACCGTGCTTGCCGTTGCAACGCTGTTTGGCGCGGTCGCACAAGGCCTGCTCGGCTCGCCTGACATGCAGGTCGCCGGCAACGGGTCCTCAGAAGCCCTGCTGCGCTGGTATCAGGATCGCTTCGAGAATCAGCTGCCGGGAGCATGGGCGCTCTCCGTTTCAATCTGGTTCTATCGCGGCCTGATGCTGCTCTGGGCGCTGTGGCTGGCCAATAGCCTGCTCAACTGGCTGCGCTGGGGCTGGACCCAGTATTCCACCGGCGGAATCTGGAAGAAGCACGATAAAGCACTGCCGAAAGCTGAAACCAACTAGCCCCTGCCCCGCGAGAGGATCATCATGAGCAAGCTCAAAGAGAAACGCTGCGTACCCTGTGAAGGTGGCGTGCCCGCACTGGATGTCGATGCAAGCAATCAGTTACTAAAGCAGTTGGGCCGCCACTGGTCGATCAGCGCAGACAACACCAGGCTGGTCGCTGAATTCGAATTCAAGAACTATTACCACACCACGGCTTTCGTCAACGCGCTGATCTACATCGCGCACCGCGAGGACCATCACCCGGATGTCAGCTTTGGTTACAAGAATTGCCGGGTCGAATACAGCACGCATGCCGTGAACGGATTGACGGAAAACGATTTCATCTGCGCCGCCAAAATCGATGCATTGCGCGAAGGTTGAGCACACAGAATTGGCGGTCCAAGCAAGCGGAAGTGCACTGAATCGAAGCCCCAAAAAAGCACAATTCATCGTTCCTCAATGGTGCGCAAATTGCATGATTTCGTGCACGGAAAAAAACATCAGAATATCCAGCCGTTCGCTGCATCAATTGCACCGATTGTCTTGTGCGTGGCGACTATTTTTTATCGAGGTGTATGTTTGCGCATCACATCGCCCAGGGGCAGCAGCGCGTGAAAATTTTCTTCGTCCGCATTGGTGCATGCTTGATCATGACGGTGTCCGTCTGGTCTTTGACCGCGTGCGGGGGCGGTGGTTCGGATAGCGGAGGCAACGCCAACGTTGCACCGGTTCTTCCAACCCCCACGACACCGACGCCTGCGCCAATACCAGATCCGACCACACCGACACCACCAACACCCGAGCCGCCTGATCCTGCGCCACCGGTCATTGCGCCTTTCCCGTCGACGAATTCGCGCGAAGACAGCGCCCGCTTCCTGACGCAAAGCAGCTTCGGCCCCACGAAAAGCACGGTCGACGTACTTTCAGAACAATCTTTTGACGCGTGGCTGGACGCACAGTTTTCCATGACGCCGAGTCGTCATTACCCCTTGATGCAGGCCTACAACACCAATCCGAACGACATCAATGGCTATGCGCGTCTGGCAAGACAGGAAGTCTGGTTTGAGCGCGTGGTCACAGCGCCCGATCAACTGCGGCAACGTGTCGCCTTTGCCCTGTCGGAAATCATGGTGGTGTCGCAGGTTGGCGCTGGCAATGATCTGCAACCGGGCTATGCGCGCTACTACGACATCCTGATCGACAACGCATTCGGTAATTTTCGAACGCTGCTTGAAGACGTCACGCTGTCACCGATCATGGGCCGTTATCTGTCCATGCTCGGAAATCGCAAGCCCAACCCGGCCAAGGCGCAACGCGCAGATGAAAACTATGCGCGCGAGATCATGCAGCTATTCTCGATCGGACTGGTTCAACTCAACATGGATGGCACGCCAGTGCTGCAGGACGGACGTCCTGTTCCGAGCTACACGCAGGATGATGTTGAGAATCTTGCACGCGTCTTTACGGGCTGGTGGTATCGGGGTGCGAGCCGGTTTGGCGGCAATCCGCGTAACTATGTGCAACCGATGCAGGCCTATGAAGCCGAACACGATCGCGACGCCAAGACCCTGATTGGGGGCGCCAGCATTCCGGCAGGGCTGGATGCGCAGCAGGATCTGGACATGGCCCTAGACATCTTGTTTGCGCACCCCAACGTCGGCCCCTTCATTTCCAAACAGCTCATCGTAAAGTTGGTGACGTCCAACCCTTCACCTGCCTACGTGGCGCGCGTTGCTCGCGTGTTCAATAACAATGGCGATGGTGTGCGAGGTGATTTGAAAGCCGTCGTGCGCGCCATTTTGCTGGATGCCGAGGCCCGCCAGAGGGTTGCCCAGCCGCCACATTTCGGCAAACCGCGCGAACCACTGCTGGCCCAGATTCATCTGTGGCGACTGACCGATGCAGTACGCGCCGCAGACACGGGCCGCTATACCTATGCGCTGGCGACTGAAGATTTTGCTCAAGCGGCGCTGGATGCTCCGGAAGTCTTCAATTTTTTTGCGCCAAATTATCAGGCGCCTGGTGCGATCAAGGACGCAGGTCTGATTTCCCCTGAATTCCAGCTCGCAAACGAGTCGAGTGTGATCAAGGCCTACAACCGGCTCTACATTGCCATCTTCTCGCATTACCTTGGCAACGAGTCGGCCAGCGACCATGTCCGTGTGGATTTGCGCGCACTGGCAAGGCTGTCTTCCAATCCGGCGGCCCTGGTGGCAGAACTCAACATTCTCTTGCTCAACGGTCAGATGGGCGACGCGGAACAGAATGCATTGATCAGCCATCTCAATACGATTCCGGCAGAAGACGATGAAGGTCAGGCGCGGGTCAAGGATGCGCTGTACCTGATCATGACCTCACCGCAGTACCAGGTGCAGAAATAATGAAACATTCCAAGGATTGGTCGCGCCGCGAACTCATCAAATTCGGCCTGGCCGCTGCTGCAGGATCTTCATCCATGCGGGCTGCGCTGGGCTTGCTGGCGGGTGCAGGGAGCAGCGCTGCCAGCGCCCAGTTGGCGCCTCCCATTTTTGGTAATGGCAGCACAACAGCTGACCCCTCGGCAGATGCAATCAGCAGGGCTTCAACCGATTATCGCGCCCTGGTTTGTGTGTATCTCTATGGCGGCAATGATGGCTTCAACATGCTGGTCCCAAGCAACGGCGCGTTCTATTCACAGTACGCGCAAGCACGCGGTGGACTGGCAGTTCCACAATCAGAACTGCTCAGTCTGAACGGTGCGGACGCCGACGGCCGTCAGTATGGCCTGCATCCGAGCACACCCGAACTGCGCACCCTGTACAACGCGGGCAGACTGGCCATGGTCAACAATGTCGGCACCCTTCTGGCACCCACGAGCAAAGCGGATTACCTGGCCAAGCGCCACCTGCCACCGCAGATGTTTTCGCATCTCGACCAATCCGAGCAGAGTATGTCCAGCCGCCCCGATGCGTTCTCGCGATCTGGCTGGGGCGGACAGCTCGGCGCACAGTTGATGAGTGGCAACGAGAATCAGGATCTTTCGATCAACATCTCGACGGCAGGCAACAATCTGTTCCAGACCGGCGGAGGCAGTGTGCCCTACGTCGTGGGCTCAGGTGGTGTTGCCAGGCTGCGTGCGTTTCAGGGTGACTCCCTGGCCGCAAACCATCGCCAGCAGGCGTATCTGTCCATGCTGGACCGCGCCGATTCCGGTCACATCTTTGAGACACACGCCAGTGGCCTGACACGCCGATCGATGGCGCTGGTGGATCAAGTCAACAATGCCATGAGTGGCGCACCGGAATTTTCCACCACTTTTCCGGGAAACAATCGCCTCGCCAAACAGCTACAGCTCGTGGCGCGCATGATCGCCGGCCGCGCTGCGCTGCGCGTACGACGCCAGGTCTTTTTTGTTTCGATCAGCGGTTTTGATACCCACAGCGATCAACTGGGGACGCACCCAATGATGTTGCAGCAGGTGTCTCAGGCACTGTCTTCGTTCTATCAGGCGACCCAGGAGATGGGGGTTGCTGATCAAGTCACCACGTATTCAATGAGCGACTTTGGCCGAACGCTAAGCAGCAATGGCAATGGCTCGGATCACGGCTGGGGCAACGTGGCGATGGTCATGGGCGGCTCTGTTGCGGGCGGCAGGACCTACGGACGCTTTCCTGACCTGACCCTCAACGGCGCCGACGATTCCGGCAACGGTCGCATCATTCCCGGCATTTCTTGGGACCAGTACGGCGCGACTCTGGGACGCTGGCTAGGTGCATCGGAAAGTGATCTTCAGACGATCTTTCCGCACCTGGGCAGATTCGCCACCAGCAACCTGGGCTTCATGGGCTAGGCCGAGGGCTTGGCGCGGCTGGTTTCAACCCGCTGCGAGCGCCTCGAGCTTCTCGCTCATTTCTTCGTCGGTCTGCGTGTAGCGCAGTTCGCCAACTTTCTCGTTCTCGCTGTTGATCAACAGCACCAGTCCGGTGCCCTTGTTGGCCAGGTAAGGTTTGAGGATGCCAAGCGCGCGTGCCTTTTCTTTTGCCCCGGCCTTTGTTTCGGGCGTAGTCACGTCCAGGCGCTCAAAACGGATGCGGTCCGAGAATGCTTCTTTCAGTGGCGCCAGACGCGGCAGGATCATCTTGCAGTTGAAGCACCAATCGGCATAGACCAGAACCGCCAGCGGCTTTTCGCTGCCCGCAGCTTCTGAAGCTGTGGATGATGTGTCTTGCGCAAACGCGGTGGACATGAAACCGGCGCTCAACAACAGGCCGGCGATCAGGAATATTCTTCTCATTGTTTGCATCTCCAAAAACTGATTGTGTCGTCAGACCAGTGTGCGACCGGTCAGGGCTTGTGACAGGGTGCCGGAATCCACGTACTCCAGCTCGCCGCCCATGGGCACGCCGTGCGCGATGCGCGAAACCTTCAGGCCGCTCGCCTTGGCCATCTCGGCCAGGTAATAAGCCGTCGCTTCTCCTTCCACCGTGGGATTGGTCGCGATGATCATCTCCTGCAGATCACCATCATCCATGACCGATTGCAGCGTGGACAGGCCCAACTCTTCCGGGCCAATGCCATCCAATGGAGACAGCCGCCCCATCAGGACAAAATAACGTCCGTGAAATGCGGTTCCAGAATCCAGCGCCATCAGATCGGCCGGCGTTTCCACCACGCAGAGCTGCCCGGTTGCGGTTCTTGAACTCGTGCAATACCGACAACCATCGTCTTCGCAGAACATCCGGCAGGTCTTGCAGCGACCGATTCCAGATAGGGCCTCGCCAATGGCCTTGCCCAGCTTTTCGGCCGCAAGTCGATCTCGATCCAGCAGATGAAACGCCATTCTCTGCGCAGACTTGGGCCCCACGCCGGGCAGTTTTCGCAGGGCTTCAATCAGGCCATTCAGCCTCGGGGAATAATTGCTCATAGGTGCAAATTGTAGTTGGACCGGCACCTACTGCGGATCACGGATCACCAGAAGGCGCGGTTCGCTCATGTCTTCTATGGCATAGCGAACCCCTTCCCGGCCCAGCCCGGAGTCTTTCACGCCGCCATAGGGCATGTGATCGACGCGCCAGGACGGCACGTCACCAATCAGAACGCCGCCAACTTCCAGGCGATCCCAGGCGCGCATGGCCTGATGAATATCGCGCGTAAACACGCCGGCCTGCAGGCCGTAGCGGCTGTCGTTGACTTCATCGAGCGCGGCATCAAAGTCCTCGAAGCGCGACAACACGGCGACCGGGCCAAATGCTTCTTCAGAATTGAGCGCGCAATCACGCGGCACGTCTTCCAGAACGGCGGCTTGCAACATCGCGCCCTCGCGGCTTCCACCGCACAACAGCTTGGCACCGGCTGCCTGCGCCTTCTCGATCCAGCCCGACAAACGTCTGGCCTCGCCTTCGGAGATCATCGGCCCGACGAAGGTATCTTCAAGACTGGGGTCACCGTGCTTGAGTTTCTTCACGGCCGCAACCAGCTTGTCGCGTAGGACCTCGTAGCAAGAGGAATGCACCAGCACGCGCTGCACCGAAATGCAGCTCTGTCCTGATTGGTAATAGGCGCCGATGACAATGCGTTCGACAGCGGTGTCGATGTCGGCATCTGCGGCGACGATGCAGGCAGCATTTCCCCCCAGTTCCAGCACGACCTTCTTCTTGCCGGCGCGCGCCTTCAGATCCCAGCCCACCTTGGGTGAACCGGTGAACGACAGCAGCTTGAAGCGCTCGTCAGTGGTGAACAATTCTGCGCCATCACGCGAGCACGGCAGAACCGAGAACGCACCCTTGGGCAGATCAGTTTCGGCCAGCACCTCGCCGATGACCAGCGCGCCCAGTGGTGTACGGCTGGCCGGCTTGAGCACGAACGGACAAGCTGCCGCGATGGCCGGCGCTACCTTGTGCGCCGCCAGATTTAAGGGGAAATTGAAAGGTGAGATCAGGGACACCGGGCCGATCGGCACGCGCTTGACCATGCCGCGATAGCCTTCGGAGCGCGCAGTGACATCCATGTTGAGCACGCTGCCCTGATCGCGGCTGCATTCGTCTGCTGCCAGATTGAAGGTGTCGATCAGGCGGCTGACTTCGCCGCGCGAATCCTTGATTGGCTTGCCCGCTTCGATGCACAGCATCTGCGCCAGTTCGTCCTGACGCTCGGTGAATCGGCGGGCACAGTGGCGCAGCACCGACTGACGCTTTGCAGCCGACAGCGCGCGCATGGCTGGCATTGCCTTGTCAGCGGCGGTAATGGCGCGATCAATCATGGCGGCATCAGCCAATGCCACGCGGGTTGCAACCGTGCCCTTGTACTTGTCGGTGACGTCCAGGTCCTGATTGACTTGCTCGGCCTGATTGGCAATGTAGAGCGGATACTGTTCTCGCAACATGAGTCCTCCTTGCTTGGAAGCCGCGCGGCAGAATTAAAGGCGCTGGCTGAGTTTCTGGATTTCGTGATTCAGGACGCGATCGTTGTCGCTGTAGTCCACAGCCAGATCAATCAGATGCACACCACCTTCGGCATTGCACTGTTCGATCAAAGGCAGCAGCGCTTCAGCCGAATCAGGCCGATGACCCGTGGCGCCATAGGACTGCGCATATTTGACAAAGTCCGGATTGCCGTAATCCAGACCAAAATTCTCGAAGCCCATGTGGGCCTGCTTCCACTTAATCATGCCGAAGGCGTTGTCATTGAGGATCAGCACAATCAGATCAAGCTTGAGGCGGACCGCGGTCTCAAGCTCCTGCGAATTCATCATGAATCCACCGTCGCCGCACACCGCCATAACCTTGCGCTGCGGATGGACCAGTTTTGCGGCAAGAGCAGACGGCAGCCCGGCGCCCATGGAGGCCAGGGCATTGTCGAGCAGCAGGGTATTGGGCCCGCGCGCGCGATAGTTGCGGGCAAACCAGATCTTGTAGACCCCGTTGTCCAGGCAGACGATGCCGTCATCCGGCATGGCCTTGCGCACGTCACCGACAATCCTTTGCGGATAGGCGGGAAAGCGTGGGTCGTCCACATCCTGAGCAATGTGTGCGTCGAGGCCAGCCTTCACTTCCATGAAGAATCGCGTATCCCATTCGGGATGCTCCGCAGATACGGCCTGGCGCAGCCGCCAGAGACTGTTCGCAATGTCCCCCACCACTTCGATCTGCGGAAAATAAACCGGATCGACTTGAGCACTGGTAAATCCGATGTGAATGACGGGACGTGAACTGTCGCGCATGAAGAACGGCGGCTTTTCAACAACGTCATGACCGACATTGATGATCAGGTCCGCGTGATCGATGGCGCGATGCAAAAAATCATGGTCCGACAAAGCTGCACAACCCAGATACAGATCATGTTCTTCGTCCACCACACCCTTGCCCATCTGTGTGGAGAAAAACGGAATCGGATGTACCTGCAGGAATTCACACAAAGTGCGCGCGGTAGTCTTGCGATTGGCGCCTGCGCCTAGCATCAGCAAGGGCCTGCGTGATGCCGAGATGGCCTGTGCTGCGGCCAGAATTGATTTGTCTTCCGCTACAGGGCGGCGCACATAGCTTGCATTGAGCGGCCTGCTGCGGGTCTGCTCATCAGCCACGTCCTCGGGCAGTTCGATATGCGTGGCGCCGGGTCGTTCCTCCTGCGCGCGGCGAAAAGCCTCTCGCACGTGCGCAGCGATGTTGTCACCCGACACCACCGACCAGGTGCCCTTGGTCAGCGGCCGCATCATGTCGACGATATCCACGATCTGGAAATGCGCCTGCTTGCTGGCCTTGATCGGCTTCTGCCCGGTCAGCATGACCATGGGCATGGCACCCAGCTGCGCATACGCCGCTGCAGTGGCCAGATTGGTCGCACCCGGGCCCAAGGTAGCCAAACAAACACCCGGCTTGCCGGTCAGGCGGCCGTAAGTGGCTGCCATGAATCCCGCTGCCTGCTCATGACGGGTCAGGACCAGTTTGATGGAAGTCGATTTACGCAGTGACTCCAGCAGATCCAGGTTCTCTTCGCCCGGAATGCCGAATACGTATTCCACGCCTTCGGCCTCGAGGCACTGCACAAACAGATCCGATGCCTTCACAAGCTCCCTCCATCAGCAAGATCGCCCAGCCTAGCAGCCGGGGATGAAGCCGCAGCGAATGTCGCGGAGTGGGTGGCGCAGGCCCTCAGGCCCGGCCGTGATCGAAACTCATGGACTGTGCAAGATCGTCGAGGTTCAACTGCAGCATCAGCAGCCGGTCCAGCCCCAGCGCAACGCCGGCGCAATCGGGCAGGCCATGGTGCAGGGCGTCGATCAGGTTTTGATCATATGGCGGCACATCATGCTGATGCTCGCGCCGCCAGACCTGATCGGATTCGAAACGCTGCTGCTGCTCGGCGGCGTCAGACAGTTCGTGAAAACCATTGGCCAGTTCCAAGCCGTGCCAGAACAGCTCGAATCGTGAGGCCACCGGCGGATGCCCTGGCCTGATTCGCGCAAGCGCCGCCTGACTGGCCGGAAAATCGATCAGGAAGCAGGGTGCCTCCACACCCAACTTGGGAGACACCTGATGCGACATCCACAAATCCAGCCAGGTATCGCGATCGGCATGGGCAGCAAGTGCTTCGACTCCAGGCAAGGCCCCGCCCAGGGCGCGATCGCGCAGCTGTTCCAGCGTCTCGGTGAAAGGGTCGAAGCCGGCATGCTTGAGGAACGCCTGCCGATAGCTCAGCGTCTGAAGATCTGCTGCGTCGAGTCCGGTCAGCGCGCTGAGCAATTCGCCAAGCTCGTCGATGAGTTGCAGATGATCCCAGCCCGGTCGATACCACTCGAGGAGCCTGAATTCCGGATTGTGATGCCGTCCCTGCTCTTCGCGGCGAAAAGCCGGCGCGATCTGGAAGATCGGCCCGCTGCCCGCGCAGAGCAGCCGCTTCATGGCGAATTCCGGTGAGGTCTGCAGCCATCGCTCGCCCTGCACCCGAAAGGATTCGATGTGACGGTCAACCGTCGCCGCTGTGGACAGCACAGGTGTATCCACTTCCAGTACACCTCGGGCAACAAAAAAAGCGCGGACGGCTCCATACAGAGCCGCCCGCGCTTTGATCACCTCAATGGATGCAGACGGGCGCCAGGACACCGCGCGGCCGTCTGCTCTATCGCTCAAATTCAGATGCCAGGCCTACTTGCCCGCTCTGTTGAGGTACTCGCCCGTGCGGGTATCCACCTTGATCACCTCACCCTGCTGGACGAACAGCGGCACACGTACCACCGCGCCGGTTTCCAGGGTGGCAGGCTTGCCACCGCCGCCGGAGGTATCGCCACGCATGCCGGGGTCCGTTTCAGTAATCATCAACTCCGCAAAGTTCGGCGGGCTGACCGAGAGCGGCACACCATTGAAGAACATGATCTTGCAGGTCTCTTCGCCCTTGAGCCACTTGGAGGCTTCTTCGCAGGCGGTGGGGCTGGCCTGAACCTGGTCGAAGGTATCCGGGTTCATGAAGTGGAAGAACTCGCCATCGTTGTAGAGGTACTGCATATCGGTCTCTTCGATGTCGGCCAGTTCCCAGGAATCACCTGAGCGCAGGGTCTTTTCCAGCACGCGCCCGGTCTTGAGATTGCGCACCTTCAGGCTGTTGGTAGCCTGCCCCTTGCCTGGCTTGCGATACTCATTTTCCAGAATGGAATAAGGTTCGCCTTCGATCAGCACCTTGGTGCCGGATTTCATTTCATTGGTGCTGACAGATGCCATGGCTCGGTACGCTCAATATCGTTGTGTTCCTGCCCGCAGCCCCAATTGGATCAACCGCATCTTTTTTGGGAAACGACAGGAAAATGGTCAAAAATGTGGGCGCGAATGATAGCTGCTAGCCCCTCGACACGACAGACCCCCGCCGCGGAGGACGCGCCGAACTGGCAGGCGGCCCTGCGAGACGCGATCTCCAGTCCAGCGCAATTACTAGAGTACCTGGGCATCGACCCGGCTCTGCCAAGCCTCGATTTCGAGCGCCTGCGCGCGTTTCCGCTGCGCGTTCCCCGAGGTTTTGCAGCGCGCATGTCACGGTTCAACCCTCAAGACCCCCTGTTTCTCCAAGTATGGCCCAGCCACCGGGAAGCAGAGGAAGTTGAAGGTTTCACACTCGACGCCGTGGGCGACCTGGATGCCGCGCGCGGCGACGGGGTAATCCAAAAGTACGCCGGCCGTGCTTTGCTCATCACCACCGGCGCCTGCGCAGTTCATTGTCGCTATTGTTTTCGCAGGCATTTTCCTTACAACGAGAACGCCTCCAGCCGCGAGCAATGGCGCCCCACGCTGGAGCGCATCGCAAAAGACACCAGCGTCAGCGAAATCATTCTTTCCGGCGGCGACCCGCTCTCCCTCTCCAATGAACGGCTGCGCGGCCTATTGTTGGCGCTGTCCGGGTTGAGCCATATCAAACGCTTGCGGATTCACAGCCGGCAACCGATCGTGCTGCCCGAACGTATTGATCAGGAATTGGTGGACCTACTCCGTAAGGTGCCCCAGGACAAAGTTATGGTGGTTCATGCCAATCACGCCAACGAGCTTGACCATACGGTAAAGCTGGCATGTGAACTCCTAAAGGATGCGGGGCTGACGCTGCTCAATCAATCCGTCTTGCTGCGCGGCATCAACGATAACTGCGAGGACTTGCTCAATTTGCACACTCGATTGTTCCAGTTGGGTATTCTCCCCTACTATCTGCACCTGATGGACCGTGTGCAGGGCGCAGCACATTTCAATGTTTCGGAAGCAAGAGCGCGCCAGTTGATGCAGGATTTGATGGCCCGTTCACCGGGATACCTCGTGCCAAGACTGGCACGCGAAGTTCCAAACATGCCCTCTAAACAGTGGATTCAATGGTAAACAACCCACCGCCGTTCAGTACCGCAAACCCGAGCGGGACAGCCGCGGTCTTGCTTGTGTTCACGCCCTTTGAGGAGAACGCCAAGCGCGTTGAAAGCCATCTGCGCAACGCCGGTCACAAAGTACGCGCCGAATGGATCAAGGATCTGGCCGCGCTGGAAGCACAGTTGCAGCGTGCTACTCCTGATCTGCTGATCGCGGCGCACAACAATCCTGAAATCTCGCTGAGGACGGTTGTCGAAACCAGTCGGCGATTCTCCCCGGATTTGCCGGTACTGGGTCTGGCGGCAGAAATGACGGGCGAACTGACCGCGGCTGCAGTCGCCACCGGGGCGCGTGATCTGGTTGCCGATGGCAGCCCGGAATCCCTAGCCCATCTCGAGAAGGTTTATGTGCGGGAGTTCATCGGCCACCGGAATCACCGCGAACTGGCCAGGGCACGATCGCTGCTGACCGACTACGAATCTCGCTATACCCAGTTGCTCGAAGGCACAGGTGACGCCGTAGCCCACATCTACGAAGGAATTCTTTCCCAAGTCAATCCAGCTTTCGCTTCCCTGCTCGGCTACGACGACGACGCAGAACTGGCCGGCATGCCGATGATGGATGTGGTGGCCAGTGATCATCAGGCAGATGTGCGAGAGCACCTCAAGCTCGTCAACAAGGGCGATGCGGATGGTCAGACGCTCTATTGCGGCCTGGCGGGCAAGAATGGTGATGTCGTCATGGTCAGCGCGCAGCTCACGCGCGGAGAAGCTGAAGGCGAGAATTTCATCGAGCTGCTGATCCGCGCAGAATCTTCGCGGCCCAACGCAGGAACAAACACTACCAGCTCTGGACGCAGGGACTTCTTCGCCGCAATTGATGCTCCCAGCGATAACGCCAGGCCGCGTGCCGCACTGTTTGTCCGGATTGATCTCATGGACGAACTCGAAGAACGAATTGGTCTGATTGATAGCGAGCTCATCGCTGGGAAGGTGGTCGAGGCGCTGCTCAGGCGTTTGAATGCCGACGATCGTCTACATGTCTTGTCCAGCTGCGAATTCGGCATCTGCGTCGCACGCAAGGATGCGCTCGAATTCGAAAAGCTGGGCGAGAACCTAGTCAAGGAGCTTTCAACGGAGACCTTTACCGCTTCCGACGTCGAAGCCAGTCTCACCGTCAGCATTTGCGTCTACCCCATCGGTGCCAGCGAAACAGCAGGCATCATTCTCAAAGAACTTGCCTCGGAAACCCGGCTGGTATCTCAAAAGGGGGGCAACCGTTGTTGCGTGCTTGGAGACACCGCCCAATCCAGTGCGCAAGAGCGCGAAAGTGGCCGCAAAGCAGAAGCGATTCGAGAGGCCATTGAACAGGGCCGACTCAAACTCGCCTATCAGACCATTGCCAGCCTCGAAGGTGACCCACGCCAACACTTTGATGTGCTGGTTCGCATGGTCAATGAAGATGGCGTGGAATTGCACGCCAGTGATTTCATCCGCACGGCCGAGAAAGCCGGACTGATGCGCAGCATCGATCGCTGGGTAGTGTCGCGCGCCGTGAAAATTCTCAGCAGTCGCGAGGAAAGTGATGATCACTCCATGCTTTTCCTCAAGCTGTCGGAGGACACACTGAAGGATTGCGAGGCTTTTTTGTCGTGGTTCTCGGATCTGACCAAGGATCGCAAGATCGGCAAGGACGAAATCTGCTTCGAATTTCAGGAGGTCGTCGCGCAGAACCACATCCGAAAGGCGCGTCTGCTGGCGCAGACGCTGCGCGATGCTGGAGCCAATGTGGCCATTGAGCATTTTGGTATCGGTAGTGCCTCAGCGCGCACCGTTGAGCATTTGCCGGTGAACTTTCTCAAGTTCCACAGTTCGTTCACGCACAGGTTTGAAGACAGCGAGATCCAGAAGAAGATGTCAGACCTGATGGAAATCGCCAAGCAGCGACGTATCAAGACCATCGTCAGTCACGTCGAGGACGCCAACGTCATGGCGCGCATGTGGCAGATGGGGATCAATTACATTCAGGGCTACCACGTTCAGGAGCCCGAGGTGGTCATGCTGACCTGATGTAGTGCCCGGCCCTCAGACGCCGACCGGCAGTTGATTCATTCCCGGCTTACTTGACTGACGCGGATGCGGCTTTCAGGGCCGCGATACGCTCTTCGAGCGGCGGGTGCGTCATGAACAGTTTCTTCGCGCCAATGATGCCGAAAGCTTCGACGGATTCTGGCAGTGTGGACTGCGCCTGCCCTCTCTGAAGCCGTTCCAGCGCGGCAATCATCTTGCGCTTTCCGGCCAAGTGAGCGCCGCCCGCATCGGCCTTGAACTCGCGCTGTCTGGAAAACCAGCAGACGATCATCGTGGCCAGAATGCCAAACACCATCTGCAATACCAGCACGCTGATGTAGTAGCCCGGGCCAACACCCCGCTCGGTGCGGAAGATGGTTCTGTCCACAAAATAGCCCACCACGCGGGACAGGAACATCACGAAGGTGTTGAGCACGCCCTGTACCAGCGTCAGCGTCACCATGTCGCCATTGGCAACGTGGCTGACCTCGTGTCCCAGCACCGCCTCGACCTCATCCTGCTGCATGTTGCGAAGCAGTCCGGTGCTGACGGCCACCAGCGCGTTGTTCCGGCTCATGCCGGTGGCAAAGGCATTGGGTTCGGCCGCATCAAATATAGCCACCTCCGGCATGCCGATACCGGCGGTACGCGCCTGGCGCTGCACCGTATTGAGCAGCCACATTTCTGATGCATTACTGGGCTCGGTAATGACTCGCGCACCGGTCGAACGTTTGGCCATCCACTTGGACATGGCCAGCGAAATGAAGGCGCCGCCAAATCCGAAAACTGCTGAAAAACCGAGCAAAGCTCCCAGATTCAGGCCGTTCTCGGTCAGGAAGCGATCAACTCCGAGTACCGATGCAACAACCGACAGCACCAGAATGACGGCAATGTTGGTCGCAATCAGCAGGAATACGCGTTTCATAGTCTCAGCACGAAGAAATAGGTCGACGATATTGTCGGGGCTGGCGGCGCAAGTTCAAGTACCCCTGCGCCACCCTGCCCGAACCTGGCAGAAATCAGGCCAGCATCATGGCCTCGACCGAGCGCAGACCCCGCGGGAGGTAGTTGCCGCGACTGGCGCGGGCGCCGACATAGGCATCCAGATCAGACGACTTGAGCGTGAGCGTGCGCTTTCCGCAAATCAGGGTCACGGCGCCGCTTGCCGGGACCACGGTACTGGCCACGATGCGATCCTGGTCGCGTACCGAAATCAGCTTGTTGCCCTTGCCCTTGGCCAGTTCCGGAAGTTCTGAGATCGGAAACACCAGCAGGCGCCCTTCGGCCGTGGCAATGACATAGCGATCTGTTGCCGAGTCATGGACGCGCGAGGGTTGCAGCGGCGTGGTCTTGAGCGTGATGCAGGCCTTACCGGCTCGTTGCCGAGAAGCCATCTCGCCCAGCCGCACAACAAAGCCATAGCCTTCCTCTGAGCCCACTACATAACGCTCGTTCTCGTCGCCCAGCATCATCGCCACCATGCGCGCGCCAGCACCCAGTTCAAGCTTGGTTGTGACCGGCTCGCCCTGGGAGCGTGCAGAGGGAAGCTCCCTGGGATTCAGGGTGAAGCTGCGCCCGTTTGACCCGAGCAGGATCAGGGTCTGGTTGGACTTGCCTTGTGCATGCGCAAGATATTCATCGCCAGCCTTGTAATTCAAGGCTGTGGGATCGAGGTCGTGCCCCTTGCCTGCACGAATCCACCCAGCCCGTGACAAGACCACCGTCATTGCCTCGGCGGGAATGATTTCTTCCACGGACATGGCCTGCGCCGGTGGCCGCGCCCTGATCAGGCAGCGCCGGTCATCACCATACTTCTTGGCATCTTCCTTGAGTTCTTCACCGATCAGCTTCTTGAGCTTCTCGTCATCGCCCAGCAACTCTTCCAGGCGCTGACGCTCTGCCTTGAGTTCGTCCTGCTCGCCCTGGATGCGCATTTCCTCCAGCTTCTGCAGGTGCCGCAACTTGAGGTCGAGAATCCATTCAGCCTGCACATCAGAAAGCGCGAAGGTGCTGATCAGCTTGGCCTTGGGGTCTTCCTCAAAGCGGATGATGCGAATGACCTCATCGATATTGAGGTAGGCAATCATCAAGCCTTCAAGAATATGCAGGCGATCGTTGACCTTGTTGAGTCGATGATTGAGCCGCCGGGTCACGGTCCTGAAGCGGTATTCCAACCACTCGGTCAGGATGTCTTTCAGGTTCTTGACCTGTGGCCGCCCGTCCAGCCCGATCATGTTGAGATTGACGCGAACGCTCTTTTCCAGATCGGTTGTTGCAAACAGATGCGCCATCAGGCTCTCTGCATCCACCCGGTTGGATCGCGGGATGATGACAACGCGCGTCGGGTTCTCGTGATCTGACTCGTCGCGCAGATCTTCCACCAGCGGCAACTTCTTGGCCCGCATCTGCTCGGCAATCTGTTCCTGGATCTTGCTCGGCGATACCTGATGCGGCAGCGCGGACAGGATGATGTGTCCGGTCTCCTCGTCGCGCTCCCAGCAAGCACGCGTCCGGATCATGCCGTTGCCGGTCTGATAAACCTTGAGCAGGTCATGTGGCTCTGAAACGATCTCACATCCGGTCGGGAAATCCGGCCCCGGCACCATCTCGAACAGCGTATCGATGTGCGCGTTGGGAAACTTCAGAAGGTGCAGGCAGGCCTTGACCAGTTCACGCAGGTTATGCGGCGGAATGTCCGTCGCCATGCCCACCGCAATACCGGTGGTGCCGTTGACCAGTACATTGGGCAAGCGCGCTGGCAAAAGCTTGGGCTCATCCATGGTGCCGTCAAAATTGGGCGACCAATCCACCGTGCCCTGCCCGAGTTCGGCGAGCAGACTCTGTGCGTAGATGCCAAGCCGCGACTCGGTGTAGCGCATTGCAGCGAAGGATTTAGGGTCGTCCGGCGAGCCCCAGTTACCCTGGCCATCCACCAGCGGATAGCGATAACTGAAAGGCTGGGCCATAGTCACCATGGCCTCGTAGCAAGCCGAGTCACCGTGCGGATGGAATTTGCCGATGACATCACCCACCGTGCGCGCAGACTTCTTGTGCTTGGCTCCCACACCAAGGCTCAGTTCGGACATCGCATACACGATGCGCCTTTGCACCGGTTTGAGTCCGTCCGCTACATGCGGCAGGGCTCGGTCCAGAACCACGTACATGGAATAGTCGAGATACGCTTTCTCGGCGAACTCGCGAAGGGGAATGCGTTCGGTATCGTAGGTCTGCATGCGACTCAATTGTCTGTATTGGACGCCACGCGGATTGCGCGGGCATCACTCATTCCAAAGGATAAATGGAGGAATGTTTGAAAAAACATTCCGGCCTTCTCAATCAGGCGACTTCGACCATACGCGGACGATGTGCCATGCCAAAACCATGACCGTGCTCCAGCAGGTATTCCAGCCACTTGCCGAGCATCATGTTGCGCCGCCATTGACCGCCGAGAAACTCACCGGCCTTGGGGTCACCCTCTACCTGTGCCTGCCAGGGCGGGCGATGACTGCACTCAAGCGCTTCTGCAACACCCGCATCACGATAGGCACGCACACGAATGTCAGGCTGTCGGCGCACGCCAGCAGAATCAACAAACTCGTAGGTGATGCGCAGGGTCAAGGTGTAGCGGTCCCGCTCCATCACTTTCAGGTGGAGCGGGAAATCCGAATCGGAGCGTGACACGGCGTCCTCGAAAGGAACATCCAGTTCGGGAATCAGCCTCTGCAACAAGCGATAGTTGGCTTCGTACAACTCCATCAAGTGAGCGAGGTGCCGCGGTTTTCCGCAGCAGGGGCACAAAGCATGTTCAAGCTCTTCGATCATGTGTCGACTATCCCCAAGGCTGATGCCGCGCGCAAGTCTTGATTTTCCTGCATGGTCTGTAGCAAGAATGGAACCACGCCCCGGAGAAGTGAACGACATGGCACTGCGCGAAATCAGCTTCAAAGCCTTTGATGATCAGAAGCCGGGAACGGCGGGCCTGCGCAAGAAAGTCGCTGTATTCCAGCAGCCGCACTACCTTGAAAGCTTCCTGCAGTCCATCTTCGACCTCGACCCTGCCCTCAAGGGTGCCAGCCTTGTTATTGGTGGCGACGGACGCTACCACAACCGTCAGGCCATTCAGACGGCAATTTCCATGGCCTCGGCCAACGGGGTGCGCAAGGTCATCGTGGGTCAGGCTGGCTTGCTTTCAACACCTGCCGCTTCACATCTGATCCGCGCGCGTGGCGCGGCCGGCGGTTTCGTCCTGACCGCCAGCCACAATCCGGCGGGTCCTGAAGGCGACTTTGGCATCAAATATAACGTCGCCGGTGGCGGTCAGGCGCCTGAAGCCCTGACAGACAGGATTTTTGACTACAGCAAGAACCTGAAGCGCTATCGTCTGTACGACCATGCCTCCGTTGATCTGGATCGCAAAGGACTGCAGTCAGTGGGCGACATGGATGTCGAGGTGGTGGACAGCGTCGACGACTACGCCGCGCACATGCAGACCCTGTTCGATTTCGACCGCATTCGTGGCTGGGTCGACGCGGGTCATCGCATGCGATTCGACGCCATGCATGCGGTCACCGGACCCTACGCACAGAAAATTTTCGTCGACATGCTGGGCGCGCCATTGGACGCGGTCCAGAACGCTAGTCCGCTGGAAGATTTTGGCGGCGGGCATCCGGACCCCAATCTGATTCACGCCCGGCATCTGGTAGATCTGATGAATTCAGACCAGCCTCCTGATCTGGGCGCAGCCAGCGATGGCGATGGCGACCGCAACATGATTCTCGGACCCAATATTTTCATTTCACCGGGCGACTCACTGGCCATGCTGTGTGAGCATCTGGACAAACTGCCCGGCTACCGGCGCGGCCTCTCTGGCGTGGCCCGCTCCATGCCGACTTGCCGCGCAGTGGACCACGTTGCCAAGGCAATGTGCATTCCCTGTTACGAGACCCCCACCGGCTGGAAGTTTTTTGCCAATCTGCTGGATTCAGACCGCATCACGCTGTGCGGCGAAGAGAGTTTCGGGACCTCTTCTATGCACGTACGCGAGAAAGATGGTGTCTGGGCGGTGCTGGCCTGGCTCAATGTCTTGGCCAGTACTGGCATGTCCGTCACCCAGATCGCGCAACAGCACTGGAAGCGTTTTGGCCGACACTACTATGTACGTCACGACTATGAAGATTTGTCGAGCAGTATCGCGACACAGGTCATGCAACATCTCGCGGGTGAACTGAGTGACCTGCCCGGAAAGAATTTCGGCGATTACACAGTCACTACTGCTGATGAGTTTTCCTACCGCGATCCTGTCGACAGCAGCCTGGCCGTCAATCAGGGCCTGCGGGTAGTGTTCGGAGATGACGCGCGCATCATCGTCCGCCTCTCGGGCACTGGCACCTCAGGCGCAACACTACGCCTCTATCTGGAGCGCTACGAAATGCACGAGTCTGCGCTCAACTGGGGTACGAGCGATGCACTGGCGCCACTGGTCAGTATTGCGGAACAAATTGTGCAGGTGCGCCGGATCACCCAGCGTTCGGCGCCGAGCGTCATCACCTAAGGGTTTTTCACCACACACAACCGCCAGACGATGCCGCTTGTCAGCTAAAGACCACTCCGAGCTTCGCCCGTGTTGAAGATCGAGACTTCGCTTTATTGAAGGGATGACGCGATGATTGCCCCGGGCCATTCATTGCTTGGCCGTACTCACATGAGACCGGCCCGTTGAGGATCAGAGTCACTCTGGGGACTTGTGGTCCTCGAACGCGATCTGGCACTCGGTGAGCGGCGAACTTTATCCACGCGTTTCTTTGCTGTCGGCAAACGCACTCTTGGATTCTCGATTCGTGCGCTGTCAGCAAGAGGGCTGCGCATGAAGCCAACGGACCAGACGCTTATCGAGAAGATGCGGATCACAGAAGTGGATATCGCTTCTCGAAAATCCCTGCTCGGCTTTGGAGACGATGACGTCGAAGCGCTCATCGAAGTGAAGTCTCTCATCGAGCAGCACATCGAAGAACTGGTTTCCGAATTCTATGCCCGGCAGACCAGCACACCGGAGATCGCGGCACTCATTGGAGACGCCGATACGCTTAGTCGCCTGCAGCTAGCGCAACGACGTTATGTGCTGGATTTGTTTGAGGGGCGCTACGGTCTGGAGTATGTCAATAACAGGCTGCGGATAGGCTTGGTACACAAGCGCATTGGCGTTGAGCCCAAGCTGTATCTATCAGCCGTACACCTGATCAGCTCACTGTTGGTAGACACCATCACGCTTCGCGCAGAACACAAGTCTCAAGCTGAAGCGGCGATCAGGGCCCTGTTCAAGCTGATCAGTTTTGACGTGACCTTGATCTTTGAGACCTATATTCAGGGCATGGTGTCCGAAGTTGAAGTAGCTAGGAAAAAGACCGAGGAGTATGCACAGGCGCTGCAAGCCACGATCGTCGATCGCACCAATCAGCTGCGGACAGACGCACTGACCGGGCTGACTGCGCGTCGCTACCTTGATGAGGGTCTGGCCCGTATCCTTCAATCTGCACGCCGACGCTCTGAACCGGTGACGATCGTCTTCATCGACGTCAATGGCTTCAAGAAGATCAATGACAGCTTCGGTCATGTGCATGGAGACGAAGTACTAAAAGGCGTCGGACTGGCGCTGCGGGAAGTCGCACGCTCAGAGGACATCTGCTCACGATATGGCGGCGACGAGTTCTGCGTGGTTCTGAGCAACAGCACAAGAGCCGACGCGGAGAAAAATTACTGCCAACGTGTACATGACTTGATTGCCCAAAGAATGCCTGGCGTGTCAGTCAGCATGGGGGTTGCGCAAACTGGGCCTCAGGAATTTCTGGACATCCCCAATCTCTTCAAAACAGCCGATGAACGCATGTACCAAGAGAAGGCCAAAACCCGCGCTGGCTTGTTACGCGCCGTTTGACTCGATCCTACTTGCCCAGCGATGCGATCAGGCTCTGCAGTGCGGACCAGTCCAGCACCGTAACCCCCAGCTTCTCCGCTTTGCTCAACTTGGAGCCGGCCGCATCGCCTGCCACCAGATAGTCTGTCTTGGCAGACACAGAACCGGTCACTTTCCCGGCATTGGATTCAATGAATGCTTTGGCTTCGTCCCTGCTCACGGGCAGCGTTCCGGTGATGACAAACGTCTTGCCGGCAAGGGCACCGTCCTTGCTAACGACGCTCGCCGCTTCAAGCTCTACACCAGCGGCAAACAGCGCCTGCAGCAAGGCACGGTGAGCATCGTCGGCAAACCAGCGAATCACGGAGCGCGCAACTTCAGGTCCTACATCCTCGATTGCCCTGAGTCTTGGATACCGATCCTTGTCCTTGATGTCCGGATCGTCCGCCGTCTTGGCATCTTCCTCACTGGCCTGAATCAGCGCGTCAAACGTTCCGAAATGCTCGGCGATGGTCCTTGCAGTGGACTCACCCACCTCGTTGATCCCCAATGCATAAAGCAATTTCGCGAATCGCGTCTTGCGCGATTTATTGATTGCATCGATCAGGTTCTGAGCCGACTTTTCAGCCATTCTGTCGAGTTCGACAAGCTGCTCGACGCGCAATGAAAACAAGTCAGCAGGGTTGGCCACCAGCTTCGCCTCAATGAGCTGCGACAGCATTTTTTCGCCAAGACCTTCAATATCCAGAGCACGGCGCGACACGAAGTGTTGCAGACCGCCAAGCAGTTGCGCCCTGCAGGTAAGTCCTGCCGTGCAAACCAGATCCGCCAAGGTTTCCGTCACAGTTTCGCCGCGAACCTGACGCGTTCGGGTAAGCCTTTCGACGGTTGAATTGCAGACCGGGCATTGTTGCGGTGACTCGATTTCCTTCGCGTCCTGCGGACGCTGGTCTGCGATGACTTCCTTGACCTCGGGAATCACATCCCCGGCGCGGCGCACAATCACGGTGTCGCCGATCATCAGTTGCAAGCGGCGCACATGATCCATGTTATGCAAGGTCACGTTGCTGACGGTGACCCCGCCGACGAAGATCGGCTTGAGTCTGGCCACCGGGGTCAACGCACCGGTCCGGCCTACTTGGAACTCCACATTTTCCACGACCGTGATGGCTTCTTCGGCTGCGAACTTGTGGGCAATGGCCCACCGCGGCGCTCGCGAAACATTTCCCAGTTCATCGCGGCCGGCCAGATCATCGAGCTTGTAGACCACGCCATCAATATCGAACGCCAGCTTCGGGCGACTCATGCCGATGCGCTGGTAGTAATCCAGACAACCGTCTACCCCTCGCACTCGTTCGGCCAACTTGGTGACGGGCAGGCCCCAGGCTTTCAGTTGCTGCAGGACTTCCCAGTGTGTTGCCGGCGCCTGCCAGTCCTCAAATGCACCCAAACCATAGACATAAATGGACAAGGGACGCTTTGCCGTCAGGCGCGGGTCCAGCTGACGCAGAGAACCGGCCGCTGCATTTCTGGGATTGACGAAAACCTTGTCGCCGTTCTGCTCAGCTTGCTCATTCATGCGCTTGAAAGCAGCAAGCGGCATAAAAACTTCACCACGAATTTCCATGCGCGCCGGAAACGCTTGCCCCGAAGCATTACCCGCTTCACGCAGCTTCAGTGGCAGGCTTCTCAAGGTGCGCAGATTGCTGGTGATGTCTTCACCACGCGATCCGTCGCCGCGTGTGGCTCCGCGAACGAACTCGCCGTTCTCATAGGTCAGTGATACGGCCAGCCCGTCCAGTTTGGGCTCCGCAATGTAATCCACTTGTTCCCGCTCAAGGCCCTCACGCACACGGCGATCAAAGTCGTGGAGTTCCTTGTGTTGCTCGGCCGAATCCTGCAGCGTGAGATCACTGAAGCAATTGTTGAGCGAGAGCATCGGCTGAAGGTGCTCAACTTCTGAAAAACCCTCTGCAGGCGCGGCGCCCACTCGCTGCGTCGGGGAATCTGGCGTTACCAAATCCGGAAATTCCGACTCCAGATCCTGCAACTCCCGAAACAGCCTGTCGTACTCGCTGTCGCTTACGCTGGGCTCATCCAGCACGTAGTAACGATGATTGTGTTCGGCAAGCAGACTGCGAAGCGTACTGGCGCGCGTCGCGGCAGCAGCAGCTCCTGTACTCATGCCAATCAGGCTCGTCTAGTGGCCGTGGCCCAGTCGTCCACTTCCTTGCGCAGCGCCTTTTCAAGTGCCTCATCTAGGCGCTCGCGACGAGCATCGTAGATATCGCACTTGAGCTTTGCAGCAAGCGCTCGGGTAGCAACCAGCATATCGTCCAGCGCGACTGCGGGCTGCACTGGACCGGGCAGGCTAAGCACCACGGTCAGGCCCTTTGTCGAAAACGATTCAGCCTGCTCCGGAATGAGCGTACCCGGCTTCAGCAGGCTGCTCACCGAGAAGATAATCCTGCTTCCGATGGTGCGGTGGTAGACCTGACCTTCGCCGAAAGCCAGGCCTTGTTCGCGCAGGGCATCGTGCAACTGCGGCCCGAGAATGTCGGTTTCTTCAGTAGGTGCCACGATCAGGGCAATGAGTTTTTGATCGTCAGCTGCCGCAGTCTTGCCCGGTGTCGATTCCTGACGCGGAGTATCCGGCTCTGCCTTGCGTCGTGAAACCGGCGCCTGGCCGGGCAAGGGATGAAGCAGGGTATTCATGGAAGAATCCGGCGGCTCACGCACCGCGCTTGTCCCGTGCGTGGATGCATCTTCGTACTCACCATTTGCACCGCGAGTGCGCTTGCGGCCCACACCATATTCATCAAACTCGCCATCAGGCGGCGGGCTCAGAAGGTCCATCTGATTGCCCGATGATTCGCGCTTGCTGAACAAGGTGTGCTTGTCTTCGGCGTCGCCGATGTTGGCACCCGCCCGGCGACTCAGAACATACAGCGCCACGACCAGCACGACGCAGACGATCAGCAGTGCCCACTGCAATTCGCCCATCATTAACTCCTTAGGTAGTTGGTTCGGTTTGCATTTCGGATGCGACTCCCGGATCAGACTTGCCAGTCAGCTCCACCGCCTGCTGCACGTCAACACTGACCAGTCTGGATACACCCGGCTCCTGCATGGTGACGCCGTGCAACTGCCCGGCCAATTCCATCGTCAGCTTGTTGTGCGTGATGATAATGAACTGCACGTTCTCGCTCATCTCACGTACCACTTCACAGTAGCGCGCCACGTTGGCGTCATCCAGTGGCGCATCCACTTCGTCCATCAGACAGAACGGCGCAGGGTTCAACTCAAACAGTCCGAGCAGCAAAGCCACTGCCGTCATCGCCTTCTCACCACCGGACAACAACTGGATGGATGAGTTGCGCTTGCCGGGTGGCCTAGCCATGACGCGAACGCCGGTGTTCAGAAGGTCGTCACCGGTGAGTTCCAGATAGGCCTCGCCGCCGCCAAACAATTTGGGGAAGCGATCTTTGAACGTGCCGTTGACCCGGTCAAAGGTTTCCTTGAAGCGCTCCTTTGTCTCGGTATCGATCTTGTGAATGGCGTCTTCAAGCGTATCCAGAGCGCCTGTGAGATCGTCGTACTGCTCGCCCAGATACTTCTCGCGTTCTTCGGCTTCTTCAAGTTCCTGAATCGCGGCCAGATTGATGGCACCCAAGCGATCGATCCGGCGCGCCATGGAAGCGATTTTTTCTTCCCATTCCTGTGCGCTGGCTTCTTCGGGCAAAGCTGCGAACACGGCATCGCGCTCGAAAGAGCCTTCGAGACAGGCTTGCTCCAGCTGCTCCTGGACACTCTCCCTGCGGGCGCGCATGTTTTCGAATTCGATGCGGGCCTGTTGCAAACGCTCTTGCGCTGCATCCTTGGCAGTTTCGGCCTCGCCAAAGGCCAGTGCGCCCTTGCCCACCGCCTGCTCTGCCGCCTCTACCGCGATGCGCGCAGCATTAAGCAAGCCCTTGACGCTCTCGACCGATGCACGAGCGGCCTCGGCCTCAGCCTGCTGCTGTTCCAGCGGCGCATCGAGCTCGCTGGCTTCCTCGGCGCGGGCCGCGCGATCGGCGACCAGTTTTTCTCGACTGATCTGAGCTTCCTGCGTGCTCTGGTTCAGCGCCTCGGCATGGCTCTTCTTGGCCGCGAGCTGAATCTGAACCTGGTTTTCGTTTTGCGCGGCTTGCGTCAGGAGCGCCCGATTACGGGTTACCGCATCGCGGCTGCGCACCAGCGACTGCTGATGCTGGACCCGCTCATCACGAAGCCTCTGCGCAACGGTTTCCAGATTGCTGAGCTTTTCGCGCGATGCCGCCAACTCCTGGGCCTGCTGATCGCGCTGCACCTTGAGCGCTTCAATATCCTTGACCAGGTCCGCGATGCGGCTCTGGGTCTGCTCCAGGCGAACCGCCTGTGCCTGACGAAAGGCCAGTCTCTGCGCCTGACGGCTTCGTGCCTGGTCGAAGCGCGCTGCCACTTCACGCCGCTGCGTCTCGGCCTGCTGCTGGCGCGCGCGCGCATCTTCCAGTTCGACTTCACGCTTGGAGATTGCAGAGGTGAGTTCTTCGACCTGCGCCTTGAGCTGCTGGATCAACTGCTCGCGCGCAATCACACCTGATTGTGCTGCGTCCGTTCGGGGCGCCCGAATCCAGTCGCGACCGCGCCAGACACCATCCTGGGTCACAACCGATTCGCCAGCTCGAAGCGTCGCAACGCGTTGTGCGGCTTCCTGCGCGTTATTGGCGCAGTAGACGGTGGCCAGGAAATCACTGACGGCAATGGGGCCACGAACCTGTGCAGCAAGGGAATCCTGCGCAACTTCAGCTTGTGCGTTGCGCGCGTCCAGCAGCACCACGCCGGCCTTGGGCCACTCCTGCTGGGACTGGAATCGCGCCGCATCTTCAACTAGCGGGGCCTGAAGCAGGCCTTCCAGCACGTGCTCAACCGCCGCTTCCCAGCCCGCTTCAACATTTAGATGCTGAGCCAGACGCGGTTTGCCCTGCAGGTCACGCTGGCGCATCCAGTTCGCCAACTCGGCATCATCCTGGCGCAGCGCTGCCTGCTGCAGGGTTTCAAGCGACGACAAACGGCCCTTGGCAGACTGAAATTGCTGACGTGACTCGTGCAGACCGCCATCCAGCGCCGCGCGCTGTTCGCGCAAACCTGTCAGGTCCCGGTCAATGTTCTCTAGAGTGCTCTGGTCTTCGGCCAGTTCTGAATCCAGTCGCTTGAGATCGGCATCTGCCTCAAACAGAGAACTCTGAATGGGCCCGGCGTCCAGTCCGGCGCTTTCCGCAGCAAGCCGCTTGTGGCGCTCTTCCAACTGAAACTGAGCCCGCTCCAGACTCTGCACGCGGACACGTTCACCTTCCGTGTCAAACAGCGGTTGCTCGGATGCGGTGCTGAACTCGTCCCACCGGGTCTGCTCGGCTTGCGCGGCCTCTTCGGAGCGCTCCAGATTGGCCTTGGCTTCCTGATGATCGCGCTGAGCGCTCTCGATCTGGCTCTCGAGATTCTTGACCTCTTCCAGTGCCTGCTCCAAGCGTGCCTGATCCTGCTCACGACGCCGGTCCAGATCAACCAGCGTCCGATCCAGTTGTTCGATTTCCCTCTGCTTGAGTGCACGCAACTGTTTGGCGTGACCCAGTTCCTGTTCCAGTCGGCTGGCATTGCCTTCTGCTTCAAAGACCTTGCCCTGCTCAAGGCTCAGTGCCTGCTGCGCCTCGCGGCGGCGGCCTTCGGCCCCTTCGCGACCCTGAGAGGCGGCTGCAACATTGGCCCGCGCCTGCTCAAGTGCCTGTTCCAGCTCTCTTATTTGTGCTTCATGCGACTGCGCATCGGCATCGAGGCCGCGCTCCCGAAGGGCCAGAACCTCTGCCTTCAGCGTGCGTTCCTGCTGTTTGAATTCCTTGTACTTTTCTGCATTTGCAGCTTGTTTGCGCAAGACCTCAAGGCGCGCAATCAACTCCGAGCGCATGTCATTGAGACGAGACAGGTTCTCGCGCGTCTGGCGAATACGTGATTCGGTTTCTTTGCGCCGGTCCTTGTACTTGGAAATACCCGCCGCTTCTTCGAGCCAGGTGCGCAATTCTTCCGGGCGCGCTTCGATCATCCGCGAAACCATGCCCTGCTCGATGATCGCGTACTGATTCTTGCCACCCAGCCCGGTACCGAGGAACAGATCGGTGACATCGCGCTTCAGGCACTTGCGACCGTTGAGGAAATACTGCGAATTGCCGTCGCGGGTCAGCTCACGGCGCACCGCAATGTCGGTATAGGCCGCGTAGGCACCACCAATCTGACCATCACTGTTATCAAACTGGAGCTCGACGCTGGCGCGACCCACCTGCTTGCGGGTTTTGGACCCGTTGAAAATGACATCGTCCGAGTCTTGTGTTCGCAGCTGCTTGCCGCTGGTTTCGCCCAGCACCCAGCGCACGGCATCAATGATGTTGGACTTGCCGCAGCCGTTAGGTCCCACCACGCCGGTCAGATTGGTCGGCAGCGGGAGCTGGGTAGGATCGACAAATGATTTGAAGCCGGCGAGCTTGAGTCCGGATAGGCGCATTCGGATTTTTAGGATGAGTAGCGCGGTAGCGCGGGCGGCGAATCGCGTAGTGTAAATTAGCGCGCTGAATTCCCCTACCCATCTGCCAGTCAAAATTCTCCATGCCCAAGCAGCCCAGCAAGAAACTGGAAACCTTTGCCAATGCCAATCCGGAGCGCGACTACCTGATTCGCATGAGAATTCCGGAATTTACCTGCCTTTGCCCCAAGACTGGACAGCCGGATTTCGCAACGCTGTATCTCGAATATATTGCGGACAAACGCTGCGTTGAGCTCAAGGCCCTGAAGCTTTATATCTGGAGTTTCCGCAACGAAGGCGCCTTCCACGAGGCCGTCACCAATCAGATCCTGGACGAACTGGTCGCTGCTACCCGCCCGCGTTTCATGCGCCTCACCGGCGACTTTGGGGTTCGCGGCGGCATCTATACCCATGTGGTCGCTGAGCACCGGGACGCCAAATGGTCGGGAGATGTGCCGCTGGCCCTTCCCCCCGGGGACTGGGCACGCCAATAGTCCGAATCGGTCGGCCTGGCCGCGGCCTGAGGGGCCGCCGGCCAGTGCCTCAGGCGGACAAGTCGGCAATCAGGGCAGCGCGCACCTGATCCCCAATAATCTGCTCAATATTCATGTGGGCATGGGTAATGCCAAAGCGTAGCTCCATGCCTTCCTGCAGCAGCCGGATGGCCGCGTCGTCGAGTTCAAAACGCATGAAGTGGACGGCGGAGGTCTTGGTTTCGTTCTCCCGCTCCATGTCTTCGTCGGCGATGGCGTGTATGCGCGGCAAGTCGCCTACCTGCACCCAGACCTGACGCTCTACCCCGCGCAGATCGACCAGCTTTTCAGCACGTACACGCTCATCTTCGTATTCGATGAGCATCGTCGCCTTCCAGTTACGACCGTCAGGGATCAGCGGATTGTAGGAGTCCAGCTCTTCCTGAATGGCATCGCGCTCGAAGATCCGCTCGATGCGCAGCATTTCCTGAATCTGGTACTGGATGGTCAGGCGATCTTCAAACAGCAAAGTAACGTGATCGCCCAGGTGCAATTTGCGATGACGCTTGTGTGCAAGGACCTGCTTCTTGAACTCCGGGCGTTGCTGCGCGTAATCCTCGAGTTTCCACAGGTCATTGATCTGAAGTTTGTTCATGTGATTTTTCCAATCTGATCATTCAGATTCCGTAAGCCTGCCGCAGCAGACTGATCGGATGCAGCGCCGGTTTGGAGCCTCCCATACCGTGCGCAATGTGATCAGCCGCCATCGGGCAATCGCTGGTGACGTAGTCGACATTGGCACTCTCGACGCGACGCACCACAGGCTTGAGAATTTTCATTGACAGCTCATAGGTCTCATCGCGCACGCCATAAGTTCCGTTGTGCCCGGAACAGCGCTCGATGAATTCGATCTCGGTACCGGGAATCAGGGACAGAATGTCCTTGGTTTTGGGTCCCACGTTCTGTACACGCTGATGACAGGGCGCGTGATAAGCGAGCTTGCCCAGTTCGGATTTGAAATTCGTGTTGAACAGACCGGCCTTGTGTCGATACATCAGGTATTCAAAGGGATCAAAGATATTCGCCCGGACCGCTTGCACCTGCTCATCGTCAGGAAACATCAGCGGAATTTCCTGCCTGAACATCAGCACACAGGAAGGAATGGGCGCCATGATGTCCCAGCCTTCGCTCACGGCTTTGGCAAGAATCGGCAGGTTGAACTGCTTGAATTTCTCGACTGATTCGAGATCACCGAGTTCGAGCTTGGGCATGCCGCAACATTTTTCCTGCTCGATCAGTTTGACCTCGATATTGTTGTGGCGAAGCACGCTGACAAGGTCCTCGGCGACCTGCGGCATGTTGTACTCGCCGTAACAGGTCACAAACAGCGCGACCTTGCCACGCGATCGGCCGGCTTCACTCACGGCACCGGAAGTATTTTCTGGCAGCTTGTTGATTCGCTTGTGTGCGGTGTTGCTGTGGTAGACCGGCACATGTGCCTCGGGATGAACACCGAGCACGTTCTTGACCAGCTTGCGCATGGCGGGACTGCGGTTAGTGGCATTGACCGTTTCGGTCACCACCGGAATGCTCGCCAGCCCGCCAATTGCGCGCGTATTGGTCAGCATCTTTCGTGATGCGCCGACTTCGCCTTTCTTGAACTGCACTGCCTTGGCTCGCAGCATCAAGTGCGGAAAATCCACATTCCATTCGTGCGGCGGCACATACGGACATTTGACCTGGTAACAGAGATCACACAGATAGCACTGGTCGACCACCTTCCAGTAATCCTGCTTGTCGACGCCATCGACTTCCATGGTGGAGGACTCATCCACCAGATCAAACAACACGGGAAAAGACTGGCAAAGGGAAACACATCGACGACAGCCATGGCAGATGTCATAGACGCGCTCCAGTTCCTTGAACAGGGGCGCTTCGTCGTAGAAGGCCTCCGTCTTCCACTCCAGAGGATGGCGTGTCGGCGCGCTGAGTCCGCCCTCACCTGCTTTTGGATTCGAGGATTCACTCATTTTTCAGGCTCCTGAAAGCACGACGCCGGGTAAAACCCGGCGTCGCTTCATACTTTAGGTCAGCTCGTACCTCAGGCCATCTCGTTCAGGGCCTTGGTAAAGCGATTGGCGTGGGAGCGCTCAGCCTTTGCGAGGGTCTCGAACCAGTCTGCCACCTCGTCATGACCTTCGTCGCGGGCCGTCTTGGCCATGCCCGGATACATGTCGGTGTATTCATGGGTCTCACCGGCAATAGCCGCTTTCAGGTTATCGCCCGTCGAACCAATGGGCAGGCCGGTCGCGGGATCACCGCAGGATTCAAGATATTCAAGGTGACCATGCGCATGCCCGGTCTCACCTTCAGCGGTGGAGCGAAATACGGCAGCGACGTCGTTATAACCTTCCACGTCAGCCTTCTGCGCAAAGTACAGATAGCGACGATTGGCTTGTGACTCACCCGCAAATGCGGCCTTCAGATTCTCTTCGGTCTTTGACCCTTTCAACGCCATGGCTTGCTCTCCTTGAATAATCAGATGGCTTGCAGATACCGCTATTGAGCCTGAAGAGTACGCTGCCCCGCAGCAGAGTCAACGCAATTATTTTTATCTTGCCGATAGGTCGATGCTATTGGCGCAATAGCCCGCGCGAAGCCACGGGCAGTCAGACAGCCGTGCTGCCAACGTCGGTAAAGCCGCGCAAATGGGCCAGGGTCAGAAACGGATCTGACATCACACCGCGAAACGGCTTGGCCGGCTGATCCGGATCGCCGCAACCATCCAGCACCATGACTGCATCCGAGAAGTCCTGACCTTCAGTATTTGAGTTGGTGGTCACCACGGTAGCGACGCCAGCGGCGTGCGCAGCGCGCAGGCCAATATCCGAGTCTTCAAGTGCTACACATTCGCTGGCCTGCAACCCCAGTTTTTTCAGCGCCAGGAGATAGGTATCTGGTGCAGGCTTCTTCGCGCTGACGTCTTCGCCGCTGACGACAAGATCAATACGATCAGCCAGATCATCTCCGAGGCCGTAACGCAAAACCGGGCGAAGGCTGGCACGACTGGCATTGCTCACCAGCGCCACGTTGATTCCCGCAGCATCCGCCTCGCGAATCAGGCGTGCGACGCCCGGGCGCAAAGGGACCAGCCCCATGCGCAGGTAACGTCGGTAGTAATGCGATTTGAGCTTGTGAACCTTGGCAACCCAAGCGTGCGGATCTGACGAATAGTCCGCCGCGTGCTCGCCGAGTTCAGGTTTGTAGTGGCTAACGTAGTGAAGCAGCCGCTCCTTGCCACCCGGCTGTACCAGCAGCCGTCGATACAGCTTCGGCCCCCAGCGAAAATCCAGGCCGAGCTTCCGGAAAGCTCTGTTGTAGGCCGGCCGATGACCATAACGCTCGGTATCGGCAATGGTGCCATCCACATCCAGCAGTAGCGCTCGCAAACTCACAGGTACCCCCAAAAATGCGGGCTGCCCACGATTTGCGAATGCGGTGCCATGATCAACATGGGGTTACCTACGGCTGTGTGGTCAATATTGTACATCATCTATTGGTTAATCAGATACTTCCGCTTGTTATTTCATCTGCCATTTGAGACCTTTCATCGACTGAATTGAAATTCCAACCAAATGGCTCGCTACGTCGGCCGCTTTGCCCCTACACCTTCAGGCCCGCTCCACATTGGCTCGCTCGTGGCCGCCCTCGGCAGCTTCCTCTGTGCCCGTTCGGCTTATGGTGAGTGGCGGTTGCGAATCGACGATTTGGATACGGCAAGGATCAGGCCAGAGCATGAATCCACGATTTATGCCCAGCTCGAGCAACACGGCCTGCATTGGGATGGAGCTCCGTACCGGCAGAGCGAGCACCTCGAAGAATATCTACAAGCAATTGTTTTTCTTGAGAAGCGCGAGCTTCTCTATCATTGTTGGTGTACGCGAGCAGAACTCAGGTCTCGCCTCTCACCGACACATGGCGAGGCCATTTATGACGGCCACTGTCGAAATATTGCGCTGGCGCCACAAGAAGCCGCAATCCGAGTCAGGGTCCCGGATTCGAGGCTCGAATTCGCGGACGCGTTCGTCGGCGTCCAGTCCTGCGATCTTGCAAGGCACGTAGGCGACTTCGTTGTGCGTAGAAAAGATGGCCAGTTCGCCTATCAATTGGCCTGCGCGGTAGACGAGACATCCATGGGCATCACCGACGTCATTCGCGGGGCAGACCTCGTCAGCTCAAGTTTTCGACAGCTCTTTCTGATCGATCAGCTGCAGGGCAAGCGTCCGCACTATGGTCATCTACCCCTGGCGATGGACCCGGAAGGCCGAAAGCTCAGTAAACAGAACCACGCCCCTTCGCTCGACGTTGCCGCGCCCTCTGAAAATCTGGCTCAGGCGCTTGCTCACCTGGGCCAAACCTGCATGGACCGGCGCGCGAGCCCGCAAGAGATCCTCGCTCATGCCATTGATCACTGGCAGCCTGGGAAGCTGATTTCGCAGATAGATTCGGACGCTTTGCACTAGTTGCTCGTCTGCTCAAACAAAGCAATACCCCGGAATTCACACATTGACGACGCGATAGCCGTTACGGGAGCGGCCGGTTTCTGGCACTCTTGGCGCACTGCAACATGGTTATCGGCATGAGTGATTTGCGCGTTCTGAAGAAGTACCCCAATCGTCGTCTGTATGACACTGAGATCAGTCGTTACATCACCTTGGAAGAGGTGCGGCAACTGGTTCTGAACGACATCCCTTTCCGGGTGGAGGACAAGCGGACGCAGGAAGACATCACGCGCAGCATCCTTCTGCAGGTCATTGCAGAGCAGGAGCAGGGCGGCGACCCCATCTTCACCACGGATCTGCTCGGATTCATCATCCGGTTTTACGGCGATCCGATGCAGTCCAGTATCAGTCGCTATCTGGAGCTATCGCTACAGATGTTCGTCGACCAGCAGAGTCACTTCGCCGACCAGCTCAAGCAAAAGCTTGGACAGGCCCAGCAGCCGCTCCATGCGCTGAAGGACCTGGCTGAGCGGCAAGTTCCCATCTGGCGCCTCGTGCGAAAGGAGTTCTTGCGGAACCTTTCAAGGTCGAAGCTGACCAAACGTGGCAAGGATGATGCATCTGAAACGGCGTCAACCGAGAAGTAGCCTGGAAAGGCCTCCCAGGCATCTCACCTCGGCGGCAATATTGGACTAACACTCGCAAACTATTGATTTGTCGACAAATCGACTGATCAATTCACATTGACCGAATCTGAGCTCGTATTTATACTGCACTGCACCATTTTCAAGCCAAGAAAAAGGGCGTCCTAGACGCCCCACCGTAACTTGGTTTAATGCCTCCTCCAGAAAGGCCTAGGCCTTTCTCGCACTCACCCCCTTTCTAGGGGGTATTTTTTTGCTCCTGAAACCCTCTCCGGGATCATCAGTAGCGGATATGCGGTTGACGGATTCTGCGTGAACTGCATCACATTGGCAACCAATGTTAGCCAATGTGATGCATATTGGATCAGGCTACATCCACAGCTTTCATTGAAAGGCGAATGCGACCCTGCTTGTCCACCTCAAGGACCTTGACGCGAACAACCTGGCCTTCCTTGACCACGTCTTCAACCTTTTCGACACGCTGCTCAGCCAACTGAGAGATGTGAACCAATCCGTCCTTGCCCGGAGAAATGGTGACGAAGGCCCCGAAGTCCATGAGCTTGGCAACTTTGCCCTCATAGATGGCGCCAACTTCAACTTCCTTGGTCAAAGTATTGATGCGTTCGATAGCGGCGTCCGCCTGAGCCTTGTCGACCGCTGCCACCTTGATAGTGCCATCGTCGTCGATGTCGATGCTGGTGCCGGTTTCTTCGGTAATCGCGCGGATGGTGACGCCACCCTTACCGATGACATCACGAATCTTGTCAGGGTTGATCTTGATGGTGGTGATACGCGGCGCCCAAGGGGACATTTCTTCACGAGCTGAAGACAGCACCTGATCCATCTGGTCAAGGATGTGGAAACGCGCTTCCTGAGCCTGTGCCAGCGCTTGCTTCATGATCTCACCATTGACGCCGGTGATCTTGATATCCATCTGCAGTGCAGTAACACCAGCACGCGACCCTGCAACCTTGAAGTCCATGTCCCCGAGATGATCTTCATCTCCGAGGATATCGGTCAGGACGGCGAACTTGCTGCCCTCAAGGATCAGACCCATGGCAACACCAGCCACCGGTGCTTTGAGCGGAACGCCAGCATCCATCATCGCCAGGCAAGAACTGCACACCGAGGCCATTGATGAAGAACCGTTGGACTCAGTGGTTTCGGCGACGACGCGCACGACGTAGGGGAATTCCTTTTCCAGATCCGGCATCACCCCAAGCAAACCGCGCTTGGCCAAGCGACCGTGGCCGATTTCGCGACGCTTGGGCGAGCCCACACGGCCTGTTTCACCGACGCTGTACGGAGGGAAGTTGTAGTTGAGCATGAACGGCTCGCGCGACTCGCCTTCCATGGCGTCGATCAGCTGTGCGTCCTTTCCGGTACCCAGGGTCACCACGGCCATCACCTGCGTTTCGCCGCGAGTGAAGATGGCAGAGCCATGCGTACGCGGCAGAACATTTGCGCCGATGCTGATCGGGCGAACAGTGCGCGTATCACGACCGTCAATGCGCGGATGCCCTTCGATGATGCGGTTGCGCACCACAATCGCTTCCAAGTCGTGGAATACGCTCTTAACTTTGTCAGCCGGGAACTGAGGCGCCTCTTCCGGGCACAGCGCTGCAACAACCTTCTCGCGAACAGCGGCCACGGCATCCTGACGTTCCTGCTTGTCAGCAATGGTGTAGGCCTTGGCGACGTCGTCGCTGAAACCCTTCACGGCATCCATCACACCGGAATCGTCTGACAGCGGCTTCCAATCCCATTTCGGCTTGCCAGCCTGCGCCGTCAGTTCATTGATGGCCTTGATGGCCACCTGCATCTGCTCATGGCCAAACATCACGGCGCCGAGCATCACTTCTTCAGAAAGCTGCTGGGCTTCGGATTCGACCATCATGACGGCTTCACTAGTGCCCGCAACTACCAGATCGAGCTGCGAAGTGGCCTGCTGTTCGCGCGTTGGGTTGAGCAGGTACTTGCCATCGGCATAGCCCACTTTTGCAGCGCCGATCGGCCCGGCGAAAGGCACGCCTGAGAGACACAGTGCGGCTGAAGCGCCAATCATTGCCGGGATGTCAGCATCAACCTCGGGGTTGAGCGACATCACCGTGGCGACGATCTGCACTTCGTTCAGAAAGCCTTCTGGAAACAGCGGCCGAATTGGTCGATCGATCAAGCGGCAAGTCAGTGTTTCGCGCTCTGAGGGGCGACCTTCGCGCTTGAAGAACCCACCTGGAATGCGACCACCTGCGTAGGTGCGCTCCATGTAATCAACGGTCAGCGGAAAGAACGACTGATCCGGGCGGGCTTCTTTCTTGGCGACCGCAGTAACCAGCACCACGGTGTCATCCATGCGCACAACGACCGTTCCGCTGGCCTGACGAGCGATATGCCCGGTTTCAAGCGTGACGCTGTGAGGTCCGTAAGGAAAGGTAACGGTTTTGGGCGTAGCGGGTAGCGCAGGGATTGCCATTATTTTCTGACTCGAATTAGATTTTGCAAAGAAAGCGAAAAAAGATATTTAGTCGAACAAAGAAAAAGGGCGCAATGCGCCCTTTCTTGAAGTTCTGCCTAGCGGCGTAGGCCGAGGTCGCCAATCAGTTTGGTATAGCGTGACTCGTCCTTGCGCTTCAGATAGTCCAGCAAGCTACGCCGCTGGTTAACCATTTTAAGCAGCCCGCGTCGTGAGTGATGGTCCTTCTTGTTGCTGGCAAAGTGACCGCTCAAGTCGGAGATCCGTGCTGACAACAGTGCAACCTGCACTTCCGGCGAACCGGTGTCGTTCTTACCCTGAGCGTACTTCTGCACTACGCTCTGCTTTTGTTCTACCGAAAGAGTCATCTACCTGCGCTCCAAACCTGGGGAAATTTTGCTACAAAGCTCGTCATTCTAGCTGGCACAGCCAGCCGTCTCAAGCGAAAATACGGCTGGACAGCCATTTTCGTGATACCAACTGGCCCTCGGCAGATTGCCTGCCTGCCGCACACAGGCTTCCCTCGCCATCCACAATGGCAATATCGCCATCCAATTTGGGGGGAAGCGCTTCTGGCCAGCGGGCCGCTTGCCCTGATGCGAGCCTGGCCAACTGGCTGTCCGGAAGCGCAGCTTCTGGCCACTCCGGCACGGCCGATTTCAGCGGAAGCAATTTGTCATCGAGCGCCTGCATTCCCTGCCCGGCCAGGTCCTGAAGTGCTTCCAGACTCAGGATCGAACCGCCGGGAAACGGATCCACTTGGGTCCGCCTCAGGGCTGTCAGGTGCGCCACCTGCCCAACGGCGGCGGCGATATCTTCAAGCAGGGTCCTGATGTAGGTGCCCTTGGAGCAACGAACTGCCACCACGAGCTCGCCCTCATCGTAGGAAATCAGATCCAGGCTGTGAATGACCACTTCTCGGGCCGCCCGCTCAACGGACTCACCTTTGCGGGCCAGTTCATACAAACGCTGCCCGCCCTGCTTGAGCGCCGAGTACATGGGTGGCACTTGTAGAATTCGTCCCAGAAACTGATCCCGAATCCGGGCAAAGTCGTCAAGACTCAGGCCGGATGGGTCCGATGTCTGGACAACCTCCCCCTCGGCATCGCCGGTAAGGGTCTTCTGCCCGATTCGGGCACGGGCCAGATACTCCTTGTTGGAGTCCAGCAGCAATCCGCTGAGCTTGGTGGCCTGGCCAAAGCAGATCGGCAGCATACCTGTTGCCAAGGGGTCAAGACTTCCTGTGTGGCCCGCCTTGCGGGCCTGAAACAATCTTCGCACCTGTTGTAGCGCCTGATTGGAGCTACAACCCAGCGGCTTGTCCAGCAACAGGATTCCGTCCAGCACACGGCAATCCGCGCGACGCACCATCAATCAGTCCTCAGGAATCGTTGGATTCGCCGCCATCGCCGCGATCACGCGCGTGGCCAGAATCACTGACCACCGCATCGCGGATCATCACACTGAGGCGATCTGCATTCCGAAGCTGCGCATCTGCCCGAAAGCTCAGCGCAGGCACTCTTCGCAACTTGAGCCTGCCGCCAAGACCGCGGCGCAAGACAGGCGCGGCGCCATTCAGGGCTTTGACGCCCTTTGCCAGATCCTCATCGCTCTTGAGAGAACTTACCAGGATGGTCGCGTTCCTCAGGTCTGGAGATGCCTCCACATGCGTAATGGAGATACCCGCGATGCGGGGGTCTGTCAGCTCTTCATGGATCAAGGCGGCTAGCTCACGCTGCAGCTGGGTATTGATCCTTAGTTTTCGCGGAAACTCTTTCAAGAAATACTCTTACCCTGGATGAGCCGAAATATGGACACCGCCCTCGCAGGGGTTCCTGAGTCAATTATCTGCAAATTAGGCTTCGGCTTTGACCGTGCGCTTGACCTCAATACGGTCAAAGCACTCGATCTGGTCACCAGACTTGATGTCGTTGTAATTCTTGACGCCAATACCGCACTCGGTACCTGCCTCAACCTTCTGAACGTCATCCTTGAAACGGCGCAGTGATTCCAGCACACCTTCGTAGATCACGGTCTGATCCCGCAACACACGAATCGGCAGATTGCGCTGCACCGCGCCTTCAATCACCAGACAGCCGGCGATGCTACCCAGTTCGGATGAACGGAAAACATCGCGCACTTCCGCGATACCGACGATCTGCTCGCGCAACTCGGTGCCCAGCAAGCCGGAGATTGCAGCGGTAACGTCATCCAGCACCTGGTAGATCACCGAGTAGTATCGAACGTCGATGCCGCTGTCCTGAATTCGCTTTCTTGCAACACTGTCGGCACGCACATTGAAGCCGAAAATGATCGCACGTGAGGCCAGTGCAAGATCAACATCCGATTCACTGATACCGCCGATGGTTGCAGACAGAACGTTGACCCGAATCTCTGCACTTGGAAGCTTGCGCAAAGCTTCGGCGATGGCTTCAGCAGAGCCTTGCACATCCGCCTTGATCATCAGGTTGAGCTGCTTGATCTCGCCCTCGTTCTCACCCATGCGGGCAAAAACCTGCTCCATGCGCACGGCTTGAGACTGCGCAATCTTGAGCTCGCGCTGCTTGTTTTCACGCAGTGCGGCAAGTTCGCGTGCCTTGCGTTCGTCAGCCACAACCACAATGTCATCACCTGCCGATGGCACGCCGGACAACCCCAGAACCTGCACTGGAATAGACGGACCGGCTGATTTACTCGGCTTGCCTGCTTCGTCAAACATGGCTCGGACACGACCAAAATGCGAACCGGTCAGGACCACATCGCCCTGCTTCAGAGTGCCCTCTCGCACCAGAACAGTTGCCACCGGACCACGGCCCTTTTCAATGGAGGCCTCCACGACCTGTCCACGTGCCGGGACATCAACAGCGGCCTTGAGCTCCAAGACTTCAGCCTGAAGCAAAATGGCATCCAACAGGTCATCAATACCTTCACCGCTTACCGATGACACACCCACGATCTGAATGTCGCCGCCAAACTCTTCTGAAATGACTTCTTCTTTCAGCAGTTCGTTCTTGACCCGGGTGATATCCGATTCTTCTTTGTCGATCTTGGTGACCGCCACCACCATCGGCGCACCGGAAGCCCGCGCGTGCTGAATAGCTTCGCGCGTCTGAGGCATCACACCATCGTCCCCGGCAACCACGAGAATCACCACGTCCGTGACCTGGGCACCGCGAGCTCGCATGCGCGTGAAAGCCGCGTGACCTGGCGTATCCAGAAACGTGACGACACCCTTGTCGGTGGTGACGTGGTAAGCACCAATATGTTGCGTAATTCCACCCGCTTCGCCTGCGGCGACGCGGGTCTTGCGCATGTAATCGAGCAGCGAAGTCTTGCCGTGATCAACATGCCCCATGATCGTCACCACCGGCGGCCGCGTTTCTTCTTCGGCGTCATGGCGAGTGCCTTCAACGGCCTGGATCAAGCCCTCTTCGAGCTCACTACCCGTGACCGGCTTGGCCTTGTGTCCAAGTTCCTCAACCATCAGAACAGCCGTGTCCTGATCGAGAATCTGATTAATGGTGGCCATGACACCACTCTTCATCATGACCTTGATCAAATCGGTGGCCTTGACGGCCATACGATTGGCCAGTTCGGAAACCGTAATCCCTTCGGGAACCTCCACCTCTCTCACAATCGGAGCAACTGGCTTTTCAAACTGGTGCGCGTTGTCGACACGAACCTGCCCGGTCGGCTTGCGGCGCTTCTTGTCGCGCTTTCCGCCCTTGCCCTGCGCGACATGCAGTTCCTCGCGCTGACGATCACGACGATCACGATCACCACCTGATTTTTTGGCAGGCGATGCGGGTCCAGCCGGAGTCGCAGCCGGTTCCGGCGCGGCATTCTTCGCTTCGGCGGCTCGTCTCAGGTTCTCTTCCGCACGGCGGCGAGACCCTTCAGCCTCCATCTTCGCGCGATAGATCGGATCATTCTTGAGCCGCTCGGCATGCTCCTGCTTGGCCTTCTCAGCAGCCTCGGCGCTGGCCGCTGCCTCTGCAGCAGCCGCGGCTTCGGCTTCCTCGCGTTTGCGTGCCTCTTCTTCTTCGATTCGCCGGGCTTCGGCTGCCTGTGCTTCTTTCGCTGCCGCCGCTTCGCGCTCTGCCTCGGCTCTGGCTGCTCGCGCTTCTGCTTCGGCCGCTTCCCTGGCCAGATCTTCCTCTGTCTTCTGCGGAGGCGGCGGCGCCTTGAACACACGCTTCTTGCGCACTTCCACGCTCACAGTCTTGGACGGCAGACCGCGTCCGCCACCGAGCTTGAGCTCGCTGGTTTCCTTGCGCTTCATGGTGATGCGCCCAGATCCCGAGCCGCCCGCATTGGTGGACGCCCCCATCGGCCCACGCGTCTTCTTGCGCAGATAGTTCAGCAAAGACAGCTTGTCAGCGGATGACAAGGGCGAAGATGCATCTTCAGCCGACACGCCAGCATCCTTGAGCTGCGCTAGCAACTCGTCAACCGGACGCTTCAGTTCGTCAGCGAAATTCTGGACAGTAACTTTTGACATGTTTGCGTCGCGTTGTTCCGTAGTTGGAGGTGATGGCTCAGGCGTAAACCTTGGTGCGAGCCGCCATGATGAGCGTCTGCGCTTCGGCCTCATCCATCTCGACCAGTTCCAACAACTCATCGGTTGCCAGATCCGCAAGATTCTCGGCGGTCACGACACCGGCAGCCGCCAGCCCGTAAGCCAGTTCTTCATTCATTCCTTCAACCGCCAGCAGATCTTCTGCCGGGGCCACATCTGCAGCCGATTCGGCCTTGGCAATCGCCTTGGTCAGCAGGACGTCCTGCGCACGGGATCGAAGCTCTTCGACGATGGCTTCGTCAAATTCCTCGATGTGCATCAGCTCTTCGTCAGGCACGTAAGCCACTTCTTCAAGTGACGTAAAACCTTCGTCGACCAGCACAGAGGCAACTTCTGCATCCACGTCGAGCTCCGTCATGAACAGCTCGAGAACGCCCTTGTTTTCCTCGTCTTTCTTGCTTTCAAGATCTGCGGTGGTCATGACGTTGAGCGTCCAGCCCGTCAGCTCGGACGCCAATCGGACATTCTGGCCACCACGACCGATCGCCTGCGCCAGCTTGTCTTCTGCCACACCAATCGACATGGCGTGGGACTCTTCATCGATCACCACGTTCTCGACTTCGGCGGG
>TARA_R110000850_G_scaffold182790_4_pt1 | contig 46380 bp, 45 predicted proteins | sample TARA_R110000850 | Tara Oceans TARA_R110000850 (sample SAMEA4397586) | marine metagenome | biome: Polar Biome; feature: [SRF] surface water layer (ENVO:00010504); material: water (ENVO:00002006), including particulate matter (ENVO:01000060) such as... | depth 5 m
TTCGCCATGATCTGCGAACTGGCTTCTTCACTGAAATCAGACAGCAACACCACATAATCCCGATCCGCCTGAATCAGATTGTGGTCGTCGGGATGTACAATCAGGGCACCGTAGTGGCCATCCTGTTCCTGGGTGCCACTGTGGGCGTGATACCAGTATGTACCGTTTTGCCGAAGCTCAAATCGATAGGTAAAAGTTTCCCCCGGTGCAATACCGGGATAACCGCTGAAGCCCGGCACACCATCCATTGCCGGCGGTAGCAGCAATCCGTGCCAGTGGACCGAGCTCGGCACCTTCATTTTATTGGTAACATGAATCACGGCTGTACCACCTTCAGTGAATTCCAGCACAGGCCCGGGAATGCTGCCGTTAACAGTAATACGCTGTAACGGCTTGCCTGTGATATTGACTGTCTGTCGGTCAATTTCCAGGTGATACTCAGTGATATTGGCGACGGCATTGATGGCGATCATGAACATCCAGAAAGCCGTCAACAGCCTTGAAAATAATGACATTTGTTCAATCCTCAGATGAATTGTCCTGCAGTACCTCGGGGAGGTGTTTTTAACAGCGGACAATCAGCTTCGGGGAGGGCGATCAAGTCGATGGGGACCAGCATTCAGCAGGTTCTGCCGAAGCGGTGTCTGGGCGGGATGATGAGGTAAAGACAACCAGGCGGTCAGGGGATTAATGCCTATCGGCGTCAAATGGCAACCCTGGGTCACGCAATGGCAGATATCAGACATGCAGCTGTGGTTATTACCGTTTGCGTGCTGCATCCCGGCAGGATGCGCGGATTCAGACTCGCAGGGCATTTCTGTACTATGGGATAACTCCGCCCTTTGCGACAGGTCATGACGACTGTCCATACTGGCGTGAGCGGTATTCACCAGCACCGACAAAAGAAAGGCGGTGATGACCCAGAGAGCCCAGTGTGTTTTGGTGACAGACATGGGAATACTATGGCTTGCTGCCTGGCTTTTATCAAGGGGGGCGGCTAGGGGGATGATGCTGAGCCATTGGCTGTTATGGCATCTGTAATCGCCGGTAACTCCTCGCCTACATACTTACTGACGACTATTGCTTCCCTATAATTCAACCTGAAACAAACATTGGAGTATTGGACGTTGCTGGACATCACGAAAAAAATTGCCATTCCCGACGAAGAAATTGAACTGACGGCCATTCGCTCCCAGGGAGCCGGTGGACAGAACGTCAACAAGGTCTCTTCGGCGATACACCTGCGTTTCGACATCAACGCATCGTCCCTGCCCGATGACTACAAGCAACAGCTGCTGGTCACGAGGGACCGCCGGATTAATAAAGAGGGCGTGATTGTGATCAAGGCTCAGCAATTCCGTACCCAGGAAAAAAACCGGCTGGATGCCCTGGAACGCTTGAAAGACGTTATTCTTTCCGCCACTGCAGTCAAGAAAACACGCATACCCACCCGGGCGACAAAAGCCTCCAAAACCCGGCGAGTGGACAACAAAACCCAGCGCGGCAAGACGAAGGCCCTGCGCGGCAAAGTCATCGATTAGAAAAAATCAGATTATTTAATTTATACCGTTGTCCCGACCTCCTCCCATTCAAAAATACCTGCCACCCTGCTCAAAAAACCTGATCTCTCCGAGGGCCCGTTTTTGGACATTCATGGTCAGGACTCCTATGCTTGTCTTTCAATAGAAAAACAGAAGGATCCCGCTATGAGTGAAATTACCAGCTTCTGGAACCAGTACGAAGGCCCTGTTTTGCTCTTCCTGGTGGCCGTTTTATACCTGCTCGTTTTTTATATCGCAGCACGGATTGTCAAAAGCTTGTCACATCGGCTGCTGCTGAAAACCGATCTGGATAACCGGTTCACCCGCACGGTCGGGCTAAATGATGACTTCCCCGTGGAGAAAGTCATCTCCACGACGGCCTTCTGGATCATCATGATCTTTGGCTTTATCTCCTTCTTTGAAAAGCTCGATCTTCAATCAGTGACGCAGCCATTAAATGTGTTGCTGACCGAGATTTTTACCTACCTACCAAAATTTGCTGCAGCACTCGGTCTGCTGCTGCTCGCCTGGGTCCTGGCAGCGCTCGTGAAAAAAGCCATTGAGAAAGGCGCCACACTGGGCAAACTGGACGAGCGCCTCAACAAGCTTGAGCACGATGAGGAAGACAAGGTAACCGTGAGTCAATCTCTGGCTACCGCCGGTTACTGGCTGGTATTTCTGCTCTTCCTGCCAATGGTGCTGAGCGCCTTGCAGATGGAAAGTCTGGTCGCCCCTCTGCAAAGCATGTTCGACAAGCTGTTCAGCTACCTGCCCAATATCCTCTCGGCACTGCTGATCTTCGCCATTGGTTATTTCGTAGCCAAGCTGGTAAGACAGATTGTCAGTAGCCTGCTGGCCGCCTCTGGCATCGACCGACTAAGCGAGAAGTCCGGTATTCAGCAGAAATGTTCCACACTGGTTGGCACACTGATTTACACTTTCATTTTGCTGCTGGTGATTGTGCAATCGCTGGAAGCCCTGAAGATCGCAGCTATTTCCACGCCCGCGCAAAACATGATTGATATGATTTTTGCTGCCGTGCCTGGCATCCTTGCGGCCGTGCTGGTGCTCGCCATCTCTTACTATGTGGGCAAGCTGATTGCCAGTCTGGTGACGGATCTACTGACAGCAGCCGGGTTCAATCAATTAATTGAAAAGCTCGGCTTCAAGATGGGACTGGAGCGTACCCCGAGTCAGTATGCAGGCAGCCTGGTGCTGCTGGGTATTATCCTGTTCGCGATTCTGGGTGCCACTGAGTTACTGAGCTTTGAACCCCTCAGCCAGATTGTGACCGTCATGATCAGTTTCGCCGTTCAGGTACTGTTGGGTGCACTGATTCTGGCTATCGGTATTTTCATTGCCAGAAAAGTACGGCTGTTGATTATCGAGGCGGGAATGCCCTCTGCAGCAGGCAACCTTGCCAGCCTTGCCATCATGTTTCTGACCATTGCCATGGCGCTGCGTCAGATCGGCCTTGCGCAGGACATCATCAATATTGCCTTTGGCCTGATGCTTGGTGCGGTTGCTGTCGGCGCAGCCATTGCGATTGGCCTGGGCAGTAAGGAGATCGCTGGCAGAGAAGTTCAGTCACTGCTGGATCGCGTCAAGAAATAACGGTCTGACCAGTTCTGCAATTACCCACCGGGACAACCCGGTGGTTTTTTTTTGGACGATAAGATAAAAAAGGCCGCTCATAGAGCGGCCCAAAGGGGAAAATAATATCTAGTGATCCTGTGCCTGCCCGGCGCCCTTGGGATAACGCAGGCTTTCCACCAGTTCCTTGATGTGGTCCGGCGCTTCTCTGGTCAACTTCAATGCGATAAAGGCCACCACAAAGTTGAAGATCATGCCCAACGTACCGATGCCTTCCGGGGACACTCCCAACCACCAGTTGTCCGGGGTATTCGCTGCCGGATTAATGAACTTAAAGTAAACAATATAAGCAGCCGTAAACGTAATGCCTGTCAGCATGCCGGCGATGGCCCCCTCCTTGTTCATTTTCTTGTAGAAAATACCCAGAATAATGGCCGGGAAGAAACTGGATGCGGCAAGGCCGAAGGCAAATGCCACCACCTCCGCCACAAAGCCCGGCGGATTGATACCCAGGTAGGCGGCCACGGCTATACCACAGGCGGCAGCAATCCGGGCATAGAGCAGTTCCTGCTTGTCAGTGATGTTGGGCATCAGGTTTCTTTTCAGCAGGTCGTGGGATATGGAGGTGGAAATCACCAGTAGCAAACCCGCAGAGGTCGACAGGGCCGCAGCCACACCACCCGCTGCCACCAGTGCGATCACCCAGGCGGGCAGTTTGGCGATTTCGGGATTGGCCATGACGATAATATCGCGGTCAATCGCCATTTCGTTGCGCTCATCACCGGCATAGAACATCCGTCCGTCGTCGTTTTTGTCTTCCCAGCCAATCAGCCCGGTTTGCTCCCAGTTTTTGATCCACCCGGGGGCCTGCTCATAGGCGACACCCTGACCTTCCGGACCGTTAATGGTCTCGATCATGTTGACGCGTGCGAAAGAGGCGATCGCCGGTGCGGTGGTGTACAGGATAGCGATGAAGACCAGCGCCCAACCCGCGGAAAGACGGGCATCCGAGACTTTCGGCACCGTGAAGAAACGCACGATGACATGCGGCAGACCGGCGGTACCCACCATCAGGGCAAAGGTAATAAAGAACACATCAATCGTGCTCTTGGTCCCCGAGGTGTACTCATTGAAGCCGAGCTCCGTCGACAGGCCATTCAGTTTGTCCATCAGATAGACACCCGACCCGTCGGCAAGCGTGCCGCCAAAACCCAACTGGGGCACAGGGTTTCCCGTCATCATCACGGAGATAAAAATTGCCGGGACCAGGTAGGCAAAAATCAGCACACAGTACTGGGCTACCTGGGTATAGGTAATACCTTTCATGCCACCGAGCACGGCGTAAAAAAAGACCACGCACATCCCCAGTAGGACACCGGTAACGATATCCACTTCGAGAAAGCGCGAGAAGACCACACCGACACCGCGCATTTGCCCCGCCACATAGGTGAACGAAACAAAAATGGCACAGATGACAGCCACCGTTCTGGCGGTCTGGGAGTAATAACGATCACCGATAAAATCCGGCACGGTAAATTTGCCGAATTTTCTCAGGTAGGGAGCCAGGCAAAGCGCCAGCAGCACGTAGCCTCCTGTCCAACCCATCAGATAGACACTTCCGTCATACCCGATAAACGAGATCAGCCCCGCCATGGAGATAAAGGATGCAGCAGACATCCAGTCCGCTGCCGTGGCCATACCATTGGCCACCGGAGGAACCCCGCCACCGGCAACATAAAACTCCTTGGTGGAGCCCGCCCTGGCCCAGATCGCAATACCGATATACAACGCGAAACTGAGACCCACCAGTAAAAATGTCCAGGTTTGAATACCCATACCCATGCCCCTACTCTTCGTCTTCTTGAACGTTGTACTTGCGATCCAGTGCCCGCATCTTCAACACATAAACGAAGATCAGCACCACAAATACATAGATGGAACCCTGCTGGGCAAACCAGAAACCAAGCTTGAAACCGAATAACTGGATGTTATTCAGCTGCTCGACCAACAGAATGCCAAACCCGAATGAAACGGTGAACCAGATCACCAGCAGCGTGATCAGCAACCGCAGGTTCTCCTTCCAGTATGCTTGTGCATGTTCATTAGTTTCGAAGCTCATAAATTTTTCTCCACTCCCGTTGTTTATCTTTTAATAGCGGACACTGCCAAGTTAATCCCGTCGTGTCCCTGTGTCTCTGCAACCTTGGTCTAAGCCGACAAAAAACCTCCCGTTATCGGCCTACTCAAACACGTACTTGCCGGTAAACTGCAGGCGCTTCAGATCGCCATCACTGCCGTTTTCCAGTTCCCGTTTCGCCCTGATGTACTCCATCCCGAACGACAGTTTGTCGGTAGGGGAATAGAACAGGTTAAGTCCGTAGTTGCTGACCTCTTCGGTATTAGTAGTGGCCACATCACCGGCGTTATCTGCCCTTGTCATGGCATAGGAGAGCGTGGTGCGCCATCTGGGTGACCAGAAGTGGCGGTAAGCAATAAAACCACCGGTAACATCCAGTAGATCCAGATCACCATCGGCCTCAACAGCGGCATCGCGAAATGCCTGCAGGGCAATATAGCGGCCGAGGTGACCGTGATTGAGCTGAACCTTCAAATCGTCCCCATTACTGAACTGGTATTTGCCCGACAGGCTCAGACCAAGACCATAGGCATCCTCATCCTGTGTCCCAGTGTCATAACTGATCTGCCGGCCAATGGCAGCGAGGCTGTAGCTGAGATCACCCGCTTTGCCGTCATAACGCAGCGCCAGATCCGGCAGACTGTTGTCATCGAAATTGCTGCTTTCAATACCACCACCACCATCGATCGCACCACTGGAGGGATTTTCCAGCGCCACATGGACGGCACCACCCTTTTCAAACCGGTAACTCCAGCGGGCCTGAGCCTGCCGGTTGAAGATGCCCCCGGAGGTGGGGCCAATGAAGTCGACCGTTTCCGGCAGTACATTCACATTCATGAACGTACTCCAGGTCTGGCCAAACAACAGTGATGCGTTATCGTGGTAATCCCAGGCCAGATAGGCGTGCCGAATTCTGGAATGATTGGCATTGGTGATCCGCTCGTCACCATCGAATGTCAGCAAATCCATTTCGATATGGGTTCGCACATCCCCCATATCGGTGGGCGTTATGGTTTTAAACCAGAACCTCGAGGTCTTTGCCGAACTGTCGAAACGGCTGGCACCACTTTTGCCATCCACCGGGATGGTCGACGGCACCAGAATATCGTCACCGATAGATGCCGTAGCACGCTCCCCGTCGGAGAAACTGCTGCTCATGGCATCGAACTTCACATAACCGCCGTAACTGAATTTGGTGCCGGACAACGGCGCATCGACTTTCTTACTGACCGTCGTGGCCATTTCCTGCTGCTGCTCACCCTGCTCCACAACCAGCTGCTGCAGTCGCGTCACCAGGGTCTCCAGTTGCTCCACCCTGGCCGCCAGCTCCTCATTGGTGGCATTTGCCCAGAGCTGCCCCGAAAAAGCCAGCATCGGCAAAATGACACCTGAAACCGTGGCCATTTTTTTTCTGTTAACCATCACCTTCTCCCAAAAATCCTGTAACGGCGACAGATGTAACGCCGAGGAACTTGTTTGGGTATCCGACCAAGGTCGATTCGGCAGGAAATTTAAGACCAATGTCTAACAAAATAGCCGGGATAAAAGGTTTTTTTGTGAAAAATGAAAATCTTGCCACTAAACAGCACGCGCATTACCATCAAAAAGAAATACCTGCTGAAGCATAAAAATAATGTCGAAATTTATTGTTGCCGATGACCACCCACTCTTCAGAAATGCCATTGCCCAGGTGCTGCAAACTATGGGTGGCGAACAGGAAGTCGTCGAAGCACAGGATATGGCGAGCCTGCAAATCAAGTTGAGCGATCACCCCGATACGGATTTGGTATTACTGGATCTACACATGCCCGGCGCCCACGGATTCAGTGCCCTGGCCTATGTGCAGGGGCATTGTGGCAAGATGCCGGTACTGGTGGTGTCTGCCAATGAAAAGACAGACATCATCCAGCGTGCTTTGGAATTTGGCGCCAGGGGATTTCTGCCTAAATCATCCAGCGTCACGACCATTCTGGAAGCGATTCAGACTGTCCTGCAGGGTGATATCTGGCTACCGCCTGCTCATACGGGATCGAGAGGTTTGACCCTGAACCAGAGTGAACAACAATTGATGGCAGGGATCGCCTCGCTGACGCCCCAGCAATACCTTGTACTGACTATGCTGGCCGAGGGTCTGCTGAACAAGCAGATTGCCTATGAACTGGATGTCACGGAAGCGACCATCAAGGCACATATGACTGCTATTTTCAGGAAGCTGGGCGTGCGTTCGAGAACCCAGGCTGTGCTGGCCATTGGCAAGCTCAACCTGGAAGAATCAACGGGGTCAGAGGAAAACTAGTCAGCTTTCGTGTGGTATCTTAAATCCCTGCGACACTGGAGCGACGTACTAAGCCTCAGTCTCTGAAATTTTCAAACTGGAAAGGCTGGCCAAGATCTGCCCCTTTGATCAGGGCAATGGCTTGCTGCAGGTCATCACGTTTTTTACCGGTAACACGCAATTTCTCACCCTGAATCGCTGTCTGTACTTTTATTTTGGCCTCTTTCACCAACTTGATAATTTTCTTCGCCATTGGCTGATCGATGCCCTGTTTGAAACGCACCTGCAGTGAAAACGTTTTGCCGCTGTGGACAGTTTCCTCTTCCACATCAATAACATAGGGATCCACATTGCGTTTCACCAGATTCTTGCTCAGCATGTCCAGCAGTTGTCGGCACTGGAAATCTGATTCGGCGGTCAGTGTAACCACCTCATCCTTTAGCGTCACATTGGCCTCAACCCCACGAAAATCAAAGCGAGTGGCCAACTCCCGTTGCGTGTTTTCAGTGGCGTGACGAATTTCCACCTGATCCACTTCTGAGACTATATCGAAGGTCGGCATAATAGATCCTGTTGGCTGATATTTCGGGCGACCAGTCTAGCGGCACTGACCGCTCGAGAAAAGTAGCCTGACCACTCTGCAAGGTAACTTCTACATTCAGTCGAGTCCGGACTGCTCCAGGAGTGACGTCATCAGTGCCGCCAGTTGATCAGCGGATACCGGCTTTGCTATCAGTGTATAATCGGCCAGTGCTGCCCGATGTTTGAGGTCATCGGAATCGTCAGCACTGATAATGATACAGGGGGCTGCCTGCCAGGAGGCAGGCAACTGCCTGACCAGTTCAATTCCGGTAAGGTTTTCATCCAGATGATAGTCCACCAGTAAAATCGCCGGGGGAAGCTCACCCAGGAGTGGGGACAGCTCGCCGGGCCCTCTCGCCGACAGGACATGACAACCCCACTGACCCAGCAGACTCTCCATCCCCCTGAGAATTTCCTCTTCGTTATCAATGCAGAGGACACGGACGCCATGCAGCGCCGGTTGCAGCATGGATACCGACACTGTTGGCAGTATTGGGCGACCCGTTTTTCCGTAAGGCACCACAATACTGAAGACAGAACCCTCACCGGGACTGGACCTCACACCGATTTCATGCCCCATTAAATCCGCCATACCTTTGGCGATGGTCAGGCCCAGCCCCAGCCCTTTGTCGACACTGGTCGCACCAGGGCTAAGCCGTTCAAACTCACGAAAAATACGATCGATGGCGCCCGGGGCAATACCCGGCCCTGTATCCCAGACTTCTACGCGTAAACCCCGCGCAGTCCGGCGGCAGCCGAGCAACAAACGTCCACGCCGGGTGTAATGAACCGCATTACTCATAAAGTTCTGCAGAATCCGGCGCAGCAGATGGGGGTCGCTTTCCACCATGACCCGGGAGGTCACAAAATGCAGGGCAATGCCCTTCTCAACTGCCAGCACACCAAACTCGGCGGCCAGATCAGTGAGCAGTTCACCGATACAAAAAGCTTTTATTGCCGGCTGCAACTTGCCACCCTCAAGACCGGCTATTTCCCGCAGGGTGGCAATCAGTTTTTCGGCCGTATCCAGGGATTTCTGGATATGGTTCATCTGCTCCAGAAGCGGCTGGTTATCGGTATTCATCAGCTGCAGTCGGGTTGACGAAACGAAGAGTTTGGCGGCACTGATTGGCTGCAGCAGGTCATGGCTCGCGGCCTGCATGAAACGGCTTTTACTGTTATGCATCTCGCGAACCTCTGCCTCCGCCAGCGCCCGCAACCGGTTTTCTTCCCCCAACGCATGATTCAATGCAGACAGATCCGCGGTGCGCTGCTCAACGCGATGCTCCAGGGTGGCCTTGGCCTCCTCCAGCGCAACCACCACATTTTTATAATCACTAATATCGATGTAAGTAGAGGCAAATCCACCATTGGGCATAGGGTTGCCAACCACCTGAATGGTCGTGCCATTGGGCAAAGTCCGCTCAAAACGGTGCGAATTTCCACTTCTCAGCAGGTCAAGACGGCGTTCCACCTGCCGTTCCAGTGTGTCGGCATCCCGATATAGTCCCCGTCTGGCATTAAATTCATATATTGACCTGATCGGACAGCCCACATAGAGCAATCGTGGGGGATAATCAAAGATCTGCTCGTAGCGTCGGTTCCATGCCACCACCTTCAGATCCGCATCCACTACGCACACACCCTGGGTAATCGTTTCTACGGTGGTTTGCAGCAAGTCCCGATTAAACTGAAGCTGTTCGGACGTGCCACCGACAATCGCCGCCACATCACTGAACTGGAGGGGCTATGTACGTTGTAGCAGACCAATAATGCTCTGTGCCGACGCACTCCCCACGATAGCAGACAGCGCTTTTTCAACCCGCCTGACCGCAAAAAGCGGCGCTCTGTCGTTGTCCAGCAGGCGCTGATGGAAACGGGCCTCGCAACTGCGCCACAGCTCTTCATGCTGCGAACGGCTGATGAAAGACTGTAGTAATTGCCGCAATTGCACTACGCGAACAGGGGATAATTCAAAGTCGTCATCACCGTATAATTGTGGCTGTGGCACGTCGAGAAACACATTCGCCTGGAAGGTATCCCGCTCAGCCGGTTTGACAAACAGTGACACCGAGATATAGATCAGCAGATTACTGCACAGACTCCACCACACACCATGACTCAACGGATCGAGAAAACCGGTACCGAACAGGGATTCGGGCCGCAACCAGGACAGTCCCAATGGGCCGACCGACATCACCGGATGTTGCGGCCCCAGAATCATCGGCACCAACAGGCAGTACCACCAGAACAGAAAGCCGACAGCCAATCCCGCGTAAACTCCCTTGGCATGCCCCCGACGCCAGTAAATAGCGCCCAGCAGTGCCGGGGCCAACTGGGCAAAACAGGCAAAGGAAACCAGGCCGATTGAAGCCAGCTCCTTATCTGCCCCCATCAAACGGTACATCAGCCAGGAACCCAGCAGGACCGTGAGGATACAACCGCGGCGAATCCAGCGCAGATATTGTCCCAGGAATCCTGCCTGACGAAAGTGCTGTTTGCGCCAGCGCAACAGCAGCGGCAGGATAATCTCGTTGGAAACCATGATGGACAACGTCACCGTTGCCACAATCACCATCCCGGTCGCCGCTGAAAACCCGCCGGCGAATACCAGAATGACCAACAGGTCCGAGTGACTCGCCATGGCCAGCTTCAGGACATAGGTATCGGGAGAGACACCGCTATCCCCGAGCAATTGCTGGGCCACCAGTGTGATAGGCAACACCACAGCAACAATCGCCAACAGATAGAGCGGAAACAGCCAGTGGGCCATGTGCAGATCCCGCTCATTCTGAAACTCCACCACCGTCACATGAAACTGCCGCGGCAGGCAGATAATCGCCAGCATGGATAACAGCGTCATGGTGACAAACTGCATATCCAGAGGATTGACCAGCCAGGGCTGAAGCCATGGCTCGCCGCTGACGGCGGAATCGCCATCAACTGCAGTAGCCATCATCAAGGCGAACACGGCCAGCGCAATTAACGCCAGCAATTTGATGATGGATTCCAGTGCCAGGGCTGACATCATACCGCGATTGCGTTCTCGTCCCTCGATGTGCCGGGTGCCGAATACCATGGCAAAAACCGCCAGCAAACAGGCCGTAATGAACGCGTTATCTGGTTGATAGACACCCATTGTTCCGGTCGCAATGGGCCCTGCCAATGTATCCCAGGCAATGGATACAGCATGCAGCTGCAGGGAAATGTAAGGCATCGAGCCAGCCACAGCCACCAGTGTAACCAGTGCCGCCAGAAGCTGCCGTTTACCGTAGCGGGCACCGATAAAATCCGCCAGAGAAGTCGTTTTCTGCCTGGACCCCGCCTTGACCAGTTTGCGCAGGATGGGCATGCCGAGAACAAACACCAGCATGGGTCCGAGATAGATGGGCAAATAGGCCCAAGTCTGGTGGGCCGCTGTGCCCACTGCACCAAAAAATGTCCACGAAGTGCAGTAAACCGCCAGCGTCAGACTATAGATATACGGATGCAGGCGATTGTGCCAACCAGGGTGACGCTCTGACCAGAGTGCCACCAGCACCAGAAGCGAGACACAGCCAAGGGCTACCAATAGCAAAGTGGGTTGCGAAATCATGATGTCCGGTTCGGTCATTGTTGGCGATCATCCAGGCAGCAGAAACATGCTGTCTTTTGAAACTCTCCCACACAGGTATAAGAAAGATTCAATGATTTCCCCAAAGGTTGCAAGTGACCGAAAAGGATCAACAATCACATTTCAACAATAGAGGACGCAACATCGCGATCAAAGAAATCAACGTGCGAAAGGCTTCACCTATAATAACGGCTGTCGTCCTGCACAGTGTCGGGGGCGCTTCGCCACAACGATGATGTCGTCGTGTTTCTCGTTTTAGATGATCAATGAGCGGAGAGTCAATCAGGTTCAGAAGCGAAACAGGCAGCCATTGCTACACGTCTGATGGCAGAGAAAATTAAGCCCGAAGCGTTTATTCGTTATTTTGTCGCAGTCAAAAACAACTGGCCGACTATTTATTTTTATCGTTTATGTTGAACAGCATCTTGAATTTGTATCAAACAACAAAGACTTTATCCTCGGTGTCATTTTTTGCCTTATACATCGCCTGATCCGCGCGGTGCAATGCGGTCACTGGGGTATCGTCATCCCGCACCTCTGTAACCCCACAGGAAATGGAGACATCCAGTGGCTTGCCGTTATTATTAAAACCTGCCTTGCGAATTTTGTCGCATGCATCTTTGGCAAACACCTCTGCCCCTGTTATATCCGTATCCGTCAGCAGCACCACAAACTCATCACCTCCATAACGGGCAACAACGTCTGAGGTTCTGGCCCGGACTTTCAGTGTTTCCGCTACCTTGACCAACACCGTATCGCCGGCGTTATGACCAAAGGTGTCATTAATCTGTTTGAACTTGTTACAGTCCACAAATACCAACGATAAAGGTGCATTTATTCGCTGCTTTCGAGAAAACTCCTCAACCACCCGTGCCTCATAACCACCCCGGTTGTACACGCCGGTCAGCGGATCTTTCATCACCAGATCCAGGCTATTCCTCACTTCGCTACGGAGCTTGGTGGTTTCCGACTCCATGCTCCTGACCTGCCTGGTAAGCCCCTTGATCTTCTGCTTGCTTTCCTGGTGTTGTTTGCGCTCTGTTTCAAGGTAGCTGGCCACTTTTGCAGAGAGATTGACCAATCCACTTTCCACCGTTTTTTTCAACACATCAAGGTCATTTTCATCAACGGCTTTACCGATCACCTGCACGTCATCATTGACTGCTTTTTCCAACGTAGCCGCTCTCTCAAACGATTCCTCACCATCAGTAATCACCGAAAAAATGACTTCTTCAACACTTTGCAATTTAGTGTGTAAATTTCCAAGGAAACTCTGTGTTGTAAGGCGCTCCTCATTAACCTTGCCAGTGAGTTCAGATAACAGATCGATCACCTCATCAAGCACCGATCCCAGCGATTCGACAGATTCAGACTCAGACAACTGTTCTTTCAGCCACTTGGTTTCTGAAGGACTACCATTCAAGACATCCATGTGGGAGATGATCTGATTCAACAGATCAGTTGCCCTCAATAAAAAGCCGTCCAGTTGCTCATTTGATTTGTCATCTTTTTTACTACTTTTCTTATCGAACCAGCTGAGAACTTTGCCAGAGGAACTCTTTTCCTGAACCTTGTGAGAAGTAGCGGTACGAAGCAAACGAAACACATCCCGCAGATACTGGAGCTGCTGATCAACCTGGGGAGCTTTGGCCATCTGACTGGCGAGATAGTCGAGTTTGTTTCGGTAGGACTGATCGACATTGAGAGACTTTATGCTTTCAGCAAAATCCGTCGCGTAATGGCTGGTCAAGGGTACGTGCAAATCGGCTGGTGGGTTCTGTTCAAGAGTGATCATATGCCGGGCCAACTGGTCCGATAGGCGATCGAGTTCAGCCCCCTCATCACCATCTTTGATCGCATGGCGAAGTTTTTTTAACAGTCTCGCCAAATCGGGATCCTGGGAATCAGCCAGGTGGGTTAATCTGATACTCAGTCTGCTTAGGGAGGACTCACGATCCATTGAACAATCCTGTGCTAGTAATTATTTAAAATCAGTATTGCACGCAAAAAACCTGACGGTGACATCAATTTAACTGTGAAGGGCGCCCTATAGTATTATAAAAAATTAATCGTAGGTATCTATTAATCCGTTGAGGCGATAGACGTGAGCAAGAACTTCTGCTATTGCCAGGTAAAGGTTTTCCGGAATTTCATCCCCCAAGGGCACATTGATCAACACACTGACCAGTTGTTCATCCGATATGAGGGGCACCTCATACTGGTCAGCAACATCAATAATTTGCTTTGCGATAAACCCCTCTCCCTTGGCAACCACCGTCGGTGCTCCAGTACCGCTATAGGTTAAAGCTGCAGCCTTCGAAATACTTCGATCAGTTTTTTTTGAAATGGTCATATCTTTTCATCCACACAGCTACTGTGTATCGCACTGTCTGAAGTCTCTTCGGTTGAACCCCGCCGACACAATATGGTGCCTGTTTCGAGGCCACGACTTTCAAGGGATGAACGCAATAAATCGATCTGATCATTCATCAACTTGAACGTATCAGGGGAAGCTGCGTAAGTCACCACCGACAGTTTCTTACCAGAAAAAAAGAGTTCGGCCTCCACATGGCCTAGTTTTGGAAATTCCATTCCCAGGCGCACTTTCCAGCCCTGAGACTGTTCATCTTCTGACGACCGACTTTCGTCACTGCCTATTGAAATAAACAATGTCTGATAACCATCGTTTATTTTCACTGGCAATTCGAAAGCCCAGCGATAACCTCCGGTTTCTCGAGCTTCACCGGCTTGCATCTGGGCAAGTGTCATCCTCGCCAGTGCGCCTTCTAATTTTTGATGAAGTTCAAACAGGCCGTCTGAATCCATACTTCTCGAACTGGATCCCGTAGTTTCCTGCTGAAGCTTTACCCTGGCAAGAATGCGCAATAATTCGGCTTTGAGATCACCTTGGGGCAATACGCCTCCCATCAACAGCAACTGCTTTAAATGAGCCTCCAGAAATAACCCGGACTGATTAAGCGCTTGTTTTAGCAACTTTGGATCAGCGAGCTGTCGGGCATCGACGGCAAGGCGCTGGATTTGAGTCTGCTCAGTGGGACGAAACCCCAGCAGCGACAGAATATTGACGCCCTGTGCGGTATTGAACAGCAGCCGGAAAGGTTCTACCACTTCGCCCTGGCGAGGCACGAGAAGTTGAAGCTGGCCAGCCATTGCGGAATTCGGATGGGTTGAGAGAGGAACGGTCGTATTGATAATTTTAAGGGTTGGTACGGGATCAAGACGATTGATCTCCAGCGACAACTGCGCCCCTTTCTGGACAGGAATATCAGCTGTTGCAGTCACTTGATGGCCAGCAATTCGGAGGATCAGATCACCCGAGGGAGTCTTGTCCGTGACCAGGGCCTGAAGTACCTGACCCACCTGCCACGACTTCAACCAGAGACCAAAATTTTTCTGATCTATCCTGGCAGCGGTAAGAGCTAACTGTAGTTCATCCATTGGCGACCATTACCGGCACGCTTCATGCATAGAATGTTTGCCTAAGCATAGCACTGTTGAGCTCAAAAGATGACCGATAAAGACCTTAATCTTTCGCTGGATCAAAGCCTGTTAAAGCCTCGGAGAGAAACCGATCAGCGGGACACACCTGCAGACACGGCTCAGACACCACCAGAAACAGACTTGACAGCAGATCACCACGGTCTCAACCAACAAAAAACAGAACGACCCCGACAAACGGAGTGGTTGTTGATCGCAGTTCTGGCCAGCAATCTGTTGCTGGTTATCACCATTATTTTTCTGCTCACCCAACAACCGGACGCAAACAATTCAGCCGACAAACTCGCACCGGCAGAGGATAGCAACAGGTTGTTACTGGAAAGCAAAATGGACCAAATGGACCAAATGGACCAAATGGACCAAATGGACCGACAGTTTGAGCAGTCCATTGGTCAGTTGAACCAACAACTTGAACAACTTCAGGTCTCACTGCTGGACCAGCAGCGCCAGCAAACCTCGGCACTACTCGACCTCAGCGAAAACATCGAGCAAAAAGGCGGTAATCTCAAAAAAGAGAGCACTGAGACAACAGCCAGCGCTCACTGGCATGTCAATGTAGGCACCTTCTCCACCAATGAGGCTGCTACACAACTGAAAAAACAGATTGACGCTATCGGCTATCAAGCCGAAATCAACCATGTGTCACTGGATGAAAAAATTGTTTACCGGGTACAATTGCCCGGCTACAAGGACCGGGAAACCGCAGAAAATGCGGCCCGAGAAATCATGGATAAAACCAATTTAAACGGATTGTGGGCATGGGAGGGGAAGTAACCTCTGCCGATTTATTCCGAACAGACCTGCAAAAATTGAAATTAATTCGGGAAAACTCTCCACCTGATCAAAGATATGAGTTTTACTCTTTACAGTTACCAATGCGAACACGAGAATGATGCCAGTTTTTAGATTGGCCAAGATAACGTTATTTCAAGAGGTATGACTATGGATTTGGCAACACTGCTAGGGCTGGTGGGTGCTATGGCGATTGTCACAGTGGCAATTCTGTCGGGTGGCTCCGCACTGGTCTTTTTCAATCTGCCAGCCATACTGATCGTACTTGGCGGCACCTTTATGGTGGTGATGGTCAAGTTCTCCCTGAAGCAATTTTTCGGTGCTTTCAAAGTTGCCACCAGGGCTTTTTTTGCCAAAACGGATAAACCCGAAGATATCATTGCACAGGTCGTTGAGCTTGCAAATATAGCTCGCAAAGAAGGCACACTGGCACTTGAAAATCAGGAAATTGAAAATGAGTTTCTGAATCAGGGAATTCAGATGCTGATCGACGGCAATGACCGGGCAGTGATTAGTACTGTCATGAAGCAAGATATGATTCAGACCATTGACCGGCATAAATGGGGTGCAAAAGTATTTAGTGCCAGCGGTGATGTGGCACCCGCCATGGGCATGATAGGGACACTGATTGGGCTTGTACAAATGCTCTCGGCAATGGATGACCCAAAAGCCATTGGTCCCGCAATGGCCATTGCCCTGCTGACTACGCTTTATGGCGCCATGTTCGCCAACATGGTGGCACTGCCAATCGCAGACAAACTCAACTTGCGAAAATCGGAAGAAGGCCTGATAAAAGCCATATGCATAGACGGCGTGCTGGCCATCCAGGAAGGTCAGAACCCCCGTATTATTGAGGCCATGCTCAAAGCCTACCTGGAGCCGAAGAAACGCAAGGAAGAGCCTCCTGAAAGTGCTGCTGCCGAGGCAGCATAAATGATCGAATACGAAGATGATGACGAGGGTCCGCCGGGAGCACCCGCATGGATGGCCACTTTTGCCGATCTGATGTCCCTGTTAATGTGCTTTTTTGTATTACTGCTGTCTTTCTCTGAACTGGATGTTCAAAAGTACAAACAGATTGCAGGCTCCATGAAGAATGCATTTGGTGTGCAGAACCAAGTGAAAGTGATGGATATTCCCAAGGGAACCAGCATCATCGCACAGGAGTTCAGCCCAGGCGAAACCCGACCAACCCCCGCAGAAACCATCAACCAGATAACCGCCGACACCACCAAACAGTCACTCAGAGTGGGCAATCCTGAAGCCCCTGAGCTGGATACCAAAAAGCTGAGCGAGGAACAAACCAAAGCCCTGCTCGAAGAGAAACTCAAAAACCTGATTGCCGACACCAAAGCCGATGCCGACAAACTGAGAGAAGTTCTAAAAAAGGAAATTGACGAAGGAAAAATCGATATTGATAACGATGGTCGGGCTATTACCATCCGAATTCGCGAAAAGGGCTCTTTTCCCTCTGGGTCTGCAACGTTGCATCCGGATTTTATTCCGGTCATGGTTACTCTCCGCAAGGCACTGAAAGATATTACCGGGAAAATTGCTGTCGAAGGACATACTGATGATGTACCTATCACCGGCAGCCGATTCCGTTCCAACTGGGATCTCTCTTCATCCCGCGCTTTGTCTGTCACCCATGAACTGATCGAAGGTGATGAGCTTGATGACGACCGGTTTATGGTCATTGGCCGTGCAGACACCCAACCATTTCAGGGCAACACCTCGCCACAGAGTCGCGCCCAGAACCGGCGGGTTGAAATAGTCATCCGTCAGGGACTGGATAAAGCGACTGCTACCAGTATCAACGATATTCAAAAAGCCAACCCTGACCTTCTAAATACACTAAATCTTGGCGATGCAGCTGTGCAAAGCCTGCAATAGGAAAAACCCGAGAAAACCACTCATGAAACAGGGAACCGAGCGCAGAAATTATTATCGCATTGACGACACAATAGGCCTGAGTTACAGACAGCTCAATACAGCTGACAGCCATTCAAGCGTCAACCCCAGTCACAAAGAGATGCCACTGACAGCTTTGCTCGCCGAAATTGACAGGGAGTTCAACCAGACAACCAATCTTCTGTGGCAGGAAAATCCGCTCGTTGCCCAGGCGCTGGGATTGCTGAATAAAAAATTGTCGATGGTCGCTGCACTCAACCTGAGCGAAAATTCGACAAGCATCGATTCCTATGAAAATATCATGGTTAATATCAGCGGTTGTGGCATGGCGTTTGATAGCCCGTCAGCGATTGAACCATCCACACGACTTGCACTGACAATTGTTCTGAAACCTGCCAACAGTCGCCTTGAAATGCTGGCGACCGTGGTGGATTGTACTCCGATCAATCAGACTGGCGAGGACACCCACCGGATTAGAGTACAGTTTCTGGAAAATGGTACAGCCCAGGAAGAGTTGATCCAGCATATTGTACAGCGCCAATGGTCAACACCGAGAGAACCCTGAAACCTGTCAGTACGTGGCCTTCACAATACATCCACAGCCACTAACAGCGCTCGTCCACGTTACTTCCCAGTCTGGACTGCTTCTTTTTTTTTACGGCCTGTTTTTCGGAAAAAATCTGGTCATCTTTTGGCTTTTGCTCGCTCTCTTCCTTTCCCACTACAGGCCGGCTTTTTGATACAGAGCTTATTTTATTCAATCTCACTGAATCGACCATATCGATTCTCCCACAGGGCTTATCGCATTATTTATCGCTATGATTTTCCTTTTTTTGTCCAGCAACGTCTGATACTTTCCCGATAGTTAAGGATAATACAGGTACCTGTCAAGATACCTCAGGTTCCCGCTTGATCCTTTAACATCTCAAACTCGTAAATTCTTTGATCCTGGCGGTTTGCCATTGAAGCCACCACTACTATAACCACACGACGATTCTTGGCTCGTCCTGTTTCAGTGGTGTTCTCAGCAATTGGGCGAAATTCACCATAACCGATAGCAGCCATTCTGGAGGCGGCAATGCCATTGCTTTCAAAAAGCCTGACAACTGCTGCCGCACGGGCGGTGGAAAGCTCCCAGTTCGAAGGAAAAATCACCGTATTGATAGGCTGATTATCTGTAAAACCCTCCACATGAATCCGATTGGGTAACTCTCTGAAAATTTTTGACAGTTTTTGAAGCACAGGTATTGAAGCGGGAACCAGATCACTGCCGCCACTGGGAAACAATAGACTCGACTTTATCTCTACCTCCAGCCAGAATTTATTGCGCTTGATGTTGACAATTTCCTCATCTATCAGAGAATCGAGTTGCTCCTCCACATGACCAGCCATCTCATCCACTTCTTTTTCCGCGGCATTAAAAGCTTTTTGCATGATGATATCTTCAGGGGAGAACTCCATCGCCAACGGGTCACTATCGTCGGCTGGCGAGTCCTGATCCTGGGGCAACATGGGTGTAATAATTGGCGCGGGATTGGCTGAAACATCCATGACCTGATCGGGCATCATCAGTGGAGATCGCACCAATTGCCCAATTTGAACCGGTTCAAGAGATGACTTCGGTTGGCGGAAAGCCGACACCATCGAGCTGGAAAGAACCCGGTATTTACCTTCATTAACAGACGAGATGGAATACATGACCACAAAAAAAGCGAATAACAGAGTGATAAAGTCAGCATAGGAAACCAACCACCGCTCGTGATTTTCATTCTCTTGATGCAGTTTTTTTCTGGCCATGGCCTAGGTCAGATACCCTTCGAGTTTGCTCTCGATGGACCGGGGATTCTCTCCCTCGGCTATGGCTACCATGCCATCCACCAGCATATCCCGATATTGGACCTGGTCATTCACCAACATTTTGAGCTTGTTCGACATGGGTAAAAAAAAGAAATTCGCCAACCCCACCCCGTAAATTGTGGCCACAAATGCAACCGCGATACCAGGGCCAAGCAGTGACGGATCAGACAGGTTGTTCATCACGTGTATCAACCCCATCACGGCCCCGATAATGCCAATGGTGGGAGAATATCCGCCCATCGCTTCATAAACTTTGGCACTGTTCATCTCATGTGCGGCAAAACTATCGATCTCGACTTCAAGGATTTTTCGAATGTCATCGGGCTCATTACCATCGACCAACAGCTGAAGTCCCTTCCTGGTGAACTTGTCTTTTTCCCTGTCTGCCACCGCCTGTAATCCCAGCAGCCCTTCTTTACGAGAAATTTTGCTCCAGTCCACCATCTTCTTCATGATGTCAGAGCGCGCCATGGGTGGAGGGAAAAAAATCCATCGAAAGCGCTTTAAAGCATGCAGGAAGATATGCAGGGGAGTCTGGACCAGAGTGGCACCGAGGGTACCGCCGAAAACAATAATAAAAGCCGTTAACTGAATCAGCGAGTCAGTATGCCCGCCTTCCAGCATATTGCCGCCGATCACTGCAGCCAGAGACAGTATGACACCAGCCATGGTAAGGAAATCTACGGATCGACGCCCAGCAGCCATTCAGCGCGCCCCTACCCTGTCCACTCGCACAACTGACCTCTGATCCGGGCCAGTGCCTGTCCGTGAACCTGGCAGACCCGCGACTCAGAAATGCCAAGAACTGCCCCGATCTCTTTCAGGTTCAACTCATCTCCATAGTAGAGAGACATCACCATTTGTTCTTTTTCTGGCAACTCAGTAATCGTCTGGGCCAGTGCGGCCCGAAATCCCGCATCAGCCATTCTGGCAAAAGGATCACTGTCCCCGGATGCCGCCCCCTCCTGCTCGATATCCTCCAGGGACATCATCCGGCATGTGGCGAGTTCTCCTGCCATTTCCTGATAATCGGACAACTCCATCTGTAGTTCCCGCGCAATTTCCACATCCGAAGCCGGACCAGTCAGACGCGCCTCTGCAGACCGAATAGCGGAGGAAACCCGCTTCATTTTTTGCTGAACCGAGCGCGGCACCCAGTCGTTACGTCGCACCTCGTCCACCATGGCACCCTTAATACGAATGGCTGCGTAGGTAGAAAAACTGGCGCCCAATGAGGCATCGTAGCTTTCCCTTGCCTGTAATAGCGCGATCAGACCAACCTGGAGCAGGTCGTCCAGCTCGACTGTGTTCGGCAGCCGGGCAATCAGATGCAAACCGATTTTCCTGACCAGCGGCAAATGTGACTGAAGAACAGCCTCCATACTCGACCGCTGTTCCTGGGCATAAACCGTCGCATCAGGCATGATCAAGCATCCAGCGCCAGGTTGCCGCAACTGATCAGGCGCTCGACAAAAAATCCCAGGCCCCCTGTGTCCGAGCCCGTTTTAAAGCGGTCATCAACTGTGACTGCCAGCCTGTTCAGCGCAACCGCAGACTGACTGCGGGGATATGCCTGTACAACAGCTGCCTGCTGTTGGACGGCCTTTCGCAGGTAATCGTCTCGAGGCACAGCACCCAGGTAACCCAGATGCACATCCAGAAAGCGGTCGGTGGCTCGCAATATTTTTTCGTAGAGCTGGCGACCCTGTACAGCACGGTCAACCATGCTGGCGACTACCTGAAAACGTTTAACACCGCATTCACGATTCAATACTTTAATCAGGGCATAGGCATCTGTGATCGATGTGAGCTCATCACAGATCACCACTAAAATTTCCTGGCAGGCGCGGGTAAAGTTCAGTACACCGCTGTCGATTCCAGCCGCAGTATCGACAATTAACGTATCCACGGGGATCGTCAACTCACTGAAAGCACGGATCAAACCCGCCTGCTGCTGGGGCAACAGGGAAGCCATCTCGGCCACCCCGGATGAAGCCGGCACAACGCGAACTCCCCTGGGGCCGTCCACCAGAATCTCCTCCAGCGTGCGCTCACCGGAAAAAACGTGCTGAATGTCGTACTTTGGTTTAAGCCCCAACGCAATATCGACATTTGCCAAACCCAGATCGGCATCAAACAACAGAACCGAACGATCCAGAGCCGCCAGGCTCACCGCAAGATTGATCGCGATATTGGTTTTTCCCACCCCGCCTTTGCCACTGGTGACGGCAATGACGTTAACAGGGGATGGCGAAGCCATCTTTTGCAGACCTTCAGCTTGATTAAACATGGGATACCTAAACTGCGACCGAGTTGGTCATGGGGGTTTTATCCAGTTTCCGATCAATCGATCGCTCTTCTGCTTCCATTAGATCCACTGCCTTGCCCATCAGGTATTCCACCCGGGCAGGAGCGATATCTTCAGGGACTTTCTGGCCTGCACTGACGTAGGCCAACGGCAGATTGTTCTTGATAACCAGATCAAGCAGTCCACCGAGACTGGAGGATTCATCCACTTTGGTCACCATGGCGCCAGCCAGTGCCTGACGACCAAATACCTGGATCAACTCTTTCAAAGAACCGGATTGCGCCGTGGCAGAAAGTACCAAATACGCATCGATGTCATAACCTACAGATTTCAGCGTATTGAATTGCTCATAAAGACGGATATCCCGTTGACTCATGCCCGCAGTGTCGATCAGCACCAGTTTTCGGGAGGAGAGTTGGTCGAGTGCCGCCTTCAGCTGGAAGCCGTCTGTTGCCACAATCATCGGAATACCCAAATAACCGGCAAACGTTTCGAGCTGTTCCTGCCCGCCAATCCGGTAACAGTCAGTAGTAATCAGTCCGACCTGTTTGGCACCGTGACGCATCACAAATCTGGCAGCCAGTTTAGCAATGGTGGTGGTTTTACCCACACCGGTTGAACCAACTAACGCGACCACACCACCATCGTTGAGCAGGCTGTCACCGGTCACCCGAATTTTCCTGGAAAGCATGGTCAGAGATTTTTTCCAGATGTCTTCAAGATCACCTTTGGCCGGCAGCCGATCGACGACGGCACCGCTGAGCCAGCGGGACAGGCCGAGCTTCGTCAAACGGCTAAACAGTGCCGCCTTTACCGAGGGCTTTTCAGCCATTTCTCGCCAAGCCAATTGAGCCAGCTCGCCTTCAAGCAGGCCACGGAGGTTTCCCAGTTCCCGCTGCAAATCTCCCAGTGTTGGGGTGTCGGGTACGGAGCCTGTTTCCGGTTCAGTAAACCGGGGCTTTGGGGACTCCTGAGGATTGAGATCGCGCTCGTCAAAGTCCACTGCTGCCACCAGTTCGATTTGATCGCCAACGTTTTTGCTGGACAGAATGACCGCATCCGCACCCATCTCGGCGCGAATTCTGGCCATGGCACTGCGGCTATCCTTATCGACAAAACGCTTGATCTTCATGCTGCTACTTCCTCACTAATCACTAATCTTCTGAAACGGCATCAGGGCCAAAAGCCGATCCGGTTAATCAACCATTGAGCTGGTTATTGCCAATCGTGGCCACCACTTTAATATTTTTACTGGCGGGGATTTCTTCATAGGCGAGGATATAAAAATTACCTATTCGACCCCGCAGCAAACGCGACAGGAATAATCTCACCTGACTGGCCACCAGCAATACCGGGTTTTTACCCTGGGCTTCAATTTTTCCGGAAGCGGCAACAATTTGCCCGATAACATTTTCAACCAGTGCAGGTTCAAGCCCGCCGGCATTCCCCTGTACTGCACCTTGCAATATCTGTTCCAGCTGTGAATCAAACACCATTACAGCCATCTCATCCCCTACACCATTAGCGGTCTGGAAGATTGTCTTGCCCAGTGCAATGCGAACCTGACTGGTTAAAGCGTCAGGATCCTGACTCTTTGCACCGTGTTCTGCCAAAGCTTCGGCGATTGTCTTCACATCCCTGATCGGGAGGCCTTCCTCCAGCAGGTTCTGCATCACCTTGGTCACCACACCCAGCCCCAATGGCTTGGGCACCAGGTTTTCCACCAGTTTTGGCGAAGTCCGGGACAATTTGTCCAGCAACTGTTGAACACCATCCTGCCCCAACAACTCCTGGGCATTGTTCTTGATCAGTTGACTCAGGTGCGTGGCGATCACTGTGCTGCAATCCACCACGGTAAAACCCATCGCCTGGGCATCATCCCGTTGGGAACTGTCGATCCAGACGGCATCGAGTCCAAAAGTGGGGTCTTTGGTCGCCGTCCCCTCCAATTCCCCGTAAACCTGGCCGGGGTTAATCGCCAGCTCCTTACCGGGAAACACCTCGCCCTGCCCGACTATCACGTCGTGAAAACCAAGGCGGTATTCGTTGGGAGAAAGATCCAGGTTGTCGCGAATATGCACTGAGTGCACCAGAAAACCGAGCTCCTGGGACAGCTTTTTACGGACACCCTTGATACGGGTCAGCAATTCACCACCCTGTTTTTTGTCCACCAGTGAAATCAGTCGGTAACCCACCTCGAGGCCTATTTCATCCACCATTTCCACATCGTCCCAACTGAGGTCCCGTGACTCGGCAGGCTTTTCAGCAGGAGCTGGTTCGTCAGGAAGCAACTCAACTTTTTGCCGCTGTAATTGCATATAAGCCAGTGCGCCAAGCAAACCGGCCAGACCCAGAAAGACCAGGTTGGGCATTCCCGGCACCAGCCCCATGGTGCCGATCAGTGCAGCCGTCACAAACAGCACTCTGGTGTTACTGAATAACTGGGTTAATACTTCCTCGCCCATATCCTGTGAGCTCGACACACGGGTGACAATAATGGCCGCAGCAGTGGACAGCAGCAGTGACGGGATCTGTGCTACCAAGCCATCACCAATGGTGAGCAGAACATAATTGTGGGCGGCCTCGCCAGCGCTGAGATCGTGTTGCAACACCCCTACGGAAAAGCCGCCAATAATATTGATAAACAGAATCAGAATGCCCGCCACGGCATCCCCACGCACAAACTTGCTGGCACCGTCCATGGCACCATAAAAGTCCGACTCCTGAGAGACCTCCTGACGGCGGAGCAATGCCTCGTCCTGGGAGATCAGCCCGGCATTCAGATCTGCATCAATGGCCATCTGCTTGCCCGGCATGGCATCCAGGGTAAACCTGGCGGTCACCTCCGAGATTCGACCAGCACCTTTGGTGACCACCACAAAATTGATAATGACCAGAATGGCAAAGACAACCAGACCGACGGCGTAGCTGCCACCAACCACAAACTCCCCAAATGCCTGAATCACTTTGCCGGCAGCACCGGTACCCTCGTGCCCCTCCAGCAGAACAACCCGGGTTGAAGCGACGTTCAACGCCAGTCGCAATAATGTGGCAATCAAAAGAACCGTGGGAAAGACGGCAAAATCGAGAGGCCGTCGGGAATAAACCGAGGCCAGCAGGACAATGATGGCCAGCGCGATGTTGAAGGTGAACAGCAGGTCCAGCACAAACGCTGGCAGCGGTAATACCATCATTACCAGCATCATGAACAGCAGCACGGGTGTACCCAGACCGGCCAGGGAAGAGAAGCTGAAGCCGCTCTCGGATGCAGTGGTATTGGTCATTTTATTCATGATCGCCTATCTGATCCTCGCTAGTTTGATCCCGGTATTCATCCGGGACCCACAAGTCTTCCGGCGGGGCCACATACTCGGTACTGGGTGCCCGTTTCAGTTGATAGACATAGGCCAGCACCCTGGCCACAGCGAGATACAGGTTCTGCGGAATTTCCTGACCGATATCAGTGCTGGCATAAAGGGCGCGTGCCAATGGGGGCGCAGAGAAGATAGGCACATCAACCTCCTCTGCCAGAGTGCGGATTCTGAAAGCGACCAGGTCCCGGCCTTTTGCCACCACCATTGGCGCCGCTCCCGGTCGACTATCGTATTTCAGGGCCACAGAGAAATGGGTCGGGTTGGTAATCACCACGTCGGCTTTGGGCACATCCTGCATCATTCGCCCCTGGGAAATTTCACGCTGCAGGGAACGGATACGACTTTTCACCTCGGGCTTGCCCTCGGTTTCCTTCATCTCATCACGCACTTCCTGGCGCGTCATTTTCAGTTGCCTGTTGTGGTCCCACAGGGAAAATGGCACGTCGAGAATCACTATAAAAATCAGACTGAAGCTAAGTAAAATCAGACTCCATAACAGCAACGATATACTTTCACTCATCGCCAGAGCTGGAGGACGGCTGGCTAATAACAGAATTTCTTCACTGTACTGATAAAAGAGAAAAACAGTCGCACCAATCACCAGGAAAAACTTAAACAGCGTCTTCACCAGCTCCATCAAACCTTTCGCGGAAAACAGCCGTCCAATACCTTTGACAGGATCCAGTTTTTCAAACTTGAAAGCCATTGCCGAAACACTGAACGACCAGCCACCCATCAATAAAGGACCGGCAAAAGCGCCAATCACCGTCACGCCGAAAAAAGGCACCAAAACCATTAGTGAAGACATCATCAGATCGCCGAAACGCACTGTGATCATCGACGTGTTAAAGGCAGTTGCGCGATCAAAACTGAGCGACTGCTCGACTAATAATGCAAACTCGCCCGTCAACGTAGATCCCATTATCAACATGGCGAAGGCACCCACCAACAGCGACAGCATGGTATTCAGCTCACGGGATCGGGGAACCTGGCCTTTTTTTCGGGACTCCTGTTTGCGCCGTTCCGTCGGCTGTTCGGTGCGCTCCTGTGATGCCTGTTGATCTTCTGCCATACCTACCTAGCGAAACAATTCGAAAGCATGAGCAAGTCCGCTATCAAACATGTCGATCAACAATGAAAATATTGCCGGCATCGACAGCAGAATAAACACGAACCCCGCCATAATGGTGACGGGGAAACCGACTGCAAAAATATTTAATTGTGGGGCAGCGCGAGTAATCACACCAAAGGCCAGATTAATCAGCAGCAAGGCTATCAGGGTTGGCAACGCCAACAGCAGTGAACTCAAAAACATCTGGCTGGCCCAAAGAACCAGATTCAGGGCAATTTCAGAATCCCACCCGGACCAGCCCACCGGCAAAAGGACGAAACTGTCTGCCAGAACGGCCAGCAAAATCAGGTGACCGTCGATCGCAAGAAAAATCAGCGTTGCAAAAATCAGGTAGAGCTGGCTCAACACCGGTACCTGGACACCATTCTGCGGATCGACAGCCATGGCGAAACCCAGTCCCATGGTGACCGCCAGCGTCTGACCGGCGATCACCACCGCGGCAAAAAGCATCTGAATCAGAAAGCCCATGGCGAGACCAATCACCAGTTGTTGCGATGCCACAATCAAACCGGCAGGACTCAAAGGATCGATTGTCGGCAGCGCCGGCAACGACGGCGCCAACAGCGCTGTCACCAGCACAGCCAACAGAATTCTGGCTCTGACAGGAAATGTAGAAGCCCCGAAAATTGGCGCTGCCAGCAGCAACGCAGTGATTCGCAAAAATGGCCAGCAATAGGACTGCGTCCACGCTATCAGTTGGTCTGCAGAAAACAGCAAGGCGACTAACCCACCATGCCGGGTATTTCTTGAAACAGACGCAGGGAAAACTCCGTCAATATACGCAGCATCCAGGGTCCGCCAACAAACAGTGCTACTGCCACCACAATCAGCTTCGGAATAAAGCTCAGTGTTATTTCCTGAATTTGGGTGGCCGCCTGAAACACCCCGATCAGCAGGCCCACAGCCAGAGCCGACAACAATAACGGTGCGGCCAGCAGCATGGTCACGATCAGGGCGCTCTGGCCGACATCCAGCACAGCTTCAGGTGTCATGTGAACATTTCTCCATCAGGTCACAAAACTGGCAGCCAGGGTCCCGACGATAAGAGACCAGCCGTCAATCAAGACAAACAGCATTATTTTGAAGGGCAGTGAAATCAGCATGGGGGACAACATCATCATCCCCAACGACATCAGTACACTGGCCACCACCAGATCGATCACAAGAAAGGGTATAAAAATCAGAAAGCCTATTTGAAAAGCGGTCTTCAGCTCGCTGGTAAGAAACGACGGCAGCAGGACTTTCATCGGGATATCATCCTCATCAATAAAGCCCCCATAGCCACCCAGCTCGGCAAACATCACCAGATCCGCTTCGCGGGTCTGGTTGAGCATAAACTCACGAAAAGGTTGTTTGGCATTTTCGAGCGCTTCCTCAAAGCCAATACTCTCCTCCATGTAGGGCTTTAGCCCGGTGTCGTATGCCCGCTCAAGTACGGGTGACATGATGAACAGGCTGAGAAACAGTGCGAGCCCCAGCAAAATCTGATTGGAAGGGGTCTGGGCAGTGCCGAGTGCCTGGCGCAGGATGGCCAGCACCACGAGCACACGGGTAAAAGACGTCATGGTAATCAACGCTGCCGGCAATAGACTCAGCAGCGTCATCAACAACAGGATTTGCAGGCTGACCGAGTAATTGCTGCCGCCACCCGCAGCTGGTTCTACGGACAGCAAAGGAATGGTCGCATCCGCCAGGGCCAGACCAGGGACACATAGCAGTCCCAGTAACAGCCATCTCAGACAGGGTTTCATCGATGGTTCTCCGTGGGCAACACTCGACCGAGAAGTGCACCAAAATCCCGGTTTTTTGACTGGTCCGCTGAAACCACCGGTTCCTCAAACACATGCAGCGTACTCACACCACCCGGTGCCACACCGATCAATAACTGCTGTTCACCTGCCTGCAACAGCAGCACTTTTTCTCTGGTACCCACCCGCGTGGAACCGATCACCCTGACTGGCGTATGGTGGCCCATGGACACACCGTTCAGTTTTTTCAAAAGGAAAAGCAGTCCGAAAATACACCCGAAGACCAGCAGCAGTGAACCGATCACTTGCAACAGGTAGCCACCACTGAAAAGCCCGCTCGAATTCGTCGATGAGTCTGCTGCCAGGGAGTGGACAGGAACAACCACGGTAACCACGGAAAGCAGCAGAGACCGCAGCGGCATAATGGCAATCCTCACTTGAGTTTTTTCAACCGTTCGGATGGACTGACGATGTCAACCAGTCGCAGGCCAAATTGCCCATCGACCACAACCACCTCACCCCTTGCAATCAGGGTACCGTTGACCATCAGGTCCAACGGTTCATCCATCTCGCGGTCCAGTTCAACCACAGAACCCTGATTGAGCGCAATCAGGTCCTTGATGGGCAATCTGCTCCTGCCGATTTCCACTGATAGCGTGACCTGTACATCGAGAAGGGCATCGAGGTTGATTTCTCCACCACCATCGGGAACGGCCCGGGAATCCTCTGCCTCCAACTCTTTCAGTGGCACAGATTCTTCTGTCCCTGAACTCGGCTGTGGAGACTGTGGTTTGGTTTCGTCCACCTGGTCGTTCATCGGCCACCTCTATCTAAAAATTGCTCGTCATTAACTGTCATGTTTGAGAACCTGTTTAATTTTGATCGACTTCCTGCCGCTCAATGCACCATGTTCACCAACACAGAATGGTGCTCCTTCAATACACAGGGTTACTGCAGTGGGCGCCGCCAGTGGAATCACTGCACCCTTGCGAAGGCGCATAACGTCAGACAGGCTCATATTTTTACTGGTAAAGACCCCGCTGACCTCCAGCTCCACCGACAACAACTCCCGACGGAAAAAGTCCTCCCAGCCGGGGACATCTGTTTTCGAGGTCTGCCCTGCCGCAGGATTACCGAGACGGTTTTTAAGTGGCTCGATCGCGGCGTAGGGAATGAACCAGTCGATGATCCCCTCCCAGTCAAACAGCTTTATCACAAAGGGAAATTTCAACAACAACTCGCCCGCTGCGAGAGGTTGAATAAAGTCCGGGTTGGTCTCAAACCCACAAACCTCACCAGACAGGGAAATTTTTTCCTGCCAGCCCTCGGTCAGGGCGCTGAGAAAGCGGCCAACGACCAGATCGTTGATCCGGCGCTCGGTGGGCGTCAGATTGGCACGGTTCGATTTGTGCCCGCCACCACCTGTCCATCCGCCAAAATACTGATTGACAAAAAATGACAGCGCATCACCGGACACAACCACCATAGATGTCCCATTCAGCGGCGCTGTTTTTAGTTGAGTGATCCCTGCCAGCTCCGGCATGCTCAATAGCGCTTCTTCCTGTTTCATCGGGCGAATATCCGCCACCTGAACCTCAACCGGCGCCTTGAAAAGACTTTGCAGTCCCTGGGCGAAAGACATGGCCTGTTTCTCGGTGAGAGTTTTCAACACCGGCATCTGCACCAGCAGGGTTTGTTCCCTTGTGCTGAAATCAAATGAGGCACAATGTCGGGTAGCAGCCGCATTTTTCCCGGCCGCGGCTTCGTCAGAAACACTGCCCATCAGCGCTTCAAGCTCCCCTTCGGATAAAACCTCTTTATCGACCATCAGAATTCACTATTGAGATTACTGCATGACAAATCCGGTAAAAAACACATCATCCACTTTTTGTTCGCCCTTTAGACGAATCACATCCTGGATGGACTGGCGCACTGTTGTGCGTAACTGTTCCTTACCTTCAAGAGTGTTGAGCAAATCATAGTCCTGCCCACTGAACAGCAGGATCAGACTATTGCGCACTGCCGGCATGTTGGCCTGGATCTTGTCCACCACCTTTTGATCATAAGCCATCACCTGCAGACTTAACTGGAGGTAACGAATCGTGCCCTTGTGCTCGAAATTGACCACAAAGGCGGGATCCAAAGGCAAATAAATCGGCTCGCGTTCTTCAACCGCCTGTTGCTCCACAACTTCGTCGACTTGCTCGCCAGAGCCGGGGTTATCGCTATCACCCATCATAAAAAATGCTGCACCGCCGCCGACCGCCAGGAACAACACAACGACCAATACAATAATGACTATTTTCTTCATGCCACCTTTTCCCTTTTTTCCAGCCGGTGACCCCGGCTGTTTGTCCTTACCCAGATTCAACCCATCATTTTTTGTTGCCATAATCACGTTCCAAATCAACCAGCCCCAGCCGCGGGACAGGGGCTTTTACATAACTGACATCCACGCGAATAGAGTCAAAGCAAAAAACAGGCCAACATGTTTTTTATTTTTTTATCAATGAGTTAAAAATTACAAGATGCGCAATGTCATTTTTTTGACGAATTCACACACACGGCATGGTGGGTGTCTGAGGACAGAGGGGTTATACACCCAGCAAAAAATCGAGGGAACAACAGAAGGAAACAGAAGCAAAGACGACTGTCAGATGTAGTAATCCACCCGGCCTTCCAGCACAGAGGCGTCCAGAATCATCCGGGAGGACAGTGACTCGTCGACCGCGTCACCATCAAGATTCACACCCCCCGAACCATTGCCGTTGTTATCGCCTGCGCCCTGTTGTTGCGTCTGGGACTGGGCGTTGGATTGTGATTGACTCCCGGCATGCTGGGACACCTGAGTCTGGGTCAATAACATACCGCCCTGCTCCATCAAATGCCGAAGGCGGGGCATCGCAGATTCAATCGCATCTTTGGCTGCACTGTTATCAACAGAAAAAAATACGCTGGCATTATCACCGTCTACAGAGATTTTGATATTCAATTTTCCCAACTCGGGTGGATTCAGCTGAAGCGTGGCATTCTGTACATTACCGTTTATCATCGTGGACAAACGGCCAGCCATATCCTGACTCCAGGATGAGGTACCCACCGGAGCGGCTATAGATACCGGAACCTTGAGAAGAGCGGTGCCATTTCCGTCAGTGGCAGTCGCCTGTAGCCCACCAGGGGACACCTGCAATGCAGCAGCACTATTTTCAATTGTTTGCGAGGCTACTGTCTTACCCAGCTGAATGGCCGCTGAGAACATTGCGCTGCTATCAGGTGTTTGTTTTATCGGCATGGAGTTCTCAGGACTGTCCTCAAGACTGGCGCCAACGCGAGCAACCGCATCGGACCAGGCGGAATCTGTATTGGTCGTGACGGGGGTGGTATATCGGACCAGACTGTTATTAACAGGCAGTTCACCCATCACTTTACTCGCCCCGGTCTGGGGCCATTGTTCAGCCGCAACGAGCATGGCGGCAGTCGCCACCCCCTCTTCGAGCGGCAAGTCCTTGCCACCCGGGAACCCGATATTGCCAGCCTCAGCCGCCATCCCCGCCGGATTCTGAGCCAACAGGGATTGCTCTGGGGCCTCCTCCTCCTCACCGGCAGTGACAGCATTTTGCTCCCCCATGATCTGCCCGAAAGAGGCGGAATCACTGCCTTTTGAGTCTGATTCGGAACTGACGGAGAGAGGCGATTCCGACGTAACCTTATTACCTGAACCCTGCTGTGTTTGAATGGCCAGTGTCACTTTGGATGATCCTTTTAGCGCGTTGACCTCATATAAAGCAAGATAAGTGCCAGTCTACCTTGGGGGATACTCCAGAGATTTCCTGGCGAGGCTTTTCTCATCGGCATCACGCTGCTCAGCCCGCTCCTGATTGCGCAGGGCTTTGCTGTGCCGCTGATCCACCAACTTGTTTATCGCTGTCTTGTGGCGAGCCTCCGTCATCCATTGCTCGCGATCCCCTTCCAGCTGTTGAGCTGAATCACTGACCGCCGCACGCTGTTGCTCAATGGCCTGATTGAGCTTATTCAGAAACAATCGATAATCCTGCAGTTGCCTGGCGGGAATGCCCTGCTCACCCACCTGCCCCAGCCTGGTTTCGTACTCCTGCTTGAACTGGATAAGCTGGTCGAATTGCTGTCGCTGTTGTTCATGACTCTGTCGGCTCTGTTTGAAAACGCCTGCCGAGTTGCGTTCCCGGGATTCGGCCAGGGTCGCCACCTTGTTTATTTTATCGGTTGCCATGATCGCCTTCTTTTCCAACTGGTTGACACATACCCAAAATTGCCGACAGGTCTGACTGGCTTTGCTCCATCGACAGCTTCTGCGATTCTCTCTGCTGGATAAAACGGCGAATATGTGGAGCCGCAAACACTGCCCGATCAATGGACTCATCACTGCCCTGCTGATAGGCACCAATATTTATCAGATCGCGGTTGCTCTGGTAAGTCGCATAGAGACTCTTGATTTCCCTGGCGGCCAGCAACTGTTCTTCATTCACAATATTCGCCATAGCCCGACTGATAGAACGATCGATATCAATGGCCGGAAACAGACCGGAATCCGCCACTTCCCGCGACAGCACAATATGCCCATCAAGAATGGCACGAGCAGCGTCGGCCACCGGATCGTTATGATCGTCGCCCTCGACCAGTACCGTGTAAACCGCAGTGATAGAACCCTGAGCGTTGTTGCCGGCACGCTCAACCAACATTGGCAACAGGGAAAAAACCGAGGGTGGGTAACCCTTGGTCACCGGCGGCTCGCCAATCGCGAGACCTATTTCCCGCTGGGCCTGGGCAAAACGCGTCAGGGAGTCCATCAACAGCAGTACATTTTTACCACGACTGCGAAAATACTCTGCGATGGCCGTGGCCCGCCATGCACCATGAATACGGGTCAATGGGGCGTCATCGGCCGGGGTTGCCACGACAATAGCCCTGGCAAGCCCGTCTTTTCCCAGTATATCCTCGACAAATTCACGCACTTCCCGACCGCGCTCGCCCACCAGGGCGACCACAATCACATCCGCTTCCGTGTGTCTCGTCATCATGCCCAGCAGAGTACTCTTACCCACACCACTGCCGGCAAACAGCCCCAGGCGTTGCCCTTTTCCCATTGTCATAAGTGCGTTGACTGCTCTCACACCCACATCCAGCGGCTCACGTATGGGGGTTCTATCAAGCGGATTGATGGATAATCCTCGCAGGGGCACGTGATGCATACATTTGAGCGGACGGCCTCCATCAATCGGATTGCCAGCACCATCAATCACCCGACCCAATAGCTGCTCGTCGACGGCGACCGACCCCCCTGTCTTCACCGGCAGTACCCGGGAACCCAACTTGATACCACTCAGTGGCCCTTCGGGCATCAACAACAGGCTGCCATCAGAAAACCCCACCACCTCCGCCTCGATGGTATTGCCCTCATCAGTAATGATGCGGCAACGTCCCCCAATGGGTGCCCGACAACCCACCGCCTCCAGTTTAATGCCAATCATGCGAACCAGTGTGCCCTCCTCTTCGAGGGGAACCGGTTCAACAGCAGCAGTTACCGAAGACAGGGTCTGGCCTATCCTCTGACAGCGTTCCGCTTTCAATTTTTCGAGGCTATTCATCCGGTTCAAGGTATCACTCAATACTGCACGCGCTCTTCACAGGACTCAATCAGAGTGCCAAAAACCATTTCCATCTGTCGTTCGACGGACGCATCAACATAGGAAACAGGGGTTTTCATGCGGCAGCCTCCGGGCAGGATGTCGGGATCATCAACCAACTTGTAGGGTTTCCCCTCAAACAATGCCGGGGCCATCTCCTGTACCAGTTTTCGGTCACCCGGATTGAGAAATACTTCAATTTCGCCCTGCAATGAAGAAAGCGTTGACAGCGCCTCTGCCGCAATATCCGTTACGACATCTGAATTAACGGTCAGCTCCCGGCGAACAATCTGACGTGCAATCAACATAGCCATATTGGCCAGTTCACGGATCACCACCTGATCCAGACTCTGAAAGGGATGGGCCATTTCATCCAGCAAACCGGACAGGTGTTTGACCAGTTGCTCTGCTTCGGCTTTGCCCATTTCCAGGCCTTCCCATTTACCAATCTGAAAACCACGGGACTGGGCAAGAGCCTCGACTTCAACCGGATCAACAACTTTTTTGACGGGGGCGGATTGTTCGAAGAAAGGAACCTGCCATCGCTTCACACCTGGCTCTGTATCAGACAAAGTCACCGCCTCCTTTGCCGAGGAAAATCTCGCCTTCATCGGCCAGCCTGGAAACAATCGTCAGAATTTCTTTCTGGGCAGCTTCCACATCAGCCAATTTAACGGGACCCTTGGCATCCAGGTCTTCTTTCAACATTTCAGCAGCACGGGAGGACATGTTTTTGAAGAATTTATCCTTGACTCTGTCATCGACCCCTTTGAGAGCTATGACGAGACTGTCCACTGAAATCTCACGAATCAGACGCTGCATTCCCCGGTCATCCACCTCCAGTAAATTGTCGAAAACAAACAGGAGATCATGAATTTTTTCACTCAGATCACCATCGATTTCCCGAATGGAATCCATCAGTTGTGTTTCGAGATCCGTGTTCAAATGATTCAGAATGGCAGCCGCCGCACTCATACCATTTACCGAGGTCGGTGGTGCTTTGGAGTTGCCGCCCAACTGGTTCTCAAGCACCTGATCCAGCTCCTGGAGAGCCGCAGGGTCAATGGTGTTCAACCGTGCAACACGTATCATGGCATCGGTGTGAATCTCGCTCGGCAACAGGGACAACACCTGAGCCGCGTGCTCACCTTCCAGGGAACTGAGAACGATGGCGATGATCTGCGGGTGCTCCTGACGGATCAGCGCCGCCACAGATTGCGCATCCATCCATTTCAGGGATTCCATGCCCTTGCTATCCGTATTGCTGTGTATCCGGCTGATCATACTGCGGGCCCGGGTTTCACCGAGCGCCTGCACCATCACCCGGCGGGCAAAATCACCACTGCCAATTCCCAGCGGGCTCACTGAAGAAACCCGTTCGGTGAATTCATTCACGACCTGAGCCACTTGCTGGTCAGAGACATCGGAAAGAGACGCCATGGCCTCGCCCACTGCCTGAACTTCTTTTGGTGACATTTGCCGCATGATGGCCGCGGCACCCTCCTCTCCCAGACCCAACAAAAACACAGCGGCTCGCTGGGCACCGGTCATTTCAGTATTAGCCATCGGCAGACACCCAGTTTTTTACCACGTGGGCTACCCGCTGTGGTTCACCCTCAGCCATGGAGCGGGCCATCTGTAATTGATTCTGATACGAGGAGGCTCCCGGCAAGCCAAGCTGGGGCTGCCCACCCAGGGTGACATGATCTTCGCTCAGAGCCATCCCCCCCTGAGTGGCGTGGGCAGTTCCCGCCCCGCCCTGCGCCGGTGCTGCCAGAGCCGTACCGGGTGGCGGCGCAGCTGATGCCTGCATCAATGGCCGCAGGACAGTAAAAATGATAAGGAAAATGGCGATACCCGCCAATAGAAATTTGGCCGCCCGCCAAATCCACTCCTGCTCCATCAATGAAGGTTCCGACAACTGCTCAAGCTCCGGGGGAACCACGAACATGGCATTCATCACATTGACACTGTCACCCCGCTCTGCACTGAAGCCGATGGCATCTTTCACCAATGCGGTGATCTCTGCCAGCCGGGCTTCAGCAATTGCCGCGCGCTCCACATTGCCATCACCATTGACCGTATCCTGATAATCCACCACAACGGCCACCGATAGCTTCTGCAGTGTTCCAGGCACTTCTCGGATATGGCTGATAGTTTTATCAATCTCATAATTCCTGACCTGGCGCTTGCTGAACCGGCCACTGGAAAGCTGGTCTTCAGTCTCCTCAGGTACCGCTGTAATTCTGGTTTCCTCAGGGGGCTGGTTGGCCAGAGTGCCGGGGACACCACCGGCAAACTCACCCCGGGAATTTTCCTCAATCAGCTGTTCACTGCGAATACTGGTTTCGGGGGCGTAGCTTTCACTGGTCTTTTCCACTCTGGTGAAATCCACGTCTGCCACCACCTGTGCTCTCACTGCACCGACCCCTAGAATGGGTGACAGAATCTCTGTAATTCGATCCACATAGCTTTGTTCCAGCTGCTGTGTAAACCGGAACTGCTCCGACGTCTGGGCAAAACCCTCCTCCCGGCCCTGGGCGGAGAGTAGCTTGCCCTGGTTGTCGACCACTGACACCTGTTCGGCTTCCAGACCCGGCACACTGGAAGCCACCAGATGCACCACCCCGGCCAGCTGTCGTTCGGTCAATTCACGTCCGGGGTAAAGGCTCAACAACACCGATGCTGCGGGCTTGTCACGCTTGCGCACGAAAGCTGACTGTTTGGGAAGCGCCAGGTGTATCCGCGCTGACCTGACACTGTCCAATGAGGCGATAGAGCGGGCAAGCTCCTGCTCCAGAGCGCGATCATAGCGGGCTTTTTCAATAAAGCCGCTAACGCCTATTTTCTGTTCTTTGTAGAGCATATCGAAACCGCTGCCATCGCTTTTTGGCAATCCGTCGCTGGCCAGCTTGAGCCTGATTTCATGAAGTTTTTCAGCGGGCACACTGACCAGTCCAGTCCGGTGATCCACCTTGTAAGGGGTACCATTTTCCTCGAGAGAACGAACCACTTCATTGGTCGAGGAAGGCGTCATTTCGCCAAACAGCGCCACATAATCCGGCGCCATGGACCACTGTACCAAGCCGATACCCAGGGCAATACTGGCCGCCAGGCCGAGCAGCAGACCCAGCTGACGCGTGACCGGTTGACTGCTGAGACTATTGAAGCGACTGAGCAAGGTGGAAGTATTCAATGCCATAATCTTTAATTCACGTTGGTTGCGTTAGTATGAAAAAAGGAATTCACACCTGCATGTTCATCACTTCCTGATAAGCATTCAGAAGTTTGTTCCTGACCTGATTAACTGCCTGAAATGACAGGCTTGCCTTTTGCAGAGCCACCATTACTTCAGGCAGTGCCACATCCGGGCTACCCGCTTCAAAGGCATCCGACAACTGGCGCGCCTGCTTCTGGGCAGCATTGACCTGATCGATCGAGTCCTTCATCAAAGCGCCGAAATCAACCTTTTCTCCACCCTCAGCCGGGCCCTCGCTCGGTCCTTTGCCCGCAGCAGCAGCCATTAACCGCATTTGGGCCAATACCTGGTTTATCTCCATCTCACTCATAAACAGTCTCTCCGACGGTGTATTAACCGGTGGCCGGAATAGCCACGCCCTGCTCTTTCAGTCTGGCCAGCTTGTACCTCAACGTCCGGGGACTGATCCCAAGCCGCTCTGCTGCATCCTTACGGCACCCATTGACGGCGTTAAGCGCATCAACTATCAACTGCTTCTCCCGTGCCTTGAGATCGCCGTCCAATAATTGTGCACCGTTGCTGGCTGCTGCCTTCTGGCACAGGTCCTCTGGAAGAACATCCTCAAAACAGATATCTGCCTCGGCAATCTGGCAACCACTGGCCATGATGGCGGCCCGTTGCACACAGTTTTCCAGCTCACGGACATTGCCGTTCCAGCAATGCTTCAGCAACCGCTGTTCGGCGCTGGCCGTAAAACTGATCGGCTGGTCCGGGCTATAGCGCCGCAGCATCGTTTTGGCCAGCCGCAAAATATCGCCCGGCCGCTGGCGCAACGGCAGCAGATGGATGGGAAAAACATTCAGACGGTAAAAGAGATCCTCCCGAAAGCGTCCTGAAGCGACCTCTTCGCGGAGATTGCGGTTGGTCGTTGCCAGCACCCTGACATCCAGTGATATGAGCGTATTGCCACCCAGTCGCTCCACTTCCTTTTCCTGCAGCACCCGCAATAATTTGGCCTGCAGCCCCAAATCCATCTCGGAAACTTCGTCCAGCAACAACGTCCCGCCATTGGCCTGTTCGAACTTGCCGGCACGGGATTGATGTGCACCGGTGTAAGCACCTTTTTCGTAGCCGAACAACATGGACTCCAGCATTGTCTCTGGAATGGCGGCACAGTTAATCGCGAGAAAAGGTTTCTCTGCACGAGGGGAATGACGGTGAATATAACGCGCAATCACCTCTTTGCCGGTACCCGACTCACCACTGATAAGCACCGTCGCCTGGGTGGCGGCAACCCGTCTGGCGAGCTCACACAACTGTCGGGTTTTGGGGTCTTCGGCTACCATCCCATCTGAAGCAACTTCCGGCGGACGGGCCAGCCTGCTCACCATTTCCAGAAGGACTTCGGCCTCAAAAGGCTTTAACAGATAATCCGCAGCGCCTTCCTGCATGGCTTTTACCGCATTTTCAATACTTCCATAGGCTGTAACGAGCACAAAAGGCAGTTCCGGTCTGAGCGCTTTCGCTTCCCTGAGGAGCGTATTGCCATCCATCACATCCATTTGTACATCGCTGACAATCAGATCGACCCTTTCCCTTTTCAGGCACCACAGGGCCTCTTCTCCATTACTGGCCGACAGTACCCGGTAACCAGCGTATTGAATGGTGTCACACATGGCATCGCGGAGTGCTGCATCGTCTTCAACCACCAACACCCTCGTTGAATTACTCATAGACGGCGTCTCCCTGGTTATGCCCATCAACAACAACTTCTGTACCCGAAGCCGGTTTGCTAATGGGTAGATTGATGACAAATTCGAGCCCACCCGTGGAGCGGTTAGTGGCAGAAATTTCACCACCATGCTTACTGACGGCCATTGCCACTACGGCCAGCCCCAACCCGGTACCCTGTGCTCTGGTAGTAAAAAAGGGATCAAAGATGCGTTCCAGCAATTCTTCCGGAATACCCGGGCCGTCATCGCGAAAACGGATCTGCAGCCAATCGGGATTGAGGGCCCCCACCCACAAATCAATAACCACAGGGCCTTTCGCAGCTTCAATGGCATTCATCGCCAGATTTCCCAGCACCCCGACCAGTTCGTCCAGATCACCAACCAATTCCAGACTGTTATCGACATAGGGTATCGACATCACAGCATGGTGTTGTTCAAGGGTGGGGCGAACCGTCTCTTCAAATTGCTGCAACACCTGATTGAGCAAAATGGTTTCGGTCACAGGCGTTTCGCCGCGCACAAAACTGAGCATGCTGTGGAGCAGATTACCCATATGGCCAAGACGCTCGTTAACCTTGTCCACTATCCTCTGCCGCTGCTCTGCTTTCAGGTCAGCTCTGGCCAGCTGCGCCAGGTAAAGTGTGGTGGCACTGAGGGGGGTCCGAATCTGATGGGCGAGGCGGGCAGCCATTTCCCCCAGTGCGGTGAGACGCTTCTTCCTGCCCAGTTGCTCCTGTAACTGGTGGATTTCAGACACATCCGTGATGAGCACCACATGGTCGCTGGAGCCATCGAGAAGCCGGCTGACCACTGAGATTTTTTTACCGCTGTGCAACTCCAGCTCACGACCGCTCAGCTGTTGGGAGGGGGCAGCTCTGGCCAGCACAGCTTCCCAGTATTTGCCAATCAGGGGCTCACCCAACAGTTCAAGGGCTTCGGGGTTGGCATCGCGAATAATGTACCCACTGTCCAGAATGAGGACACCGCCCGGCAAAACGGACAACAGGGAAGAGAGACGATGGGCAAGGCGTTCTTTTTCAGCCAATTCGCTCAGCCTGGCTGAACGCGCTCTGGCAAGCTCTTCGGTCAAACCGGTCACCTTGCCTTCAAGATCGCGGTAAGAGGTATCCAACTGATGGGACAGCTGATTAAACACCTTGAAAGCCTGTTCAAGCTGACTGGCTGACAGGGCTTCTGTCTGGTTCATGATCGTTACCTGCGCTACTTGCCTAAAATGGAGGGACCTGTGTCCACTCAAGTAGATCAGCAATAATCATGCCTAAAGAAAAATATATTGTTTATTAGTAGGTTAGAATTCACTCAAGGAAAAGAGTCAAAAGTTTGTCGGATCTTCCTGGCGACTGAGCCCAAACTTGCGCATTTTTTCCACCAGGGTTGTTCTCTGCAGTTTCAGCAATTTTGCACTGCGCGCCACCACCCAGCCGGACTGCTCCAGTGCCTGATTCAGCAACATACGTTCCAGTTCGAACAGATAGTCTTTCAAATCAATACCCTGAGGGGGCAAATAGACAATGTCCGGGACAGACACATTGATTGAAGTCGTCTGTGGACTGGCACTGATTTCCTGCTGCTCTGCAATCCAGTCCTGGTTCGGGCGAAATTTGTCCGGCAAATCTGACCATTTGACCAGTTTCTTTGGATACAGAATGATCAGTCGTTCGATAAGATTGGAGAGCTCGCGGACATTGCCCGGCCAGCTGTAATTACCAAGGGCCGCAATGGCACAGTCACTCAACTGGACTGAACCCCGTTTTTCCCGATCGAAACGATTGATCAATTCACGGATCAATAACGGGATATCTTCACTCCTGTCCCGCAATGGCGGCATATCGATAGGAAACACATTGAGCCGATAGTACAGATCCATACGGAATCGCCCCTCTGCCACCAGGTGATCAAGATTCTGATGTGTGGCAGCAATAATTCTGACATCTGCAGTGAGGGACTTGTTACTGCCAACACGTTCAAACGTTCGTTCCTGAAGCACCCGCAACAGTTTGACCTGCATATTCATCGGCATATCGCCGATTTCATCCAGAAACAGCGTGCCACCATCCGCTATTTCGAAACGTCCCTGACGGGAACTGATCGCACCAGTAAAAGAGCCTTTTTCATGACCAAACAATTCCGACTCCAGTAAATCAGCCGGAATCGCACCGCAGTTTACCGGCACAAAGGGTTGTTCCCGGCGATTCGAGTAATAGTGGATATTGCGGGCCACCACTTCCTTGCCAGTACCGGATTCACCGAGGACCAGCACAGACGCTTCGCTATCAGCCACCTGCTTGATCATGTCCCGTATCTGATTGATCCCTTCACTGCTTCCCACCAGATTACGATACAGCTGGCCAAATTGCTCAACCCTGCTATTTTTTGAAGAGGCTGAAAATAATTCAGCTTCCTGAAGGACACCAAGCAACAACTGGTAACTGGCAGGAAAAGGAATCGTCCCCGCAATGTGCCGGGAAATGGAGGTTGGCACCGACAGCGACTCCGCTTCCCATTTTACAAGATAACAGGGGCAGGAAAGGTTTTTCTGGTTCAGGCTATCAGCCACACTCTTCAGAACGGGAAATCCGGTTTTATCCCGAATCAGCAGTGCTAAAAGGTCATCGCCCGAGGATTCGGTCAGAAAGTTGTTGAGACGCTGCCTGTCATCAAAGACCTTAACCGGATACTCCAGAAATCGAACCAGTGCCGCTGTTTTATTCCCTTCTGCAAGGTCTTGGTCAAATACCAGCACTTGTTTTTTAAGGGCTGGCATCAGTAGTGAACTTTTGTTATTGCAGGATTTAAAGTCCGATTCGAGAACTGGCTTACATCGAACGCACCAACTGAATGGGGGTCTATCATCGAGCCATCACTCCAAAGTAGTAATTCAATAGTCTTATTGGAAAGCGCAAGCGATTCTAAAGGAGGGTCGTGCATTGTCAATATTTTGACGAGGGTTTTTACGAATGAACTGCTGCAAATCAATCTAGGGACTAGAGGATTTTCTGTAGGCAACCTCGCGCCTGTGGTGTCGGAAAATCAATTTATCCAGCCACACCTGGACCGACTCACTGAGCCCCAGGTAACGCACTCTTGCCCACCCTCTACGATAATCATCTGGGCTGCTGACCACTTCGCCATAAAAACACAGGGGCTTTGGTGTACCGCGCTGAATATAAACCTGTACAAATACGATTGAACCGGGCTCGGGAACACTCCCATCCTGCCAATCGACCTGCGCAGAAGAGACAGTCACCCGGGAAATATCGGGGATATCCAGCTGGCTGTATATCAACTGACCAACCAGATCCAACAGCAGGTTTAGCTTCAGATCCAGGCGGGCCAGCTCTTGGGAAAGCGCAGGGTTGCTGCTGTCTGATGTCTCTTTGGAAAATTCGCTGATGGCAGATACGGCCCGCAGAAAGGATTCGTTGGATTCATTGACCAACGCAAGGTGTGCTTCATCGGGCTGATAATCGATTTTTGACCAGGCAATGGAGATATTGTCGGTAAAGGAAAGGGCGCTTGCTGACTCCTCGGATTTGTCCACGTCCAAAATAAAGGCATCCTCTTATATATTTCGGCTCTGAAATGCATGGAACCAAACGGGAAACACGAGTTTAAACCCTTTTGAGTATAGATCAATCTTAAGGCACTGAGGGAAAAAGCAGCTCAGACGACAATACGAAACGTATGGGAAAAGACGTGCTCCGGCACGGAACTAACAGATCGAGAGGCTTTTTGTGTAATTAACGATTATTGCCCACCTCATGGTAACTGCCCATGGCTTTACGGTTCCGCGTGTATTCCAATCCCTGGACCATAACCTGCTCCCTTGCCACTTTTAACCGGGACATCAACTCTTCATTCAGGTGCAAAAGAGCCGCGACCGCTTCGGCGACCAGAACCGAGTCCGGCAGTCCGGAAGTTTGTGAGAAACAGACGGCGAGTCCATCCCGCCGCCGCTGTTCCAGTTTCGTCACCTCTGACCACTCGTTGTTCTCCGCGCAGCTCAGCATCTGCTTGGTAATAGTCAACACCTCAGCCAGGAGGCGACACTGATGAGCCTGGGAAAGAGATTCGTGGACGACTGCTGCAGTCATGATTGCATGCTCCTCGCCTCAGCAGGAACAGATTCCCAGCCGGCCTTGACTTCTTTTAACAGCGCACTGACTTCATCCAATACCGCTGTATCCGACGAAACACCTGCTTCCACAAGTCGCCTTTCAATATAATCGTAAAGCGAACCTAGATTTGCGGCGATCTCACCTCCCCGCTGATAATCCAGGCTGGCACGCATCCCATCCACAATGGCAATAACACTGCTGAGCAATTCACCCTTGCGGGCAATCTCATTTCGGTTGATTGCACCCTTTGCCGAAGCCAACCTGTCCAGTGCACCTTCCAGTAACTTGGCGATTAAGTGGTGAGGCGTTGCATCCACGATTCCGGTCTGCAACCCGACACTTTTATACTGGTTTAACGCTGATGCATAGTTCATTGACTACCTCTTGACTGATACTAGTTGTTTTTGTTGAGCAGCTGACCGGAGCCCGGCAAGGAGGCCAACTGCTGCGTCAGAAAATCACTGGTCGTCTGCAGTTGGGCAAGCAGAGAATCCAGTGCATTGAATTGGTTTCTATAACGAATTTCCAGAGCTTCCATCTTGCGATCAAGCACTTCCTTTTGATCACCAATACCCTCTATGCGCGACTGAATCCCCTCTGTGCGCGAATCCAGTAGGCCATCGGTCGCCAGAAAAGACGTAATCAGGGTATTCAGCTGGTATGCAATGCCACGTGAAAAATCAACTGCGCCGCGTGGTCCCGTAGAACCGTCTGCAATCAGGAGTTGCAGCCCTTCAGCTTTGCTGCCCACAGCCCCTTTTAGTGTTTGCCCACTGCCGGAGGCCGCCACACCGCCGATGGTGCCCGCCACATCAATACCGGCAACACCTGCTCCGGTTGAAAATCCCAGTTGCGCAGTAGTATTGGTATCGACAGAGAGAACTTCTATTGTCGAGAAAGACCCATAATTATTAGATGTGATTTCAAAATGGTCATTGACGAATTGCACGGACACCAGGGCGCCGGCATTGACCAGCGCAGTGTCACCGTTAATCCTTGCCTGTAACTCGTCGGCAAGTTCAGCGCCCGATGCGTAATTGCCCTGGGTTAACAAAATCTCGCTGGATGTCACACCATTAACACTCAGCACCAGGCTATTATTTTCACTATCAATGTTGAGCGGAAAAAAACTTGGCGAAGCGGTTAGCTGACCACGGGTCGCCATCTGGGTAATATCGATATCATGGCTGGCGACTGCTGTCGCCGCCGTCGATGTAATATATTTTATGGTCCCGTCCGATGGCCGGCCTACTGCGGCAAAAACTCCGACGATATCATCAAAAGCATTTTCCAGCGCAGCATCAAAACGACTGCTATTAATGGCCAGCTTGCCATCGCCATCGGTGGTGATACCCAGCTCACTCAGGCTGCTGAAGGAACCACCAAAACCCTCGGCGGAATCAGTGATGGCCCGACGCACCTGACTGGCAATCGAACGGGCTGAAAAATCTCCCTGCAGTGGCCCGGCAACACCGGTCTCAGGATCATAGGCGGTGAGACTGTTAACGGTAGAAATATAGTTGTTATAACCGCTGACAAAACTCTGGATGGCGGACTTGACCGCCTCGCGGTCTTGCGCAACGGTAACGGTCACCGGGGAAGTTCCAGTGACATCCTTGAGGGTAATATCCAGCCCCTCAATAACGCCGCTGGCTCTATTCTCACTACTGCGTATGGACAACCCATTGACCGTGAACAGGGCGTCGTGGGCAGCGACTGTCTGGGCAAGATTGGTTGCACTGCCATTAAAGGACAATGCAGACAGGCCAGCACTATCCAGGTCGTTATTATCACCAGTATCAGTAACGCTTATTTCGAGACTGTTTTTCTCGCCGCCATCATCGGATCCAATCAACAAACGATAGCCAGACTCATCGTTGACGATCACTGCCGTAACGCCGATTTTTGCGCCGTTAATTGCATCCCGGACACCAGTCAAAGTGTTGTTCTCGGAATCGATGGTTATCGTCGCCGTGCCCTTTTCAGGGTTGACCGTAAAGCCATCGTAACTCTCGGGACCGGGGTCCGGAGAGGTATAGTCGGTGCTGCCAAAACGAATGGTCAGTGTTCCCGTGCCGACCAGGTCTGAAGTACTGGCATAACCGGTACTGGCCAGTGAGTGTGACGATGCCAGCTGACTGACAGACAGGCTATAACTGCCCGAAGCTGCAGTACTGTTCGCAGACGCCACAACCGCATCCGTATTACTGGAGGTCGTTGTGCGCTGGCCAAAGCTGGAGAGTTTATTCAGGCTGGAAATACTGTCCTGGAATGTAGAGAGAGCACTTTTGAGGCTGCCAAAACCCGACAGTTCTGCGGTTAGAGCGGACTCACGGGCCACCAGTCTGGTTTCTACCGGTGAGCGTTGGGCTGAAATCAACTGGGTAACCAGCGACTCAATGTCCAGTCCCGACCCTATTCCCGTCGCCGTTAACATCTGACACTTCCTACCACGGTTAAACTGAATGTCCGGTTCATACGCACGCCTTTAAAAGTTAAACCCGCAGATAAACAAGCAAACAGGGTGCCAACCAGACTCAATAAAAGAAAAAATTAACCCTCGCCCCTGACAAACAATCCCTTACTGTTTCCGGCACCGATTTCCGCCAGATAATGGGCAAGTGCAACGGCTTCTTCCCGGGGGATCTGGCGGATAATTTCCTTGGATTCACTATCGATTACGGTGACAACCGTACTACCGGTTGTCTCATCTACCTTGAATTGCAGATCACGGGAAATCTGTTGCACATAATCAGATATATGACTTACCGCTGCCACAAGCTCTACAGTGGACGACTCTCTGTTTTGTTCATCGCTTTTCTCCGGAGAAACATTGCCGCCGACGGGCAATTCTTGCCGGTCTACAGTCAATTCCATCGCTTTGACAGGTTGGCTGTTGGCAATAGCTTTCAGGGCAGGTCCGGGAATAGTTATAGATTCTGGCATGGCGGCACTCCATCAATATAAGGTGCTATGGCCGGGCAGAAAGGGGTGGCATAGCCACCCCTCTACCTGTTTGATCTTTTCAGATTGAAAAGATCATTACTGCAACAGGGCCAAAACATTCTGTGGCAGTGCGTTAGCCTGAGCCAGCATTGCCGTACCCGCCTGCTGCAGAATTTGAGCACGGGTCAACGCTGCAGTTTCTGAGGCAAAATCGGCATCCTGAATCCGCGACCTGGAAGCACTCAGGTTTTCGGAGGTCGTTTGTATACTGGCAATGACCGATTCAAAGCGGTTCTGGATCGCACCCAGAGAGGCTCG
>TARA_R110000850_G_scaffold154656_1_pt1 | contig 46106 bp, 43 predicted proteins | sample TARA_R110000850 | Tara Oceans TARA_R110000850 (sample SAMEA4397586) | marine metagenome | biome: Polar Biome; feature: [SRF] surface water layer (ENVO:00010504); material: water (ENVO:00002006), including particulate matter (ENVO:01000060) such as... | depth 5 m
GCAAAACCTCGAAATACTGGTCAGTTTTCAACGCGCAGCAACAGGCTAGGCGTATCCTTAATTACCTGAACCAAATCGGCTCCTTTCCACGCGAGTAGGTAAATGTCGACACCGAATGGGATCAGCGAAACTAGTACCAAACCACAGATCGCAAGAAAGAAATTACGCTCATACTTATAGAGCGAACGCAGCTCTTCGTCCTTCTTGGCTTCGTATGCTGCACTCAGACCAGCGGCAAGCCCTCCGGGTAGAAGCCCTCGCAGTTCTTCCTCGATTTCAGTAATTTTCTGCTTGGATCCGGAGACAAGCGAATCATATTGTTCCCTCTTTGCTCCAAGAAGGCCGTCGTGCTTCTTCTCAATCGCGTCGGTCTTTTTAAAAATTGTTGCATCTAAGGTCTCCAATTTTTCGCTAAGGCCGTCAAAAGCAGACTCAAGTTCGTCGCGCAGTCCATCAATGTGAGTCGTCTCCCCATTGTCGTCTTTAATGTCTTGCCCCAACACCTTCTTATGGAGCGCGTCGAGATCGTTGGTTTTTTTCAATGAGGTATTCAGGAGCCCGTCTAAGGCTTCGCCCTTTTGAGTGGCGTCCTTAACGAGTGCTTGAGTGTCTGCAACTGCTTGGGGGAGTGCGGCAGCTTGATCAATCAATGCCTTTACTTTGTTGACACTCTCAAGCGTCTCTTGAGTCGCGGTAGTTGCTTGTGCCTTTAGGTCCAGTAGGCCCTGGTGTTCAGTCATTGCAGAATCAATTTTGGCCTTGAGCTGCGCTACAGCCTCCAAAATTTCCGCCTTTCGCCCGCTGACTGTCTGCAATTCCGCTTGCGTTGCGGCGCTGTGCTTATGTATGTCCGCGAGCGCTTCTTCAATCTTCTTGGCTGTCGAGTTCGCTTGCTCCTGCGATTTGACGGCTGCGGCCGCGGCAGCGCTTGCGGCAGCCTCATAATCCGAAGTCTTAGCCTTTATCGCAGAATCAAGCGCTGCCAATCGAGTCTCATTCGCTCGTTTGTATTTATCAAAGTCGCTGCGATCTAGTTTTCCCTCAAACAAAGCCATTGCACTACCCTCGGGGACTTGATCGACGATGGAATCTCAATCTCAGCCCATTCAAAAAAAGAAGCATTAAGCCACTGAAGAGCATAAGGATACCTGCCTCAGCTTCAGCTAATTGGCCGAGCAAGAGGGCGGACTTCTAGGGCGAGCCGGGAATCTGACCGAGTACTTATAAGCAGAAATGGCGGCAGCTGCCTTCTAGAAGCACATATATAGGCACAGTGGGTGAGGGCGAGCGCCGTAAGTGGCGAAAAATAAAAGAGAAAAAGTCTCACTTCACTCGCTCTCATAATGCTGAGGTCGCTGGTTCAAATCCAGCCATCACCACCAATTCACAGTGATTTAGCGTTGCTCGTATAGCGATCGAATGGACTGTTGTCAGTGCCATTTGGCCCGTATTCGCAAGCAGCTGTGGCGTCTCCACAGCGGGTAAAGCCCTGTCGAGCGGCTAAGGGGAGCGGGCCGCAGCTCGTTCCACGCCATTTATCAATAGTTCGCTCGCTATTGTTCTCTAGCCCAAATTTGGCGGTCCGAGTCTCCAGATGCTCCCGGCATGGACTGGATCTCATTAGTGGCTGAAGTCACTCATTGCTTGTCTGATTCTCCCTTGCCCGCCGCATTTCTTGTGAGAGAGAATGAAAATGATTAGCATCCGCCCTCGCATTACTATGCACCGCCCCTGCACCATAGCAGGGCATCACTTCAAATAAATCAGGGATACACACTGTGTCGAAAACGATCATCAAGGCAGCCGCACTGGCTACGATTCTGGGGGTGGGCCCCGTTTGGGCCGCCGCGCCAAGTAATGAAGAGCTGTATGAGTCCATCAAGGCTCTTGAGGCCGAGCTGAAGGCCCGTGATGAGCAGGCGGCCAAGGAGAAGAAGGCTGCTGAGTCCAGTATGTTCAAGGCACAGAACGTGAAGTTCGGTGGTTATGGTGAGCTGCATTACAACAACCTGATCGCTGAAGATCACGCCAACGACGTTCGCGAGATCGATTTCCACCGCTTTGTGCTGTTCATGGGCTATGACTTCAGCGACTCCATCCGCTTCGTGTCCGAAGTGGAGATCGAGCACAGCATTGCTGCTGACGGCGAAGGTGGTGAGGTCGAGCTTGAGCAGGCCTACGTCGAATTCGACCTCAACTCAACATGGCGTGCACGCGGTGGTGTGATGCTGCTGCCGGTCGGCATTCTCAACGAGACTCACGAGCCGCCGACCTTCTATGGTGTGGAGCGTAATGACGTCGAGAACATCATCATTCCCTCGACGTGGTGGGCGGGTGGCGCCAGTGTGGTCGGTAACTGGAGCAATGGCCTGCAGTGGGACTTCATGGTGCATGAGGGTTTGATGGTTCCTACTGCCGGCGGCAGTGCGTTCCGTGTCCGCAGTGGGCGCCAGAAAACTTCGGAGGCAGATGCTTCGGATCTGGCGGCCACCACCCGCCTGAGCTACAGCGGCCTTCCTGGATTGAAGATGGGTGCTTCGCTGAGCTATCAATCGGACGCCAGCCAAGTTGATGGCGACGGTCTTGAAGAAGCGCTGCTCTATGTGGTCAATCTGCAAGCTGACCGCGGCCCGTTCTCGCTGCGTGCCCTGTACGGCGCATGGGATATGTCGGGCAGCGCTGTCGAAGCTGCCGATGATGACGACCAGAGCGGCTGGTACATTGAACCCAGCTATAAATTTTGCGAGAAGATCGGCCTATATACCCGCTATGAAGATATTGAAGGCGCGCGCTCACAGGACGAATTTGACCAGTGGGAAGTGGGCGTGAATTTCTGGCCGCATCCGAGTGTGGTGATCAAAGCGGACTATCGTTCGCGTTCGCATGACCTGAATGCAGAAGCGGGTCGCGACTTTGACGGTTTCGACTTGGGTATTGGCTATCAGTTCTGAACCCGTCCCCGATGTTGTGTCATGCATGATTAAATGAATCGTCGTCGCTTTGTACTTATGGGCAGCAGCGCACTCGCAAGTGCGTTGCTGCCCATGCCTGCTTTGGCTCGGCGCTATCTGAGCCTCGAGCAAGCTCAGAAGCTGATGTTTGTTGACCAGAGCCTGCACGCTGTCGAAGTGACACTGACGCCGGAGCAAAGCCTGCAAATTGAGCAGGCCAGTGGCGTGCCTGTACGAGTGCCAAAGTTGTCAGCTTGGCGCAGTGGCGATGGCGGATGGTTCCTGGTCGATGAAGTGATCGGCAAGCATGAATTCATTACCTGGGCGCTGGCACTTGCGCCTTCCGGCGCGGTGCGCCAGGTCGAAATTCTGGATTACCGAGAGAGCTACGGTGGTGAGGTACGTAACCGACGTTGGCGCGAGCAGTTCGAAGGCAGTACGGCGTTGCATCTGCCACGCTTCAAGGAAGAGATTCAGAATATTTCTGGTGCCACATTGTCCTGCAGTCATCTGACTGAAGGCGTTCGTCGGCTTCTGGCAACGCATGACCTGGTTCTTAAGCACCTTGCAAAGGGCTAAGCCTCTGTTGGGAACCATGGTTGAGATCCGTGCCGAGGGTCTTGAACCAGAGGCATTGAATGACGCGATAAGCCGCGCTTTCGCTGCCATTGAGCAGGTGCATCAGAGCATGAGTCAGCAGCTGCCTGAGAGTGAGCTCTCGCGTCTAAACAGGGCGCCTCTCATGCAGGTGATCGAAGTCAGCAAACATTTCACCAACGTGCTGACCGAAGCGCGCGAGTTGGCAAGCTTATCCGCTGGCGCATTTCAGCCCTGCCTGGCCAATGCGCAGTCCCGGAACATTCAGGACATTGATGTGATTGGACAAGGCCTCGTGCGCAGGCAGCTGGACGTGAAAGTGGACCTGGACGGTATCGCCAAAGGGTATGCCGTGGATTGTGCGCTTGAAGAACTGCAGGCAAGGGGCGTATCCGAAGCCATGGTCAATGCAGGCGGTGACATGCGCTGCTTTGGTTCCGAAACGTGTCAGGCATTCATTCGTGACCCGGCGCATCCTCATGCAAGCGGGGCCGTCGTGCAGTTGCACAATGAGGCGCTGGCGACTTCGGCATCTTATGAAACCTCGGAAGCCGGGCAGGCGCTGCCGGTAAGCGCGCACTGGAAAGGGTGCTGGAGCGTGAGTGTGGTTGCGCCACGTGCCATCCATGCTGATGCGCTGACCAAGGTCGTTCTCATGCTGCCACCGGGAGAATCCGAAAAGCTGTTGTCCCGCTATCGGGCACATTGTCTGCGGCTTGGCGACTTGTCGGGAGTATCGCTTGCAGCTTGAACGAAACCGACTCGATCCGTGGCAGAAGTGGGCCATCTATGGGCTCACCTTGTTGTTGATCGTCAGCGGTGCTGCCTGGTTTCTCACGGATCAATTCGTAATGGTCGAAGGAGCGTTTGGTCCGGCGAAGCATCCTTTTCAGCAGACTTTGTTGGTGACGCACGGCACGGCAAGCTTTGCTTACATGCTGCTGCTCGGCAGCTTGTTTTCCCGTCATGTATCGAAAGGATGGAAGCTGCGCGGACAGCGGTATCAGGCAAGTCTGCTGCTTTGCATCCAGGGGGTCCTGATCCTCACTGTGCCGGTCATGTTCTATGCCGGACACGAAGCGCTGCGCGAACTTGGTGCAAATCTGCACCTGATTGCAGGACTCTTTCTCGGCGTCATTCTGCCGCTGCATGTTTACCTTTGCAGACGCGGGTACCTGTCTGCCTCCCTGCAGAGGCGCTGATTCACCAGCAGTCCGGCAGTCCATGCGATTGCATTCCAATCAGAACGCCAGGGCAGTGGTCGAACACCCATAGATCGCCTTCGTTGCAAAAGTAGTCTGCTACCAGACTAATTTCCCTTAAGGACTCACCCCTATCGCTCGCCACTACCCCATCGGGTAGTGTTCGTTGGCGCTGGAGCATCACAAACTGTAGGACAAGTTGCAGGCCAGACTGGAAAGGTCTGTGACTGGCACGAGACACATGCGTGCGCTGATAAATTTATAAAAAGAGGAGAGGCATGAAATTTCTGCATCTGGTGCCAGAGCAGTTTTACGAGGCGTTACGCAACTCCTTTCGTCCTACTGCATAAACAGAACTTAATCACATGTACTCTCTGCGATTCCGAATTGCCCGCTGGGTTATCCGTAACAGGATGTTCAGCTGGGTTTTGTTTGCCGCTGTCACGATCTTTTTCGCAGTAGGCCTGCGCGGTGTGGAACTGCGTACGATCTTCTCGGATCTGTTGCCCAAGGACGACCCCTTTGTCCAGGTGTTCAAGGACCATCCGAATTTCGGAAATCCCTTGACGGTCACCGTCATGCTTCAGCGCAAGGATGGCGACATCTACAACGCCGAAACACTTGCCAAGGTCTGGCAGATGACGCGCGACATCGATTTGTCGCCCGGCGTCGATCACGACCAGATCCTTTCAATCGCTACCGAAAAGGCGCGATACGCCGAGGCAACGCCCTTTGGTATTGATATGCGCCCGCTGATGGGTGACTACGTTCCAAAGACACCGGAAGAGATTGAGGACTTCAGGACACGTGTAGACAAGTCACCCGGTTCCCGAGTTTTCCTGATCTCGAAGGACAATTCCGCCACTCTGATCAACGCAACGTTTATTGAGTCGCAACTCGACTACGGCGTTGCATTCAAGTTCGTACAGGATCTGGTTGAACGCAACCGGGACGAGCATCACAACGTTTACCTCGCCGGGCAGCCGGCGCTGACGGGGTGGGTCTACAAGTATCAGGCTCAGATGCGCTGGATTTTTGGCCTGACCCTCGGCGCAATGGTAATCATGCTGATCCTCTACATGCGTAACGCGGTGGGTGTGGTTACACCTATCGTGGCCAGCAGCGTTGCAGCCATATGGGGATTTGGTCTGGTGGGCTGGCTGGAGTCCCCCATTGAACCACTGCTGATGATCGTGCCCTTGTTGCTGGTGGCGCGTTCTTTCTCTCACTGCGTGCAGTACACAGAGCGCTACTACGAGATCTACTTGCATGTGAATGATCGTGCCAAGGCGGCAGAGATCACTATGGGGGTGATGTTGCCGCCATCCGCTTTGGGTATTTTTACCGACATGGCGGGTGTATTCCTGATCTCCATCGCGCCCATACCTGCGATGGAACGCTTCGCCTTCTTTGCCGGCATGTGGTGTGTGTGGTTGCTGCCGACCGGCGTGGCACTGTCATCCTTGCTGCTGGCTGTGCTACCGCCACCGCGCAACGTCGACAAACTGGTTGGCGCGGGTGACCCCAGCAAGGCAGGTGGTTTTCAGAAGCGCTTCTATGATGTGCTGAGAGGCGTAGCATCTTTGTCGCACGGAAAGCGGGCCAGAGGAACAACTGTTGTGCTGGCGGCGCTATCCGCTGCGGCGGTGTTCTTCGCATTGCAGATCAAGATCGGTAATCCAACGGAAGGCAGCAATCTTCTGTGGGAAGACTCAGAGTTCAACGAGGCAGTTCGCCAGATCAATCGCAATTTTCCTGGCGTAAATACGCTGGAAATCGTGTTTGAAGCCAAAGACCCGAAGAACCCGGATCGGGTCGCGAAACTCGCGGACACCTACAGCACCACGCGTGAGATTCAGAAGATTCTTGAAAACGGCAAGTTCCCGCCGCGAGCAACGTTGTCCTATGGCGATTACCTCGGTGAGGCTCAGCGCTTGTTCGCCGGTGGTAACCCGAAATGGTTGCCGGTGGACCCAACCGATGAAATGGTCAGTGCTGCATCCATGGTGTCGCTTGCCGGCTCAAGTCCGAAGGCGTTCTCACACATCACGGATTTCGAACTGCAGAATTCCACGGTCTCACTGTGGTATCCCGACAACAAGCAGGACACAGTAGACGCCGCTTTGGCGACGGCCAGAGCCGCTGTCGAGAAAGTGGGCGTGGACCACGACGCATTTCTGGTCAGGCTGGGCACCGGCACGATCGCATTGCAGCAAGCAGTCAATATCGTTGTTGATCGCTACCACTACCTGATTATCGGCGCATTGTCCTTTGTGATTTGGGTGGCTTGCAGTCTGGCTTATCGATCACCGGTTGCCGGGCTTCTGTTGCTGATCCCGGTGAACCTCGCCAATTTCATGCTGACCGCGATGATTCATCTCATGGGTGTGGGCCTGGACATCAATACATTGATGGTCGCGGCAATCGGCGTGGGCGTGGGGATCGATTACGGAATCTACCTGCTGTCCCGTATCTGCGAGGAGTATCACGCGCAAAGCGAGGACTGGGGCCGGGCAATTGACGAGTCACTCACCACCACCGGCAAGGCGATCATGTTCACGGCGACGATCATGTTGCTCGGTATTGCGCCTTGGTACTTCCTGTCCGGGTTGAAGTTCATGGCCGACATGGGGCTGCTGCTCATGATGATCATGATGATCAACATGGTCCTCGCCTTGGTTCTACTGCCCTTGCTGGTCTGGCTGATCAAGCCGAATTTCGTCAAACGCAAAGATCTGTACGTAGGCGAGGGGGTAGACCTTTCGATGTTTTCTGAAGAGGATTCAAGACTCCAGCCAGTACCCGCGACCTAGACAACAATGAAACCTTTGAATTCCATGAGCGAAATATTCCAAAAGTTGCGAACCCGGTCGTTAGGCGCGGCCCTGTTGGGCGCCGCTATAGCTGCGATGAGTGCACCAGCCTTTGCGGCCACTCCAGTCGAAGTGCTTGTTGAAGGTACGGTGCATCAGGCCCTGTTTGCCATTGATTTTGTAGGCGACAAGGGAATGGCGGTTGGCGATGATGGTGAAGTCCAGGCTACAGAAGATGGCGGGAGAACCTGGAAGCAAGCCAAGCTCCCAACAGAGATGGCCATGCTCGGCCTCGATTTTGATCGCGGCAGAATCCTGGTCGTGGGGCAGTCCGGTGTTGTTCTGCGATCCGACGCGCCCGGCAAATGGGAAAAGGTCGATTCTGATACGGATAAGCGACTGTTCTCGGTCAGTGCTAATGCCAATGGGTTTGCCGTCGCAGTGGGTGAATTTGGCGCCATTATTCTGTCGAACGACGGTGGAAGTACCTGGACCCAACAGGAAATGGATTGGCTGGAGATCGGCACCGACGGCGGCGCCGAACCGCATTTGTATTCCGTTTTCGTCGGTGAAGACGATGTCGTCACCCTGGTGGGCGAGTTCGGTCTGATCCTGCGCTCCCTGGACAAGGGGCAGAGTTGGAATGTGGTGAACACGGCAGAAGCCTCCCTGTTTGCCATCGAGATTCGTGACGATGGAAAGGGCTTCGCGGTCGGTCAAGACGGTTATGCACTGAAGACCCGAGACAGGGGAGAAACCTGGGAAGCTCTCGATGTCGGTAGCAAGGCGATTCTCAACGGTGTCCACTCTTCGCCTAACGGCCACGTCGTGGTTTCAGCCATGCGCGAAATGATGATCAGTGAAGACGGTGGCGAGACCTGGCGTGCACTGGACAACATCGAAGTCACAACAGTTTGGTATGTCGGGGTCAGTGCTTCGAGTAACGGCGTTCTTGCCGTGGGTCAGGGCGGAAGAATTCTGAAAGTCGGTAGTTAAGAAAGATTAAGTGAGCGCTATTGGATGCTCATTATTAGATTGTCACTTGGAGGAGTGAGACATGGATAGAAAGACAACGATTCGGGGTGTGAGCGGACTGGCGCTGGCGGTGGTGGCGGGTCTGGCAAGCTTTAACGCAAACGCTCAAGAAGAAGGCGGATTCTTCAGCGATGTCGGCATCACGTTCAGCGGATTCGTCCGCTACGACTCTGCGTTTCGTATGACGCAGGACGAGAACCCGAACAACATCGCTGGCAATTTGTTCAACGGGGTGAACCAGCCGCGTTCAGCAGGTGATCCTGCAACAGGCTACAACGTGACGAGTTTGCAGATACCGCATACCAGGATGCAGGAAACGGCGAACAGCAAGTTCAACGTGAACCAGTTCCGCGGCAAGTTCGATACCGCCATCAATTTCACGCCCAACGTACAGTTGTACTCCAGTCTGCGCGCCATCTTCGACGTAGGCGATTACGATAATTACAACCCGAACGGCATCGGATCCACTTCTGAAGGTTTCAACCAGCAGAAGCCGGAATTCTTTGAATACGACGACTACAACTCCGGCGGCTGTCTGAATCCGGTGGAAATTTGCGGCCGTCGATACATGGTGGACTTCACCGCCCTGTATCTCGATTACACCTTTGGCAGCGTGTTGGTCCGAGTGGGTCAGCAACAAATTGCCTGGGGACAGGCCTTGTTCTTCCGTGTCTTTGACGTCCCCAATGGTCTGGACCTTCGCCGCCATCTGATTCTGGATGACGCTCTGGAAGAGTATGCCGATGAACGCGTCGCCTCTCCGGGTATCCGAATCACTTCACAGTTTGCACAGCAGTGGGAAGCGGATGCATATGTGCAGGCCTTCGTACCCTCCACTTACCCGACTCCAAACACACCGTTCAATGTCATTCCGGCTCAGTTCACGATCCACGAAACCTACAGCGACAAGCACGAGTGGGAAGACTTCAACTACGGCCTGCGTATCCGCGGTAACTTCGGCCAGTGGGGCGTGCAGTTCATTGCGACGCAACGCTGGAACCACGAAGGCGTGTTTCGCTGGACCGAGTCGGGTGCCAATACAGATGTACCCGGTATTCCCGGATCAGGTCTGATCGTCGCACGGACGCCGCTGGAAGTTGACCCATCAGGCGTTACCAGTGCAAATGAGTGGTTCACCTACGCCGGAAGAGTGCGTCTGGACGGACTGGAAGGACTCAACGCCCTGATCACCGAGTTCAATGACGCAGACTCCCTGCTTTCGGGCCTGGGCCTGCAGGCGATCAGCGATCTGAGCGCGACGCTGGGCATTGACTTGACCACTGCGGGGGTCGGACCGACCGGTGCGCTGGGCGCAATGCCAGTGACAACGGTTGACGCTGCGGCTCGTGAGTTGGACTTGTTCTTCACCCTCACTGGCGGTCTGCGTGGCCACCTTGCGCACGAATATTTCCAGGAAGAGGTTTACGGAGCCGGTGTCAGCTACGTGGTGGAGGCCAGCCCCGGCTCCATCCTCGACCAGTTGATCATCAACTTTGAAACCAGCTTTATCCCGGACCGTGTGTTTACGGCGCCGTCACTGTCTCGCAACTACATTGTCGAGGATGAGAGTGTTTCCGCACTGGTCATGGAAAAGTATCACCGCTGGTTTGGTGATTTTCCGGCCACCTACATGGTCTTCCAGGCGATTCACAAGACTGAGTCCAACCTGTTTGGCCAGCACCTCGGCTGCCAGGGTGGAACGGGCGGTGGTCCGGGTACGGTTGCGGGGGCAGAAAACCCCAATACTCGCCAGTGCACCCCGCAGAGTGGTGGCAGCACGGACGTCGTGTTGGCCTTCCTGCAGCCGTTCCCGAACTACATTTATCGCCTGAGTGGTGCTGCGTTGCTGGATGTGGATGGCGGTCTGTTTGTTCAGGCTGGTTTCCGCTGGAGTCCGGGTAACAACCTGACCTTCGACATTTTCTACAACCATGTCGAAGGCAATCTGTACGGTGATCCCAACTCGAATGCACTGCAGAACATCGACTTCACCGACGAAGTCGCAATCCGCGCCGCGCTGCAGTTCTAGACAACTACAGCTCGGAGGCGTTTTGAAAGCCTAGGCGCGTCATGCGCGAAGCCCCCAGGCGCAACCTGGGGGCTTTTTTGTTGTCAGACAGATTGATGAGCAGATTTGCCTGACGAGATGGAGCGGGGCTGCTCACACAGCCCGCTCTGAAAGGAGGAGCCGAGTGCATATCAGGAAGTATGACCGAGCTTATAGCCGGCGTAAGTTTCTCCGGGACAGCAGCGCCGGACTGTTGGCGACGGGAGTGCTTGCACCATTGGCGAAGACCATTGCAGATACAGGAGAGGTTTCAAAAGCCTATCCCGATGAGCTGCTCTCGATTGACGCCTACACCAAAGGCAAGATCAAAACGGGCGACTTCATCGACGCGTCAAATGTCGAGCACGTCAAAGATTTGATGCCGCCGATCAATTACGAACAGATTCTCAAGCAGGGTCGTAAGGTCCGAGTGGTCAAGTCCACTACCGACATCATGCGTTTGTCGCCCTGGGAGTACATTGAAGCAACCCTCAAAAACGCCGGAAAGGCCAAGTTTGATGACAAGGGGAATGTCGTCAACGCCGCCGACGGGAAACCCTGGATTGGCGGAAATCCATTTCCCGACCCTAAATCTGGCGTCGAGCTGGTTGCTGCCCAGACGTTGAGTTGGGGTCGGCATGATGCTTCCTTTTACGCTTTCAACGCACAGGCGCTTCGCAATGACGGCGCCCCTCGCTTCAACTACACCGGCGGCTGGGCAGAACTCTCCGCGGTTGCACGCGTGAGCATGGATCCCAAACCCTACTGGCCCGGGCATGAGGACAAGCTGCGCTATCAATCGGTATTTTTTCTCTCTCCCAATCAGTTCAAGGGCACTTCGTTTTTGAACATATGGGATTACGATCACAGCACCTTTCCGCTGCTGTATGGCTACGTCGCAGATTTCAAGCGCATCCGTCAGTTCCCGACCGATCAGCGCTTTGAGCCGCTGTTGCCGGGTCTTTCCTTGTACCTCTCAGATGCCTGGGGTGCCGGAGACCCCCTGCATACCTGGAGCGGCTACAAGATCGTGGGTCGCGGGCCCTGGCTGGCAGGCCTGTCTGAAGGCTGGAATCCCGACCACCCGAACTGGGAGCACGGCACGCACGGTGGGCCCAAGGGAAAAAGCTTCTGGGACATGAATGTTGAACTCATCCCGGAAGCCATTCAGGTGGAAGCCCAGCCAACCGGATTTCCGCGTGCGCCGGTTTCCAAGAAGCAACTCTGGTTTGATGCACGAAACCAGATTCTGGTCGGAATGACCACGTTTGACCGACGCGGGAAGCCCTTTCGCAGCTTTGACGGCGCATATTCGCTTTACGAATCCGGCGACAGGAAAATGATGGACGGAAAGCATCCCTACTGGAGCTGGTGCCATGTAACGGCCTCAGATATCCAGACCGGAGACGTCACTCGCCTGGAGCAGGTCAAGGCGCATTCACTGCACAAGAGCGGCGCCAATGACCCGGACATGTACGAGCGATACCTTACCCAGAACGCATTGCGCGTTCTGGGTACCAGTTAAAAGGCGGATCGGACGCCCACCCCTATGGGTGGAGTGAATTCCAGGCTGGCGGTGTAATCTCAGGCTTCGGGCTGGGCGTGCGGACCGGAAGATGGGCCAACACCCGCCAGCCCGTAATATCAAGACAAGCAAATTTACGGCGCGGCCACAGCTCGCGACCGATAAGCACAGGAGAATCTGGTGAACGCATCATCCGCAGTGGATTATCGAAATCTCTTTCAACTGGACGGAAAAGTCGCGCTGGTAACTGGCGGCGCGCGCGGCATCGGAGCCGCGGTCTGCAAGGCGTTGGCCCAAAGTGGTGCGAGCGTTCTGTTGACCGATCTGTTGGAAGATCTGGGCAACAAGACAGTCGCGGAGATCAATGCAGCGGGTGGCAAAGCCGCGTTCCTGCGACAGGACGTGACCGTCGAGGCCGACTGGGAAAAGGCAGTGCAACACGCCGTGTCCGAGTTTGGTGCGCTGGACGTTCTGGTCAACAACGCGGGCATTGAAACCGCCGCCATGCTTACCGAGTGTGAGGTTGACGACTTTCGCAAGCTGATGGACGTCAACGTTACCGGCGTATTTCTCGGCCTCAAGCACGCAGCGCGTGTCATGAAGTCGGGCGCCAGCATCATCAATCTTTCGTCGGTCGCTGGCATCATCGGAACACCTGGTCATATTGCCTACCATGCGTCCAAAGGCGCTGTGCGCTTGATGACCAAGGCTGCTGCCGTAGAGTGCGCACAACTCGGCACCGGCATCCGCATCAATTCGATTCACCCTGCGATTGTGGAAACAGACATGGGCACCAATTTCATCAAGGATTTCGTGAACCTGAAATTGGCCCCGGACTACGCAACCGCCGAGGCCGCCATCAAGGGCGCGCATCCGGTGGGACACTTCGGCGCGCCTAGCGATGTTGCCAGTGCGGTGATCTATCTGGCGTCAGACGCTACCCGGTGGATGACGGGGAGTGAACTGGTCATTGATGGCGGCTACACCGCTGCCTAGCCAGGGTGCTCGACGCCGCTCCCACATAGAAACCTGAGGAACACAGATGGCAAAGCTGCTTGATGCAATCGATGCTGCAAACGGTGGATTGCTGTGGATTGATGACACCGCATACTCCAATCGCCTGCTTGCGGGCGGCAAGACGCCCTGGGGCCACGCTGCCGAATACGTTGCCTACCGTCGAAAAGCCGCTGGTCTGCTCAGGCCCGGTGTCAATGTGGTGCCGCTGGCTCATTTCGCAGAAGCCTGGATCACCGCGCATCCTGATCTGCGCGAGGCCATGGCGGCCAAGAAGCGGGTGGTTGTCCCAGCCAAGACCCTGTTGGCGGACGAAGAATTTCGTGCCCACATGATCGATGTTCTGCAGGGCCTGCGCGCGGCATTCGGCTCATCACCGCTGATCCTGTCACTGCCATCTCCCCGCGCCTGGGTGAGCATCGCCTACCGGCAGGCATTTGGTGACGATGCCGACCCCGAAGTTGGCGGTGACGAAGCGGACTCTTGCTCGGTCTACGTGGCGGAATTCCTGCGCAGTTTTGGCGAGGTCGGCGTGGACGGGCTATTGCTTGAAGAGGCTGCTGGACAGGAGCCGGCCTCAGCCGAAGAAATCGAGTGGTACCAGCCCGTCATCAACGTTGCAGGGCACTACCGATGGGATATCGGCCTGCGTTTTGAAGATGGCTCGGCGTTCGCCGGAAGAGTCACCGGTATGACTTATGTCATAGCCCCGACACCGCTGGAATGCGCTGCCAATGGCGTTGTCATCAATGACGCATTCTGGGCGGGAAGCGACGCGCCATCAGCCCCTAAGGGGGGCTTCCGTTATCTGCAGATTCCGGCAGACGCGGTGCCTGAGAAAGTGCTGGAGCGCCTGGCCACCCTTTGAGTCAAACAAATTAAAAGTCGTTTAGTGCCCGTCATGCTGGGGAGGAGACCTCATGTACCAATACAAGATGGAACACGTCTGCACCTATCGCGCCACTCTCGAGTCGCCGGTTCTGGTGAGTTCTACAGAAGGTGATATCCGCGCTAACTTTTATGTCACAGGCGGCGAAGTCTGGGGGCCCAAACTCAAGGGTAAGGTTTTGCCCATTGGCGGTGACTGGCTGACCTTGCGTGCCGATGGTGTCTGCGCCCTGGACGTGCGGGCCGCACTAGAGAGCGAAGAGGGCGCGCACATTGATGTGGCCTACAACGGCATCCTGGATATGGGCCCCGACGGCCATGCCAATTTTCTGAAGGGTGAGGTGCCGGACGTTGTGCAGATTCGCGCTGCACCGCGCCTGCGCACGGCGCATCCGGATTACCAGTGGGTCAACCGTGTGCAGTTCATCAATATTGGCGAAGGGCGACTCAAAGAAGGCGTGGTTCAATACGACGTTTACGCGCTGGGCTGATCCAGGCGGCAGCTTTCGCGGCTCAGTGACACGCGCTTCACGCCAGACCTGCACCTGACGGGCGCTGCGCTGCCGGCGCTGCGGGGCCTGCATGCTGCTGTATCTGTTCACGGTAGTGTCCGGGTGTCACGCCCAGGCAGCGTTTGAACGAGCGAACAAATCCACCGGCGTCGCCATAACCCAGCAGTTCGGCGATATCGCGAATGCGCAGATTCTGGTTGCCCAGCAATTCGCATGCGCGTTGCTTTTTCACTTTGTCGACCACTTCGTGATAACTCGTCCCCATGAGCTTCAGGCGACGGATCAGGGTGCGTGTCGAGCAATGTAGTTGCGCAGCGACACGTTCCAATGACGGTGCAAAACGCTCGCTGTCTTCCTGCTCAATCCAGTCAAACAGGATGTGGCGGACTTGTGTCAGCGTGTCGCGCTCATCGGGGCTCGTGCACAGCGACTTGCAGCGGTTGAGCGCCACTTCCCAGATTGCTTCGTCATGGCCGACATTCGGCATGCTGCGCCAGCTCTGCGGGAAGATCAGCGCATTGCGTCCTGCGCCGAATGTCACCGGACACTGGAACCAGCGTTCGTACCGCGTTTCCAGTGATGGCGCAGGATGTGCAAATTCGATGCGTGCTTCGGCGATCGAACCGGGTCGAATGGTGCGAGCGTACTCATGCATGACCTGCATCGGCACTTCCACCAGCATGTGCCCGATGTCGCCGAATTCCATCAGGCCACTGATTTCAGCCACGAACTGGTCGCCTTGTTCGTAAGCCTCCCAATGCAGGTAAGGGACGCGGCTTGGAATGTATTTCAGAAAAACGTCGAAGCCATCGCCAAGGGTCGGGGCACTGAGCCAGGCCATGCTCACTGGCCCGTGAAAGTGCTCCCCCATGCGTTGTCCCCAGGTCAGATACCAGTCGTCGTTGGGCGCCAGGCGCAAGGCATTCCGGAGCAATTGAAGATGCTGGAGAACGGTAATCGGCTTATTCGAGTTTTCCAACTGCTCCGCACGAATACCCGTTCCGCTGACCAGAAGTGAGACCTGCCCGATTTCCTGCGCCAGCTGCTTGGCGTAGGTGTTGGGCATCAAGCATCGCTCGATATCGACGCCGCGCTTCACTTCACTGGCCCTCATCGTCACCCAGGGACAACAACCCTGTCACTCGCTGCAGGCCCTTGTCAATTGTCCTCGTTCTATGCTCTGGGACGAGCTTCGGCAACGACGTCAATGGCCGTGGCAGGCGCACAATCCCGAGGAGAAAAACATGAGCAGCAAGAAGCCCGTCGTCATCTACGGCATTACCGGCTACACCGGCCGTCTGGTTGCAGAGTATCTGCGTGAATACCGCATGCCATTTATCGCCGCAGGGCGTGATGCCAAACGCATTCAGGAGGTTCTGGACAAGGTGCCCGGCATTGAAAACGCTGAGTACGAAGTTGCTCAGGTTGAACACACCGTCGAGGCCCTGACCGAACTTCTGAAGGGGACCAAAGTCATGTGCAACATGGTTGGCCCGTTCATGAATTATGGATCAGAAGTGGTTGAGGCCTGCCTGGCTGCAGGTGTGCACTACACCGACACCAACGGTGAGCAGAACTGGATGATGGCCTGCGAGGAAAAGTGGGGCGCGAAGTTTGAGAAGAAAAGCCTGCTGCTGTCGCCCGGCATGGCGCAGATGTACACCACCGGCGAAATAGCGGCCAATATCTGCCTGGAAACACCGGGCCTGGACAGCCTGGATATTCTGGTGCTTTGGAAAGGCTTTCCAACTTATGCGTCCACGCAGACCATCTTCAGCATTCTGACAGCCGACTTTTTCTATCTCGAACAGAAGCAGTACGTTCAGTGGTCTCCGTTTGCCAAGGCCGAGGTGATGGTGCCCGGCCAACATGAAGTGGCCATGGCCTTGCCCTGGGGGGGTACTGCACATCCGGTATGGTTCAAGAATGATCCGCGTGTGGCCAACTGCAAGGCCATGGGCGGCGTGTTTGAGCGCAGCGTGATGGAAGGCGTGGTGCAGATCACCAGCGTCGTCGAGGAAAAAATCAAGAAGATGCCGAAAGCCGAACAGGCGGCGGCGCTTTCTGAAATGGCTGCGAGCCTGCAGGCAGGTATGCCGCCGCGCGAGAATCATCGAATCAACACTTCGGTGGATTCAGTGCATGCCAGTGGCCCAGCCGGTCGTGCGCACTGCGTGATTCATGGTACTTGCAACTACAAGCAGACCGGCCTTCTGCAGGCTTACACGGCCTATCATCTTTGCCAGGCTCCGCCGAAGCGCTATGGCTTTGCCTCGGGTTGTCAGGCATTCGGTCATCGCGAACTGCTCGGCGTTCTTCAAAGCTTTGGGCTGGTCAAAAAGCCGGAGCTGACCGTCAACGCACCCTGAACCCATAGATTGAGAGGCCTCCGGGAGCTTGTTGCCCGGAGGCCTTTTTTTTGGCGCCTGCGCGGGATAGGGTTTGACTGGATGTCGGCACCGCGGTCGATCCGCTGATAATGACCGGACGCTGTCATCCCTTACCACCCATACCGCACCCTGATAGCGACGTCCTTCGCGGTGCGCCCAACCGGAGTTGGCACGATGGAAAATCGACAGTGGATACTGAAGCGACGACCGCAAGGTGACATACGAGACGGAGATCTGGTGTTTGAAACCAGCCCCGTCCCCAAACCCAAACCCGGCGAGATCGTGATTCGCAATGAGTGGCTGTCTCTGGACCCGACCAATCGCGTCTGGATGAGCGACATCCCGCAATACATGCCGCCCGTACCGCTGGATGCCCCTATGCGCGGCTTCGTGGTGGGGCAGGTGACCGACAGCGCTGCTGATGCTTACGCAGTGGGGGATCACGTGATGGGAATCGGCTCCTGGAGTGACTATTCCTGCCAACCCGCGCACATGCTGTCGCCGGTACCGGTGATCCCCGGGATTTCGCGCAAGGATGTTTTTGGTCAGTTTGGCATCGTCGCGCCCACGGCCTACTTTGGTCTGCTGGATATTGGTGAACCCAAGATTGGTGAAACCTTGCTGGTATCAGGTGCAGCAGGTGCGGTCGGCAGCATTGCCGGGCAGCTCGGCAAGGTCTGGGGGTGCAAGGTGGTTGGTATTGCCGGCGGCAAGCAGAAGTGCGACTGGATTACCGATGTACTCGGCTTTGATCACGCCATTGACTACAAATCCGAGAACGTAGACGCACGGCTCCGCGAACTATGTCCGGAAGGCATCGACATTTATTTTGACAACGTTGGCGGCGAGACCCTGAACACGGCGCTGGGGCAGATGAATTTGTTTGGCCGCGTGATTCAGTGCGGCATGATTTCCTCGTACAACAACGATGCCAAGGATGCTGCGCCGGCCAACTACCCGATGATTCTCATGCAGCGGCTCAAGGTGCAGGGTTTCATCGTCATTGATTCGGCCATGCGTTATCCCGAGGCCTTTCGCGCGCTGAGCAAACTGCGGCTGGAAGGCCGGCTGCATTGGCGGCATCACGAGATCAAAGGCCTCGAACAGGCAGAGAAGGCGGTTCGCATGCTCTACAGCGGCGAGAACACCGGCAAGTTGATGATCAAGGTTTCGGATATCGAAGAATGATCGTGATCGCGTCTTGCACTGATAACTAAATTCAAATTCATGATGTTTAAAAACCAAAGGAGAACCTGCTTTGCCACAGACAGCTGATACAAATCGTCAATGGTTGCTGACCCGTAACCCGGCCCCAGATGAGTCCCCCACTGCGGATATGTGGAAGCTCGAAAGCAGTGCCGTGCCGGTGCCGGGTGACAAGCAGATATTGCTGCGCACCTTGTGCCTCTCTCTGGACCCTTACATGCGGCCGCGCATCAATGCCGGTGATACCTACATGCCAGGCGTCAGGCCGGGCGAGGTGATGGTGGGCGGTACCGTGTCGCGCGTGGAGGTTTCCAATCATCCGGATTACAAGGTCGGTGATCTGGTGCAGGCGTACTCCGGCTGGCAGGATTTTGCAGTGACGGACGGCGAAGATATTGCGGTGAAACTACCCGCAGGAGCGAAGCACCCAAGCTGGTACCTGGGCGCTCTGGGGATGCCCGGCTTTACCGCATGGCATGCGCTCATGAACATCGGCAAGCCTGCCAAAGGCGAAACCTTTGTCGTTGCAGCCGCAACTGGCGCGGTGGGCCAGATCATCGGTCAGCTGGCCAAGCAGCAGGGCTGTCGTGTCGTGGGTATCGCGGGTGGCGAGAAGAAGTGCGCTTACGCGGTTGACGATCTTGGCTTTGATGCCTGTGTTGATCACAGAGGCGCAGATTTTCCGAAGCAGCTTGAAGCAGCTTGCCCCAAGGGCGTCGACATCTACATGGAGAATGTGGGTGGCGCCGTTTTTGATGCTGTGCTTCCGCTCCTGAATGTCGGTGCGCGTATTCCAGTTTGCGGCCTGATTACGCACTACAGCGGTGATGGCATGGGCGGCGCTGATCGTCTGCCCGGTTTCATGGCTTCAGCGCTGTTCAAGCGGCTCAAACTTGAAGGCTTCATCATTTTTGATGAGTACCCCAAGTACTACGGACAGTTTCTTCAACAGGTGACCGGTCAGGTTGAAAGCGGCGACATTCTGGTTCGTGAGCATCTGATTGACGATTTTGAATCAGCGCCACAAGGCCTGATCGATTTGTTGGGTGGCGGCAACTTCGGCAAGGTCGTGGTCAAGGTCGGCAGCTGATACCGCCTGATGCAGCATCCGCGATGCGATGAGTCCTTGGCTCATCGCATCGCGTATTCAGGCATCGCCTTTGGAGAGAATCACAAACGCCGCGACGCGATCACGACCGAATTGCGCCATGCGTTCAAAGCTGGCGTGAGAGATAGGAACGTTCTGGCAATCGATTGGCCGCTGCTCGCCTTCAGTCGGGTCAGGGTCGTGCAGGTAAAGACACTCCGAGTCGATGGCGGTAATGACGACCCAGTGCGGTGATTTGCGCCGGTCCATGCGGTAAGTGCTGATGAGCGCCAGCACGAGTTTCCGCTGTGAAATCCAGCGCCGGATCCGCTGACTGGTGACGCCATCGTAGCGAACGTCAATGCCGATGCGGGCAGCCTCGGACACAAACTGTTTGTGTACCAGTGTCACCACGTCCTTTTTTTGCTGACTGCGGACGCCATCCACAAACAGAGGGCTGCGCCGGTTGAGCACCACACGGGCCTGATAGCCGCGCCGATGGGCTGAAAGGGCCAGGCCAATCGGATGGCAGCCACCGTGACCGGAGGTCATGTAGATGGTGGTGGCTTCACGCCAGATGTCGAGTTCCAGCGTGCGTTTCAGTTTCAGTTCCGGGGTCAGCGAGGCCATTGCCATCATGCAGGCCGCGGGTCCGCAGGTGAATTCTGTGGTCTGTCGGTACCAGGGCACGTCTAGATGTTCGAGATGCTCGGGAAGTTTGCGGATGCGCTTTTGCATGCGCAGTGCAGTCTGATGATCTTCGTAGTACTCAGGATGCCGGCCAAACACCACGTAGCCCAGATTCTCATATAGCTTGATCGCCGCATGATTTTGCTCGGCCACTTCCAGGCGCATGTCGATTCGCCCTGACTCAGCAGCGCGCTGTTCCAGTGCCAGAAGCAGCTGGCGCGCGATGCCGCCGCCGCGTGCCTCGGTAGAGACGGCAAGCGAATAGAGACGCGCCAGACGGGTTCCGCGATGCAGCAGAACCAGTCCGTACGCGAGCAGAACGCCTTCTCTGCGTGCAACCAGCATCAGACCATTGCTGGCCAGAATCCAGTGACGCAGACGACGCTTGCTGAGGCGGTCGGTGTCGAAGCAGGCCTGTTCAAGGGCGTCCAGCGCATCGAGATCATCGAGGCTTGCAGCTTCAATTTCCAGGCTGGAAGTTGTGCGCGTCATGACAGTGCCAGCAATGTGCGAAAGACTTCATCGCCGCGCTGCATGACGCAGTTCCGCCAGGTGGCATCATCGGGGCAGAAGTGCGCCAGCATGGGCTCGCGCACGACGGCCCACCCGGCATCATCGCGGCGCTGGGGTGTTCGTTCAGCCCAGAACCGGTGATCCTCCTCCAGGCAACCGAACAGTTCAGCGGCGCTGTTCGTGCCAAATTCGAGGGTTAAGAAAAAGCTTTTGTCGTTCATTCCGGCATGCCAGGCATAGTCCAGCAGCCCATGCTTGGGTACAGAAGACGAGCTCCCATCAGCGGGAAGTGTGATCTGTGAGCCAAAGGCTGCGAGGCTGGCGCGAAGCCCAGCGGAATCCAGCGGGTGATCGCAAATCAGCTCGCCTTCGCCGCGTGGTCCCAAGCCGGTGTGCAGATCAATCACGTGCAAGGTGCGGGTGAACAAAGCTCTGCTGCGAATCAATCGCTCGATGACCTTGCGGCCGTGGCTGGCCTGATGGCCGCCGAAGAACGGGGCCTTGGGATCTCCGTATTGCCCGCCGCTGACGGCGATCTCGAAGCGCCGCTGGCCGAGTTCGTTTTGCAGATCCTGCAATGCGCTGACGCGTGCATCCCGGTCTTGTAGCTGCAGGCAGTCGCGGACACGTGCGTAGTCTGCGTTGGCGGGCAGCTGCGCGAAGTCGATGAAATTGCGGTTGAGGTCGATACCCTGTTCGTCACAGCGTCGATACCAGGCCATGCCCCAGGGCGTGAGCGCGTGGATGCAAAGCAACGCAGTGTCAGCCGGCAGCTTTTGCCTGCCAGCCTGCAGAGCTTCGAGCCAATGGCACTGGATGGCGTTGCCGGCATAGCCTTCGATACCGTGTGTGCCGCTAATAGTGACGATCACGCGCGGCGCGTCGGCTGCACCCAGCCACAGACAATCAGTGGCCAGCGCTTCGCCGTCAGGGCCCTTGAGCGCGTGCGGTATGGACTCGATCTGCGCGGATGCGCCAAAGGCTGATGCCATTGCAAGCCAGTTGTTGCGGGCATCCAGGTATCGTGAAGTGAAGCGCATGTCGCTGAAATGAGTCGGTGCTGTCTGGCGCGGGTTCACCGGCCGCGTTCCTCCAGCCTGCGAACGAACTCGCCCATGAGTTGCATGTAAAGCTCGTCGCCTACAAAGGCATCCTCGACGCCGTGATCAAGACTTGGGTTGTCGTTGACCTCAATCACGTACACCTTGTTACCGTGCTGCTTGAGGTCAATGCCGTAGAAGCCGTCACCGATGATGGCGGCCGCTTTCAGGGCAGCATCAAGAACCGGGCGGGGCACTTCGAAGGTGGGCAAGGTTTCGAACTTGCCGCTGTCCACGCGCGAGCCGCCGTGTTTGTAGATCTGCCAATGATTGCGCGCCATGTAGTAGCGACAGGCATAAAGAGGGCGGTGATTGAGCACGCCGATACGCCAGTCATACTCGGTGTAGAGGAATTCCTGCGCGATCACCAGATCGGAGCGTTCGAGATACTCGCGCAGCCGGGCGCTGAGTTCTGCACGGTCTGCAACCTTGGTGACGCCGAGTGAAAACGCACTGTTGGGAATCTTGAGCACCATGGGATACCCAAATTCCAGTTCCAGCTGGTTGATCTGCGCTTCGCTGTAACCCGAAACAATTCGTGTCTTGGGCGTTGGCACATGCTGATAGGTGAACGCGTCTTGCAGGAAGACCTTGTTGCAGCAGCGCAGGATTGAGGTCGGATCATCAATCACGACCAGGCCCTCCAGTTCAGCAGCACGTGCGAAGCGGTAGGTGTGATGATCGATCTCTGTGGTTTCCCGAATGAACAGCGCGTCGAACTCGGCCAGGCGCGGATAATCCGAGGGCAGGATCAGCTCGGTTGCCAGGCCCAGCTTTTCGGCAGCCCTCTGCATTCTCTTGAGTGCCTGCGCGTCACTCGGTGGTAGTTTCTCTTCCGGATTGACGAGAATGGCCAGGTCCCACCGGCTTGATTTGAGACGTTTGGGCCCGCGCCACAAGCCGCCGGCGAAGGACTCCAGATAGCCATGAAACTGGCTGGTTTCTTCGGCATTGAGCGATGCGAATGATCCCACCTGGATCGCGCCCACCTGCCATTGCCCGCGCCACACCAGCTTCACGTCGAGAATGGGACAGGGAAACTGTTCGAATAGTTTGCTCGCAATGCCGGACAACTCCGGAAGACTGCAGCGGCCAAAGAAAGTGCGAAAGCTCAGCGTGTCGTCCACTACTGTCAGTCCATCCAGCCCCGGACGTTCCAGGTCGGGCAGGCTGCCGGTCTGGAGTAGGTACAGCTCCTGATTGCCCAGATCGATGAGCGTGTTCGCGGACGGCACAACGCGGTGGCCGCGTGCTTCGGCCAGAAGCGAGCAGTAATAGCCTTTGCTCAGATAGCGGCTGGTTCCGCAAAGATTGATGACACGCGTGCTGCGCTCGCCCTTGACGGGATAGTCCGCAAGATAGGTGTCCAGACTCAACACCCGCGCGCCTTGTGCAACCCGGGACCATTCGGCGGGGTCTTCTACCACCAATAAAACTTTGGACATGCCGCATTTCCTGAAAGCAGGCTCCGCCTGGAGCCGACCGCAAGAAATGGGTCGACCTATTGCCGGGCGGCGCGACGAACAGGCGCGCGCATATCAGCAGATTTTGCGGGTCATATCAATGAATAATCCGGAAGCGATCCAGATCAGTTGATCAGCGGTATCTGAAGTGCCCGGAAGTGCGAAGCTGGCGGTGAAGACGAGGCCAAGACCCGCTTTCCGGGCCTTGGCTCTTACTGAATCAAAGGCGGTCAGTAAGGGCGTCGAGGATGCCCGGCCCTTGCGGCGCGTGCCAGCGGTTTCAGGCAGCGTTGAGGCCGTACATCGTGACCACACAGGCGCCGCCCAGTCCCAGATTGTGCTGCAGCGCAATTCTGGGCTTGTCGACCTGACGCACACCGCAACGGCCGCGCAGCTGGTCTACCAGCTCTGTGCACTGTGCCAGTCCGGTTGCGCCCAGCGGATGACCCTTGCTGAGCAGACCGCCCGATGGATTGGTGACCACGCGCCCGCCGTAGGTGTTGTTGCCGTCGGCAATGAATTTTTCCGTGCTGCCTTCCGGTGTCAGGCCCAGACCTTCGTAAGTCAGCACCTCGTTGGCGGTGAAGCAGTCGTGCAGTTCGCAGACGTCGACGTCTTCGGGTCCTACGCCGGCCTGCTCATAGACTTGTCTGGAGGCTGCGCCGGTCATGTCATAGCCGATGGCCTTGATCATGGAGCCCTGGTCGAACGTCGAGCTGAAGTCGGTGACCAGTGACTGGCCAAGAATCACGATGTCTGACTTCAGGCCATGTTTCTTCGCAAAGGCTTCGCTGACGACGATGGCCGCGGCCGCTCCGCAGGTGGGCGGGCAGCACTGCAGACGCGTCATGGGGCCAAAGATCACCGGCGATGCAAGTACCTGCTCCTCAGTGACCAGATCGCGGAATATCGCCTTGTCATTGTGCTGCGCATGCTTGCGTGCCTTGACTGACACCCGCGCAAAGACCTCCGGGCCAACGTTGTACTTCTCCAGATACTCTGCGCCTGCAGTGCCGAACATGTGGGGCGCCATGGGTGCTTCCGGCGCTGGCTTGAGCTGCTGGGCCACGTCAATGAAAGCGCCAAGCGGGTTGGGGCGGTCATTGAAGTGACTCACCAGAGCGCCGGGCTGCATCTGTTCAAAGCCGACGGCGAGGGCGCACTCAACCACGCCGCTTTGCACGGCCTGGCGTGCCAGAAACAGCGCGCTGGAACCGGTGGAGCAATTGTTGTTGACGTTGATGACAGGCACGCCGCTCATGCCAACGTGATAGATCGCCCGCTGTCCACAGGTGCTGTCGCCGTAGACATAGCCGGCATAGACCTGCTGGATCTTGTCGTAGGCCACCTCAGCGTCTTCAAGTGCCAGTGCGATCGCCTTGGCACCCATGATGTCGTAGCTCTCGGACTTGCCGGGCTTGACGAAAGGGATCATGCCGACGCCGGCAACGAGTGTTTTCTGGCTCATGTCATTGTTCCTGGACAACGCGATCAGCTCGGGCAAATCGCTGGAAATTGGGGTTGGTTATGATGATCTGAGGGGGCGGACAGGGCCAGCCGGGTGCGCCCTTATTTTCCGCACATTTTTAGCCGCCCTTTCGGGTGGGGCCTTCAAGCTGAAGAAGCGGGACACTGACAATCATATAAATCTATTCAAGGAGAGCTGACAGATGAGCACCTCGCGCTGCTGGTATTTCAACAAGATGCCCAAGAAGGATATCGAAGCCGATACCCTGGTGATGCGCGAGGAAGCGCGACCGACCATTGAAGACGGTCAGATTTTGTTGCGATCCATCTATCTGTCCATGGACGCTACCAACCGGCTCTGGCTCAGCGACATGGATTTGTACATGGACCCGATCCGCCCCGGCGAAGCGATGAAGGGCTTTCAGCTGGCCGAGGTAGTGGAATCCAGGAATCCGGACTTCCCGGTGGGTTCGCTGGCTGCAGGTTTGGCGCCCTGGGCGGAGTATTCAGTCAGCGATGGCACCGGATTTTCCATCATGCTGCGCATCGAAGGTCTGGAACTGGCGGAAGCCTTTGGCGTGCTCGCCATTGCCGGACCCACCGCCTTGGTGGGTCTGATGGAAGTGGGTCGCCCCAAGAAGGGAGATGTGGTGGTGGTCACCGCTGCCGCTGGCGCCGTGGGCATGCTGGTTGGCCAGATTGCAAAGATTCACGGCTGCACAACCATCGGCATTGCCGGTGGGGCGGAAAAATGTGGTTGGCTCAAGAATGAGTTCGGCTACGACTACGCCATCGACTACAAGAACGAGAACGTGATCGAGCGGCTGCGTGAATATGCGCCGCAAGGTGTGGATCTGCAGTTCGAAAACGTTGGCGGCGAAATGCTCGACGCCGGCCTGACCGTCATGAAGGATTTTGGAACGGTGGTGATTTGCGGCCTGATCTCAACCTATAACAACACCGCGAGCGACAAGATTCCCGGCCCGTACATGTTCCGCAACGTGATCATGCGACGCCTGCGCATTGAAGGCTTCGTGATTCTTGATTACCTGGACAAGTATCCGCAGTATCAGGAAAAGCTGGCTGGCTGGATGTTGCAGGGCAAACTCAAGGCTCGCATGCATGTGGTTCCCGGTGTGGAGAATTGCGTGGACGCGTTGAAGATGCTCTATACCAGCGCCAACACCGGCAAGGTGCTGGTGAAGATGGGCGAAGAACCCGCCTAAGATTTTGGCCGCGTTGTTCGCACCGGCCGAATGGCTTTGGTCGGTGCGAATTGCGGCTAACTCTGCTCCGGTTCGCGCGAACCGTAGAGGTACTGCACACCCAACTCGTCCACTTCCTCTTTGTGCGCTTGCCCGCAATGCATCACAAAAACATCACCCGGGCCGGAGTGGCAAGCTGACCCGCCCTCAGGGGTGATCGTCATTTCGCCAGACACGACCAGGCCGCGCACCTCGAAAGAGTGCGTGTGATCGGTATTGATGCGGTCGGGCTCTTAGATCCCGGCGACGACTTGAAAATATTCAACGACAGAGATGGGCCGTGATCTCTGCTTCTATCGTCGATCACCACTCCAATCCGGTGTTTTGGATTTCATTTCCCAATAGTTTCGTATCCTCGAGTAGATAAAGGTTCAAGCTGCTGTCGGAGAAACTTATTGTTCGCATAATTATCGCGTTTCGAGGTGGTTATGGAGGATTGGGAGTGCTCGATTCAGTGCCGACAGCGAGCATTGCCCTGCATGGTCAGCTTATTAATCGTCTCGGTCACCGAAAGTCTCTGGCGTCGCTAGAATGTATTGCGGCCGAGATTTGGCGTTGTGGTCATTGAAGGAGGGTGCCAGCCAACATGGATGACTGGACGAGACTAGAAGTCGAAGCGGTGGTAGAGGACTATCTGGCAATGCTGAGCGCAGAACTTTCTGGCACTCCCTACAACAAGTCTGCCCATCGACGCGCGCTTCTTTTGCAACTCAATAATCGGTCTGAGTCTTCCGTCGAGTTTAAGCACGCCAACATTAGCGCTGCTCTCGTGGACGTTGGCTTTCCATATATAAATGGTTACAAACCACGCTTCAATTATCAGCAGTTGCTTGCAGACGTGCTTTCCGTGCAATTGTCTGCGGATGCTGCTTTGCATCAGATCGCCAGTGCGAGCGCTGACCAACCTATGGCGGTTCCGGAAGTAGAGGACATTCTGGCGGTGCTAGAGAAAAGACCGGCTATCGCAACTGAGTCGTCTCAGATTTCAGAGTCGGTAGCTCTACCGATCCGGCCCGCCACCAACTACATCGAGCGGGAAGCTCGCAATCGGTCGCTCGGTAAGGCGGGAGAGTACTTCGCTATCAACTTTGAACGCGCTCGCTTGATTCATGCCGGGTGTGAGAGGTTGGCCGCCAAGATCGAGCACACTGCGGTGGTTAAAGGGGATTCCGAGGGCTATGACATCTTGTCGTATGAGGCTTCTGGCGCTGAGCGACTGATCGAAGTTAAGACGACGAAGTACGGAAATCTGACTCCGTTCTTTGTGTCAAGCAATGAGGTGGCAACATCTACCCGAAACGCCACCCGGTATCAGGTCTATCGCCTTTTCACATTCCAGACGTCACCAAGGCTCTTTGTATTGCCAGGTGCAATTGCCGATAGTTGTCTGCTTACACCTAAGAGTTATCTTGCCTCCATCAGATGACGACCGATTAGCTTCTGCAGACGACGTCCCTGTCTCCGCAATGCGGGAGCACATTCAGAAAATGGAGCCCGAAGCATTGTTTGATTAAGCTGAACCGCCATCACCTTGTTGGGCCATATCAATTTCGCCATGGCTTCTGTCAGCACATTGTCGTCTACATCATCCATTGCGAATGCATCGCAAGCTCGTGATCTGCGCAAACTGGGGATCGACCCGGACTTCTGGTATCCGCTGGCCCGCAGCCGTGCGTTGAAGGCAGGGCGCACCCGTCAGGTATTGTTTGCGGGGCGCAAGATTGTTCTGGTGCGTCCAGAAAAGGGCGAGGTGTTTGCGCTTGAGGATCGCTGTGCTCACCGTCAGGTTCCTTTGTCACTCGGCGTGGTTCGTGCTGACAAGCTTCTGTGTCACTACCACTGCTGGACTTATGATCGAAGTGGTGCCTGCGTCAGCGTGCCGTATCTGGATGGTGAGCAGACGCGGCCCAATGGCGTGCGTGCGTTTCCTGTCAGAGAAGCGTACGGCCTGATTTTTGTTTATCCCGGCGACGTATCGGCCGCCGGTTTCCAGCAGTTTCCAGAGCTGCCTCGATTCTCCAGCACAGCCTACAAGACGCGCACGCTGGATCGTTCCATCGCCTGTCACTGGTCGTTCATGCACGAAAACCTGATGGACATGAATCATCAATTCATGCACCGCAGTCTGATGGGGTCGGTGCGTGCAACGCCTTTGCATGTGCGCTCAGGCGATGATTGGGTAGAAGTGGATTACACCTTTCATCGCTCAGCCGGGAAGCAGCCGCTGGGCGAGCGACTGATGATCAATCGAAAGCAGAAGCCGGACGCCGCTGCCGGCCGCATCGACAAGATGACCATCCGAACCCAGTACCCCTACCAGCGTCTGCAGTTCTGGACGGCAGGAGCGGAAAATCCTGCGCTTGATCTCTGGAACTGTTACGTACCCACGGATATCGCCCAGCGAAGGAACCAGACATACGGCCTGATGATGGTAGGTAAACCGGGAATGCCCGGCCTGATTCATCTGATCTGGCCTTTCATTACCTGGTTCACCAATGGCATTTTTGCGCAGGATCAGGAGATCGTTGAGGCGGAGCAGCGCGCCTTTGACGAACAGGGCGAAGACCGCAATCAGGAGATATTTCCTGCAATCCTGTCACTCCGCGAATTGCTGCGGGAGAAAAGCGTTCTGCTTGGTGCGGCTTCAGTCGACGCTGCGCCCATCAGGCTGGCAGATCTGCCGCGCGCCTGACGCTGGGCGCAACTAGAGCAATGCCTGCGGCCTTTCAGCCGCCGACGATGCCACTGCGTTGCGCCAGCCACCAGGCGGCGATCAGCGCCACCAGAATGGAGCCGCCGTACAGGATGCCCACCCGATAAAACCGGGTCTTCCTGATCTTGAAGGCCAGTGGCACAGCGATGATGACGATCACCAACTGACCGATCTCGACGCCCACATTGAACCCCAGCAAGGCGGGCAGGCTGGCACTTCTGGGTAAGCCCAGTTCGCCAAGCACGGTTGCAAATCCAAAGCCGTGTATCAGGCCAAAGACAAAGGCCACGCCCCATCGAGCCTTGGGAAAGCGCGGTCTGACATTGTTCAGCGCAGCCACCATGACGGAGATGGCGATCAGCGATTCCACCAGCGCGCCCGGCACGCTCACAATTCGCAGGGCAGCAAGACTCAGGGTGATAGAGTGGGCGAGGGTGAAGGCCGTCACCACGCCGAACACATTCCATAGCACCGGTTTCAGATTCGGCTGTGCCACCCAGACGCCCTGTCGATAAATCATCACGGCGGGGAGCAGCAGTGCCAGCAGAAACAGCACGTGGTCCAGGCCGATCCAGATATGACGCATGCCTTCCCATGTATAGGCGGCGAAGGCGCGAAAACGGGAGGGCTTCCGCAGATTGAAAGTCTGGGCAGTGCTTTGCGGGGAGAACACGCCGGTCTGGCTGACGTCGCCCGCTTTCAGGGACAGGATGGCGCGGTGGGTCGGGTCGCGTGCAAACAGCAGCGTGTAGTCGATGCTGAGTTGCTTCAATGCCTGCGCACAGTTCGCCTGGATTTCGAACCACGCATAACGCGCATCGCTGCGGTCATTCAGCAGCAGGTCGGTCACCTGAAACGGGCAGCTTTCTCCATCGTTTTTGAGCGCCACGGCGTTCTGCAGAATGGGCAGCAGTTGCTCCTGAGAGGCCTGCAGTTCTCCCCATGTCAGAAAGTGGTCACGGTCCTTGTCCAGATCGGTGATCGCTGCCAGATCACGCAGGGCAATTTCCAAATGACCGCTGATCTTTGCCTCATCTACCACGAGGCTCAGGAAGGCATCGCTGGGTCGATGTGCAAACGTGCACGTCGACCACAGCATCAAAACCACTACGATGATGCGCTTCATGGTCGTGCCACCGGTGGCAGGCGTACATCCTGATAACCCGTCTCGCGCAGCCATTTCTCGACCGGTCTGGCCAGCTTGCTGTTGCCGGCGCGATTGGCGCAGTCAATCAGGATGCGTGCATCCCATGCCTCACGCTGGACTTCCCAATTTGCAACGGCCAGCGGAATGATCTTTTCTATCGTGTCTTCCATGGCCAGCCGGTAGCGCGCTTCTTCGCGAATATGCAGCGCTTCGCCGCGAGCGCGGGCCGCCTTGAATCCGGCCCGGATGCGCCGGTCCATTTCCTTGAAAGAAGGGTCTTGCAGGGCCTTGGCCGCCAGTGCGCGGCGAAGGCGCAAGGCATCGACTGTTGTGTCCGAAGGAATAACCGCAAACACATCGCCGTACTTGTGTTCCTGCAGCAGCAGGTCCGCATAGGCTGCAAGCAGATCCAGATCTTCAGAGAATCTGCGCGTTGCGTATTGATATGTGCTCAGGGCGGCTTCTGTATCTCCGGCCCGCACCTCCGCGTCACCACGCTCCGCGTAGTACCAGGCCGCGATGTTGTCGGGCTGGCGCTGAATCTTGTTCTTGAGCGCTGCAAATTCCTTGCGGGCCGATGCGAGGCGACCGCCAAGGCCGCGCATGGAAATGCTGCAGATGCTGTAGACCACCTCATTGCGGCTGGCGTCGAGCTTGCCGCAGGCTTCTCGGGCCCGTGTGAAGTGCCCCTGAACTCTCAGCACCGTGGCCTTGGTCAGCCAGGCCTGTCCGTTGTCCGGGCTGCGTTCCAGCAGGCGGTTGAGGTCCAGAAGGGCGCCATCAAAATCATGATGTGCCTGGCGCAGGATCGCGCGCATCATCAAGACGGGGTCTGGGGCGTCATCAAGGTTCCACCATGGCGTCAGCACACCCTGTGCATATCCGAGCAGGCGGGAGTCACCTGTGCGGCGGTTGCGCTCGACAAAGGCACGGGCGAGCCGCGCAGCGAGAATCGGGTCTGGCGCGTCGCCGTCCAATGTCTTGTCCACCGAGCGTACCGGTGACGGTGGCAGCTGCTCGATCACTTCGTTGTCATCGGCCGGGCGAAAGGGCTCGGCATGCGCCAAAACAGGCCACAAAAATGAGGCGAAAAAAAACGTCCTGCGTAGAGGACGCAGGACGTTTTGAAATAAGAACCCGGTCATCCGCTGAGGATAACCTGTCTCACAGTGGCGATGGCACTGCCGTGTCGTTTGTTTCCCTGCCGTCCACCGGCAGATCGTTGATCAGGATGGGGGGTGACACTGCGTCAGTGGCCTGGTCAATCTGCTGTTGGGCAATGACGGAAACGCTTCGTGAAGACGTGAGGCCTCCACCTGCACCGCCGCCTCCGTTGCCGCCGCCAAACAGGGCGCTGGCGTCACCGTTGGAGTCCGAGCTGCCACAAGCTGTGAGTCCCGCGCCGAAAGCCAGGCAGCCTGCCGTGATAAGTACTTTGTTCATGGCCCCTCCTTACGGTGCGGTCGTTGCGCCGGGCAATGGCGTGTTGAGGTAGGGGAAGGCGGTGAGATAGTCGGCCGGGTCGGGCTGCGCGCCGTCATTGACGATCGCGCCTGCGTTGACCACGGTCGGGGCAGCCCCGCTGACATCGCAGGTTTGCAGGCCATTGGTTCCGGTCAAAGCGCCTTCGGCCACCGTCAGTGCGATATCCACCACGTCGTCAATCGGTCGTCGGCCATTGGGAAAGCCGCTCAGGTCGCAGGCCAGAAAGCCAAGATCACTTTGACTGGCAACAGCGGTGGGTGTGCCGGGGAAGGCCGTATTCATACGCAGCATTTCACCGGCGCCGGCGAGTGACGTCAGATCCACATTGGCCGGGTGGGTGAAGTCGGTCATGGTGCCGCCCACACTCGTACGAATGCCAGTTACGAACACCGGCAATAAATCTGCTGTACGCGGCGTTGCCGGTGCCGGAACGCTGAACAAGGCATTAACCAGTATTGGCAATGAGGGATACAGCACGTAGCTGGCGAAGTTCTCGACGTCGTTCCGGGGCTCGCTCGCGTTGAAGCGATCCTTGTCGGTAATGCCAATCACGACTTCGTTGACCAACGGACTGCCAAGACGCGAAACCTGTGTCCAGGCACCGCCCTCAAGCGAAGGACCACGGCCGGTATCCGACGCGTTGGGTCCGGTCGGGGCGGGGTTCAGCAGGCGCGCCTGGCGCAGACTCGCCGTTGTCCATGCGCCGATGACAGGTTCCGTGCCATTGGTCAGGCAGGCAATGGGAACTTCCAGCGCCAGACTGGTGATGTTCTTGTCATCAATGATGTTGCTTGCCGAGTTGCGTGCACCCAGCGGGTTCAGGTTGATCTGATCAAAAACCTGTCCGAGATTGACGACAAAACCTTCGCGACGCTGGCCCACGAACACGCGCCCCGGTGTCGTGCAGTTGGGAATGTTGACGTCATAGATGTAGCGGTTGGCGTAGCCCGCGTAATCCGGAATGGATTTGTTTCCGATGTTGTCGATGGGCTTGGTGAAACGTCGCCCGCCGCTTCGTACATTGGTGACTGGCTGGGCGTTGCCGCTGCGACGGCCATTGCTGGCAACGTCGAGGGTGTAGGTTTCCACCACATTGAGCAGGCCTGGACTGGCCCCCGAGCCGGGCAGCAGATTCACCAGCGGAACCTGAACGCGTTGTTCTGCGCCGCCGGAAGTCTCGCCATTGACGGCACCGTCGATGACCACATCTCCGGCATTGGCCTGACCGTACTGGTTGCGGAAGCGAAACTGGAAGCTCAGGTCTTCCACTGCATCGCCGTCATTGTCGATGTGAATTTCGTACAGCGCGTTGGGGTCCATCGCAAAGTAGTTCGGACCACCGTAAGCGTCCTGCAGTGGCTGATAGTTGGCAATCAGCGTCACATAGGCCGCGCGACCCGCTTCGTAGCTCTGAAACATGTAGAAATCAGTGCCATCAACCTTAGGAGCGCTGGTGATAAACGGGGCTTCACGGTGACTGGAGGCCTGTGCGGCACCTGCAGTGAGCGCGCAAAGAACAGCGGTCCCCAATGCGATGGGGAGTTTGGGACTGCGCATGCGGGTGTCTCCTGTTGAGTGTTTACAACTGAGTACCTTCACTACGCCTGCGCGTTCATTGCAGATGCAGGACTTCCGCAATCTGACACCGCCTGGCGGTGCAATTACACTGTGCGCAGGTTCTTATCGAGACTTGCCGTGGCCCAGCTTCTGATCAGTAACGCTCGCATCGTCAACGAAGGTAGCGTGATTCACGGTGATGTCCTGATCCGTGACCAGCGCATCGAAAAAATCGGCTCAGGCTTGTCCGCGCCACCGGGCGCGCAGGTTTATGACGCGGCGGGCGCGTTGCTGTTGCCGGGCATGATTGATGATCAGGTGCATTTTCGTGATCCCGGTCTGACCCACAAAGGCAACCTCACTACTGAATCCGCTGCGGCTGTGGCCGGCGGAGTGACCTCGGTGATGGACATGCCCAATAACAATCCCACCATTACCACGCGTGCGCGTCTGGCAGAGAAGTACGCCAATGCGGTGGGCCGCAGCCATGCCAACTACGCTTTCTACTTTGGTGGTGCCAACGACAATCTCGAAGAGATCGCGGCGCTTGAACCCGGCGAAGCCTGTGCATTGAAAGTGTTCATGGGGGCATCCACCGGCAATATGCTGGTAGATGATCCCAAGACCCTGGAAGGCATTTTCGAGCGATGCCGGCTGATGGTTGTGACCCATTGTGAAGACACGCCGATGATCCTGGCCAACGAACAGAAGGCGCGGGAAAAATTTGGCGAAGACGTGCCCTGGTCAGAGCACCCCAGCATCCGGTCCGCCGAAGCCTGTTATCAGTCGACCGATCTGGCGACCGGACTCGCCAAGAAGTACGACGCGCGTCTGCATGTGCTGCACCTGACGACTGCGCGCGAGCTTTCGTTCTTCACTCCCGGTCCGCTGGCGGGCAAACGCATTACCGTTGAAGCCTGCATTCATCATCTGTTTTTCAGCGAAGAGGATTACGCAACGCGAGGCAGCCTGATCAAGTGCAACCCGGCCATCAAGACGGCAAAGGATCGTGAGGCGCTGGTGCGCGCTGTCATGGAAGATCGCATCGACGTCATTGCCACCGATCATGCGCCGCACACCCTGGAAGAGAAGCAGGGCACCTATTTCAAGGCGCCATCGGGACTGCCGCTGGTACAGCATCCGCTGCTGATGGGGATGGAACTGGTACGCCGCAAGGAGCTCGATCTGCACACCCTGGTGCGCAAGACCAGCCATGCCGTTGCCGAACTTTTTGGCGTCAAGGAGCGCGGCTACATCCGCGAAGGCTACTTTGCTGATCTGGTGCTGATTGACGACGAGGCCAGCACTCTGGTGCGCAACGAAGATGCGCTATACAAAGTCGGCTGGACTCCGCTCGACGGCGAAACCCTGCACGGCCGAATCAAGGCCACCTGGGTCAACGGGCACCTCGCATGGGACGGCAACACGGTTTCGTCCCCGCAGGGCGAGCGACTGCGCTTCATCTGAATCCAGCCGCCGGGGAAGACGGATGTCTGAGAAGAAGCGATGTCCCTGGTGTCTGGGCTCTGATGCTTACAAGGCATATCACGACGACGAATGGGGCCACCCCCAGCACGACGATGCCGTCCTCTTCGAATTCCTGATTCTCGAAGGCGCGCAGGCGGGCTTGTCATGGAGCACCATTCTCAACAAGCGAGATGGATACCGCCGCATTTTTGCCGAATTTGATCCGGTCAAGCTGTCGCGCTGGACAGATGCGCGCCTGGAAAAGGCATTGCTCGACCCCGGTATTGTGCGCAATCGCCTCAAGGTCTGGTCAGTGCGGACCAATGCAAAGGCGTTTCTGAAGACTCAGCAGGAATTCGGCAGTTTCGATGCCTATTTGTGGAAATGGGTATCCGGCAAGACCGTTCAGAACCAATGGAAGGAGATGGCTGAGGTCCCGGCGCGTACGGAGCTATCCGATCAGATCAGCAAGGACCTCATCAAACGAGGCTTCAAGTTTGTCGGCAGCACCATCATTTACGCGTATCTGCAGGCCATGGGCGTGGTCAATGACCATCTGCAGGATTGCCATCGCTACCCTCGGCACAAAATCAGGCGCAGCTGAAATCCCAGTCTGCGCCTGATTTGCTGATGTTGGCCGATCAGCTGTTCTTGGGTTTTGGCCCGCCCAGCAGATCATTCAGGCCTTTGCCCAGCGTCGCGGCTCCGCCCAGGCTCCATCCGCCGTCAACGGGCAGGATCACACCGCTGACATAGCTTGCCATCGGGCTGGACAGCCACAGGCAGGCATCGGCAATCATGTCCACGTTACCCAGTTTCTTGAGCGGTACGGTGTCGATGGCCAACTGTCTGGCCTCCTGGGTGGGGGCCAGACGGCGCAAGCCCTCGGTGTCGTCAATAGGGCCGGGCACCACTGAGTTGACGCGTACGCCGGCCGGACCCCATTCCAGAGCCGCAACGCGGGTCACCATGTCCACGCCGGCCTTGGCCGCGCACACATGCATCTGGAACTCCATCGGCAAAAAGGCCTGAGGTGCCGAAATATTGATCAGACTGGCGCCCGGCTTGCGGATATACGGGAACGCGGCGCGCAGCACATGAAAAGTGCCCATGAGGTCGATATCGACCACGGTCTTGAAGCCGTTGGGTGAAATGCCGAGGGCAGGGGCAGGAAAGTTGCCGGCCGCGCCGGAAATCAGGATGTCGATATCGCCGTATTCGCTTTGTGTGGCCTTGAGCGCGGCCTCCACAGCGGCATAGTCGCGCACATCGAAAGCATGACCGCTGACAGATCCGCCATGCGCCTTGAGCGCTTCCACAGCGGCATCAACCTTTTCCTGAGATCGCGAAGCGACGGTGACAGTGGCCCCAGCACGGGCAAAGCCGTGGGCGACGCCCAAATTGATGCCGCTGGTGCCGCCCGCAATGAAGACATTCTTGCCGGAAAAGTCGAACGCTGAGCTCATTTGCCCCTCCAATTGATTGATATTGCCGATTCAGACCGCATTATCCTTGTATCGGGTTTCGCTTGTGAAACGCCAGCCTGATCCCCGATGACAGAGCCACTGGCGGCAGTGTCCTGTTAGTCTGCAAATCCACTGATATTCCTGTTGCCATGTCTGAAGCCCTTCAAACCGCGCGCCAACTGTTTCTCGATCCCGCCAGCCTGGATGAGCATCACCTCGAGCAGATCCTGGGCGAAAGCCTTTCCAGCGGGGCGGAAGATGCTGATCTCTACTTCCAGTATTCGCGTACCGAGCATTGGTCGCTGGAAGAGGGCATCGTTAAATCCGGCAGCCATTCGGTTGAGAAAGGCGTCGGTGTGCGCACGGTTTCTGGCGAAAAGCAGGGGCTGGCCTACTCGGAAGATATTCGCCTCGACGCGCTGGTGGAGGCTGCGGCCGCGGCGCGCGCGATTGTCAGCGACGGCAAGGCCAGTGAGGTTGCGCCGCAACGCATCGTGCTGGGCCGTGCGCTTTATCCGCAGGTCGATCCGCCGGCCTCGGCCGATGCCCCGGCGAAGATCGCGCTGCTGCGTCGTGCCGATACCGCGGCCCGCGCTGCCGATCCGCGTGTGCAGCAGGTCATGTGTGCCCTGGCTGCCCAGTATGAAGTGGTGATGGTCGCCCGCGCCGATGGCAGCCGCAGTGCGGATGTGCGTCCGCTGGTGCGTATGGACGTGACCGTCATCGTTGAGCAGAACGGTCGTCGTGAGCAGGCTCATGTGGGCGGCGGTGCGCGTGCCCAGCTCGACTATTTTCAGGAAGACCTGCCCGAGCAGTATGCAAAGGAGGCGGTCCGTCAGGCGCTGATTCTGCTGGATTCGGTTGCCGCGCCGGCGGGGTCGATGCCGGTGGTACTCGGCCCGGGCTGGCCCGGTGTCCTGCTGCACGAGGCGATTGGTCATGGCCTGGAAGGCGATTTCAATCGCAAAGGCACCTCCGCCTTTGCCGGGCGCATGGGGCAGCGCGTGGCATCTGACCTGTGCACCGTGGTCGATGACGGCACCATGCCGGGACGGCGCGGCTCACTCAACCTCGACGACGAGGGCAATACCAGCCAGTGCACCACTCTGATCGAGAACGGCATGCTGGCCGGCTACATGCAGGACACGCTCAATGCGCGTCTGATGAAAACCAAATCAACCGGCAATGGACGGCGTGAATCCTTTGCCTCGCTGGTGATGCCGCGCATGACCAACACCTACATGCTAGGCGGCAAGTCTGATCCTGCCGAGATCATCGCCTCGGTTTCAAAAGGCATTTACGCCGTTAATTTCGGCGGCGGACAGGTGGATATCACGTCGGGCAATTTCACGTTCTCGGCATCCGAGGCCTATCTGATCGAGAACGGCAAGATCACCCGCCCGGTGAAAGGCGCCACCCTGATCGGCAATGGCCCGGAAGTGCTGACCCGCGTGTCCATGGTCGGCAACGATCTCAAGCTCGACGCCGGCGTCGGCATCTGCGGAAAAGATGGCCAGAGCGTGCCGGTTGGGGTGGGCCAGCCCACGCTGCGCCTGGACAGCCTGACCGTTGGCGGTACGCAGAGCTGAGCCGGTACTCTCAGTAAATTATTGTTGTTGGAATCCCATGATCATCATCATTGGCATCACTTTTCTGTTTGGCGTTCTGGTCGGCATCTTTGCGTCCTATCACTTTGCCAATGTTGCCGAGCTCAAACGAAAGGCGGCAGAACTCGATCGTCTGGACAAGGACTGATGTGGGCGTCCTTCCTTCTTTTGACAGCTGCTTGCCAGAATTGAATGCGTAACAGAGCTCCGGGTCGTCTTCGAATCATTGGCGGACAGTGGCGTAGTCGGCTGATCAACTTTGCCGAGGACAATGGCGTGCGACCCACACCGGATCGTGTGCGCCAGACGCTTTTCGACTGGCTGGCACCACGCATTGATGGCGCTCGCTGTCTGGATCTGTATGCCGGCAGTGGTGCACTCGGGCTGGAAGCCCTGTCACGTCGCGCAGATTCGGTGCGCTTCGTTGAAACCGGTCCTGAACAGGTTCGCGCCATTCGCACAGCCCTTGAGATGCTGGACGCTGCAGACCGTGCTCAGGTGGTTCAGGGTGCAGCCCAGTCACACCTGGCATCTTGTGCAGATACCTTCAATATTGTTTTTCTTGATCCGCCGTACACCAGCACCGAACTTGTGCAGGTATTGCCCTTACTGCCACCCGTTCTTGCGCAGGACAATCGCGTCTATCTGGAATGGTCTGCGGAGAGCAAGCCGGAGCTTCCGCCGGGCTTTGAATGGCTGCGAGAGAAGAAGGCAGGTCGGGTAAGCTTTGGGCTGATCACTTACGCATCTGGAGATCAAACATGACGGTTGTCGCTGCCTATTCAGGCACCTTCGATCCCATCACCCTGGGCCATAACGACATCATGCATCGCGCCGCGCGCATGTTTCCCAAGTTGATTGTCGCAGTGGGTTCCAACGTCGCCAAGAATCCGAAATTCTCGCTCGATGAGCGGGTGGCGCTGATTCGCGAGGCAACCAAGGACCTGGACAATGTTGAGGTCATGGGTTTTGACGGGCTTGTCGTTGACTTTGCCCGCGACAACGGCGTCACCGTGCTGGTTCGTGGCGTGCGCACCGTCGGAGATGTGGACTACGAAAAGCAGATGGCAGTCATGAACCGCGATCTGTATCCCGACCTGGACACCATCATGCTCACACCTGCACCAGAGTACGCGCACTTGTCGTCGAGCCTGGTAAGAGAGCTTGCCGGTCTGGGCGCACCGGTAGAAAAGCTGGTGCCGCCTGCGGTGATTCCTGCATTGCTGGCCCGATTTGGTCGTAAACCGGACTGAGCATTCCATGCGCATTGTTTCGCACACTTGTTCGAACACGGAGATTGTCTGCGCACTGGGTTGTGCGGAAATGCTCGTGGGCGTTGATCAGGATTCCGACTTTCCCGTCGATGTGGTCAGCCAACTGCCCAAGCTGGGGCGCGACCTGTCGCTGGACATTGAACAGGTCAGGGCTCTGAAACCAGACCTGGTGCTGACATCGCGCACCTTGCCCGGCCATGAAACCATCGTTGAACAATTGCAAGCCTGCGGTCTGCCCACCCTTATCTGTGAGCCTGTTTCCATGGATGAGGTCTACGAGGACATCCGGCGAATTGCGAACGCGCTGCAGGTGCAGGAACGCGGCGAAGCCCTCATCGCTCAAATGCAGGCTGAGATGCCGACAATTGCACCGCATGCGGACGCGCCAAAGATTCTGATTGAGTGGTGGCCAAAACCGGTCATCGCTCCGACTCGCGACTCATGGGCCTCTGATCTGATCGAGATGGCGGGCGCGAGCAATCCGTGGCGGTCCTTGCCCGGCAAGAGCGTGCCGCTGAGCAGTGAACAGATTCATCAGCACGCGCCGGATGTGGTGGTCATGGCCTGGTGCGGCGTGTCGGTGGAGAATTATCGCAGCGACATTGTTCGTCGGCGCGAGGGCTGGGATTCGGTGCCCGCTGTAAAGCACAATCGCATCTATCCCATTGCCGAAGCTTTTCTGGGGCGACCCGGACCAAGGCTCGTGGATGGCTACAAGGCCCTGCGCAGTCTGGTTGAAACTTATCAGGGCGGTCAGCGCCCTTCATGACGCACATGCAGCGGGACGGCGTTTCTTTCGTGTTGCGCGCGCAGCGCGAGTGGCCTGGATTGTCATGGCGCTGAAGATCACAGAAGAGTGCATCAACTGTGACGTCTGCGAGCCGGTGTGCCCGAATCAGGCGATTCATCAGGGTGTCGAGATCTACGAAATTGACCCGCAGCGCTGTACCGAATGCGTAGGACATTTTGAAACATCACAGTGCGTAGACGTGTGCCCGGTCAACTGCATTCCACTGGATCCCGATCACGACGAAACGCGTGATCAATTGCATGAAAAATTCCTGAAGCTCACGGCAGAGAACTCATGAGAAAAAAATTATCAGCGGTGTTCGTGCTGGCCTTGCTCTCGATCCAGTTATCTGTGCATGCAGCGAACAAGCCGGGTGTAGACGCTGTAGCGAGCGCGCATCCCCTGGCAACCGAAGCGGGTCTGCAAATTCTGGCTGAAGGCGGCAATGCCTTTGATGCGGCGGTCGCCGTGACCAGCACACTTGCAGTGGTTGAGCCCACCGGATCGGGTCTGGGTGGCGGGGGTTTCTGGCTGCTGCATCGGGCGTCCGACGGACTGCAGACATTCGTCGATGGCAGGGAAACAGCGCCTGCTGCTGCTCATCAGGACATGTATCTGGATGCTGATGGCAAAGCCATTCGCGAGGCTTCGCTGTTCGGGCCATTGGCGGCGGGCATTCCCGGTGAGCCTGCAGCCATCGTGCATCTGGCTACCCGTTATGGCCAACTGCCGCTTGCACAATCCCTCAAGCCCGCGATCAAGGCGGCGCGCGAAGGGTTCGCCTGTGACAAGAAGCTGGCACATGCGTTTGATCGGCACTGGTCGCGCCTGTCGCCTGCAGCGCATCAGGTATTTGGGCGCGATGGCCGCGCACCACGCGAAGGCGAGCAAATTGTGCAGGCCGAGCTTGCGATTGTTCTTCAGCGACTCGCAGAGCAGGGCCTCAAAGGCTTTTATGAGGGCAAGACGGCGCAGGCGCTGGTGGCGGGTTCAGACGCCGCTGGCGGCATCTGGACACTCGATGATCTGAGTAGCTACAAACTTGTGGAGCGCGAGCCGGCCGTCACCATGTATCAGGGCATTCGTGTGATCTCCGCACCGCCACCGTCAGCGGGCGGCATCACGCTGGCGCAGATTCTGGGCCAGCTTGAAAGCAGGAAGTTTCAGGGCGGAAACCTGATGGAATCCAGACATCTGCTGATTGAGTCGATGCGCCGCGCCTATCGAGATCGCGCTGCGTTTCTGGGGGACGCAGATTTTGTTGACGTGCCGCAGAAGCGTCTGATGTCGCCGGAGTACGCAAAGCTTCTGGCAGAAAGTATCGACGATGAGCGAGCGACGCCCAGCGCCTCGCTGCCGCCCGCCAAGCCCAGCAAGGAAGGCGAACAAACCACGCATTTTTCGATTCTGGATCGCGAGGGCAATCGGGTGGCGGCGACTCTGTCGATCAATCTCCCCTTTGGATCGGGTTACATGGCGCCGGGAACCGGGGTTTTCTTCAACGATGAGATGGACGATTTTTCTGCGAGTCTCGACGCCAGTAATGCTTACGGCCTGACGGGTTCGCGCCCCAATCTGGTGGCGGCTGGGAAGCGGCCGCTGTCCTCGATGAGCCCAACATTTGCCGAAGGTCCGCGCGGCCTGCTGATTCTGGGCACGCCAGGTGGCAGCCGCATCATCACCATGGTGCTGCACGGGCTTCTGGCCTGGGCCGAAGGCGCTGACGTTGAGCAGCTGGTGTCCTTGAAGCGCTATCACCACCAGTATCTGCCGGATGTGGTGCAGTTTGAGCCGGGCACCTTCAGCGATGACGAACAAGACCGTCTAAAGGCGATGGGTCACGCCCTGGCACCACTGGATTCCAACTACGGCAACATGCAGGCCATTACCTGGGATGCGGGTAGCGGACAGGTCAATGCTGCAGCCGACCCACGCGGGGTCGGTTCGTCGCGCGTGCAGTCTGGCGAGCACTGAAATGCTGCAATGGCTGAGTCTGGGTGGCCCGGCGATGCTGGTTCTGGGTCTCATGTCGATAACCGCGATGACCCTGATCATCAGCAAGCTCTGGGAATTCTCGGAAGGAAAGATTTCCGACACTGCTTTTGTTGAGCCCGCGTTACAGGCCTATGAGCAGGGGCAGGGCGATCGTGCGCGCCAGATTGCACAAGCCTCTCCATCTCCGCTTGCGCGCGTGTGGATTCTGGCTGTGAACTGGCTGGACGATCCGGCACTGGATGCCGCCAAGGCACGCGAACGCATCGAGCGCGCAGCAGCTGAGCAGATTGAGCAGTCGCGCAGTCGTATTCGGACACTGGACCTGATCGGAACGCTGGCACCGCTGGTGGGCTTGCTGGGTACGGTGCTGGGCATGATTGACGCCTTCCAGGCCTTGCAGGCAGCGGGTAACAGGGTAGAGCCTGCCATCCTGTCCGGAGGTATCTGGAAAGCCCTGATCACCACCGCCGCAGGCCTGATTGTGGCCATTCCGGTGGTGACATCGGCGCACTATCTCGACAGGCGGGTCGCAGGCTTGCAGGCCGCGATGGAATCTGCGCTGACCCAATTGCTGACCCGGCCGCGAAGCATCGATCGCTGATGCAGCTAAGTGTGCCCGCGCCGCAGACGCGGCGGATTCCACTGACCTCATTGGTCGACGTGGTATTCATCCTGCTCTTTTTTTTCATGCTCGCATCGCACCATCAGAACTGGCGCAGCTTCGACCTGCTGGCAAGTGACGACGCAGCGATGGCCACCGAAAGCGATTCGCCAAAGCTGACGGTGTTGCTGCTGGCCACGGGTCAGATTCGTGCATCGGGAAAAGCGCTTAGCCGGCCCGAACTGCAGGCCTGGTTGCGCCAATCGGGTGCCCAGGCTCAGGTCACCATTGTGCCCGCGCACACCACCAGCCTGCAGACCCTGGTGGACCTGATGGATGAAGTGCAGGCGCTTGGTGCTGTTGTGTTGCTGGCTCAGGCTAAAGGCTCATGAAGATCAGCGCGCCCGCCGGTCGCCTGCTCCAGGACGATGACCACATGTTGCCGATGATCAATGTCGTCCTGTTGCTCATGGTTTTCTTCATGATGGTGAGCGCGATAAAGCCGCCGCCGACGCTGGATATCGAGGACGTTGAGTCTTCGGGACAGGAACAGGCAGATGCTTCAGAGCAGAGTCTGTATATCGGCCAGGAAGGTCAGCTGGGTCTGAGCGGCGAGATATTTGGTTTTGATCAGATTGGCTCGACACTGGCTCGCTGGCAAACGGCGCATCCAGGGGAAACCTTGCAAGTGCGCGCCGATGCACAGGTCCGCGCGCAGTACGTGGTTTCAGTGTTGCAAGCCATTCGAGAAGCAGGTGTTGAGCGCAGCAGCCTGCTCGCGGTTCAGCGACAGCAGCCTTGAGCGCGCGAACACCGCGTGCCGCGGTTTCCCTGTATGTGGCAATCGCGCTGCATGCGGTGGTGTTTCTGGGAATGTTGTCAGGAGGGTTCTCGCCTGAACCCGCAGGTCAGGGCATCACCGTTCGCATGGATGCCGTTGGCCTGCATGAACAAGACAGATGGCTTGCAAGCGCGCCACCTCCGTCGGCGAACATCGCCGCTTCGATGAGCACTGCGCAGAGGCCTGCGCCTGCGCGGCCTGGGAAGAACGATGCAGCGGGTCAGGACGCGGCCTCTGCGCCGCGCACGCGGCTAAAGCTTGCGGCATCGAAGAATGCTTCAGCGCCATCGCCAGAGGCAAAGCTACCGGCTGCCAAGCCTGTGGCTGAAGGCCAGCGTCAAAGTGCTGCATCTACGCCGCGCACGATTCCTGCACCCACAGTGCAGGGCGGGGGAGTCAGTGCCTCCAAAGATTACCTGTCACGTTTGCGGCGACATCTGGCCAGGCACCGCAATGCTCTGCCGGCCGGATTGGGACGTGCGCGAACGCTTGTGTCGTTTGTTCTGGCTGCTGATGGCAGCGTCAGCCAGCCGCGGCTCGTGGAAGGCTCAGGAATCGAATTGCTTGACCGTGAAGCACTGTCATTGGTCCAACGAGCAGCTCCCTTGCCCGCGCCACCGTCTCAGATGGTCGGAGAGATCCTAGTGCCGATTATCCTGACACCGTGAAAGAGAAATGCCCTGGATTCAGGCTGCGCGAGCCAGACTGGATTTCCGCTCGATTGCTGGTGCTTTCAGCACTTGGCGCAGAGCCGCCGCATCGATCGCGTCCGGTCGCTTTGTGAGCTTGTGAAGGCTTTGAGTGCGGATCAGTTTCGCGATCAGGGCCAGGTGATGATCAATCTGCTCGGCGTAGGGATTGCGGCCACCAAAATGCGCTTCCATGTACTGATGTACCGAACCGAAATATCCGTCCAGGCGCTGTTTCCAGAGTTGCTGGTTGAAGGCCGGCGTATTCGTGAGCAGGGCCTCGACATTCTCGTACTGAGGCTGGACATCGGACACTGAGGCTGTGTCGGGGTTCCCGGCCAGACCGCAGATTTCGAATTCCCGGAACAGGAAGTCGCGGCATTTTTCCAGATAACAGCGATCGGCTGTCTGCGCCAGAATATCGGCGGTCCCGATCAGGAATCCGAGCGTGCGATCTTTCGAGGCGGTCACGCGGATCTTGTCCAGCTCGATCTCGTAACCGGTGAAATGCACGATCTGCCGGGTCAGTTCGGCGTCATCTGCAAAGCCCAGCCGTGGCAGCAACTGCGCCAGGAAATCCGCACTGCGGCTCACGTGCGTCAGCGTGAACTCCGCGCCATTTGCTGCACTCTCGTCTTTGCGTCGAATGTACCCCGCGTCATGGAACAGGGAGATGACCACGCCAAGCACGGCTCTGCGCGGTCCGAGGCGGTCGGATGCTGCGACGCTGCGCTCATGGCCATCGAGCAGCCTCGCATAAGCCAAGGCGCAGTCCAGACTGTGCTGCGCGTCGTGATACCAGGTGTCACAGCCGTGATACCCCGGGTAGGACCCAGAATACAGACGGGCGAAGATTTGGGTCGCGCGATCTATAGCCCCGAGATCCGCCTGCGGATGCAAGTTGCCGACGAGACGCATGATCTCGCAGCCGACATCACCGGGGTGCGAGATTCGCACCGTGTCGGTCACATCGTAATGATTTCGTCGATTCGATTTCACTCAAGCTTGCTCCGCCGTCTTGTCGTCAACCAGCGTATTGACAGGCACAAAATGTAGGCTGAACAACGATAGGGGAAAAAGAGCAAAAAAAGCCCTGTTATCTGGCAACGATGTGACCTGCTTCACATTTGGCAGCTTTAGAAGCTCGCGCTCACCGGAGCGTGATCAGATGGTCGCTCCCGACGACGGGGTTCCAGATGAATCTGGCATTCGCTCAGTGTGGCGGCCAGCGCCTTGGAGGCCAGTACGTGATCGATGCGCAGACCCATGTTTCGGCGGAAAGCCGCCTGGCGGTAATCCCACCAGGTAAAACGTGTCTCGCCTTCGGGGGGGTTGAGCGCAAGACAATCCACAAGACCAACATCGAGCAGTTCACGATAGTGGGCACGCTCGGCGTCGCTGCAGAGAATGCCCCCTTCCCAGACCTCAGGGTCATGCGTGTCCTCGGGGGCTGGCGCGATGTTGTAATCGCCGACGACGGCCAGCTTTTCATGCTGAGCGGCTTCAGAAGTCACATAAGCGTGCAATGCACTGAGCCAGCGCATCTTGTACTCATACTTCTCCGAGCCCACAGCCTGTCCGTTGACAACATAGACACAGATCACGCGAACACCGCCCACGGTGGCTGCGATGACGCGCTTCTGCGGATCCTCAAATCCCGGAATATCGAGGACGACATCCTCGATCGCCTGCCTTGAAAGTATGGCAACGCCGTTATAGGTTTTCTGGCCATTGCTGACAGCATTCCATCCCGCTGCGCGCAGCGCCTCATGCGGAAACTGCTCATCCTGCATCTTGATTTCCTGCAATCCCACGACGTCGACAGGGTCTGTTTCCAGCCATTCGAGCAGGTGCGGCAGGCGTACTCTGAGCGAATTGACGTTCCAGGTGCCGATACGCATGGCAAATACCTCACAATAGAAAGGAAATGATCTGAATCGTGGCCATCTTGTCGATGCCACCCAATATAAGACCCGAATTATGGACCCCTTGGTAAAAGATCTCGTAGAGGTACTGGACCTCGAAACCCTCGAAATGAATTTGTTTCGCGGCCCTTCGCGTGACCTCGGCGGACGCAGCACCTACGGCGGACAGATCATTGGGCAGGCCATGGTGGCCGCCAGCCGAACAGTAGAAGACCGCGACCCGCATTCGCTGCATGCCTATTTTTTGCTGCCGGGAGACATGAACCTCCCGGTGGTCTACGAGGTGGACCGGTCGCGTGATGGCGGCTCATTCTCGTCGCGTCGTGTGCAGGCCATTCAACACGGCAGGCCCATTCTCTCGATGATGGCGTCCTTCCAGAAGCCAGAGACCGGATTTGAGCACCAAGCGGTAATGCCAAAAGTACCGCCGCCTGAAGCTCTGCGTCCCTGGCATGAAATGGTTCCGGAATGGATTGCGACCGAACCTGGCATTACCGAGGAAGCCGTCAATGCGCTCAGCGCCGATTTCTTCATTGAATTTCGGCCGGTTGACCCGGTCAATCCGCTGCAACCGGTCAAGCGAGCTACACGCGGGGCGATGTGGTTCCGCGCCAAGGCGAAACTACCCGACGACCCGGCGCTGCACCGATGCGTGCTCGCCTATGCCAGTGATTGGGGCCTGCTGGGTGCTGCTCTGCGTCCCTATGGACGACGCTGGTTCGAACGCGACATGATTGTCGCCAGCATTGATCACGCACTGTGGTTTCATCGTGATGCGCGTGCC